>ENA-OREN01000339-OREN01000339.1-marine-metagenome-genome-assembly--contig:-NODE-339-length-69703-cov-8.182102_pt1 | contig 69703 bp, 62 predicted proteins | sample MGYA00248624_ERZ508555 | MGnify/ENA primary metagenome ERZ508555 (study PRJEB26222, sample SAMN06267773) | marine metagenome | isolation source: Saanich Inlet, British Columbia, Canada | place...
CCAAAATCAACATGTCCAGGAGTATCAATTAAATTAATTAAATAATCCTCTCCTCCAACATTATGAATCATAGAAACCGAAGCTGAATCAATTGTAATTCCCCTCTCTGCTTCATCCTCGTGGAAATCCAAAGCTCTTTGTTTACCCGCTGTCTCTTCAGAAAGCATACCCGCACCAGCAAGAAGATTATCAGAGAAAGTCGTTTTACCGTGATCAATGTGCGCAGCAATCGCAATATTTCTAATATGATCTTGCTCCTTCATTAAATCACTAATTTCTACCATGTATTGTTAATTGAGAATTTAGTTTTTAAAGTTATTGTAAATTTAATTAGCTTTAGGATAATTAGTGGGAAAACAATTTCTTATACCTTTTCTATACTCTTCTTTATCTTCTTTAACAGGAACAAAGTGTAACCAAGGAATAAATTGATCTGAAGCCCAAATTTCATTATTAGTTACTTGCTTCAAAACAACCGAATTACTAAATAATTTCCAATATATATTTAATTGATCAAATGGTGAATAATAATCAATTACTTCATGTATATTTTTAAAATCTGATAAATAGAAGTATTCATCTAGATCTATTCTTAAGCAATAATCCATATTTTCTTTAATTGGTATTTTTAATTGTTCATAAAAGGTTGTCATTATAAAATCAACCAGTTTGGCTGTGTGGTGATCGAAGACTACGTAGAAATTGGTGCCAACAGTTGTGTAGACCGGGCGGCTATGGAAACTACCCTTATTAAGAAAGGAACAAAAATAGATAATCTGGTACAAGTTGCGCACAATTGCACCGTGGGCGAGCATTCCATTCTGGTAGCTCAGGTGGGGCTTGCAGGGAGCTGCAAATTGGGGCACCATGTGGTATTGGCAGGGCAGGTAGGTTTGGCCGACCATGTGACCTTGGGCGATCAGGTAACTGTAACCGCAAAGTCAGGAACCTTTCGCGATATTGGAAGCAAAACTGTGGTCAGTGGTTGGCCGGCGGTTCCCACTGGGACATGGAAAAGATATATGGCAATTTTGCCAAAGCTTCCCGATCTTGCAAAGAAAGTTCGAGAGTTGGAAGCGCGTCTAAGAGAAATTGAAAACAGTTCTAATGATCGGTAGAATATTTATATAAGCCAATTCGTTACTACTCTGACTTTATTTTTAATATGAAACTATATAGTGTGAAAATTTTACTACCCTTTCTTTGTTTGTTCGTTTTGGGTTCTGCATACCCAAGAATGACGGGGGAAGAAATTGGGAAATATATTCAAAAAAAACTGAAGCGAAATAATCAAGTGCTTCGGATCAATGCTAAAAAATTGGGAGATGAAGGCGTTGCCTATCTGGCGGGGTCGTCTATATTGAAAACGGTTTCGACGCTGATTATTTATAAGGGGCACTTTGGTGATGAGGGTGTGCGTGCGTTGGCGAAATCAAAAAACCTCGATCAACTAACTGCTCTTTACTTGGAAAATAATAATATAACTGACCTTGGTGTCGAATATATTTCCCGATCAAAGTCGCTATCAAACTTGAAAGTTTTAAATTTATATCATAATCAAATCTCGGATAAGGGAGCAGGTTTTATCGCTGAATCAGATACCTTAACTCAGTTGCAGGAGTTGAATCTGAACTACAATCAGATACAGGGACCAGGAGCCATAAAACTCACTCACTCAATGAAGCTTAAAAATCTGAAAAAAATTGAATTGACTTACAACCCCATTAGGAAATCCGCCAAGGATGCTTGGAAACGTTTTCAATTAATGGAGTGGCTCAAAGACCTGAATCGAACCGATAGACTGAATGAGGTTGGTGCTGGATTGATTGGCGATTTGGGAGTGGATGTTTTGTTGCAGTCTTCGTTTGTGAGTAAACTTGAGAAGTTGGATTTGAAAAATAATGACCTAACGGATGTTTCGGTAATTGCACTATCGCGATCGGAAAAGTTAAAGCGGCTGATTTCATTGAATCTTTCTAAAAATAATATTACAGATGCAGGGGCTAAGGCTCTAGCTGAATCCAGTATCCTTGGAAAACTGAAAAAACTGGATTTAAATTTTAATCGTATAGGTGATGAAGGTGCCCGTGCAATTGCAGGTTCCTCCAATTTTTCCAATCTTGAATCGTTGAAGTTGGGTCAAAATAAAATCGGTACGGAAGGGGCGCAGGCGTTGAATGAGTCAAAAACATTGCAGAATTTAGTTCACCCAATTTTTGGTTTTTACTAGTAGAATAATTTAAACAAATATTAATTAAAAATTTAATTATGGTTCAGATACTCGATTTTGAAAGAGAAATTTTTGCATTAGAAACACAGATACACGATCTGGTGTCTCTTTCACATATGTATGACAGTGTTGGAGATATTACCCACGAGATTGCAAAGCTCAAGAAAAAACTCCGCAGAATGAAGCACGATGTTTATTCCAATCTGAAAGGTTGGGATAAAACTATGGTGGCGCGACATCCAGACCGGCCTCATATGATGGATTATATCAATCATATATTCACAGACTTTTTCGAGTTGCATGGTGATCGGCATGGAGGCTATGGACCTTCTATTGTGGCTGGCCCTGCTCAGTTTGGCGATTCATCGGTGATGGTTGTAGGTCATCAAAAAGGAAGAAGTATGGATGAAAAAATTGCCCGGAATTTTGGTATGTCGCAACCCTCGGGTTATCGTAAAGCACTTCGTTTGATGCGAATGGCAGAAAAATTTAATATGCCAATCATTACTTTTATTGATACTCCGGGAGCTTATCCGGGTGTTGATGCAGAAGAAAAAGGCCAGTCAGAGGCCATTGCTACAAATATGTTCAACATGATTCAGTTACGAGTCCCCATAATTTGTGTAGTGATTGGCGAAGGTGGTTCGGGGGGAGCTTTAGCGATAGGCGTTGGCGATCGAATCGTTATGCTGGAACATTCCGTGTATTCGGTAATTTCTCCTGAAGGCTGTGCTTCCATACTTTGGGAAGATAAGAAAAAAACCGCACAAGCCGCAGATGCCTTATGCTTGACCGCAAACCATTTATTGAAATTTGAAATCATTGACGAGATTGTGCGGGAGCCTTTAGGCGGAGCACACAGGAACCATAAACAAGCCGCCATCCGTTTAAAAAAGGCACTTAGAAGCAACTTGTCGAAATTGAAAGAAATAGACACCAATAAACTGGTTGAGTTGCGCGAAGAAAAATTCCGTCAAATGGGCAAAGTTATTGAGGTGGGAGCTTAACTTTTTTATAAATGAGTCTGATGCTGGAAAAGATTTGCGTATTCTGAATCGATGCTGATCAATGCATCGTGAACCCCTGTCTCAACCAATTCCCCATCCCGCATTACAAGAATTCTATCTGCTCCTTCGAGTGTTGATAACCGATGCGCGATGAACAACGTCGTGCGTCCTGACATCAGCCTGTTCAATGCTTCCTTGATATGATGCTCGGTTTGTGTGTCTACTGTAGAGGTCGCTTCATCCAATATGAGGATGGGCGGATCTTTCAGGAAAGTACGAGCAATAGCGATTCGGTGTTTTTCCCCTCCTGAAAGTTTGACACCTCGTTCCCCTACTTGCGTATCATAGCCCTCCGGTAAATTAATTATGAATGGGTCTGCATGCGAAGCGATGGCGGCTTCAACAACCTGTTCTCTACTTGCTTCAATGTTGCCATAGAGGATATTTTCTGCGACTGTGCCGTTGAACAAAAAGGGGTCCTGGGAAACCAAGCCGATTTGTTCTCTTAGGTAGGAAATTTTTAAATCTTTAACTGGATGTTCATCCAGACATATCTTCCCTGAGTCCACATCGTAAAACCGCATGAGTAATTTGACGAGGGTCGACTTTCCACTTCCAGTATGCCCGACCAACGCAATCTTTTCTCCTGCCGTTATAGAAAATTCGACATCTTTTATCGCCGGTTTCCCTTTAATATATGAAAAATTTACCCGATCAAACCGTATCTTGCCTAGTACATTCGTCGAAGGTAGCGTCGCGTTGGGACTTTCCTGTACATCAGGCACGGTGTCAATAATTTCAAACAGTCTGTCTCCAGAAGCCAGTGCATGTTGCAGCATGTGGTTGACCGAGTGTAATTGGTTGATCGGAGTATAAAATAAGGCTAGGTAACCGACAAAAGCAACAAGCGAGCCCACGGTTATTTCATTTGCTTGTACTAAACCCGTACCGAATAAAAGAATCAATACGGTACCAAGGGAACCCAGAAACATCATCGTAGGTGAATAGATAGCCCATATGCGCATTACAGTAAGAGTGCCATCACAATAATCTCGACTGCGTTTTTCAAATTGTTTGACTTCGTGGAGCTGGCGATTGAAGGAAAGTGTTTCCCGAATACCAGAAATGGAATCTTGCAATTTCGCATTCATTGAGGCGGCTCGTTTGCGAACCACATGATATTGACTATGCGCTTTTGCGGTATAAATCCATGCTCCATAAATAAGGAAAGGAATAGGTAACAGGGCTACCAGAGCCAGTTTCCAGTGCATATAAAAAAGTATGATGGAAATGCCGACAAGGGTCAGTGTTGCGGTAACGACCTGTTCGACACCATCGATGAAAATTCTCTCAACGTAATTCACATCATCATTGGCGCGCGACATGAGTTCGCCTGTCGAACGACTTTCAAAATAACTCAAAGACAGTTTTTGAAGAGAGCGGTACACTTCTGAGCGCAAGTCAAATACGACATCTTGCTCCACTTTGTTGTTGATAATAATGCGTTTATGATTAGTAAAATTGCGTGCCAAGTAAACAACGGCAAGTCCTATTACAGGCCAATAAGCTCCCGGCATTTCTGTAGTCTCGACAAGGTTATCGATAATTAATTTAATCAACCAAGGGGGAACTAGATCCAGTAAAGTTGTGGAAATTGCCAAGAAAAGGGTGAGTGCAACTTTTTTTCGATAGGGCTTTAAATAACTTAGAACTCTTAAAAGAGATTTCATAAACTCCAATAATAAAAATTTGAGAACTTAAGTTAATATTATAATAGTATCTTCACTGCATTGGAAAAAGTTTTTTAATCATACATTTTAATATTTTTATGGCGGTTACTATGGAATACAGAAAGTTAGGTGAGTTAGAGGTTTCGGTCATTGGTTATGGGGCCTGGGGTATCGGTGGCGCACCTTTCTGGAGAACGGAAGGGGATAAAAAATCCATCGACTCTATTAAAAAATCTTTTGACCTGGGTATCAACTTTTTTGATACAGCACCTGTTTATGGGTTCGGCCACTCGGAAGAGTTAATCGGTAAGGCCCTAAAGCCTGTCCGAGACAAGGTCATTCTAGCGACAAAATGCGGTCTGCGATGGGGTAAGGAGTCGTTGAGTTCGTTACGAAAAGATGCAAGCCGAAAATCTATTTTGGAAGAGATTGACCTCAGTCTCAAGCGATTGGATACGGATCGGATTGACCTTTATCAAGTGCATTGGCCCGATGTTGAAACCACGCAACAGGAAACTATGGAGACACTGCTTGACATACAGGAGGAAGGTAAAATCCGCTGCATTGGGGTGAGTAATTATTCGGCAGGGCAAATAAAGGAATGCCTCAAGTATGGAAAAATTGTTTCGTTGCAACCGGAGTACAGTTTGCTGGCCCGGGAAATAGAAAAAGAAACGGTTCCACTTTGTACTGAAAATGGTATTGGAATAATCGCTTACAGTCCTCTCTCTTCAGGGGTGCTGACAGGCAAGTACGACAAAGACACCAAATTTAAGGACTGGCGCAGTAAAGGTATCATTGGAACTTTTACAGGCGAAGGGTTTGTTGAAAATATCAGCAAGGTGGATCGGCTAAAAGAGATCGCTTATGAAGAAGGGAAGACCTGTGGGCAGATTGCAATCAACTGGGTGTTACGGCAACCGGGACTTGCGACAGCGCTTGTGGGGGTTAAAAATTCGGCGCAGGTGGAAGAAAACCTTAAAGCGATAGGTTGGCAGCCTTCAATTGAGAACGATAATAATATAGAAGAAATTTTTGCTTTAGCTTGATAACGAATAGATTTTCAGGGTACTGCTTTAGGAACAAAGCTATCTTCATTTTGTTGGTTAAGAATCATTTTACTTAATTCTTGCGAATCTCTTTGTACTTTTTTTATCAGCGCGTTTGTGGTTTGATCTTCAGGGTGTAACGCGCTTAGAGCATGATTCATATTTTTGATGGACTCGTGTAGATCGAGACCATTTGTATTAGTTTCAAGGGTTGTGATTTTCTCGTGTAATTTTCTTTCCAGGGAAAGCAGATTATGATTGATGCTGTTTTGAAGTGTAATGATGTTTGTTTCCAGATTGCGAGATTGGGCGCGCTGTAGGGTCTGGTTGGTATAAATGAACCCGACTAGCAGAACGGCAAGCCCTGTGTAAAAAAGAATTTTGAGTGTCGTTGTTTCACTTTTTCTTTTTTCGATGCTGGCTTTAATCGTATTTAGTTCGCCGGAAACTTTATTTAGAGTTGTCGTTAGCTTTTCTATTTCGTCGTGCGACCCGGGTTTATTTGGCGAATCCTGTTTTGTTTTGTCCTGATCCATATTCTATTTCCTTTGGTTAACTTGCCAGATTCTCTATATATAATTTTATCAGAAGATTTCCATAAAACAATGTGATCAAAGTGGCTGCCGCCAGAAATGGACCAAAAGGAATGAGGCTTTTTCTGGATTTCTTCTGGACTGCGATTTGCAACAATCCCACGAAAGACCCTAAAAAAGCGCCGATAAAAATAATCAGCATGACTTTCTGCCAACCTACAAGGGCTCCTGCAGCGGCAATATATTTAATATCGCCTCCACCCATTCCACCATTGCTCAAAACGGCGAGGAGATAGAATAGTCCTCCTCCTAATAAAAAACCTGAAAATGAGTCGATGTATCCTATCGTGTAACTACCTGCAGCAAGGCCCAGAACAATTCCTGGAATTGTTATCACGTCTGGAATGATCTGATGCTCGATGTCAATTGCAGTGATGATGACCAATGTCGGGGCCACCACTGTATAGATCAGAAAATCAAAGGTCAGCCCGAATTTAAAAAATCCCGCAAGAAGGAGCAGGGCGGTGATGGCCTCGATGATCGGATAAATAAAAGATATGTCTTCTTTACAATCCCTGCATTTTCCACCGAGGATTAAATAACTTATAACTGGGATATTGTCGAAAGGCCGAACAGGAGTGGAACAGGCAGTGCAATGCGATACTGGAAAAACAACGGATTCTTTTTTTGGTAAGCGGTAGATGCAAACATTGGCAAAGCTACCGATTGCCAGCCCAAACATAAATATGGCGACCGCTATCAAAGGATATGGAATTGTGTTGATAAATTCCATTTCGAATTAATCCTGACCCAAGGTTAGAAAGGGCAATGGTTTTCTTGGGGTTCGGTTTCAGATACTGTTTTTAACGACTGGTAAATAATATCGGCAGAAAATCCTCTTCGTTTCAAATATTGAATCAGTCGCCGTTTCTTTTTTTCTTCTTCAACGCCTTTTAAGGAGTTCATTTTTTTGCGCGCGCATTCTGTTGCAAGCTCTGCCTCTGGGTTGTCTTCATAAAGAGTTGCTAGAGAACTTTCAAGTATTTCCTTGTCGATTCCTTTGTTTAACAATTCTACATACAACCGACTCTTGCCAAGTTTTTGTTTGTTAATTTTGTATCGGCCCCACTCCAAAGCGAACCTTTTATCGTTGACGTAATTAAGTTTTACAAGAGCGTCCAGGGCTTGTTGAATAACAAGATGAGGATGTTCCTTTTTCTCAAGATATTGGGTTACCTCCAATTTACTGCGGTCTCTATAGGAGAGATACCGCAGAGCATGGTTTATTGCTTTTTTTACTGCTTCGGGGTCTGGCATCGACTATTCGGTTTTACCGGTTTTTTTGCTTTTGGGTGCAGCTTCTTCTTCAGCAGGATCACTTTCATCGGATGCCTCTTCTGATTTCGTCAGTCCAAGTTTCTCGCGCAGCTGTTTTTCGATGTCGTTGGCCATATCTAGATTTTCAGAAAGAAACCGTTTCGAGTTTTCTCTTCCTTGTCCTATCCGATCCTCTTTGTATGAAAACCAGGTGCCACTTTTTGTGATGATTTCGTTGGCGACACCAAGATCAAGAAGGTCTCCATATTTGGATATGCCCTTGCCATAGATAATGTCGAATTCGCAATTTCGGAAAGGTGGGGCGACTTTGTTTTTTACCACTTTGGCGCGTGTGCGGTTGCCGATGACTTCATCGCCGTCTTTTAGAGCAGCAATTCGGCGGATGTCTATGCGTACAGAGGAATAAAATTTGAGCGCGTTTCCTCCTGTGGTGGTTTCCGGGTTTCCAAACATGACACCAATTTTCATACGAATCTGATTGATAAAGATGAGGCAAGTATTCGATTTATTGATCACACCTGCTAGTTTGCGCATGGCTTGTGACATGAGCCGAGCTTGCAGTCCCATATGCGAATCGCCCATATCTCCATCGAGTTCTGATTTTGGAACCAGAGCCGCAACGGAATCGACAACGATAACGTCCACCGCGCCACTACGGATAAGCACTTCCACGATTTCCAGAGCTTGCTCTCCGGTATCAGGCTGGGAAAGAAGAAGATCATCTGTATTGATACCCAGGTTTCGTGCATAATCCGGGTCGAGAGCATGTTCTGCGTCAATGAAAGCTGCCACACCTCCCGTTTTCTGGGCTTCTGCAATTATATGTAAGGTAAGACTGGTTTTTCCCGAAGCTTCTGGACCGTAAATTTCAATAATCCGTCCTTTAGGAACCCCACCCACACCCAAACAACTATCAAGTGAAATAGAGCCGGTAGAAATGACATCCAATCCTTTGAGACTTCCGGATAGCCCCAATTTCATAATGGAGCCTTTGCCGAATTGTTTTTCAATTTGTGAGAGTGCCAAATCCAGCGCTTTATCCTTGTCGCCCATCCATTCCTCCTTGCAGATTATTGTCTCCGGAACCCAACTTGGGTTGGAAAATTCATTCGATTATACATTGGATAGGTCGAACCACAAAACCCAAACAATCCGGTATTGTGAAAGGAAAGGGGTATTACGGAAAATATTTAAGGTAATAGAAAAAGGAAGGTAATAACTAGGCTTTAATTGTCAGTTTCGACTCTAGAGAACGTCCGAACCCTAAAATACTGGCACGGAAACTGCGGTTTTGAATGCGGTCATACTTTTGTAAAATCAACCGTTTCATTATTTCTTTGCACTCTTCCAGAGATATCTCGTCCTGTTCTAGTTTCTTTTTAAGGAACTGGACTTTATGTGGGTCTAAAAGAGATCGCAAACCGCCGTTCATAGGGATGCCTTTCTGGCAAACAAACAATTTAATAGGATTTGAAAAGAGTATCACTTTTTGAAAAAAATGTAAAGTATTGATTTTAATGAAATTAACTGTTTTCCCTTGAAAGGATTCTTTACCCGAAAATAGCTTAAATTTGTTATTCTTTAAGAAGTTATGGCTTTCTGACGATTATATTATATGGGCTCTTTATATCGAAAACTGATTTTGGCAACAAACCTTATTTTTTTGTCGCTGGCTCTTGGTTGTGGAGAAAAAGAGGAAGAGGCAGTTGTGGTTGTGATTCCCGATTCGATACTGCATGCCCCACCCCAAATAATCATTACTCTGCGCTCGGATATCACTCTTGAGCAACCTCTGGAACCTGACCCGCAATTCGACAAATCGGAAGCAATAAAAAAAGGGGAAAAGAAGAGGGCGATATTAGGGCGAAAGTCCGCGCCTTTACCTGCTTTTAAAGCCGATGTAGGGTATCAATCCATTGACAGGTTTGAAAAGATGGATCCTGAGAGATTCGAAATCAGCTTTGAAAAAAAACCGCCGAAAAAACATATTAGAGAAACCGTTAAGTTGCAGGATAAACCTTTGGTCTTTGCTGGACGTGGATTCAATATTGAAACTTTCGACCACGCCGTTAACCTTGCTGTGGAAGTGGACTATGTTTCGCATTTGCGAGAACCGCCTAAAAAACCTTTGGCTATTGGTGCTACAGATCATCTGGACCCCGAAGGAGAATACTCTAAAGACACCAAATATTTAATTTATAGTGCCACCCGGGCGGCCTTCGGAAAAATGCCACCTCCGTTGGTGGAACCCAAGCCTATAGAGCCGAAAACACAATTTGCGAGTTTGGCAGAAAAAAATCCAGATTCGATACTGCTTTTCCCGCCAGGCGAAGAAAGCATTGCTGTGGTCGCAAGAGATGGAAAACGGTTGGACTTATTGATTGGAAACGAATCCCTGAATAAAAAACGTTTTCGTTCGAAATGAGTCACTCACTGGTGTGAGAGGTCTGTGGAAACCTTATGAGAAATATAAGTATTTTTCAGGACTCTTGGAACCAATAGAAGAAAACCCAAAATCCAAAAATAAAAATACCAATCAAAATTTTTCGCGTAAGGCTGATGTCGTAGACACTTTCAGTTTTAGGGGCAGGCGGCATTTTGGGTCTAGGTTTGTCTTCTGTGTCAGGCATTTCCATTTAATACGTTTCCCTTTATTTTGCGTCTTTGGCGCAACGGAATCCGAAACTATTATTTTTCACTTCTGGAGTGAAAAAGCTCCTGTTAAAAGTAGGAGCGCTCAATCCGCAACCGTATGAAAGGCAGTCGAACCAGGAGCCGCCTTTCAATACCCTTTTGTCTTTTCCATATTCTGCCCGCGTGACGGGGTTTCCCGGATGTGGAAGGTAGTAACTGTCTACCCATTCCCATACATTTCCAGACATATCATTCAACCCATAAGGGCTTCGTCCTTGAGGATAAGAACCTATGGGCTCGGTTCCCGTTGAGTGTTTGTATGGATGGTTGGATTTGTCCAGCGACCATTGGTTTCCCCATGGATAAATCAATCCGTCCGGTCCACGTGCAGCTTTTTCCCATTCCTGTTCTGTCGGCAGTCTTTTCCCTGCCCATTTGCAGTAATTAGAGGCATCGAACCAGCTCACATAAACCACAGGATGTTTTTCTTTACCCTTTGTAAAATTTCCTTCAGGCCAGTGGTAGGGAGCGACTTGTTGCGTGGCAATTACAAATTTTTTATAGTCCAAATTGGTCACTTCATTCAAGTCCATATGAAAAGCATTTGTGGATGAAATATGCTCAGGCGCTTCGTCATCCCAGCGTTCGTTGGAACCCATGACAAACTCACCTTTGGGAATAAGAGCCATTTCTGTAAGCGGACTGCTTGAGACTTGTTCGGCCTTTGTATTTTTTGTTGCGGACACGTTGGTTTGAATCAATGATTTTAGCAATAGTCCATCTTGAATCGGTTTTCGAGTCGTAGAGGATACATAATTAATTCCAACATGGCAGGATCGGCACTCGGGCTTGGATAATTTATCCTGTCTGGATTTTTTAATATGCTCGGCTTGATGACAGGTAGACTGACATTGTTTCCGGATTTCGCCAAACTCCTCAAAGGCAAATGAGGGCTTTGCGAATGCCAGAAGAATGCTCAAAGTAAAAATCAATTTTTGTTTATGCTGGATTTTATTTAACATACCTATTATTTATAGAAGGATTGCAATCGAGTCAAAATATTTTTTGCTGTCCGATACCTTGGGGGAAAATTTTTAAATGGACCAACATAGCTGGAGAATTATTCAAGATTCCCTAGGCGATGGAACTCTCAATATGATAACAGACCGGGCGATTCTTATGGCTTGCAATGAGGGAAAGGTTCCCGCGACATTGCGGCTTTATGGTTGGCAGCGGCCGACACTTTCCATTGGTTATTCGCAGGAAATATCGCAATGCATTGATCTGGAATCTTGTGAACGAAATAATATACCTGTGGTTCGTCGTTTCACTGGCGGTCGAGCCTTACTGCACCAACACGAGATGACTTATAGCGTGATTGCTCCCATCCCGCACCCTGCGTTTCCGGGAAGCTTACGAGGTTCTTTTGAACGAATATCACAAGCGATTCTGGAATCTCTCAAGATCGGAGGAATTGAGGGTGCGACAGTTGCCGGAAAAAATAAAATCAGAGATGTATCCGGTCGATCCCCGGCTTGTTTTTCGATGGCGAATCATTGTGAGATAACGGTTCGTGGAAAAAAACTTGTAGGCAGTGCTCAACGGCGATTACGTTCTGCATTTTTACAACATGGCTCAGTAATTTTAGATATGGCCCCAAAATTAACTCATACCTTATTAAAATATTCCTCGGAAGCCCAAAAGCAGGCTGTATCGGACTCACTTATTTCAAATACCACAGGCTTAAAACAGTTACTGCATAGAAATCTGGGAAATGAGGAGGTTAATCAATGGTTTTTGAAAGGGTTTCAAAAATCATTTGCAGGTAATTGGAATATCGGAAAATTAACCCGACAGGAATCCGATCTCATAGAAGAATTTCAAATTCTATAAAGCTCTACTTTTAATGGAGAAGTTATTGTTACCTAAAAACGGATTGTTTATAATGCTCACTTTCTTTTGTCCTTAAGGATTTATTTGTGTATATAAAATTTTGGGGAGTTCGTGGCAGTGTTCCTTCGGGAAATCCGGAAACAGTAAAAGTAGGCGGTAATACGACCTGTGTTGAGATCCGGTGTGGAGAAGAATTGATCGTCATCGATACAGGTACCGGATTCCGTAATCTGGGGATGGCTTTGATGAAGGAGTTTCCCATTAAAGGCACGATTTTATATAGTCATATGCATTGGGATCATATCCAGGGTTTTCCATTTTTCACGCCATTTTTTGTTCCCGGAAATGAATTCAGAGTATTTGGCGGAACCAGTTTGCCAACAACGGTTGAAGATGTGCTCAAGCAGCAAATGGCTCCTCCTTGTTGTCCTGTGGAAGTAGATTTATTTTGTGCTAAAATTTCATATCATGATGTGAAGCCGGGTGAAGTTATAGAAAGTGAAAACTATAAAGTCACTCTCGCTCCTCTCTATCATCCTAATGGGTGTTATGCGTATCGAGTAGATCATGAAGGGCAGTCTCTTGTTTTTGCAACGGATTGCGAGCATTATGAAGACAAGCCAAATAAAAACCTGATTGAGCTTTGTCGTGGTGCGGATATGCTGGTTTACGATTCCCAGTATACAGATGAAGAATACAATGGTTTGAATGGGGAGTTCCCCAGAAAGGGTTGGGGACACAGCACCATGCGGGAAGGCATAAAAGTGGCCGAAGCTGCGAATGTGGAAAAGTTTGTTTTGTTTCACCATGACCCGACGCATAATGATGACTTTATTCAAAAGATTGAAGCAGAAGCCCGCCAACTCTTTCCTAAAAGCATAGCTGCATATGAAGGATTACAGATCGAATTGTCAGAAAAAAATCTACCTAAGTCCTTGTTCGATTGATTCCCTGATTTCATGGTTGTTGATTCTTCTCCTGTTTTCCGCTTGTGGGGGCGCTACTAAACCTCATGTCGCAGATAATCCGGCAAGCCAGAGATTTCGTGATGCCACACGCCTGTTTCCAATTGAAAAACTTTCTGTTTCTCACGCCAGTTTTCTAAGTGCCAATCAAGACAACTTGTCTGACCTTGCAGTATTAAACAAAACTAAATCCGAACTCTATATTCTCATTAATCGGGGTAAGAAGGGGTTCTTGAAAAAGCAGGCAGGCCAGTGGACTCAGAACAATAAAGAAGAAATAAACTTTTTTGCCACCGCAGATTTGAACAGGGATGGGGGAGACGATTTAGTTTTAATTCTTGGCGGCAGGAAAAATCCGAAAACACGAATACTTTTCAACAATAAAAAAAGTTATTTTTATTCAAAAGAAAAAGAAGGGATTTATCCGCTTACACCGGGTATAGAAAATGTTATTCCTATAGACCTTGATGGAGATGGTGATAAAGATCTGTTTTATTTTGGCAGCAACGTAAAAACTTCGTCAAGAAAATCCTTTCAAACCATGATATTGACCAATAAAGGCGATGGCCGGTTTGAGGATTTAACAGCCCTGTTAATGCCTTCACTTCCTTCAGGTATTCGGGATGCTTCGTTTGCCGATTACGATGGCGATGGTGTGGTAGATATATTTCTAGTATACAGCAAAGGGCAGAACAGGTTGTTACTGAATAACGGGGTGGGTAGGTTTACTGACCTTACCGCTTCAAGGATGCCGAGTATTTTGGATGATAGTCTGCACGCCGATTGGGCGGATTTTGATCAGGATGGCGACAACGACCTTCTCGTTGTCAATCGATCCATTAAGAAGATATATAGAGGGTATCCCGAGGAGACCAATTACTTTCTGGAAAATACGGGCGGCGGGAATTTTAAGAAACGATCTCATAAAATCCTGCCTCATTTTCCTGCGTCTAAAGTTTATCTCTTGGATGGGAATGGCGATACCCTCCCAGATGCCTTGATCTTGACCTCCAAAGGGGTTTATTATTTGCAGGGACGGGGTAGATGGGATTTTTCAGATGAAACCCGTCGCCGTTTACCGCGTTCCAGACAATTTGACCAAATGACGTTTGGCGATATTGATCAAGATCAATTTCTCGACCTGTTTGCATGGTCTGGACAATCGAGTCGGTTGTGGCTGAACCGTTTTGATTAGGTAGCGATTCGAATGAGCTTATTTTTTTAAGTTTTTAATTTGTTCAACGCATTTATTGGGAAATCATATGTCAAAATTTAAAAAACTGACCTTCCTCAAGGTTTTAACAACGGTGGCCTGGGCAGATGGTGAAGTGAGTCAGTCTGAACTTAATATTTTAAAATCATTTTACAGGAAATTTGACCTGGAGAATCACGAACTGGACGAGTTGAAACCTTATCTGAACGCACCTGTTTCAAAAAAGGAAAAGGATTTATTATATCGGCAGATGATCGCCGAACTTTCCACATCCGCTGAAAAAAAAGAAATCGTGGCCGCCTTGGAAAATATGGTTCAGGTTCATCCACGGATGAAAGATGATGAAAAGCAACTGGTCGATCAGTTTTCGGGATGGCTTGAAGATACTTCTTTCACCAAGAGATCATTTGGGCGAATCCGGAACTTGTTTCAAAAAACCATCTTTGAACATGCCCGTGATCCAAATCCAGACATGGAAAAATATTTTAAAAGACGGGTGCTGAAAAAAATTGAATTGAAAAGCACTCACTCAGGGTTTGCATCAAAGCTCCCTGAGGATAAACTGTATTTTCTCTGTCTAGTGGGGTCACTAATGTCCTCGATTGCACATGTGGATAATCACTTCGATCCCGCAGAAAAGAAAGCTCTTAAAGCTTGTCTTGCAGACCAGTTTTCGATTAAGGGCAAAGAGTTGACTTTGCTTTTTGAGGTTGTAGAAGAACAGGGCCGAAAAGGTTTTGATTTTCATGAGGTGGTTACTGAAATCAATCGGTTAACTTCTTACAATGACCGGTTGCATTTTATGGAATGCCTTTTTGCGTTAGCCGCAGCTGATGGTGAGATTGCCCATGAAGAGTCTGAAGAAATCAGGCGGATTACTAAGTCGATGAGAATCCCCCATAAAACTTATATTGAGGCCAAGGTGCGAGCGGGAAAAGCTCTTAACAAAAAATAGTTTTCAAAACATTCGATCGAAATGGAAAAGGATAAAAAATTTTTGGGCATTATGTTTGAGTGTTGTAACATCTATCGCCGCATTTACATCAACAAAGGGGGGAACGCCTATGAAGGTAGATGCCCTAAATGCTTTGCTGTGGTAAAAGTTCTTATTGGCCCAGGAGGCTCCGACAACAGAATGTTTCGCGCACGTTGACTCGATTGCAGCACAGGTTTTTCTGGTCAGATTTCCCCCAACCCAAAATAAATCATGAAAATCGTATTGCAAAGGGTGTCTCGGGCATCGGTTACGGTTAAAGGCGAAGTCATTGCCTCCGTCTCAAAAGGACTCCTCATTCTCTTTGGTGCTGAAAAAAATGACGATGAGGACAAGGTTCAGTTCCTTGCTGAGAAAACACTTAATCTTAGAGTTTTTCCTGATGAAAAGGACAAAATGAACCTGTCTTGCCTAGATATTGGCGGTGAGATTTTGGTGGTATCGCAGTTTACCCTGGGGGGGGATTGTACCAAAGGGCGTCGGCCTGGATTCGATAATGCGGCGGCTCCTGATGCTGCCCAGTCACTCTATCAAAAATTTATTCAGCAAATTTCGGTGTCGGGACTCAAGGTGGCTACTGGTGAATTTGGAGCCGATATGCAGGTGGAGTTGGTCAATGACGGTCCGGTTACTTTTACTCTTGAACGCTAGCTAGGTACTCTCATTTTTCTTTTGAAGTTTTTATCCTTTTCGGTTTTTTATGCAAGTCGTAACCTTTTAAGGTGTCGGGCAATTGTAGTTGGCTGAAGTGTTTTCGGGTAAGCTCATATTTTTCGAATAAAGGTTTTAGTTCCTCACCCATTTTTTTGAATAGATCCATTTTCTTTTTCTTGTGATAAACAATTTCTGCGATTAGGATGTTCGAAATTGCGTCTCTGCTCTCATTGAGGTTGTCATAAGCAATTCCAAGCCTGTAATAAGCGTCGCCAAATTCAGGATCAAGGTTCACAGCTTTGCCAAGGGCGTCGAGGGCTTTGTCAAAATTTCCAAGATCAGACTGAATTCTACCAGCAGCGTAATGGGTTTGGCTATTGAAGGGTTCAAGCTTTATAGCTTTTAAAGTTTCTTGCAGTGCTTTTTTCTTTTTTCCTAAACTTTCGTAAGCCCAACCGAGGCTTGTCAATACTTTTTCATCTTTGGAATCCAACTTGCTCGCTTTCTGCCAGGACTCAACTGCTTTGGGGATATCTTTATTTTTTGCGTGGATGACTCCCAGATTGTAATGAGCCATGGTGTTGCGGTTGTCTTGCTCTAAAGCTTTTTGGTAAGCGGCTATCGCTTTTTTCTTTTTACCCATCCGTTCGTAAACCACACCCATATTGATGTGAACCTCTGTCATAAGCGGGTGAATCTCGAGTGCTTTTTCCCAATATCCGATGGCTTGTTTGTTTTGACCGATCTCGGCATGAGCCGCGCCCATATTATTAAAAACGATATGCATGTTGTTGTCTCGGATCTGCGCGATTTTTAGAAACCGCAGGGATTTCTTCAGGTTTCCAGTGGCTATGAATATGGAACCTAGATCGGTGGCAATATCTGCGTTTGCAGGGTTGAGCGAAAAGGATTTGCTAAGAGCTTTTTCTGCATCTAAATATCTTTTTAAATAAAATAGAGCAATGCCCTTTTCACGATAAGCGTCTCCATAATCTTCTTTTAGGCGAATGGCTTTGATCAATTCCTTGAGTGCGTAATGGTAATTTTTATCCTCAATATAAGCCCTACCCAAATCGTAATGTAGGGTTGGATCTTCGGGTTCGTCTTTAATATGACTGGTGAGTTGCTTGATCTTGTATTCTAACGAATCGCTTGAAGGTCCACACGATACAAGCAGGAAACAAAAAATGGCAATAAGAATCAAATGCATTTTATCTCAAAGTTAAATAACAATTAGATTACACAAGCTACTCTATTATAACGGGATAAACGCGAGGGAAGTTTAATTCAGAGTGCAACGTGTTGTGCAAAAAGGGGGTTTTAAAAAGGGATTGCCCCACGAGCTAGTTCCATTAGGAAAGAGGGGAAGAGACCGATTGCCAGAACTGCGATAGAGCTTAATGTGACCAACGCCCTCATTCCTTTATGCATAACGGGTTGTGGAGCAGACTCGTCTTCGTGGAAATACATCATAACGATGACGCGTAGATAAAAATAAACCGAAATGATACTGGCAACCACCGCCAAAATGGTAATGAGAAAATAACCTTGTTTGATAGCGGCATAAAACAAAAACAGTTTTCCGAAAAAACCAGCGGTCGGCGGGAACCCGGCTAGAGAAATCATAAACAAACTCATGGCCGCCGCAAGGAACGGACTGCGTTTCGCCAGCCCTTTAAACCGATTGATGGAGTTGCCTTCCCGGCCTTCGCCTTCCATCATAAAGACGACTGCAAACGCGCCGATATTCATAAATAAATAGACTGAAAGATAAAAAAGAATGCTCGCCATACCTTCTTGCGTATTGGTAACGATCCCTATCAAGAGATACCCCGCGTGTGCGACACCGGAATAAGCCAGCATTCGTTTGAGATCATCTTGAAAGATAGCTGCTGTATTACCTACCAGCATGGTCAACACTGATGCGCCAAATAGAATAGGCATCCAGGTCTTATCAAGTTCCGCAAAAGAGGTGAAGAAAACCCGCGCAATCACCGCGAAGACTGCCGCTTTAGTGGCGACCGACATGAACCCGGTAATGGGTGTTGGTGCTCCCTGATAAACATCAGGGGTCCATGAATGAAAAGGCACCAGTGAAATCTTGAACGCTAGACCGCAGAACATCAGTCCCACCCCTATATAAACTAGCGTATTTTTTGTGTAGGGATTTTCTTGGATCAGTTCACCGATGAGTCGTATCTCGGTGGTTCCGCTTCCTGCGTAAATCAGGGCCATGCCATAAACCAGAACCGCAGATGCGAATGCCCCTGTCAGCAGATATTTGACTGCTGATTCTTGTGATGCCTGGGTTGCCCAACTCAGTTCCGGTGTGGTGCCGGGTCCTTCTTTTCCTGTTCCATGTTTGGCGGAAAATCCGCAAAGGATGTATAAAGAGATGGAGAACAACTCCAAAGATAAAAATATGGTAATTAAATTACCAGATTTGGCTAGGAACATCATGCCCGCAATTGACATTAGCAGCAGAGTGAAATATTCCGCTTTATTTTCATGGTCGCCTTGTGGATAACGAACCGATCCGAAAATCGGGAACAGCGCCATGGCTAAAATGATTAAATTGAATGCTAGGGAAAACCGGTCGTGGATAAGTGCGCTACTGAATATATCTGGATTGTTACCGTTCGCGGCTGTCGGTGCATCGCCCCATAGAATAAGGGTGAGAATAAAAGCAGCGCCAACTCCACCGAGAGTGACTAGTGACAGGAAAGAATTACGGTTCAACTCCTTTTTGAGTCCTGCCAGAAGCAGAAAAAAAGCCGTGCCAAGTACAATAAATTCAGGCCCGATTGCTACCCAGTTCATGTCATCAAAATTGATTGCAAATTCCATACTTAAGCCCTGGACTTTCTCTGTGGCTTGCCACACTATTTAAATTGAAATCTTGTACTGTATCTACTTGCAACAAGGGTCATCTATTCTATTTAAAATCTATTTTTGACCCAACAATTCCCAGCGTAATTTATGGGGTGTTTTATAGCATTTTCAGCCTTTTTGCAAGCTCTCACTGTTTGCTCGGCCGGGTGTGGGGTTTTCGCTTGTATTGTCTAAGAATTTTCCTTGTTAAGCCAATGATTTCCGGTCAGAATAGGGGTCTTTAAATCACCAAAACTGTGGAGGTTTTTTTTGGATACCAATGAGGCGCGTGCGCATCTGAACTATCTGTTGACGCTGGGGATACGCCGGGAAGAAGCGTTTGGCCCTATGGCACTCAACTTTATTAAAGAGGATGCCTTCGAAAACGCAGGTCTTTTACCGGAAGAGCAATTCAGCCTCATCATGGCTACGGTTGATGCATTGGCAATGGAGCCTAAACGTTTCAATATGAAGGTTGAAATGTTGAAACGGGCGCAGGGCCTGCTCAACAAAACCTCCTTTGATAATCCTCAACTCGCCCGGCAACTCGATCAGGATATCAAGAAAACCGAAGCGGAGTTGGGTATCTATAATGAAGCCATGCGTCCCGCCAAAGGTGACGCGCAGGAACGGCAGAAATTGATTGTACAAAGTGATGCGCCGGAATATTTCCTCGACATTGCACAAAGACGGGCTTCCACGTACTACCAAAATAAATTTGGCTTGAACAAAGAGTCGAAAACCGCCCAGCACTTTGGTGGCACCAAGAGAAAGTTTGATCCGGATAATAAAGCTGTGCAAAAAGAGTTTCCCGGGGCCTGCGCTCCTTTTATGAACTCCCGCACCAACGCTTTTCATCTGATGATGCCATTCGATTTGAAAATCAGTAAAAATCCAGATGATCCCCTTGATGGTGGCATGCGAGCCTACTATGCAAAAATGGGTTATTCCTTTCCACTCGGATTCGAAATGGGAAAAATTTGTAGCTATGAAGATGGGGAAATATTGGACATTCCGTTGGATGACCCTAATCTTATTTTCTTATCCGTTTCCAGGGTCAAGGAAAAGGAATTCCGCGCTGCAAACTATCCGGGCACTCCAGAAATACCCGCTGAATACGCCTACCCACGTGCGGTGTTGGAGCGTACCGGAACTCTGGGGCCCTATATTCAGTTGGTTTCTAATTTTAAAATCTGGTTCGATGCTTCCCAGATCTCGGTTCTGATCCAGGGTGCTCCTGACCTGTATGAGTATGGCTTGGAAGGCGGGTCGGGGATGATGGTCCGCAGTCACGCTGCCGATAAAATACCGGCTTATGCTGAAAATACATCGCAACCTTGGCAGGAGGGTTTGAGTTTCAACTTTGTCAATATCCACTTGACATTGAGTCCGGGTAGCGAATCGGCAATGGTTCCTTATAATACGCCGCTTTTTACTGTTTATCCGGTGCTTCCCACGCAGAGTTTTAAATGGGCAAACATATCTGATATGTGAGGGATATGGGTAGTTAGACTTCTGATAAGCCTACCCTAATCTCGCCCCGCATTTCCTATTCCGATTAAGCTATACTATTAAAATTATATTTTAATTTCATTTTTCCATGACACTCTCCTCACAAATAAGAGCAGGGCTTGGACTGGCGGCATTTTTTCTGTCCGTTATCTTTGCGGTCCCGGTCTTGGCATCCGACCCTATTCAGATCACCTCAAACCCGGGTGAAGATTTTGCTCCGTCCATTTCACCGGATGGGAGTTTCATGGTTTATGTCTCTGATACCTCTGGAAACCTTGATCTTTGGATGAAATATCTAGGTGTAGGTATCCAACCTCCTGATCGTCGTTTGACTTTTCACAGTACCGAAGATAAAAGCCCAGCTATCAGTCCAGATGGCAAAAAAGTCGCGTTCGTTTCTCATCGCGGCGACCCGCGTGGCGATATCTACATTCTTGATCTGCAAAACACCGATGACCCTGTCGCTGTTGTAAAAGGGAAAGGCGAGGATATGGACCCTGCATGGTCAGCCGATCAGGAATTTATATTTTATGCTTCGCGTGCAACCCAAGTTTCAATTTATAAAAAGAAACTGACAAGTGGAGAGAAATTACTGGTTTTGAAAGAGGGGGGAATTAATCTTTCAACTTCTACGGACGGTCAGTATCTGGCTTTTGTGACAGGAGATACGCATAGTGATTTAAAGGTTTTAAATCTTAAGTCCAATTCTTTAATTGATGTGACTAAAGGGCCGGAAATAGATGTGTCGCCTGCTTGGTCAAACGATTTACTTTTTTTTGCACGTTATTCTGATGACACCAATCTGGATGGGCAACTTAGCATTGATGACAATCCTAATATCTGGAAGCTGGTTTTCAACGCGGGTCGTCCCGAAAAGTTGCGTCAATTGACAGACAGTTCTTCCTACGACTTTTTCCCACAACCGGGTGCTAATGACACCCTTCTATTTGCGTCACATCGAAAAGGGTCCGTTGATATTTGGCAGCTCCCACAATCAGGACGAATTGCTTTTGCAAAAGACTCTTCTACGTCGTTAAAAAAAATTGAAGATGTATGTTCTGAAGCAACCTATTTATGCAGCATGGCATTAGCAAACCATATCTACCGGTTCCCCAATGCAACAGGCCTTACCGAAATTCGCTATCGCCTGGCTGTTTTAAATCTGGAATTGAAACACTCCGATTCCGCCAGAAAAATTTTTAATCAGATACTAGATACCCACCTCGATAATAAAAAGATCGCCGGACTGTCAGAAATTCAAATACTTTTATTGGATACGAAAAATGCACCTTTAAAAATAAATATCCTGGATACAATTGTAAAAAAATATTCAGGATTTGCTCGAGTCGAAGCGCGGAGTTTTCTAGAAAAAGGAAAGCTTTCTCTTGTAAATAAAGCTCCGGATCAAGCTTTGAAATATTTTCAAAAAGTAGTCGGTAACTACCCCCAACAACGGAGTTTGGCGGCAGAGGCAGCATTTTTACAAAGTAGGGTATATGCATTGGTTGGTAACCGGGAAAAGCTGGTGCAATCTTTTGTGCAAGTGGTAAGAGAATTTTCAGATGTTCCTAAATGGAAACAAGAAGCCATCAAAGCAATTCTTCATCTGCACGAAAAACAACTCACTCTGGAGAAGAAGGTGTCGAGCTTGCAGGTACTCACACAAACCTATAAAGATATTCCACAGTTGGCGGCGGCAATTCAAAATCGTATTGGGGCTCTGTATCATAACGCCAATGAAAACCTTCTCGCGAAAGAAGCCTATAAAACTACGGCAAAAACTTATAAGCAGGATGAATCTTTTCAGGCTCGTCTTGCATTGGCAAGAATATATGCAGAAGAAGATAACTTTGATGAAAGCCTGAGTATCTACCGAAAAATTTCAGATGAGCCAAAGGCTATAGAGACTTATTTAAATGAAGCCCGAGAGGGGCAAATTAAAAAAACCTTGGACAAGGGTAACTGGGAGCTTCGTGTTGGAGAGGTTAAGTTGGCTTTCAAAACATTTTTAAAGCTCATCGAATTCAGTCCGGATACTGTAGAAGCACATAGAGGCTACCTGAAAGCGGCATCGGCTCTTAAAAAAAGCGCAGATGCGGTGAGATTTTATAAAAAAAGAGTAGAGACCCGTCCAGATTCCCCTGCAGAACTTTATGCTATGGGACTGGCTTATACCTACCTCACTCCACCAGCATTGGATGAGGCAGAAAAAGAAATAGGTAAAGCGCTCACACAAAATTCACAACAGGTCTTCTTTCATCAGACCTTGGGCTGGATTTATGAACAGAAAGAGCGACAGCAGTCCGGTTACCTTGAAAAGGCTTTGCATGAATACAAGATTGCGTTGGCTCTCAATGATGAAACTGAAAACCCTCGAAACGAAGCGGACTTACTTCTCAACCTGGGAAACGGACATTATTCGCTTAATAATCCTCTTTCGGCTCGACACTATTACCAAAAGCGCGAAGAAGCCGGATTGGAATTTTTGAATGCAGAACCAGAGACTTTGTACAGGCAACGCTATGGCGAGGCATCTTTTAAAGTAGGTGATGCGGTCAATGCAGTTAAACAGTTCAGGTATGCGATGGACTTGGTTGAGAAGAAAAATGAACCCGCACGTATGGCCGAATTGCATGATCGTATCGCTTTGGCTTATCAGGAAAAAGAAGACTATGAGCTTGCGGTCAAGCATTTTTCTGCAAGTCTGGAGTTGAATCGACAAACGGGAAATCAGTCATCTTTGTCGAAAGCTCTTAGAAATATTGCTAATAATATTTACTCGCAAAATCGTCTGCAACCGGACTCTGGAAAAATGAGTCGGGCTCTCAATTATTATTTTGAGGCCATTGATAAGCTTGATAAGTATGGTGTGGCGGATAAGAAAAAGAAGTCATCCGCATTATTCGAAGTCAACATAGAAGCTGGAATCAGTGACGATGTTTCTGGTGCAGCTTATGGGTTTGATAAAAGTGGTGAGCAAAAACTTATCTTTCATTATATTGGAAAGATTTATGGAGACTTTGGTGATAATCAGAAGGCAATCGATTATTTTCAGAAAAAACTGAAACTAATACCAGAAGGATTGGATATAGAAAAAAACATCCCGGTTCTTCTTGAAAAGACACTTTTGCTCAATCAGCTTGGTAAATTTTATTTTCAGTCTGGAGAAACTAGAAGAAGTCTGGAATATTTTAAGGATTCTTTTTCGCTTGCAAGAAAACTAGATAATCGAAACGGCATGGCCGTCAATGCAGCAAATATGTCACGTGCCATATTCACTATGAGTGCCAAAGATAATGCCGTGACTGAGGAAGTTATTGCATTTATACAGGAGGCAATCGTTTCCAGCGAAGCGACCTCGGCATTAATATTACATAATTACTTGGGTATTCTTTTTCATATGCAGGCATTTAATTCTAGAGAACCTTCAGGATTAAACGATGTCGAGCAGGTAAAATCGAGCTTGGAGGGCTTACGAAATAATATGGCCCGCATTGGAAAATCGATTCAGCACTTTGAGGCCGCACTGGAATTGGCAAAAGGGGATGCCGAAAAGTATCTTCCTAAAATAAAACAAAATCTGGAATTGACCCGGCACCTTGCAGGAATGGAAGAGAAAAAGATTCCATGGATTCCGCCTCTCAGCGTACGCTGGCAATTTGTTTATTTAGATGCGCTTAAATTAGAAAGTGCGAAACGCCTGTTTCGCCTTCTGGATGCAGAGAAAGAGTTGGCGCGTCTGCCTTATCACGCTGTTCCGACAGATCGTTCAACCTTGGCGATGATTGAACAGCTTTATCAAGAAATCACCGCGAATTTGTTTGAACAAGAAAAATACAGTGAAGCATTATTATTTTCTGAAAAGGGCAAGAAGACGATTGTTCAGGCGTTGACACCAATTTATAAGTTTTCCAGCGAAGAGAGACAGGAATATTTTAATGAAATAAAAACTTACGCCAACCAACTGTCATCTTTAGAGAACGAAGATGCAGAAACTTTGCTAGACGAATATCAAGAGTTTATGGAGATGGTTGACGAAGACGACCCTGAGTTGGTCGATTGGGTGTCGCCAAATGTTCCGACTGTAGAAGTTGTGCAATCGCTTTTGCGAAAAGACGAAATTTTTTTAAAATTGCAAAGGTTGGGGAACGATATTCTTGTTTGGCAGATAAGCCATGAAAAAATTTCAGCAGGTCGTATTGCAGGAGACAAAATATTCTTCAATTTAGTTCAACGGATAGCCGAGACCAATGCACGCATAACCGATATTGAAGAATTGTCAGAAAAACTTATTACTCCATTACGGGATGCTATTGGAAATGCGAAATCTATTATTCTTCTGGCGGAGGGACGGTTGGAGTTTTTGCCTTGGGCAGCTCTCAATTTAAATGGCAAACCTTTGATTGAAAACTCGCGGCTGACGTTTGTTTCTTCGTTGTCGCATTTTGTCCGCTCGGTTAACTCGAGAAGTCTTTATAGCTCGCGCCTGTTAGCGATTGAATCTAATTTGCCCGACAATGTGGAAACTTATTTTGCATCTGTTGTTAGTTTGAAACGAGAAGATGCGAACCAAAAATCATTTCTTAGTGAATGGAATCATTTCGGTTTGGTGCAAATTGAGAGTCCTGTTCGAGTTTTTCGTCATGAACCTCAATCGTCATTCATTACTCTGAATAAGGAGCCATCAAAGTTTCAGCGTATTTCTATCGAGTCGCTGTATGCCGACCCGGTAGAGTCACTTTTGATGACTTTGACCGACGTGGAGCATGTGTTCGATCCTAGACTGGAACTGTCTCCCACAGCTGTTTTGTTGAAGGGTTTGACGTTTAAGGGGTACCCCGGAACAGTGCTTCATAGTGGAAAACCGGATTTTCAGGAAGAGTTCGATAAATATTTTATGGCGACTCTTGGCGAAGCCAATCCGGCAGAATCGTTACGACAAGCACAGATAGAATTATCAAAAAAGCATTCTGAAAATCTGGATTGGGCTCGATACCGATATTATGGGTTCCCCGGTATGAGCGAAATGGAGAAACAAGCATTCGCCATCAAACATATTAAAGGTAATGTGCTTAAAGGAGCCGCCGCGTCGAAGGCTGGTGAACTTCTTTCGACGATAAACTATCTTGAAAAAGCTTTGGTGCTGACCTCTTTTGTTCCTGAAAAAATAAACCTGGGCGAAAACTTTCAGGCCAAAACCCTCGTCAAGGCTCTTGCCACTGCGGCCTGGAAGCTAGGAGACTACGAAAAGTCCATCCATTACCAGAATAAAGTTTTGCCTTTTGCGGAGAAGGAGCCTGAAGAGTTGGCAGAGGCGCATTATTTTTTGGGTCTTCTTTATTCACTGGCAGAAAAGTTCCCCGAAGCAGTAGAGCATTTAAAAACTGCCCTCATCATTTTTGAGAAATATGAAATCCTCGATCGACTGGCCCAAAGTTATAGCCAATTGGGCATCGTTGAAGAAAACGCTACAGAATATACCAATGCGCTGAAAGCATTCACGGCTTCGCAAAAAATAAATGAAGAGATAGGTGAAGATTTAAATCGCGCCCGAGAATTTCGTAGGATAGGAAAAATTTACAGTCTCCGTCTCAATCAATTTAAAGAAGCCAAAGGATATTTTTTCAAAGCTTATGATTTGTTCGTCGAATTAGAGCAAACGGAATTTCAGGTCGAATTGCTATTGGATTTGGGACTGGTTGCCGAAAAGGAAGGGGATTTTGATCAATCTTTAAATTATTTTTCACAAGCGCAGGTTCTTGCGGAAGAAATCAATTTCAGACAAGGGCTATCAAAAGCATTATTGTACCAAGCTAACTCGCATTGGTTTCAGGGCGATTATCAACAGGCTTTTCGAGCGCAACGACAATCGTTGGAAATAGCCAAGTCCCTCAACGACAAACTACGACAAGCTTTTATCTATAATACGTTGGGATTGATCCATTGGACATTGAATGATTCTGAACGGGCTTTAACAAATCTCCACCACAGTCTAGATCTGGCAACCGAAATGCGTTCGCGTATAGATATTGCCTCGGCCCACAATAATATCGGATTGGTGCATCGAAAAGAAAAACGCTTTGAGAAATCCCTGAAATCTTTCAATGAAGCTTTACAACAAGACATTCAACTTAAATCTAAATGGGGGCAGGGCTACACCCACCGCAATATGGGTATGAGTTTGATGCGTATGGGAAATCTTGACGATGCCGCCGGACATTTTAATCAGGCGATGGGTTTTAGCAGCGAAATCGGCGACCGCACGAATGTTGTAAAAATCATGCTGGAATTAGGGCATCTGGCGTTAGAGCGAAAACAATGGCAGGAGGCGGTGCCGTTGTTTGAAAAGGCATATGCATTGTCATCTGAGATCAATGTCAAGGAGGTTAGTTGGCGGGCCTTGCGTGGACAGGGATTTGCTCTTATTCAGTTAAAGAAAAATGATGCAGCGGTAAAAGTTTATAAGGAAGCCGTAAAAATTGTCGATTCCATGCGTGCCGCTATTAAAGTTGAGGAATTTCAAAACGGATTTCTCGCTGATAAGCAGGATGTTTACAAAGAATTGATTTTGTTGCTTTTGGATATGGATAATGTCGAAGACTCTTTTCAATATGCAGAGCGGGCAAAATCACGAAGTTTCATCGACCTGCTTGGCAATCAGAAAATCAGCTTGAAAAATGATGTCAGTCAAAAATTGTACGATGCTTTAACCCGGCAGAAATCACATATCCGAGAAACAGAAGAAGCTTTCGCTGCGGCACGTTCTGCTGAGAAGGAAGAAGAAGCAAAAGGTCTCAGAGAAAAACTGGTGGCGGCGAGAAGTCTCTATCAGAATATGTTGATCGATGCTAAAGAGCAGAGTCCGGAAATTTCAAACTTCATCACGGTAGACGCTATCACCTTAAAGACGTTGTATAGCTTGCTGGAAGATAACGTAGCGTTGGTGGAATATCTGGTGACCAAAAAAGAACTCATTACCTGGGTGGTAGCGGAGGGAAACATCAATGCAGTTCGCGTTCCCATAACAGAAAAAGATTTAAATTCTCTTGTCGCTGACTACCGTGAACGGATTCAGAAAATTGCCCCTGTAGAAGATCAAGCGAAACGATTACATAAATTATTGGTGGAGCCTTTGCAGTTGTTTATAAAAGGCAAGCGGATGTTGGGTATCGTGCCGCATGGACACCTGCACTATATTTCGTTTTCATCCCTAAAAAATGAAGAGAGTTATTTGTTTGAGCGGCATCCCCTATTTTATTCTCCCAGTGCATCGGTGATGCAGTTCACTTTCAAGAAAAAAACGACACGCAGTCGCGACATTAAAGTTCTGGCGTTGGGCAATCCCGATCTTGGCGACTTGAATTACGATTTGCCGTTGGCGGAAATGGAAGCCAACGCCATCAAATGGGATTTCCCGAAAATTGATGTCTTGACTCGAGAAAATGCTACCGAGAGCTGGTTGAAGAAAAATATCGGCGACTATCAAATAATCCATGTTGCTTCACACGGTGAGTTCGATCCGATCAACCCTTTGTTCTCGTCCTTAAAATTGACGCGGGATAAAAGTGATGATGGTAATTTTGAGGTCAATGAAGTTTTTGGTCTCGATATCAAAGCAGATATCGTTACACTGAGCGCTTGCCAGACGGGTCTGGGCGACCTCGTTGGCGGCGATGAATTGGTAGGGCTCAACCGTGCATTTATCTATGCAGGTACGCACGCAATTTTATCTTCGCTGTGGAGAGTCAGCGATATCTCCACAGCGGTACTGATAAAACATTTTTATCGCAACTACGGTAAAGAAGATAAAGCCGAGAGCTTGCGCAAGGCCCAACTTCTCGTTAAACGGTTTTACCCACACCCTTCTTATTGGGCCGGATTTAACCTGACCGGAGATTATCGATAGCCGACTTTAGTTGCGGCTATTCATTAAGCCTTCAGGAAATTGTGCGTCCAGCTTTTCTTTCAGTTCTTTAGAGATTACCTGTTTCCATGTGCCGGTGTAAATTCCTTCATTATTATGAAAGATTTTCCAGTGGCGCCGATGCAATATTTCCTTTGAGATAACCTCTTTTAACTTCCCATTAGCATTATAAGCTGTGACTGGAAAAAGCATTTTATGTGCCTCCGTTTAGTTTAGAGTCGGATTCTCAAACTCTCTAATCCTAAGATAAGTCGCAGTTAGTCTATTTGCCACCCTGATTCTAAATTTTTGAAGGTTTTACTCTTGGGTAAAAACAGTTCGTTAGAGACTGAAAATTTAAAGTAAACATATTTATTGTTGGGGTATGCACGAATTATTCTATTGCAGTTTCGCAACCAGGGATATGTCCGATACCGATATAATGAATATTCTGGAGACATCCAGAAAAAGGAGCGCCGAAGAAAGTATCACAGGCATTCTTATTTATTGGGCCAGAACAAGCCAGTTTATGTAGATCTTAGAAGGAAGTAAAAAAGCTATTGTTGATTTGTATGAAGTTATAAAAAAGGATGATCGGCATAAGAGCCTTAAGCTGATTTACAGTGGAGAGATTCCTGAAAGATGTTTTTCGAATTGGACCATTGGGTTGTCTAAATTTAAATTGGAAGGGTTTTTAGGTTTTCTTGAAAAAGGGTTTACCGATGAGTTAATTAATGGGCACCCTTCAACAGCAATCAACCTTTTTCAGTTATTCAAAGAGTTATTGCCAAAAGAAAAAAATCTTAACTACTGGCGGTTTGGTTTTTTTGGCGTTCTAACGCACGTAACTTCCGAGCTTCTTTTTTATTCATTTTGCCCTTTACTTTTTTCTCTACAACCGGCTCACCCTCCCAACCGACTTTTTCGAGAAAGTCTTCGTAGCCGCCATGAAAATACTCCGCATGGCCGCGATGAAAAATGATCAAATTTTTGGCCAGAGCTTTAAGGATAAGCTCAGAGTGAGTTACAATTACTATAGCACCCGCATAATCGTTCAGTTCTTCAATTAAGGATTCAATCGACTCTACATCCAGATGATGAGAAGGCTCATCCAGTAGTAGAAGGTTGGTGGGGTGAGAAATTATTTTCCCAAGTAGAACACGGCTTCTTTCACCCCCCGAAAGTACGTTTACCTTTTTTTTGCTCATATCGCCGTCAAACATCATGGCTCCACATATACTGTGTGCGGCCTGTAATGACAGGCTCGGATTGGAACGGAGTATTTCATCTAGGACTTGATTATCCGGTTGGAGTCGGTCGATGTTGGTCTGACCAAAATGCCCGATGTTTACGGAAGGATGTGGCGCAATATCTCCTTCGGTAGGGGTTAGCTCTCCTGCCAGACAATTTAACAAGGTTGACTTACCTTTGCCATTGGCACCGATAATTCCAATGCGGTCATTTTTACCAATGGAAAACGAGACATCTGAGAAAATATTATTTTCGGGTTTGCCCCCATATGAGAACGACAGGTTTTTGATGTTCATAAGGGTTTTGCCAGGGCAGGCGAGATAGTTGAATCGGAAACCCAGATTTTTTTCTGCGCTGAGTTTTTCCATCGTCCCCATTTTTTCCATCATCTTCAATCGCGACTGCGCCATGGTGGCCTTCGAGGCTTTGGCTCGAAACCGATCTACAAGGTTCTGCATTTCTCGGCGTTTGTTCTCCAGATTTTTGCGGGTCTGCTCATAGGTTTCCTCTTCCTGAATGATCATTTCATAGAATTTAATAGTCCCGCCCTTGACCTTTCTCGCTTGTTTGCGATGCAGGCCCAGAGTATGGGTGGTGACCTTATCCATGAAATCACGATCATGAGTGATGAGAATCATTTCGCCGGGCCACTTGTTTAGATATTCCTTGAGCCAGCGAAGAGAAAGGATGTCGAGATAGTTGGTCGGCTCATCAAGCAAAAGCATATTTGGGTCGGCCAATAATGCTTTGCAAAGGTTGATGCGCACCTGGAATCCACCGCTGAAGGTAGTGGGGTCCTTTTGAAAATCCTGCTCTGTAAAACCGAGCCCGGAGAGAATGATCTCTGCCTTGTAATGATCCCATTGCTTTTCAGCGGGGAGAGCTTGGATGCATTCCGCGAGAACGGTTGGCTGGGTGAAATGTATATGTTGCTCCAAAGCACCTATCCGGTAGCCTTTTGGGGTGGAAAGAGTTCCCGCGTCCTGTTTCTCGTTACCCAGAATCATGCGGAACAACGTAGATTTTCCCGTACCGTTTTTTCCTACGAGGCCAATGCGTTCGCCGGGGTTGATAAGAAACGATACGCCGTCGAATAAAACTTGCGGCCCAAAAGATTTTTCAATATTGCTAGCTATGATCATAATTGCAGGATGTAGAAGACAACTTTGTATTTTATAAAGGAAAAGAAGAACGAGGCCTGATTATGGAGGGTACCCGTACTGCTGAAGCGCTAATAAAATTTAGTATAGCAGAAATTCTATTAGGGTCTAGCCGGAACTCATCTTGGAGAGACACAGAGACCATTTTCTCAAGGATTTTCGTAATATTTATCTAAAACTTTGCAAGACCTATTGGCTAGGCCCGAGGCCGTTTCTTGAAACAGAGGTAGTTTAAAACTAAATTTCAGTAAGGTGGCATAGTGGTGAGCCGGTTGTCATCTACAGGGCCACCGACGGTAAAATGATACAAACTTTGATAGCTTGTGTCTTTGATTCCAAAAATATGATGCACAGGATCATCAAGAAAACATCCGATCCCGGTACTGCGGATGCCACTCACTTCGGCTTGAAGGTAAAGCACTTGTCCAATGGCCCCGCACTCCCAATAAAGACGAGGATAAAACCAAGGGCCATAATTTTTGAGGGGTTCCTCGAAAGCGCTGATCATGCCCAAGCTGAAACAGCCTGCCCCGGCGATTTCCTGTCCACAAGATACTCCAGCCGCCATGCGTCTGCAGTCATACTCCTCCAGTAAAAACAAATCTAGTTCGTCAGAGCATCCTTCGGGCTTCTCCCATTTGAAATGTTTGCTGAAGGTGGATTTCAAATCTTCCAAGTGATTTTTGTTGCGCACCAGAATGTATACGCCACGAGGCAAATCATCAATTCGATGGACGAACAACCCCAGATGCACCTGGGGTTCCCAGGGGAATGTCTGAAAAGGCAGTGGGCAAGCATTAGGAACCGTTTTTATTAAAAATTGATAAAAGGTGTCACGTGCGATTTGGGTTTTCCCATCCATAGCAACAGCACTCCGTCGCTGGTGAATGGCTTTTCTTAATGGGAAAGTATCGTCCTCAATGAGGTTTGAATGATCTTCTCTTTTGCAAATGTTAGGCAAGGAGCGATCCGGTTTGCTCGCAGCTTTTGAAACCTCATCTATGCCAGACCAATCCATATGACTTCTGCTTAAAATATTGGGAGTGCCTTGCCAGTCCAGACTAGAGAATCCTTCTATATAGTCAGGCTCGTTTAAATTTATATTTGGTTCGTTGCCCGATGGTAAGACAGCGACGAGACAATCAGGGACTTCAATTTCAGATTCATCTTTGAAGGGTAATCCTAAAATAGTTTCTAAATCGCTGTGAGTCAGATGATCCATTAAGTGAGTTCGCCAACCCAAACCCGCGCAAGAAATATTGAGCGCGGCCAGGGCGTGGCCCAAGTCATGCTGGCAGTAGCGATAAGCCCGTTGTCCATATTTCCAAGCTTCGCGCCAGTGGATAGAACTTAATCCAACAAAGAGGGTGTCTTCAGACAAACGCATTTTTTCCCACGTCTCCATGGAGAAATGAGCTCTGATTTCCAAACCATGAGTCTCTGGGCTGTAATGAAAAACAGAAGGTTCATCTGTGAGACCTTGTATCGGCCCACAAACCAAATAGCCTTCTGTAGGATGTAAGTTGCCACTAGAAGGATTGACTCTCAAAGCCCATTTTGAACCTTGAAAAGATTTCCAAGCAGAAAGTGCCAGACAGTCAAAAAATAGTTGTGAGATAGATTCTAAATTTAAAGGGCAAGCAGAAACCTTATTGGGTGTTAGAGCTTCAGAGAAAGTAGGCCCCTCTGTCTGAGCGGCTTTGATTAAGGGGAACACCTCCGCCCCTTCATATCTCCGAAAGGGATCGGGCTGACTGGCCCAATCTAGTTGTCCGGGGCCAGGTGCAAAAGCATGTTGATTGTGTTTGGACGAACGATGGTAATGAAAAATCTTGTTTATCATGATTGCCTTGAATCAAGAGGGAGAAGAATCAAAATATATTAAGGAGAAAAGAAATCTTTAGATTGACGAATCACGCACCTTCTACAATGCAGGCTTCTATATCTTTGCCGATGATTTCTACTATTTCCTTTTTTAAGGCTTCATCGAAGGTCGTTATGCTGTCTTCATCACAATTTTCGATTTTCCAATCGTAACCTTCGAAAGGATTGTCACATAGAGTTTTGACTTCAGTGATTGCATCTTCTCGGGTGGATGCTTTCAAGACTGTTTCCAAATTGGTGTCGACTAGAATATGAGCGACATTCAAATCATAATGTGCGGTTAATCCATCCCAGAAAATATTTTCATCAGTTTCTTCTTCATTGATGCGCTCTACGATAGCGTCCGTTAATTTAGCATCAAAACTTTTAATTCCGCCCTCTTCGCATCCTTCAATTTTCCATTCATACTCGGTGAACAGGTCTTTTTTGTCGACCATTCGTTCTACTTCCTTATTGGCCTGTTCTTTCATGGTTCGAGATTTCAAGCGAACCTCTAGATTGCTATAGACATGAGCGTTTTTAATTTTTAACTTAAAATTTGTCATTATTAATCCTCGACACTCTTAAAATTTGATTGAAAGCCCTATGTTTGAAAAGGCTTAAAGTGTGGTTGTATATCTTATTTTCTATAGTTAAGAGGGGAAAAATAGTAAAAGGATTTAAGCTTGTTGCCGATTTTAGAATTGCTGCTGAAATGGCCAAGTTATAGATAGAATTGAAGGTTTAGAGCAACATAATAAATGAGTCCTCTGATTAATGGGTCTGCTAAACTAAGGAACTGGAGTCTAGATTTTTGCATTTCCATTAGGGTACGAGCTCGAAATGAAAAAACTGAAATTTCTGGTATTACTTCTGCTGGCAATCGCGCTGATCAATTATATTGACCAAAGGCAGTACCTCACATTAGAAAACCTGAAGCTCAATCGAGACCGTCTGGAAGTTTTTTATCAGGCAAATACACTAACTATGATAGGAGGATATATAGCGGCCTACATTATGATTGGGTTATTTTTGCTCCCCGGTGCCACTTTTCTCAGTTTTGCGGCGGGGCTTATTTTCGGACCCGCATTGGGAGTAGGTATTGTGATTATTGGCTCGACTTTGGGGGCAGCGCTGGCATTTTTGGTGTCACGTTACTTGTTGAGAGATTGGGTGGAGGAAAGGTTTGGTAAGAAAGTTAGGGGTGTAAACGATAACTTATGCGAAAAACCTCTCAATAGTATTTTATTCTTCAGATTGATTCCGCTATTTCCTTTTTTTGCTGTCAATATAGGTTTTGCCTTATCGCAGGTTCCTCTGAAATTTTTCTTTTGGGGGACGATGTTTGGAAAATTGCCAGCAACGTATATTTACGCCAATGCGGGGAATAATCTGGCAACAATCAATTCCTTTGCAGAAATTATGTCTATCAAGGTTTTGGGTTCCTTATCCCTTCTAGGGGTTCTAGCCCTCATCCCGGTTTTTTATAAGAAAATGAAAGACGAGTTTTAGAAGTTCAGAACCTTTTCAACGCTTGACTAGAAGCTTCAATTAAGGTTAACTGGCTTTTCAGTAATAGATTAAGAGATCAAAAGGAAATAAAAAATGGCAGAACGACACAAAACACCAAAAATGGCGCAGTTCCTTAAAGACAATAAGGAGAGCCTTGAAGAGTTTGGAAATCGCAAAGGTGAGAAGTATGTGCGCGAACCATGGATGCTAAAACCCAACCCAGCTGCTGAACATACCGTTGAAATTGAGGTTGAAAACTGCCAGTGCGATGGTAATTAGCAAACAGTTTCCAGTACTTTTAATAATCGCTGTAACTCCTCCTGCTTAATATCTCCCATATTGGCAATGCGAAAAATGCTTTCGCTCAGGTTTCCCTGTCCTGCATAAATGACGAATCCTTTAGACTTCAACTCTGCGTGCAATTTTTCATAGTTTATTCCTTTTGGTAGTTTTAATCCGGTAAGGCAATTGCTACGCCACCCTTGAGGAATTAAAAACTCCAAGCCAAGATTTTTGAATCCGTCACGCAAAAAATTAGCCGCATCACTATATCGTTTTATTCTTCCCGTTACCGTCTCTTCAATCAACTCATCGAGTGCAACATCGAGAGCGTAATGGGCTGGGATCGCGGGAGTGAAAAGCAGTCCTCCCGTTTCTTGAGCTTTGTGATATCCGGTGAGATTGAAGTAAAGGGTGCGTGCAGGAATTTTGATTAAGCGTGCCAGGTCTTTTTTGCGGAACAAAACAAAAGACACCCCCGGCACTCCTTGCAGGCATTTATTGGCAGTGCCAACTGCGAGGTCGATGCAGGTGAAGTCCATTTCATCTCCCGCTATACTGCTGATGCAATCGACCAGAAAAACTTTGCCATATTTTTTTGCCAGTTCCCCAACAGCCTGTAGTGGATTGAGCAGTCCGGTTGTTGTTTCGTGGTGAACCAGGGAAACCACTTCAATATCACTTCGCCTTTTTAAAATACCTTCTATATCATCTAGATTAGGCGGTACTCCCCAGTCGAGCTTAATAGTGTGGCGATGAAAATTATAAACATCGCAGAGTTTGCCGATGCGTTCGCCATAAACGCCGTTTTCGATGACCAACATGGAGCGTCCTGGAGCTAATGAAGACGACACCGCCATTTCCAGTGCCGCAGTCCCTGACCCTGAAACCAGCACCGACGTAAATTCTTTTTTGATATTGAAGGCCTGTAGAAGTTTGCTGCGAATAGCGGCCATTAAATCCGCAAATTCTTTTTCACGATGACAGAGGTCGGGTAAGGCCATGGCCTGTCGCACTTTGTCTGTGATGTTAACGGGGCCGGGATTTAGTAAAACGGTTCGAGGCATGAGATATAATTTGCTAAAGGTTCGAAATTTTTGTCAGTTTACCTTATGCCGGGACTTGCGTACACAGGGAAAATACTTGCATTGCTATAGGCCCCCTTCCTGTTTTAAACTCAAGAGGATGCTAAAACTTCTCTTCATATTTGGATTGGCGTTTCTGTTAATTGCGGATATAGCAAACGCCGACTTTTCCAGCCTGACTCTTCCTCGTATTACCTATGAAGGAGGTAACGACAACGCTCGCCCAGAGGCATTGAGAAGCCTGCTGGCCCAGATTGCGCGTCGCACATCGGTGGAGGTCAATCGCGAACCCATAGCATTAAAGCTTTCTGATCCTAATTTGTTTAAGTATCCCTTCATTTATTTTGGGGGAGATAAAGCGTTCGAGCCTTTCCCAGAAAGTGATTTAAAAATATTGCGTAAATATTTAAGCTATGGCGGATTCCTTTTTATCGACGACAACTCCGCCGAACTCGATTCAGGATTCGATCAGTCTGTACGGAAAATGGTCGCGAGACTTTTCCCGCAAATGCCATTGAAAAATATTCCTCGTGACCATTCTGTGTTCCGTTCGTTTTATTTGCTCAATACCGTTTCAGGTCGGGCGATTGTTAAATCCTATTTAGAAGGTGTTTCACTTAAGGGGCGAACGGTGCTCATGTATTCGGCCAATGATCTTGCAGGGGCCTGGTCGAGGAATAAGTTGGGAGACTGGAATTACGATATTTTGGCCGGGGGGTATCGTCAGCGGCAATTGTCGATACGGCTCGGGGTCAATATCATCCTCTATGCATTGACGCTCGACTATAAGAAGGACATGGTGCATTTGCCGATTATTCTGGAACGTCTTCGCAGGTATCAATCGCCATGAACGGGTTAGCAAAAATTTTCGGGTTCGACTCGGAAGACTACGACCAGTGGCAGGTGAACTGGGCACCGGAAGACCCGTGGTTGATTGCCATTTCCCTTGGCTTGATGATGCCTCTTGCGCTTTGGTTTTTTTGGACCAGCCTGAGAAGAGTAGGTTCGAAACCAAAAAAGGTTTTTCTTTTTTTTCTTCGTGTTGTCGCTTTTGTGCTTCTGCTGGTTATTTTGTTGCGTCCAGAATTGGAGTTTAAGAAAAGTCATTCTCTGAAAAATCACATCGCAATTTTGCTCGATAACAGTAAAAGTCTTTCCATTAAAACTTTCCCTAAGGAAGTCCCGAGGATTGATCTCGTAAGAAAAACGTTGGAGTCCAATAAAGAATATTTCGATCAACTAAAAAAGGATTTTCAGGTGGATACTTATTTTGTGTCCGATGGAATCGAAAAAGTAAGTTCCAGATTGAAAGATTATCAGGCCAACCGCCCGTATACAGATTATCGTCGTGTCCTGGAAGAATTAAACAAGATTTATGAAAACAAATCGCTTCAAGGAGTATTTCTTTTTTCAGACGGAGCCGACTTGACTCAGGAGCCGGGGGAAATATCGCCAGACATATTAAAGTCGCTTACAAGGATAAATGGTCCTGTACACACACTGCAGGCAGGCAGTAATGATCAATTCAGAGACTTGGCGCTGGAATCAGTTTCTGCCCCCGACTTCGGATTTGTCCAGCAGCCTGTAAGCTTATCGTTGACCGTGTTCTCATCTGAGTTGGGCAATCGCAATGTACCCCTGGTGTTGAAAGAAGGCGATCGTATTCTTGTTTCGAAGATCATTGAAATTCGCGAAGACCAGAAAGAATATAAGGTGGATTTGCAGTTCACTCCTCGAAAAATTGGCAAGCGTATTTATACTTTGAATTTGCCGCGTTTCGCCGAAGAGTCCATTCTTACCAATAATCAGAAAGAGTTTGAGGTTGATGTAGCGCGGGACCGAATACGCATCTTGCATTTAAACGGTCGCCCATCGTGGGACTCCCGATACCTGCGCGAAGTTTTAGCGAATAACCCCCGAGTAGATCTGCTCTCATTTTTTATTTTACGCAACATGGGTGATGATGTCGTTGCTCCAACCTCTGAGCTTAGTTTGATACCTTTTCCTTCAAACCTTTTGTTCGATGACTATTTAAGCTCTTTTGATCTGATCATTTTTCAGAACTTTAAGTACGAGCCTTTTATCGATAAAAAATATTTATCGAATATCCGCAAGTATGTTGAAAAGGGCGGGGCATTTTTGATGGTCGGCGGCGAGCTCTCTTTTCACGGTGGCAGCTATTCGCACACTCCGATAGAAGATATTCTGCCAGTGAGTTTCAAAGATGTTGAAACACGTTTTATAGATAAGGAGTTTCGTCCTAAAATCAGTGGCGATTTTTCTAATCACCCTATTTTACGTTTGGAAAAAGAGTTGAATGAAGAGGTCTGGAGTTCCCTGCCACCTTTGCACGGGGCGAACCTGGGGCTTGTCGCTAATAAAGATGCCTATGTTTTGCTTAAAAATGAATCAGAATCTCCGATTCTTGTGGCAGGTGAGTTTGGAGAGGGGAGAACTGCTTTGCTGGCCACCGATTCTGTTTGGAGCTGGGGTTTTGGAGGGGCGGGGGGCAGATATTTTCATCGATTTTGGAACAATGTCATCGACTGGTTGATCGCCGAGCCTGAAACGCGTCGCCTGCAATTGGAATCTGACAAGGAACGCTATCGGGAAGAAGAGCAGGTTTTGATAAAATTTAAATTGTTGAAGGAAAATTATCAACCCGCTGAAAATATTACAGGTAAGTTGACCCTCTCTTCTCGTTCAGGCGAGGTTATCGCAAAAGAGTTGAAGACAGATAAGCTGGGTGGGCAAGTGTTTCCCTTTATTCCTGAGCAATCTGGGTTTTATGAGGCTGTAATTGAGATAGAAGGCTTGCAGGAAAAGATTATGTTTTCTGTGTTGAAAGACAATGCTGAATTTGAAAAGCCTCTGGTGAATGATTTTGTCCTGAAAAAAATCGCCCAGGTTTCAGGCGGCCAATACAAGGTGCTTGATGGTACCAACGATTTAAGTGCGCTCCAGTTTGAGAACCCTGAAATAAAAGTTAAAAGCCATAGTCGATCTTTTTCTCTTTGGGAAAATTGGTGGGCTTATGGTCTCGTTGTCGGATTTTTGGTCATGGACTGGTGGCTCAGACGAAAAGCAGGGTTGAGTTAACCCGAGCCTACTAATTATTTCCTGACACAATATTTACATTAGTTTAACTAAAACTTCATTGTTAATTAGGGTTTTATCTTGTAAAATTGATTTGTGATAAGGAAACTTCGTTCCACCTCCAGCAAAAACTCTTTCCAAAAGAAAATTATTTTAAGAAATGACGAAAAAAGTTGAAGAAGATGGTTTGAATATACGCCAATGGGTCCGTGACCGGATTCTTTTCCTCGCGGTGGGAATATTCGTAATTGGCGCTGCAGGCTATATCGGCGCGGATAAAGTGTTCGAAAGCCACAGTATCTGGTTTCACCCTATCCGCGAATTCGCGCTGTTGATATCTCTGATCGGCGTGATTTCACTTGGGTACGAGGTCTTCTTGCGCGAGCTGACCTTCAATGAATACAAGGAAGCGTTGCAGGAAATTGTCAATCCCGATGCGGTTCGTTTGGGGATACAGGGTATCTTTAAAAACCGTTCTGAACTGGCGCAAGCTACTTCTTTCGAAGCCTTGTTTAAAAATGTTAAGAAAGAGGTTTTTATAGGGGGTTCTTCCTTGTTATCCATTTCGACTGCCAGCCGTGAACTGATCAAGGATAAAGTTCTGAGTGGGATCAATGTTCGCTTGTTGGTCATGGACCCGAAATCTCCAGTGGTGGAGCTGATTACAAAACAGGGTGGCGGCCGCCACACGTTTCTCAACGAAATTAAGACATCGCTTCTTTTATTACAAAAGCTTTATCACGAAATTGAAGATACGAATACGTCAGGTAAAGGTGCATTGATTGTTCACAGTTATGACACCATCCCTTCACATTCATTCATTTCCATTGACGCTCAAAGCTCTTCAGGGATGATCATCGCTGATATTGGACCTTACCTCGGGCGCAGTACGCCGCGACCGAGTATGCAGGTGGTCAATAAAAAGAACGGCATGTTCGGTTACTGGAAAGATATGAACGATATCATGTGGGAAGGCAGTAATCCGGTAAAGATGAAAGCTGCAGATCCCTCTGCAGTCGAAAGCAAGACCTTGGTTTTGGCGAGTGGAAGCAAGACGGAGTTCTACGACTCTGAAAGGGATAGTTGGACAGAAGCTTATATTTGCCAAATGGGAGAAGGTTGGCGTGGAATCAAGGGTAGCCAGTGGGTATGGGTTCGTGAAACCGTGACAAAAGAAGAAGCCATAACCGGCAGTCAGAAAAAATTTCGTCTGCAATTTAATCTGCCTCTTAAAAGTGCAGGCTCTATTCATAGAGCAGAAATGTTGCTGCGCTCCGATAACACCTGTCACATCACGGTGAACGATGTGCGTTTGTTGCAGGAATATGGTGGTGCCGAATATTCCGATCCTTTCCTCATCGATATTGATCAATATGTTCATGCTGGGGACAACACCATAACCTTCGATTTGGTCAGCTACGCCAAGCCCGACGCAAAAGCCCCGGAAGATAACCCCACCGGCCTCGTCTACCGCCTGCACGTCGAATATTCATGATATTTTTTGATCTTTTACCCTGCAATGGACAGGACGCGAACCGTTTGGACTTTGCGATTTTTAGGTCAGGCATATCACGCAAATAAAGCGGGATAGGCCAAATTCCCTAGTCTAGCCAACTTATTTCAAACAAAGGGTTAACTCCTTCCTCATCGCGCTGGTTTTGGGCGGTATCTCACCGTAAATCAATTATTGACAGGGTAGGGCAGACTGCTATAATCCCGACTTCTATGGCCTTTGTGTCTCAGGTTGCGGCTAACGTCTTATAGTTACAAGGCTAAAGGGCTTTTTTGGAGGGCAGTTCGGGTGGCTTATTGTCGCCTATATAATATAGTAACGTTTCTTCTGTTTTTCTGTCTAGATTGGCGGAGTATTTTAAATGGCTGAATATTTTTATATTTCATTGTTCGCGGTTGTTGCCCTCGTGGTGATTGGTGCTTTGCTGGCGTTATCCACGTTGCTTGGCCCGCGTAACCCGACTCCACAAAAATTGCTGCCTTATGAGTGTGGCATTGTTCCAACAGAAGAAGCCAAGGGAAGGTACCCTGTACGTTTTGCCACCATCGCAATGCTTTTCATCATCTTCGATGTCGAGGTGGTGTTCATGTACCCGTGGGCAGTGGCGTTGGGAGAACTCAAGCTTTTCGGTTTGATTGAAATGCTTATTTTTATAATCATTCTGGGAATCGCATACGTCTACATTTGGGGACGAGGAGGATTAGAATGGGATTGATTGATCAAGCGGTCGATGCTTTAGAGACCGAAGTAGATAATTTAAAATCAAATGTTAAGGACGCTGTGGAGGCGATGAATTATGAGTACTCCGGCTCCCTATACGACACGGTTTTAACCACCAAGCTGGGGAAAGTGGTTGGCTGGGCACAGAAAAATGCCCTTTGGCCGGCGACCTTTGGCCTTGCGTGTTGCGCTATTGAAATGATGGCGATGGCAAACTCTCGATGGGATGCCGCGCGTTTTGGTGCAGAGGTTTTTCGTGCTTCGCCGCGTCAAGCTGACTTGATGATTGTGTCGGGCCGGGTTTCGCAGAAGATGGCTCCTATCCTCAAACAGATTTACGATCAGATGCCGGAACCTAAGTGGGTGATCTCAATGGGGGCTTGTGCTTCTTGCGGGGGTGTATTCAATAATTATTCGATTGTGCAAGGAGTGGATCGTGTCGTGCCGGTTGATGTTTATGTTCCGGGATGTCCTCCTGGTCCGGAAGCATTGCTCTATGGCGTCATCAAGCTCCAGGAAAAAATTATGATGGAAGCTGGCACTGACAAGGCCAAGAAGAGGGTGGCATGACGAGTGAAGAAATTATTGAGAAGGTGAAGGCGGGGCTTGCCGATGCCATTCAGGATACTGATTTGCCACAAGGCGATGCCGTGATTTTTGTTGCACCGGATTCCTGGCACGCTGTTGCTGACTTTCTCAAGAACGATGCAGATTTAAAATTCGACTACTTCTCTGATGTGCGCGGTGTTGACTACCTGCTTGAAGAGAGGGAGCCGCGCTTCGAATCGGTTTACCAGCTTTATTCCATTGACCATCAGCATTCTATACGGGTGCGTGTCGGTATAGATGAGGACAACCCTTCGGTTCCGACCGTTTCGGATCTATGGAAAGGGGCTCTCTATCCCGAACAGGAATTGTTCGATATGTTTGGCATCAACGTTGAGGGGCATCCGACGATGGAACGTTTGATTATGCCTAAAGGCTGGGAAGGCTTCCCGTTAAGAAAAGATTATCCGTTAACAACTGAGACCGTCACTTTTTCCTATAACAGGGATTTTAAAAGCGATCTGGTCAAATCGAAACCACCGACTCGATAGGGTGACTTGTGAGTGTAACTGACCAAGGATTACTGCATCGCGATAAAGACACGATGACCCTCAACATGGGGCCGCAACACCCGAGTACCCATGGAGTGTTTCGTGTCATCCTTGAGATGGATGGCGAGGTGGTCAAAACCGCTGAACCAGAAATCGGTTATCTGCATACGGGTATCGAAAAAACTTCCGAAAATAAACGGTATGTTCATGTCATCCCGATGACGGATCGGTTGGATTATCTCAACCCGCCTGGCAACAATCTTGCCTTTTGTCTCACTACGGAAAAACTTTTAGGTGTTGAAATTCCTGATCGCGCGAATGTTTTGCGTGTGATCATGTGCGAACTTTCTCGCATTGCCAGTCACCTTGTCTGGTTGGGAACGCATGCGCTGGATATTGGCGCGATGACGGTGTTTCTGTATTGCTGGCGAGAGCGCGAGATGATTCTTGACCTGAATGAAGAGATTTCTGGAGTCCGCATGATGACGAGTTATATCCGCATCGGCGGAGTTGCCAAAGACGCGACTCGACCTTGGTTAGACGGTATCCGCGATTTCATCGAATATTTTCCTGCAAAAGTGGATGAGTATGAAAGACTGCTCACCAAAAACCCCATCTGGCTCGACCGTACCGAGGGAGTGGGAGCGTTCACGAGAGAAGAGGCGATCAACTGGAGTTTCAGTGGGCCTGCATTGCGGGCGTCGGGGGTGAATTGGGATATTCGCAAGGCTCAGCCTTACAGTTGTTATGATAACTATGATTTTGATGTGCCGGTTTTGAACAACGGCGATATCTTTGATCGCTATCGTGTTCGAGTCGAAGAGATGAGGCAGAGTCGCGCCATCATTAAACAGGCGTTAGAAAGTCTTCCCGAAGGCCCATACAAAACTCCGGATAATAAAGTTTCTTTGCCGCCGCGTGAAACACTCCACACCAGTATGGAAGCTTTGATCCATCATTTTAAGCTGGTGTCGGAAGGAATTAGCGTGCCTGTAGGTGAAACTTATGTGCCAATAGAAGGCGCAAGAGGCGAAGTCGGATTCTATATTGTTAGCGATGGAACCAATGTTCCGGCACGCGTTAAGCTCAGAGCGCCTTCTTTTATGGCGATTCCGGGGATGTGTAAAATGATGGAAGGGTGTTACATCGCCGATGTGGTAGGGATTATAGGCAGTATTGATATCGTGATGGGTGAAGTCGACCGCTAATCCTCTGGAGAGGATGGCAATAGGTCAATGTTATAAGGCTGGCGGGAATTTTTTCGGCCTTTGACTATAGGCCTTCTAATGTTGTAAGTCCCTTCTCCTCTTGAGAGAGAAGGTTAGGGGGATTTTTTAACCCTTTTTTGATTTTGTTTTGGGATTTTGAATCTATGTCGGAATATAAATTTTCAGAAGATCAGGAAAAAGAGATAGCTGCCATTTTTGCGAAGTATCCGGTCAAGGCATCGGCGATGTTGCCGTTGTTGACTTTGGTACAACGGGCAGATCAGGTGGTGAGTCCAGAGGCGATGGTTGCGATTGGCAAAAAGCTGGATGTTTCGCCTGCCTATGTTCAGTCGGTTTTGTCTTTTTATACGATGTACCACACTGAAAAAGTGGGGAAGTATATGATCCTGTTCTGTATCAATATCAGTTGTCAATTGAACGGCAGTGACAAGCTTCTTGAGCACACTGCAAAAAAATTGAATATCAAGGTGGGGGAAACCACCTTTGACGAAAAGTTTACTTTGCATCGCGAAGAGTGTCTGGCCGCATGTACTGAGGCGCCGATGATGCGGGTCAATGATACTTATTATGGAAACCTGACCGAACAGCGTATCGATCAGATCATCGATTCATTGGATTGATTTATGACGCAGATTTTATTTAAAGATATCAACAAAGAAGGCCTTCATACGATGAAGGTGTATGAGGAGTTGGGCGGCTACCAGTCTTTGAAAAAAGCGTTCGCTCAAAAACCGGATGAAATCGTTGAGGCTGTCAAGGCTTCTGGCTTACGTGGACGCGGTGGTGCCGGGTTCCCGACCGGGCTGAAATGGAGCTTTCTCGCTAAGGATGTTTTTCCGCGTTATCTTTGCTGCAATGCAGACGAATCGGAACCGGGAACCTGTAAAGACCGCGAGTTGCTACTTAAAAACCCACACCTGCTTATTGAGGGGATGATTTTATGTTCCTATGCCTGCCGGATTGAAACGGGTTATATCTATATGCGTGGTGAGTTCCAGGATCTGAGTTTTATTATGGACAAGGCACTCGAAGAAGCGCGTGCAAAAGGTTATCTGGGTAAAAATATTTTAGGGACGGGATTCAATCTCGATATTCATACGCATCTCGGTGCCGGGGCTTATATCTGCGGCGAAGAGTCGGCGTTGTTAAACTCTCTTGAAGGCGGGCGAGGTGAACCGAGGATGAAACCGCCTTTCCCCGCAGTAGAAGGATTGTACTCGAAGCCCACGGTTATCAACAATGTCGAAACGCTCTGTGTTGTTCCTTACATAGTCAATGAAGGCGCGGAAAAGTATGCGTCTTTTGGGACGGAGAAAAGTAAGGGTACGAAGCTGGTGAGTGTTTCCGGGCATGTGAAAAAACCGGGGAACTATGAAATTGAAATGGGAACACCCACGAGCGAACTCATTTATAATCTCGCGGGTGGCATTAGGAATGACAACAAGCTTAAAGCTTTTATTCCCGGCGGCTCTTCTGTTCCCATGTTGCCAGCGGATAAGGTGGACACTCCTTACGATTATGAATCTTTGGCGGCGGCAGGCACCATGCTGGGTTCGGGGGCTTTGATCGTTATTGATGACAGTGTCAATATCGTTGAGACTACTTTGCGCTTAATCAGTTTTTATATGCATGAATCTTGTGGGAAATGTACGCCCTGTCGTGAAGGTACTCGCTGGCTCTATCAGATTGTTGAACGTATCATGCAGAACAACGGGCAACTGGAATATATAGAAAAGCTGGAAGATATTTGCGGCAATATGTCGTTTAAAACTTTTTGTCCGTTGGCCGATGCTTGTGTGGCTCCGGTGGTGAGCAGCATTCAGCATTTTCGCTCGGACTATGAAGAATATTTTAAGAATGTTGGCGTATCGTAATGATAACGGCAACTGAAAATTTTTGAGGGAATTCATGTCTGAAGTTACTTTAACAATCGACGGAAAATCGGTCACGGTTCCTAAAGGAACGAAGGTGGCAGACGCAGCCAAACAGGTTGATATAGATATTCCCGTCTTCTGCTATCACGAAAAAATCGGTCCGCTGGGTTGTTGCCGCATGTGTTTGGTTGAGGTAGAAAAAATGCCGAAGCTGATGACGGCATGCACGATGGATGTGGCTCCCGATATGGTGGTTAAGACGACAACAGAAAAGGTTGAAAAAGCGCAGAAGGGGGTTCTCGAATTCACTCTTCTCAATCATCCTCTCGATTGCCCGGTATGTGATAAAGGTGGTGAATGCCCGCTTCAGGATAATACGTTTAAGTTCGGGCCTCCGGATACACGTATGGAGTTTCACCGCGCCAACAATGTCAAGGCGGCACCGCTCAGCCCGGTCATCACAATTGATCGAGAACGTTGTATTGCCTGCCAACGTTGCACGGCTTACAGCGAACGCATCGAGCAGGGGCGTGGTTTGGTAATGCTGAACCGTGGATTTCATAACGAGGTCAATACTTTCAATAACGAGTCTTATGATACTAGGTATTCCGGAAACGTTATTGATATCTGCCCGGTAGGGGCTTTGACCAATACCGATTTTCGTTTCAAGGCGCGCACCTGGGACTTGAGCAACCATGACACTTTATGTGCGCACTGTGGTGTTAATTGCAATATCACCATCGGCACGCGATTGAATAAATTGATGCGCATTGAAGCGCGGCCCAATGATGCTGTGGATGACGGTTGGATTTGTGACAAAGGGCGCTGGGGTCATAATTTCATGGAAAGCCAGAACCGTATAACCGCAGCGAGGGAAAATAGTGTTGGTAGTACCAAACCGACTTCCTTCCCGAACTTTCCAATTGATGCGCAGACAGAGCATGCGGCTGAAAAAGTGGCAGAGGCTTTCAAAAGAATTGTCGATGAGCATGGTCCTGCAAGTGTTGGCTTTATTGGCTCAGCTTATGCAACGAATGAAGAAAGCTATCTCTATCAGAAAATGTTCCGATTGCTGGGAACGAACAACATTGATCATAAAACATATCAAGACACTCCGGGATTGCCGATCGACCATTATGATATCGAGCAGATTGAAAGTTCTAATATTGTTTTGTTGATCGCTAGTGACCCGACCGAAGAGTTGCCGATTCTCGATTTAAGAATCAAGAAGGCTGTTACCAACAGTGGAACACGGCTTCTTTGCTTAAACGATCAAGACACGGCGTTGGATAAATATGCCGACCTGAAAGTGAAGTATAAAATTGGATCAGAAGCATCGGCGGTAGATGCGCTCGCAGAAGGATTGGCCCGTGAATTGGGAGAAGCTATTGAGTTTTCTGCTGCGCTCGATCAAACGGGAATTCCTGCGGATGAAATGAAGTCGCTGGTAGAAGCGGTGAGGTCGAGCATGAAAGTTTGCGTGGTTTATAATCCCGCTGCTCTATCAGGCGATGCAGGATTGAGGATCAAACGCTTGCTTCAAGTGATCTCCAAAATTCCTACAGTAGAATGTGGGGCAATCCCTGCTGCACCTGCCACCAACGCAGTCGGTGCCATAGATATGGGGCTGGTGCCTGATTTTTATCCTGGAGGTGTTTCGGTGAAGGATACGGAACAGGTTCAGAGCTTGTGGGGAGAAAACGCACCAACGCAGTCTGGGCTATCGGCTTTGGAAATGATTGCGAAAGCAAAAAGCGGTGAGTTAAAAGCATTGCTGGTGCATCGGTCGAACCCTGCTGTCGATTTTCCGGGAGGAGCGCAGGTTGTTGAAGCTTTTAAAAATCTGGACCTGTTGGTTGTCCACGATATGTTGGAAACGGAAACAACTCAACTTGCGAAAATCGTTCTGCCTTCCAATGGTCCGGGTTTCGATGAAGGCACGACCACTAATATTGGTGGCAGAGTGCAAGCGAGAAGAAAATCTTTAGACACGAATCATATTGCAGATTGGAAGTTGATCAGCGTGATGTTGAAAGCGCTGGGGGATGAAACGGATTATTCGCGAGCCGCGAAAGTGCTGGATGAAATTTCTAAGAAAGTCCCAGGTTATCAGGGAATCAATAGCAGGGGCGTGGGTAAGTTGGGATTGAATCGTGAAAAAGTTTCATGTGAAGAGGCTTCCATCGGTAACGCGAGTGTTGACAGTAGCGGTAAGTTGCGTTTGCGCATTGCGAACTATTTGTTTGCTCACGATAAAATTCTGGATGCTTCATCGAAACTTGCGCATCATTTCAAAACCTCTATGGCTTTCCTCAATGAAAAGGACGCGGGCAGTATGAACGTGGGCGATGGAGATGCCGTTCGTGTTCTTGGGAATGGAATGGAAATAAATGCCGAGGTCAAGGTCGATAACCGTTGTCAGGCGGGTGGTGTGGTGGTGCCAAAAATTTCGGATGAGCAGGGTGTTAATGGACTGGAAAATCTTGATGGCAGTCCTGCCTGGGTAAGTATTGAAAAAGTTTGATTGTTATTTTTTGGAGTGAATGGGTTTGGATTGGGTCACTGATTTTTTAAATAAGTTGTGGGATTTCACCGTTCAGTCTTTGACTGATAACGTTCCTTTAATTATAGGGAGCGTTAAGGCCATAGTGATTGCTGTCGCGGTCATGTCTGTTGTGCCGGCTTTGGTCTGGCTTGAGCGAAGACTGATGGGGCGATTTCAGGTGCGTCTGGGTCCCAATCGTGTAGGCCCATTTGGTTTTGGTCAGCCTATGGCAGATACGATCAAATTACTTTTTAAAGAATCGATCATTCAGTCTTCGGCAGACAAATTTTTGTTTCATTTGGCTCCTGCGGTGGTCGTGTTTACAGCTATCGTTGCATTCGCAGTGATTCCCTTTGGTGCGCCTTTTGAAGTTTTTGGTCAGACCATCGAGTTATGGGGTGCCAATGTCAATAGCGGTATCCTATTTGTTTTCGCTATTTCAGGAATGGGTATTTATGGAATGGTATTGGCTGGGTTGTCTTCAAATAATAAATATTCGTTGATGGGTGGCTTGCGTTCTTCAGCGCAAATGATCAGTTATGAATTAACGTTGGGACTTTCTGCGTTGAGCGTCATTATTCTCACAGGCTCTTTAAGTCTGATAGATATGGTGGAAGCTCAGGAGACAGTGCCTTTTATTCTCATTCAACCGCTGGCGTTTCTTTTGTTTTTTATTGCTGGAGTGGCAGAGACCAACCGCGCTCCCTTTGACTTGCCGGAAGCGGAGCAGGAGCTAGTCGCAGGATTTCACACAGAATATACCGGAATGAAGTTCGCCATGTTCTTCATGGGAGAATACATCAATATGGTGACCATGAGTGCTCTGGTTACTTTATTGTTTTTGGGTGGATGGAATTCTTATGGAATTCCGATCTGGCCTATCGTTGCTTTTGTAGGCAAAGTGGTTTTCCTTTTATGTGTTTTTATCTGGCTGCGTTCAACATTTCCACGAATACGTTATGACAGGTTGATGACGTTTGGTTGGAAAGTTCTGCTGCCTTTATGTTTATTAAACCTTTTGATAACCGGAACCATCAAGGTGTTGTGACCTATTATGTTAAAGGCTACTTTTGCGAGTGTTAAAAATTTATTGATTGGAATGGGTGTGACGTTTCGAAATATGCTGACGAAACCGGTTACTCTAGAATACCCTGAGGTCAAACGCACGATGCCGAAGCGGTATCGCGGTCGTCATTTCCTGAATAGGGATGAAGAAGGATTGGAGCGTTGTGTGGGTTGCAGTCTATGTTCCATCAATTGTCCAGTGGGTTGCATTCATGTTGTATCAGCGGAAAATGACCCGAAAAATCCTGTGTCCAAAGGCGAGAGATATGCAGAGGTTTACGAGATCAATCTTTTGCGGTGTATCTACTGTGGCTATTGTGAAGAAGCCTGCCCAGTAGATGCGGTGGTTTTGCGCGAGCATTACGAACTTGCGGATTACGACAGGGATAATTACATCATGGAAAAGCAGGACCTTCTGGTTTACCCGGAACCGAACGAGTTTAGAGTTAATATTCTGGGCAACACAGAACGTGTAAACAAGTAGAGGAGTGGATGTGTGTTTGATTTAGCGACTGTGTTCGAGTTCACACGAGATACAGTAATTCTTACAGTAGGGATAACAGCAGTGCTTGCCAGTTTGGGAGTGATTTTGTGTTCCTCTCCGATTTATTGTGCGCTCTATCTGATCAGTCACATGATCTGCCTTGCCCTGCTTTTTCTTCTTTATAACGCAGAGTTTTTGGCTGTAGTACAGATCATTGTATATGCCGGAGCGGTAATGATTCTATTTTTATTCATCATTGCGTTACTGGGAGGGAAGAAAGAAATTCAAGAGAACTCTTTAGAGCGCTCTATTGCATTCGGACTTATTTTTACTCTGCTGGGGGAATTGTATTTGTCAGCAACCGTGGGACCTACGAAACAGATTGAAGGAACAATCAATTCCGAAATGTTTGGTACCGCGAAGGCAATTGGATTGGAATTGTTTTCCAAACACATTGTGGCTTTTGAACTGGCTTCGGCTGTGCTTCTGGTAGCGGCAGTGGGGGTTATTTGTCTGGCAAAATTTTCTTTTGCTCCTTTAAAAAGGCGATAAATATGGGTCAGGAATTTATTTTGTTAGTGAGCGCATCAGTCTTCTGCGTTGGTGCTTGTGGATTTGTCATCCGCAAAAATCCGCTGATCATGTTCATGTCGGTGGAGTTGATGCTCAATTCGGTGAACTTTCTCCTGATCACTTATTCGAGTTTTTTAAATTCTCTTGATGGACAAATTTTTGCTTTATTCATTATGACTGTTGCCGCCGCCGAAGTAGTGGTAGGACTGGCTATTATTCTTACAATTTTCCGCACCCGGCATGAAATGGATGTGGATCATATCGACGCGCTGAAAGGGTAATCTTTGTCAAGTAGCTGGCTCATTTTATTATTCCCTCTGGCGGGATTCATCTTTCTCAGTTGGTATGGAGAGCGAATCTCTAAGACTCTGGCCGGATGGATCGGTTGCGGTGCCGTTGGTGCTTCTTTCCTGACATCTCTGGTGGCGTTGAGTGATTTGCTTTTTCTGTCTGCCGAAGAACGTGTAGGCCGGGTTCATGTGCTTTACCAGTGGATATCGGCAGCATCTTTTAAATTAGATTTTGCCATTCTGGTTGACCCGCTTTCAGTTTTCATGTTCCTGATTGTTACGGGTGTTGGTTTTGTGATCCATGTGTACTCGATGAGTTATATGCATGATGACCCCGAGTATTCGCGCTTCTTTGCTTATTTAAACCTGTTCATTTTTTCTATGCTGGTGCTTGTCGCAGCGGCTGATTTCTTTTTCCTTATTGTAGGTTGGGCTTTGGTCGGTCTGGCTTCTTATCTCTTGATTGGATTTTGGAGGGAAAAGACCAGTGCGGTGCTGGCGGCGCGCAAGGCATTCGTTATGAATGTGATCGGTGATGTCGGCATGGTTATTGCCGCCTTCGCGATTTTCGAGTCTTTCGGAACCTTAAACTTTGTCGAAGTTTTTGCTGCAGCTCCGGGAACATTCCGCACGAATGATGACCAAATTCTTTTGATCACTCTATTACTTCTTGTGGGTGCTTTTGCAAAATCTGCACAGCTTCCGCTACATACCTGGTTACCTGATGCGATGGAAGGGCCTACTCCGGTCAGCGCTTTGATCCACGCCGCCACCATGGTTACGGCTGGAGTTTATCTCGTTGCACGTTGTCATGTGTTGTATGAGTTGGCACCTTATACGATGTATCTCATTGCCGGGGTCGGTGTGTTGACTGCAGTGTTCGCTGGCACGATGGGAATAGTTCAATACGACATCAAACGAGTAATCGCATATTCCACGATGAGTCAGTTGGGCTATATGTTTCTTGCGATGGGACTTGGGGTTTACAGTCTGGGTATGTTCCACCTGATGACACATGCGTTTTTTAAAGCTTTGCTTTTTCTTGCGGCGGGAAGTGTTATCCACGCATTGGATGGCGAGCAGGATATTCGCAAGATGGGCGGACTCCAAAAAATCATGCCTTTGACGCATGCGACTTTTTTAATTGGTGCCTTGGCTTTGTCCGGGTTTCCACTTACCAGTGGATACTTTAGTAAGGAAGCGATCATTCTCAGTTCTTATCACGCAGACATGGGGAATTTTGTTTTCTGGGCAATCGCAGTTCTCACCGCGGGCATGACGGCGTTTTATATTTTCCGTGTCTATTTTTATACGTTTATAGGTAAGACAAGGAGTCCTGAGGCGCACCCTCACGAATCTCCTCCGATGATGGTTTTGCCGTTACTTATTCTAGCTACTTTAGCATTGGGTGGCGGGGTGCTGGGGCCATGGGTCGATGAATTTTTGGCCCCTGTGTTTGGCCGTGAAGTACATCACCACCATGATGGAGCTTTAGAAACGATTGCCCTCTTTGCAGGCATAGGGGGGATCGTAACCGCTGCATTGCTTTATGTGACAGGCAAAAAGCGGATGGAATTAATTAAAGAGGCTTTTGCTCCCTTATATGACTTGTTATTTCATAAATATTATATTGATGAAATTTATGACTTGTTGATTGTGAAACCAACCAAAGCTATTGGTGCTTTTTTAGAAGAAAAAGCTGAAAAGCAGGGTATAGACTTTGCCGTAGATCAGTTAGGGATTCAGGTCAAAGAAGTGAGTCGCGGGATCGGTGTCTGGCAGTCAGGCAAAGTGCGTTCTTATGCGTTAAACATGATTGCTGGAATGGTGATCATTTTATTATTTGTAGTGTTCCTGTAGAGAATAATGTTATCCCTCATCATTTTAATTCCTCTGGTTGCGGCACTGTCGCTGATTTTTGTTTCCAGAGATAATACCAGCCTTGTAAAAACAATCGCCCTAGGTGCGGTTTCGTCCACCCTGGCCGTTTCTTTGTGGGTGCTGGCTTCTTTTGATATGGGTAATCCAGATATGCAGTTTGTCCAAAGCTTGCATTGGGTGCCTGCGTTGCATATCAATTATTTGGTGGGGGTTGATGGTATCAGTTTGTGGATGGTTGTGTTGACGGCATTTCTCGGTGTGATATCAATTCTTCTTTCATTGAAGCAGGAAAAAAATCTAAGAAATTTTGTGGCTCTGATGCTGGCACTGGAAGCGGGAACACTGGGTGTTTTTCTGGCATTGGATACCATTTTGTTTTATGTGTTCTGGGAGTTAATGCTGGTTCCAACCTACTTTATCATTGGTATTTGGGGTGAAGGGCGTCGTGAATATGCGACGATGAAGTTTGTGATCTACACATTGGTGGGCAGTTTGTTGATGTTGGTGGCCATAATTTCCTTAACGATGGTGCATTATGGGGCTACGCATGATGTGACGTTTGATTTGCGTATCTTGACTCATACTCATATCGATCCCTCTATGCAGATATGGATGTTCCTGTTCTTTTTCGTGGCATTTGCGATCAAAGTCCCGGTTTTCCCTCTGCATAGCTGGTTGCCGCATGCCTATGTTGCATGCCCAATTCCTGCATTAATACTTTTAACAGGTGCGATGTCAAAAACCGGAGCTTATGGTTTTTTACGTTTTTGTCTTCCACTTTTTCCAGATGCCGTAGAGAGCATGGCTCTTGTTATCGGACTCATGGCCGCAGCGGGAATGGTTTACGGGGCTTGGATTGCTATTGCACAAAAAGATATCAAAGCATTGGTGGCTTATTCGAGCATCAGTCATCTTGGCTTTATTGTGTTGGGAATTTTTGCTCGAAATGCAGAAGGCATTGAAGGCAGTATTTTACAAATGCTTAATCATGGAATCATAGCCTCGGCCCTATTTATAATTGTAGGGGTTATTGAAATGAGAACGGGAACACGAAACCTAACAGAGTTGCGCGGGCTTAGCAAAGCCATGCCGGTTCTTTACGGAACGTTCATGCTTGTCATGCTGGCCGCGCTAGGATTGCCCGGTTTGAACGGGTTTGTAGGCGAGTTCCTGATATTGATGGGAGTATGGACTTCGCATTTATTATCAGGCTTGGCTGGCATTTTGGTGTTGATGGGTGGGTTGTCCATTGTGTTTGCTTCCATATACATGCTCTATATGTTTCAGGGAACCATGCAGGAAAAACCCAACTCTGAAAATATGCCGGACATTAATTCAAGTGAATTTAAACTTCTTCTTCCTGCCTGCCTTTTGATCTTGTTGATTGGGTTGTACCCAAAACCCTTTATTGATCGTGTATCTCCTTCCGTTGGGTCGTTGTTGCACCTTGAGAAAACCGTCAATCTCGATACAGGAAAAAGTAGCGGCGGGCATTAACCCGCGTAGCGTTGAACTTACCTAGTGACGTTGTTCAATAGAAACAATACTTTTTAAACCCGGATTCCAATTAATGAAATTTGGAGAAAAGATCGTAGAAGGGGTGTTTTTGGAAAGGCCCAATCGATATCTTGCGCGAGTAGAGATTGAAGGGAAAGAAACTCTGGCGCATGTTCCCGATCCTGGCAGGTTACCCGGATTATTGCTTGCCAATCGCAAAGTCATGCTCGTGCATCAACCCAGTGAAAAACGAAAAACAGATTATACGCTTGTTCTTGTTCGGCATGAATCGATTTGGGTGTCAACATTCCCGGCGTTTGCAAATTCTTTGGTGGCGAATGGGTTGATGGAACAATCTCTTCCTTTTCTTAAAGGGTATTCTAACTTTGCCAGTGAGGTAAAAGCAGGCAATAGTAGATTCGATTTTCGATTGGGCTTTCCCAAAAACTCCGCTTATGTAGAAGTAAAATCAGTGAGTATGGTGGAAGATGAAGTTGGGAAATTCCCCGATGCGCCGACAAAGAGGGGCATCAAACATGTTAAGGAATTGATAGAATTTTGTGGCAAGGGCTATCGCACGGCAGTCTTATTTGTATCGCAGAGGTCAGATACAAAGTCGATAACCTGCAACGATGATATTGATCCGGAGTTTGGCAAGTACTTGCGACTAGCGAAAGAAGAGGGTGTGGAGCTTTATGGGATGAATTGCAAGGTGACACCCACCACCATTTCTCTAAATAAACCCGTTGAAGTGGTCCTGTAGTTGGGCTTTACTTCAGGAATGAATCAATTTTTGGAATCACGACCCAGGTGTCTTTCAATTTTATGCTGGGCAGGATGGAAACTTGATAGCGTATTGTTACTTCACCTCTATTGAAATCTTCTGCAGAGTCAGAAGGGGTGAGGGGAATCGGCTGATCGTCTTTGAAGAGTTTTAAATCAAGTGTGGTATTTTCTAAAAAAGTAGTATTTTTAGAAACCTCTAATATTTTTTGCCGAAAATCTTTAAGAAATTCTGGAAGGACGAATTGTGCCGCACGGGCAAACGCTTTGCTTTCGAACTCAAAGTTGAAAACTTGAATTTTACATCCAGCTCTTGCTGACTTTGTTTAAAGGAATCCAAGGTTCCACAGGAAACGATAAAATAGAAAAAAGAAAAGAAACTTAACGCCATTGAGGTGATGACCTGTCAAATTACTCATGGTGGATTTCAGCCGAGGATTGAGTTTTTTTGCGCAGGGAAAAAAGAATTTTATTAGCTCAAAATTATAAATTAATTTTTTTCTTCCTCGCCAGTATGAATGCATTTGGTTTGTTAGATTAAATACTCAGGAACATATTGTGAAAAGAAAACCCGAGATAAGAAGAAAGAGGAGCGTCCCCCCTAATAAAAAGGCGATTACCTTATGGGATCAAGCCTCACGCTGGTATGACACGTTGGTAGGTTCGCAAGGCACCGATTTCCAAAAAGATATTATTATGCCAGGTGTGTTTGAAATGCTGAGCCCCAAGAAGGGTGACAGGATACTTGATCTGGCTTGTGGGCAAGGGGTCTTTTCACGATTTTTGTCGCAAAAGGGAATGCATGTGGAAGGGCTTGATTCTTCTGCTGAACTCATCAACCATGCGAAATCTCGTTCAAACTCTAAGATACGTTTTCGTGTTGGGGATGTGGCAGATTCTAAAAACTTTGCAAAAGATCGCTTCGATGGAATGGCCTGTCTGATGGCTATACAGAATATTGAAAATATGGAAGCGTTGTTTGAAAATGCTGCGATCGGATTAAAGCCACAAGGACATTTTGTTGTGGTGATGACACACCCCTGCTTTCGTATACCAAGGCAGACCCATTGGGGGTGGGACGACGAAAAGAAAATAGAATATAGAAGAGTAGATCATTATAGAACCGAAACAAATGTGCCTATCCTCACACCGCCTTTTGCAGATGAAGACTCCTTTACTCTTACCTATCACCGTCCTCTTGAAAGTTATGTTGTGGCACTTTCGAGTGCAGGGTTTGCTGTCGATGGGCTGGAAGAATGGATATCAAATAAAAAAAGTCAGCCGGGAAAAAGAGCAAAAGCTGAAAACCGCTCACGAAAAGAGATACCTCTTTTCTTGGCTTTGCGTGCCAAATTGATTGCGTAAAGGAGCTTATGAAAAGTTATAGCTATGAACTTCCCGAGCAAGGGAGGCTGCTTTCTCTGATTCGAGAAAATTTGCTGAAGGTGGGTGAAGAATGGAGAGAGATTGCAGATTATATGCTCCAAGGCCATGTAGAGTATAAACCGCTACAAAGTAATCCGATGCGGTCAGGAACCCAGTTTGTGTATCAAAGGGCTCGATTGAACCTGACCTTGTATTTCCCAGAAAAGATATTCAATCGCTTCATGGGATGGATGGACTCTGGAAAAGTTGAATTGCTGAGAGCAGTTATTCAGTCCTCTCTACCAAAACGGTCCGGCTATGATATCTATGAGTTTAAGATTCACGGAATTATAGGTGACTCATAGAAATTCAACGAGTATAGCTATACAATCGTGTCCTGCCAAGAAAATGCAAAGGGAATATCGTCTTCAATAGCTTGTCGGATGTTTTTCATCCAGTTCTGATAGAACGCTGAGTTGTGCACCGTGAGAAGATGCATCGCCAGAATTTCTCCCACCATTATGAGATGTCGAAGATACGCGCGCGAATAGTTTTGACAGGTGTAGCACGGGCAATTTGAATCAATAGGGTCGGGGTCATTTTTATATTGCGCATTTCTGATGTTGATTTTCCCATCGGTTACAAACAAATTCCCGTTTCGGGCATTGCGGGTGGGCATGACACAGTCGAACATGTCGACTCCTATTGTACTGCAGGTCAATAAATTTTCAGGGGTTCCAACTCCCATCAAATATCGAGGCTTTAATTCGGGCAACAATGCGGCAGTTAGCTCTGTCATGTCGTTCATTAAATGTTTTTCTTCTCCCACGCTCAGTCCGCCAATGGCATACCCAGGAAAGTCTAATGCTGTAATTTGTTCTGCACTTTCTTTTCGTAAGTTGGGATGCATCCCCCCTTGTACAATTCCAAACAGAGATTGATTTTCGGTTTGCAACGCATCTTTGCATCTTTTCGCCCAGCGGGTAGTGAGTTGTAGAGATTTTTGAGTCGTTGAAATATCTGAAGGGTAGGGTGTAGGCTCATCAAATGCCATGATAATATCTGCGCCCAATGCCTGTTGTATTTCTATAGCCTTTTCCGGGGCAATAAAATGGCTGGAACCATCAATATGTGATTTAAAGTTCACCCCTTCTTCAGTTACCTTTGTCAGCTTATTCATGCTGAAAACCTGATAACCGCCGCTGTCTGTAAGAATAGGATGGTGCCAGTTCATGAACTTATGGAGTCCACCTAGTGACTGAATCAATTCATGTCCGGGCCTTAAATAAAGATGATAGGTGTTCCCGAGAATAATTTGAGCACCCATGGATTGTAAATTTTCTGGTGTCAGAGCTTTAACCGTTGCTTGGGTACCAACAGGCATAAAGCAGGGGGTATTGATTTTCCCATGGGGCGTTGTCAGAACTCCCAGTCTTGCAGAGGAGTGACTGTGTTTCTTTAATACTTCGAATTTAAGCACTTTTTCTTTTATTCAGGAATAGGTGGGTTGTCGAACCGGACTTCTAGAAATGTGAAGTCTGGAGAATCTCCTTCAAAATATATTGTTATTTTTTTGTTTGAAGAGCTGCAACTATATCATTGATTTAGTTAGGATAGTAATGTTTCGAGAATAGCTTTTTGCACATGCAACCTGTTCTCGGCCTGATCAAAAACAATAGAATCTTTTCCATCTAAGACTTCAGATGTGATTTCCATACCACGGTGAGCTGGTAGGCAATGCATCACTAATGAATTTTTTCCGGTGGCATCTAATAGTTTCTGGTTGATCTGATAGGGTGTCAGAAGTTTTTCTTTTTTCTCTAAGTCGCCGGTATCACCCATACTTATCCAAACATCGGTGTAAATGATATCAGCATCTTTTACAGCTTTTAATGGATCTTCAATAAATTCAACTTTTCCGTTTCCACTAAGAGCAGGTAATGAATCCGGTTTGAATTCTGGAGGGCAGGCGATAGCCAATTCCATTTCCATCAATGATGCTCCTGTCATCCAGGAATAGGTTACATTGTTGCAGTCGCCTACATAAGCTATTTTTATGTTTTCTATTTTTCCGAATTTTTCTTGAATCGTAAAAATGTCAGCAAGAATCTGGACGGGGTGATTTAAATCTGTGAGTCCATTGATGACAGGTATGGTTGCATGTTCCGCAAGGTCAATAACTTCCTGGTGGTCATGAGTGCGAATTAGAATTCCATTCAGATAGCGGGAGAGGACTTGCGCGGAATCCTTCAGTGTTTCTCCGCGATTCAACTGCAGTTGGTCTCCAGTTAGGAAAAGAGCTTGCCCACCAAGCTCATACATTCCAACTTCAAAAGAAATTCGAGTGCGGGTGGAATGCTTGTTGAAAATCATTCCTAGAGATTTGCCTTTTAAAGGAAAATGTTCTGCTCCATTTTTCCTTTTCTTTTTTATGTCCGTTGACTTTTCAAAGAGTGTCAAAATTTCTTCACGGCTAAAGTCGTTGACGGTTAGGAGATCTTTTTTCATAAAATTATTCCGAAATTATATTTTATTTTTTGATAATCGAAGTAGGCTTTCAGATAAGACAGGCATCAGACTATTTATATCTTTACGGGAAATATTTAAAGGGGGAAGAAAACGCAAAATATTTTGTTGAATGCAATTGATCAGGAACCCCTTTTCCATGCAATCGAGAACAACCTGAGCTCCCGGCTTATCAAGTTCTATTGCCAATATCATCCCTTTGCTACGCACATCTTTTATTATTGAGTGTTGCTGCGCTAGTTTTTGCAGGCATTCGGAAAAGTATGTTCCTGTTTCTGAAGCCTTTTTTAAAAACCCGTTTCCAGTGATGACTTTTAGGGATGCTAAAGCAGCCGCGCAAGCAAGAGGGTTGCCTCCAAACGTGGCGGCGTGAGTTCCGGGTACGAATGATTTCATAACTCGATTTGTAGCGGCCATGGCACCTATGGCCATCCCGCCTCCCAAGGCTTTCGCAAGAGTCATGATGTCGGGCTTGGTCTTAAATAGTTCGTGGGCAAACAATTTTCCGCTTCGACCAAACCCCGTTTGTACTTCATCGAATATCAATAGCAGGTTATTTTTTTTGCAGAGTGATTTTAAATTTTTAAGATAAGAGGGGTCGGGTATGTTTACACCGCCTTCTCCCTGAACCGGTTCGACCAGTATCGCGCAGGTCTTTTTGCTGATGGCTTTTTTAACTGCTGGAATGTTATTAAAGGGAACATATTTAAACCCCGGTAAGAGAGGTTGAAATCCGGTGTGGAATTTTTTCTGTGCAGTTGCCGATAAAGCTCCCATCGACCGTCCATGAAAGGAATTATGCATTGTTATAATTTCTGTGCGGTCTGTATGTCCCTGGTCAAATGAAAATTTCCTTGCCAGCTTTATTGCAGATTCAATGGCTTCTGTACCACTGTTGCAAAAGAAAAATTTCTGAGCAAAGCATAGCGAGGTGAGCTGTTCTGCTAATTGAGATTGTGGCTCGATATGGTATAAATTGGAAACATGTAGCAGTTTTTCTGCCTGGTTTTGGATTGCAGAAACAACCGCCGGGTGGCAGTGACCCAAGTTGTCAACGGCAAGACCGCTCACAAAATCCAAATATTGTTTGCCAGCTTTATCCCATACTTTTGTGCCTTTTCCCCTTACCAGTGCAATAGGGTATCGCCCATAAGTTTGGGCGACATGTTTTTTCGTTAGTAGGGCAATTTTTTGGTTCTTGTTCATAAAAATTTAGGAGGAATTGTTAAACCGAAAACTCTATCATAAAAAATAAACGAAAAATATAAAAACCTTTGATACTGTTGTATTTATGGAATAAAAACAAAAGCATGCCTTTGTTGTGGTTTCTTATATTCTCAGGATGTCCTTATGAAAACTTCCCAATCTGGATTCAAATGGCTTTTAGCTGTTTTAAATCTGCTTTTTCGCCAGAACTGCATATTTTGCAGCGGAGACAGGCGAGGGGGAGGCGAATATCTTTGTTGTACCTGCTTTAATGATATTGGACTTATCCATACCCCGATATGCTTTGTTTGTGGAGTTCCTGCGGATATTTCTTATAATTATCCTCAAGATGAATTTGTTTGTGGGGTATGTAGGCAAAGTCCTTATAAGTTTGATCGGGCGGGATCGCTGAGCCTTTATGATACCGTCCTGCGGCAATTGATCCATCATTTTAAATACCAGAAACAGTTGGGTGTGCTATCGGATATTGATTGTTTGCTTGAAAAATATTTTTCCGAATATGGAAAAGATTATTCGGGTTTAACGGTTTCTCCGATTCCACAATACTTTAACAAAATGAGAGAGAGGGTTTGATCAGGCTTTTCTTTTGGCTCGTCAAGGCGCAAGGATTTTGCGTGCTCCCTTGGAAAGTGCTTTGTTAAAGCGAGTCAAGGTGACTTCTGCGCAAGCAACCAAAACCAAAGCAGAAAGAGCGTAAAATATCAAAGTGCTTTTGAGGTCAATCGTCTAGAATGGGTCGCAGAGAAAAATGTTTTACTGGTGGATGATGTGTTTATAACAGGGGCAACGGTAAATGAGGCGGCAAAGATATTGAAAAAGGCAGGCGCGGGAAAAGTTTATATTTTTACTCTAGAGTGATTGTGGAAAAAGGCTTGGACAGGTTACTGAGAAAAATTGATTGGTATTTTAGGGATATTAAAAAAATATGGATGAAGCAGCTAAGACAAAAAGAATACGCGGTCCGGAATTCTTAGAAAAATATTTTTCTGGAAATGTTTTGGATATTGGTTGTGGTGATGACCTGGTTGTTCCTAATGCGGTCCCTTTCGATCAAGAGCAGGGCGATGCCCAGAAAATTTTGGATTACCTTAGTTCGAATACATTTGATTGTGTTCATAGCAGTCATTCCTTAGAGCATATGACCGATGTGCCGAAGGCATTAGAGCAATGGTGGCAATTGGTAAAACCAGGTGGGTCGATGGTTATTGTTGTTCCCGATGAAGATTTGTATGAGCAGGGAGTTTGGCCAAGTTTGTTTAATCGCGATCATTCTGCAACTTTCCGGTTGAATAAATCGGACTCTTGGTCTCCCGTTTCTTATGACTTGGGTGAAGTATGTTCTGCTCTGCCAGGTGCCGAGGTGATTTCTTTAGAACGGCAAGACAAGGGGTACGATCATTCCCTAAAGAGTCATGGGTTGGGAAGGCGGGGGAAGTTTTTCATGCGTCTGAACCGCTCTATTATTAAAAGGCTGAACAGGAAACAAAAGTTTCTTGCGAAACTTGGGTTGAGTTCCAAGTCTCTGAAATACAAAGTCAATTTAATATCAGTAAAGCTCGGTGCTCTAATTGATCAGACTTTGGAAGACGCAGTAGCACAAATTCAAATTGTTTTGCGAAAGAAAGATTAATGCTTTCAGGCGCTCGCGGATTTTTTATTATCTAAGCGAAGCCGTTACGAAATACCAGCACACTATACTTCCTGCATAACCCAGAAAAATGGCAGGCGCCCACTTTAAGTGAGACATGAAGTTGTAATTTGCTTTTTCAACTCCCATAACGGCCACACCTGCTGCTGAGCCTACAGATAGCAGGCTACCGCCTGTTCCGGCGGTCAGGGTGATCAGTAACCATTGGTCGAGTCCCATAGTCGGATCCATTTTTAGAACGGCGAACATGACAGGGATATTGTCGACAATAGCAGAAAGTAATCCCACTATAATATTTGAGTAGGTCGGCCCTAGATTGCCGTACATGTTTTCGCTGGCGAGAGCAAGGTAGCCAATGTATTGCAAAGCACCTACGGCTGTAAGAACGCCAAAGAAAAATAGAAGCGTATCGAATTCGACTTGTTCTACTTTTGCGAAGATATCAAACCTAGGTCGATTTCTTCTATCTTCTTTGATACCTTTTTTTCTGAGGTGTCGCAGTTCACCCCAGCGTTTTAAATAATAACCCTTGATCATCAAGAGACCGAGACCAAACATCATTCCCATGAATGGGGGAAGATGCAGGAATTGATGGAAAGAAACCGCCGTAGCTACAGTGAAAATTCCCAAAAAAATGATGACCTTAGCGCCGGCTTTCAGTTCAACCTCTTCTTTGTCAGGTTCAGGTTGCTCATCAGGAACAAAGAAATACATGATCGTTGCAGGAATGATCCAGTTCACAATGGATGGAAGTACAAGATATGAAAACTCCATGGTTTGTACTTTTCCAGATGTCCACACCATAAGTGTTGTAATATCCCCAAACGGACTCCACGCACCCCCTGCGTTAGCGGCTACGATTATGTTTACGAATGCAGGAACGATGAACTTGCCATTGCCATTGCTTACTGCCAGCGCAACAGTAGACATTAACAAGGCGCTTGTTAGATTGTCGGCAAGTGGTGAAAGCAGAAATGTAATTAACCCAGTAGCCCAAAAAAGCTTTTTAAATCCCAATCCTTTTTTTAGTAGCCACGATCGCAGAGATTTGAATACGTTTCTCTCTTCTAGCGTGTTGATGTAGGTCATAGCCACAAGCAAAAAGAAAAAGAGCTCACCAATTTCTGCAATCAACTCTTTGACAAAATGATGGGCGTTATGTTGCGGGTCATGCGAGCCATGTTGAGCCTCATAAATACCGATCAAAGCCCACATAAAACAACCGATTAAAATAACCGGTTTCGATTTCCTCATATGAATTTGTTCTTCAAATATGACAAGCGTATATGCCAAACAAAAGCAAATCAGAGAAACATAACCGACCCATGTGACTGTTAGACTATGCATACTGGGATCCTATTTTTTTAGACAAATTAAAAGGCGAAACTGATAAGTGCGTAATTTATCTGCCCTATAAAAGTTTTTGAATGAAAATGAATGACAATGATATAGAAACATTCAGGGAAATACAAGCTTCAGTCTTGGGTGTGCCAAGAGGATAGAAGTGTTTTAAAGGTTCGTTTTTTAGTTTGGTTGCGCAAAAAATCAGTGAGGCTGAAGTTTTTTAGAAAACAGGGAAAAGCTTATAAATGAAGAGCTTGCCAGGTAAGGATGACCTGGACTATTAAAGTTGACTGCTGACAGATATATGGTAATATTTCGTACGATAAGCAGGACTATTTTAAACCTAATAATTATTTGATTTTGTTGAGTGGTTTGTCTGGATCCCAGTATCTTTCTGAAGGTAAAAAGCTAATAGATGAAGGGATAAGCGATTTTTTGCCTAATGGCAAAGCCTATCCCGAAAGCATCCATGAAGCGATGAGCTATAGTCTATTGGCTGGAGGGAAAAGGTTGCGTCCCGTGCTGGTCATGGCGGCGTCAGAAGCGGTAGGAGGAGATCGATACGCAGTTCTGCCTTTCGCAGTGGCTGCTGAGATGATACATACCTATACGCTGATTCACGATGACCTGCCTGCATTAGATAATGATGATTTGAGGCGAGGAAAACCCACAAATCACAAAGTTTTCGGTGAGGCCACTGCTATTTTAGCGGGAGATGCTTTGCTGACCCAAGCATTCATCCTGATGACCCGAGCGGTAGGGATGGATTCCGTTCCACCCGATTGTCTCTTGAAAGCAACGCATGAAATGGCGAGTGCTCTTGGTTCAACGGGAATGATTGGAGGTCAAGTGGTTGACCTCGAGTCGGAAGGTAAACCGATTACCGCAGAAACTCTAGAATATATCCATATATACAAAACAGGGTTTCTGATTAGAGCATGTATTAGATGTGGTGGAATTCTAAGTCAGGCTACAGAGGGCCAATTAAATTCCTTGTCAAGGTTTGGAGCCCATATCGGGCTGGCCTTCCAGATTATCGATGATATTCTCGATATAACAGGAGATCAGGAAAAATTAGGTAAGGATATTGGTAGTGATTTGACAAAAGATAAGGCCACTTACCCAGCATTGTACGGTTTGGAAGAATCGAAGCGGAAAGCTGAAGAATTGGTAGAAGAAAGTATAGAGTGTTTGAAAGAATTTGATGATCGAGCCGACCCCCTCAGGGAAATTGCTCGGTTTTTTGTGCAACGAACTTTTTGACTGGGACCGCCTATGAGCAAGTTTTTAGATAATATTGATAGTCCCCAGGATTTGAAAAATATACCTATTGAGAATCTTCCCGAAGTAGCGAAGGAAATTCGTGACATGCTTTTGGATACTATTTCTAAAACCGGAGGTCATCTGTCTTCTAATTTAGGCGTGGTAGAGTTGACGATGGCCATGCATTACGTTTTTGACAGCCCGAAAGACAAGTTTGTCTGGGATGTGGGGCATCAGTCCTATGTCCATAAACTGTTGACGGGAAGGAAAGGCCGATTTGACACCTTGCGACAGGCTGACGGGCTTTGCGGTTTTACCAAACGCGAAGAAAGTGAGCACGATACCTGGAATTGCGGGCATGGTGGTACATCCATTTCTGCCGCACTTGCTTTTGCCAAAGCGCGTGATCTTAAAAAAGCTGACAATGATGTAGTGGCTGTCATCGGGGATGGTTCTTTGACAGCAGGGATGGCTTTTGAAGGCCTAAATCATACGGGGCACATTCAAAGCGATATGATCGTTGTTCTCAACGATAATGAAATGTCTATTTCAGCTAATGTAGGCGGTATGTCGGCTCATCTTAGCAAGATCATGACTGGACAGGTTATGTTGAAGATCAAGTCCGAAATCGATCAGATGCTACTGGCTGTTCCAGGAATTGGAAAAGATATTTCTCGTTATGCGCACAAAATTGATGAAGCTATAAAAGGGGTTTTTATCCCGGGTCGATTGTTTGAAGATCTTGGCTTTCGCTATGTTGGTCCGGTAGACGGGCACGATGTAAAAACTCTTATAGAAACTTTTGCTGCGGTTAAGGATCTTAAAGGGCCAACCTTGATGCATGTGGTGACCCGAAAAGGGAAAGGCTATGAGCAGGCAGAAGAAAAAGCCGATGTCTGGCATGGCGCTAAACCCTTTAATGTTTCGACTGGTGAATTTCACAAGAAAAAATCCAATCCGGCGTATACCAATGTGTTTGCAGATGCTCTGATAGAGCTTGCGAAAGAAGATGAAAAAATAGTGGGCATCACTGCCGCTATGCCTGATGGAACGGGTATCAGTAAATTCGGCAAAGAGTTTCCTGATCGTACTTTTGATGTGGGTATGGCAGAACAGCATGGTGTTGCTTTTGCGGGTGCGTTGGCCATCGAAGGCTTTCGCCCGGTAGCGGCAATTTATTCTACATTTTTGCAGCGTGCCTACGATCAAGTAGTGCATGATATTTGTCTGATGGATCTTGATGTTACCTTTGCTTTGGATCGAGCTGGGATTGTTGGCGAAGATGGTGCTACGCATCAAGGGCTTTACGATATAGCATTCCTCCGCACATTGCCGAATATGGTGGTCATGGCACCCAAAGATGAAAATGAATTACGCCATATGCTTAAAACCGCTGTTGACCATAAAGGTCCTATTGCTATGCGGTATCCTAGAGGAGCTGGATTGGGAGTTCCCATGGATGAGAAAATGAAGGTATTGGAAATAGGTAAAGGCGAAGTAGTTAAAGATGGCTCCGATATCGCTATCTTTGCTTACGGTCACACAGTGGACTGGGCAATGCAAGTTTCCGCTATGTTCGAAAAAGAAGGTGTTAGTGTTGCCGTAATAAATGCGCGGTTTGCTAAGCCGGTGGATAAAGAACTGATAGTCCAATATGCCAACAGTTCGCGGTGCCTTGTTACGACTGAAGAACATTCTTTAAAGGGTGGGTTTGGGTCTGCTGTTCTTGAGGCACTCCAAGAAGAACAGGTTTGTGATGTACCTGTTAAATGTATTGGGTTAGACGACATCGTTCTAGAGCACGGCGCTCCTGGGAAGCAGAGAAAAGACCTGAAACTAGACCCGGAGGGAATTTTTGAAACTATTATGACGTTCTATGGATCGGTTGCAGAAATGGCGGCTTCAGGGAATGGAAAAAAATGGGTTTCAGGCAATGGCAAAAAAGCGGTTGGTGCTAATGGCAGTAAGCCTGCTTACTCCGGTAATGGAAAAAAACGTGATCTAACGGTTAAGCAAACTCTCAATGGCTAGAACCTCCCACGTAAAACGATCAACAAGCGAAACTCAAATTGAAGTCAAGTTGAATCTGGATGGTTCCGGGATTCAGGAAATCAAAACTCCTGTCCCTTTTCTAGATCACATGCTTTCGCAATTGGCGAGGCATGGTTATTTTGACCTGACCATTAAAGCCGAAGGCGATACGCATATTGACTTCCATCATACTGTCGAAGATGTTGGAATCGCAGTGGGCCAGGCTTTTAAAGAGGCGTTGGGAGATAAAAAGGGCATCCGCCGATTTTCCGAAGCCAATGTGCCCCTCAATGAAGCACTGGCGCAATGTATTATTGATATCAGTGGTCGCGCCTTTTTTGTGTTCAATGTTGAATTGCCGAAAGCCAAACTCGGAGAGTTCGATGTCGAACTGGTCCCTGAATTTTTTCAGGCATTTTCTGCCAACAGCGGCATAACGCTTCATTTAAATTCCCCATACTGGAATAACCTACACCATATCACCGAAGCCCTGTTCAAATCATTTGCTCGGGCATTGGACTCTGCTTGTTCCCTCGATTCACGAACCAGTGAGGTGCCTTCGACTAAGGGAACCCTTTAGTTGATCGCAATTATCGACTATGGAATGGGTAACCTCCGTTCCGTGCAAAAGGGTTTTGAAGCTGTCGGTGCCAAAGCCATTGTAACTAGCGATTCAAAAAAAATACTTTCCGCGAGATCTGTTGTTCTGCCCGGTGTTGGCGCATTTAAAGCCTGCATGGATAACTTGGAGAAATTTGATCTCATTGATACCGTCAAACAGTCGGTGCAAAGCGGTAAGCCGTTTCTGGGGATTTGTCTTGGGTTGCAACTTCTTTTCAGTCAGGCAGAAGAGTTTGGTTCGGTGTCTGGACTGGGTATTCTGAAAGGAAAGGTAGTTGGGTTTAAAGATGCGCCTAATTCCGGTGATCCGCTTAAAATTCCGCATATGGGTTGGAACAATGTGGAAGTAAAACCCTCTCACCCGTTATTCGATTCGGTTCCCAATCAATCTTATTTTTATTTCGTTCACTCTTACTATGTTGTGCCGGAAGATAGGGCCACCGTTGCTACCACTACGAATTATGGAATCGAATTTGTTTCTGGAATCCACCACGAAAATATTCACGCCTTCCAGTTTCATCCTGAAAAAAGCCAGCAACTTGGACTCACCGTCCTCAAGAACTTTTCCCGACTTTCTTCTTAAGGACATTCGTTAGTGAATCTTGACTCTGACCAGTCCGGTCATTTTCTGCGAGGAATCTTATTGTCTATTGTCACAGCCCTGTTATGGGGGGTGTTGCCGATCATCTTGAAGATTTCACTACAAGGGTTCACCATTGGCACAATTGCCTGGTTCCGTTTCTCATTAGCATTCCTGCTGCTGGGGATTATTCTGCAATTCAAAGGCAGTCGTCCTTTAAACATTCTTCGCAAACCACCCTGGATGGGAATTTTTGGCGGACTGTGTTTGACAGCTAACTACTACTGGGTCACTTTGGGAGTGGAGATCAGCGGGCCATCCAATATGGCGGTGTTGATTCAAACAGCATCCGTATTTCTTTTTTTGACAGGTGTGTTCGTTTTTCGTGAGAGGTTAGCCTCTCGACAAATTCTGGGAATGTTTGTTGTAGCCACCGGACTAACTTTGTTTTTCTTCGATCAGCAAAGCCGGGTTACCATGAGCAGCGATTATTATTTTGCCGATTTCCTAATCATCATGGCGGCAATAGTGTGGGTAGGCTATATGATCTCGCAAAAATTTCTCAGTCGGGAATACGGTGCCCAGTCTCTCAATTTTCTCGTTTATACAGTGGCAACCGTAGCTTTGATAGGGACGGTCGAATGGTCGGAGTTTGTATCGGCAGGTTTCAATGCATGGCTGGCTCTTATACTTTGTGGCATCAATACTTTACTTGCCTACGGAGCCCTGGCCGAAGCCGTGAAATATATACCTCTCTCCCTGATCAGCGTTATTATTTCCCTCAATCCATTGATCACTCTTGTCGGAATGAAAATTTTACCTGCGATGGGGTTCGCAAATTTACAACCCGACCCAGTTGGCATGGTCGGTTATTTTGGGGGAGCCATTGCCGTTACAGGCGTAACACTGGTTGTATATAGGTCTAATTCTTAAGGTGTTTCTAGTTAAGCTTTAATACCTGTAATTACCCCTGTGGGCATTGCTTCTACTCGAAAGTAGCGAATATCGGAAATCCCGGCTCCCTTAAGCCAATTTATTTTTTCGTTTACCGGGTGAGCCCGTCCTCCTTCAGTTAGCATGCCGATGTTGAGGCTGAACAATGTGTCGTCCAATGGCCCGGTCTGGTCTTCATCGGTGCAGAAACCGTGTAGAACGATGCGTCCCTCTGGTTGTAACGCTTTGACGGCTTTCGTGACCAGAGTTTTCCCCATATCAGCATCATACATATGGAGAATATTTGCCATTAGTAACAGGTCGTATTGGGAATCGCCAAGATCATCTTTGTGAAAATTGCCAGGCTGAGTTCCAACGCGTTCCCCCAGTTCGTATTTTTCGATATAGTTTTTGGCTACTTCGAGAACAGGGGGAATGTCGAATACGGTTGCCTTTAAATGCGTGTACAGTTTGCACCATTCCAGCGCATAGGTTCCTGGTCCGCCCCCGACATCCAGCATATTTTTCGCGTCACCGATGGGAATCTCACGGGCGATCATCCATGTGGCTTTGAGTGCTTTATCGTGCATGGCATCGGTGAAGGCGCGCATTTTATGTGGATCGCCTCCCAACATTTCCATAATGCTTTTTATGAGGATTCCAGATTTGATAAATGTTGCCAACTGCCCCCAAACAGGATAAAGATCTGCCGAAAGCTGTATCCACTGCTGCATGGATTTGCTACCGCCAGTGACGAGATAGTCCTGCGCTGCTTGCGGCAGGTGGTACTTGTCATTTTCTTTAGTGACAATTTCAAGTGAGGTGAGGGCGTTAAGTAATCGCTCGGTCGCTTCCGGGTCAAGATTGCAGTTTTCGGCTACATGATTAGCAGTAACGGATTGCTTGAGTTTGTCAAAGATTTTCAACTCGTTCGCGGTGATGACCACGCAGGCAGGTTGAAAACCCTGTAGTATCTTGCTAATCGCCTTGTCTGTTTCCATTTTTTTATCCTATTTCGAACAAATTTTATCCACGGTTATTGGACTTCATAGCTCGGTCGATTTCTCGGTCAGACTCTTGCTTCTTGAGCGCGGCGCGTTTGTCGTATAGCTTTTTCGACTTGGCGATGCCGAGGTCCACTTTTGCTTTACCATTTTTAAAATATACTTTTAAAGGGACCAGAGTGCAGCCTTTTTCCTGAGTTTTCCCGATAAGCTTGTTGATCTCTTTTTTGTGTAAAAGCAATTTGCGCTTTCGCATGGGGTGATGATTGAATTGAGTTGCGGGAGTGTAGGGGTCGATATGGAAATGATTCAGCCAGGCTTCTGCGCCATTAATAGTGGCGTAGCTGTCCACCAGATTGGCTTTGCCATTTCTCAATGATTTTACTTCGGTGCCTTTCAATATCAATCCGGCTTCAAAGGAATCCTCAATAGTGTAGTTGTGCCGCGCCTTTTTATTTTGACAGACGATTTTTATGCCATCTGGGTCGTAAGGTTTCATAGAATTCGATAATTTTTAGATTGTTAACTTTTTTAAATCAGGCAATTTTTATTTTACTTTGAGGGTGACGGTTTGCCCTGTTTTTAATTTGAGCTTCTTTTCTGCACTATTCTCGCGACAGAAAACTTCAACCTGATTCCAACTGTTGAGAATAGCTCCAATCTGACCCGAATTGATTTGATAATAACCGGTTACGAGTCCATCTATTTTATTCTTACCGATCTTGATTTCTATTGTATCGGATGATGCAAAGGTTTTGCTTATTAATTCTGCGGATATGTTTGTGGTGGCGTTTCCGAACCGATCGATATAGATGATTTCACCTTTGATGCTTTTGTT
>ENA-OREN01000341-OREN01000341.1-marine-metagenome-genome-assembly--contig:-NODE-341-length-69527-cov-6.955234_pt1 | contig 69527 bp, 66 predicted proteins | sample MGYA00248624_ERZ508555 | MGnify/ENA primary metagenome ERZ508555 (study PRJEB26222, sample SAMN06267773) | marine metagenome | isolation source: Saanich Inlet, British Columbia, Canada | place...
TTTACCAATAATCAGGGCGAGCGGGATCTGCGTATGACCAAGGTGCAGCAAAAGATCTCTGGCTGCTTCCGTTCTGAAAAAGGGGCAATGATGTTTGCTCGCATACGCAGCTATCTCTCCACCTGTCAGAAGAATGGAGTATCCTCTTCTGAGGCTTTGAGACTGCTCTACGAGGGACGGTGGCCTGAGTTTATGGAAATGACCCCTGAATAGTTACTCTTAAACAAGGCTAAACGCTACAGACTGAGAACCACTGACAGACTCCTAAGCCTGTCAGTGGTTCTCCTGTCTCCAGACCCGCACCGACTCAATACGCCGGACGGATGCCTGCTCAATCTCCACCTCGACCCCCTCCAACTGTAGCCGCTCTCCACTCACCGGAATGCGCTCAATATAGCCCAGTATCCAGTAACTGACCCGATCAGTCGGTTTGCCTGAGAGTTCCATCCCTAAAGCCTTCTCAAGGTGGCGCAACTCGGTTCGCCCATCCATACGGAATATTGCCTGCTGCTCCTCATCACTGACTTTCTCAACCTCCAGGGGGACCTCATCCACCTCATCATAGATCTCGCCCACCAGCTCCTCCAGCAGATCCTCCATGCTGACCACCCCGACCAGCAACCCATCATCATCCACTACGATCACAATCTGCCGGTTACTGGTGGTCATCTCTGAAAACAGGTCATCCAGTGGCTGGTTCAGCGGAACAAACAGTGGTGCACTGGAGAGGGTCTGAAGCGACTCCCCTTTTCGATCCTCTGTTAATGCGATCAGCAGGTCACGAAGATAGATTACACCACTGATCTCGTCACTACTCTCTTCGTAGAGTGGTATTCGGGTATAGTGCTGTTGCAGAATCTCCGGAAGTGCCTCTTCAACCGTGCGCGCCCCTTGTAGCGAGAAGACCTCATGACGGATGGTCATCACATCCTGAGCCTGAAGGTCGTTGAAGGCAAAGACCCGCTCAATCATTTTGCGCTCTTCATGCTCAATGGTCCCTTCCGCCTCTCCGTGCCCCACCATATTGATCAACTCGGAACGTGTTACCAGGGGATCACCCTGATCTCCACTGAGGCGTTGTATCCAATCCGTAAAATGGGAAAAGAGCCACACCAGTGGCGTCAGAAACCACATCAACAGTACCAAAATCGGCGCCACAGCCAGTGAGATACGCTCCGCATAACGGGTGGCCATGGTTTTCGGGGTGATCTCTCCGAAAATGAGGATCACAATGGTCAGTATACCAACGGCAACTCCCGGTCCGATCGCTCCCAGCCATTTTGTAGCCAGTATCGTTGCAATTGCCGAGGCGGCAATATTAACCAGGTTATTACCAATCAGAATGGTGATCAACATTCGCGAGGAGTCTTGTTTAAGCTGATAAAGTGCCGCAGCACCGCGTTTATTCTGCTCCAGCAGCCCCTCAACCCGCCCCATAGAGAGAGAGACCAGCGCGGTCTCTGCCCCGGAAAAGAAGCCCGAAAGAAAAAGCAGTATTAACAGCGTAAAGAGGTCATCCATAAATAGAAATCATACCATTAGCGTTCACTTCATCTGCAACAGAAGGTTTCTTAACCCCCGATTACTGATCTTGCGGGCCGCCTGTTCAACAGTAAACCACTTTCTTTGACGCTCAGGCTCCTCCCAGTGACGCTGTTTCAATACCCGGGTTACCCGCATTGGATAGAGTGTGACAATACACGTTCCATTCCATTTCTGGTGATGGTAGTGTCCCACGGCCCCCTGTATCTTGCCCTTCACCCCCGCCTCTTCCAGCGCTTCACGGACAGCGGAGGCCTCGGAGGTCAACCCGGCCTCTACCCCCCCTTTCGGAAAAATCCAGTGCCCTCCACTGCTGGAGGTAACGAGCATTACCTGCCGCTCACCATTCCGGTAACGGTAGGGAATGACCCCGGATTGTGTAAAGAAGTGAGGTGACACAGGGGATCGAGCCCTTTTTGTCTGTTTACTGGCATGGGAACGCTTACCGGAGGTGGGACGTAAAGAGAGGTCTCCAGGATAGTGCAGTGACTGCAACTGCCCTTTTCCTGTTTTGATCTTGTTCCAGCGACCCTGGATGATAAAACGGGCCAAAGCACCTGTAGGAAATAGCTTGCCGTGCTGCGGGGTAGGTACAGGTGAATCACTGAGTGCTTGCAACAGGTTTTCCAGTCCGGGGTTGTGGGCAATAAGCAACACCCGTTTGACCGACTCAGGAATCTTTCGCAGCTGAGAAAAGAGGCTCTCACGGTCTGCCTCATAGAGTGGTTGCTGGTATAGAACCGCCATCTTTTCACGGTTCTCCCCCTTCCCTGACAACGCAAGCTCTCTGCAGCAGAGTATTGCACTGTTTCTGGCCCGTATTGCCGGTGAGGTGATCACCCAGTCGGGTATCCACTGACTCTGCCCCAGCCACTCTCCCACACGCTGCGCATCCCGTTCCCCCTTGCGCTTGAGTGGACGTTGAAAGTCTGCACTGACAGAGTTGCACTCCGTTTTCCCATGTCGCATCAGTAGCAGTTCTCTTTTCATAAATTCCATTTTACAGTGTCAAAGGGCAGCACTCCACTGGTTGCTTGAAACTGTTAGAAATACCCTTTTCCCCTCGCTACAACATCTATTCTCGGACAGGTTAAGTTAGTGACAACAAGGCTGAGGCCAACCGTCGTGAATCATAATACGGCGCACTGCTTTTGCTGACCAGCTTGGTCTCTATTTGTTGAATGCCAAGCTCCTCCATCAATGCTGCCGAGGGTCTATCCAAGTAACTGCCATGACCGCTATCCAGCAGCACGAAGTTGAGGAAATCTCCGTTATTGTATTTTTTTCCTCCCCCCTGATGCAGATAACGGAGCAGGGTCTGTATTGATGAGTCCATGGTCATCCCGAGCTGCTCGGGGTCCTGTTCCAAGTTGGGAATATAGACCTTGGGGCTACGGTTGCTGGCAATCGCATCAGCCACCCCTTTGGGGAGCAGATTTGCAACCAGACTGGAGTAGAAACTTCCCGGCGGATAACAGACCAATTCAGCATTGTGGATCAGCTTGCGGTTCTTTTTGCGAAGTGCCACTTCTACCGGTTGACGATATTCGGCATCCGCGGAGAGAAACAGCTGCTGGATCGGTGAGGTAAGTGGCTTCTGCTCCTTACCCGTCATCCGGTGCTGGCCGATAATTTCACGCCCATCCTCCAGCGTCACACCGAGATGGAGACAATCATTGACTACGGCGCGCACTGTACCCAGCACATTCACCAGCTTGGAAAAGAGGAAGATAATAGGGTCCAGATGTTGGTGATTATTGAGATATCCTCCGGCAAGAATCAGGTTACCGATACTTGCACCACGCAGATCAAATGAGTCTGGCATCTGCTGTAGAAAGTAACCCAACTGGGTCCGGATCAGCCTGCGCATCGGGTTGGGAATCGCTCTGATCAGCCCCCCTTTCCCCGCAGTGAGCGCCATTAGCTCCTTTAACAGTTGTGCATGCTCACCATTTTTCGGAAAGCGGTGGGTAAATAGCTGATAGATTTCAGGGTGTCCGGTAATGGTCTCATCCGCCAGTGCCATCAGGCGGCTGCGAAGATCACCAATCGAGGGCATCTCAAATGTATTACGCAGTACCGCTGAACTGCCTCCGGAATCAAACGCTGTCACCATATGAATCGAGTTGTGAGTATATTGCTTGAGTTCACGGCTTAATGCGGTAAGCGCACTGCCACCACTGAAAAACAGCAGACTCGGACCCAACTCCGGAACCTTTCGATAGCGTTCCAGACGCAATCGATCCGGCATCTCCAACGCACGGGTTACGTTGATCTGATCCATAGTATATAGACTCATCCTCAATGCGGTTATCACCTGATTTACAACGGTAACACAACCGATTACTATACAGTATGACATTACCATGAATACTCACACAATCTGCAGTCCATTCGTCACTCAATGAACTACGCCATGCGCATCCCCAAGAGTATTCACGAGAATCTGAGATTTTTGATCTCCGAGATTACCTCACAACTTGTCAATCTGAGACTCTATTTTGACAACCCCTCTATTACTGTAGCAAAGCGCATTCTGGATCGAAGTGGTTACACCCATAACCTCAAAAACAATATCCATAATGGCTGCCTGAAGCTGATACTGGATCACAAGGATCCGTATCATGAGACCGCCCTGCTGCGCTCACTGGAGACCATCGCCACTGACCTGGATCGTATTGCAGCGCTCTGTCGTGATACCATCCAGCAGGCGGGATACCTGAAAAAAAACAAGCACCTCCCCTCCAAATACTATAGCACCCTGCTCAAGCATATTGAAAAAGGGGTTGCAATGGTGGATGCTGCGGTCAATAAGAGTGACACCCGAATGGCTCTGAAGATCGGACGCATTGAGCAGAAGCTGAACCGTGCCTACAAACAGGCACTCAAACAGCACATCTCGAAGTTGAAACGGAAGAAACGGAAACACCAGACTGAGGATGTTGTCTGCACCCTGTTTATCGCCCATTCCATTGAACAGATGGGAGATACATTGCTCCATATCAGTGAGGCGATTCTCTCAGCCAATCTCGGGCTCTCCTTCAATACAGATCGTTACCACGCTCTGCAGGCATCGATTGGGGAGTTTAACCAAGGTGATACGAAACCCACACTGGAGACCGTCGCCCAAACCCGTTCCGGTAGCGGAATATCCGGCCTCAATACCACCGATAAGGCAGGCAATGCCACTTCTGCCATCTACAAGGATGGGCAAAAGAAGAAACTCAAAGAGGAGCGTGACGGGGTAGAGAGCTGGCACCAGATCTTTCCAGGGCTGGCCCCGAAGATTCTCTCCTACCACAAGCAGGGGCAGTCAGCGGCACTGCTGATCGAACACATTGCCGGAGAGACCTTTGAGCAGATCCTGCTGTATGAGCCACCCGAACTACTCAAGCGTGCGATGCGTCAACTACAGAAGACCTTGACCTTGGTCTGGGATGAAACCCACACCAGTGAAGCGGTCTCAGCGCACTATATGCAGCAACTGAAAAAGCGGCTGGGAAGTGTCTACCGGCTACACCCCGAGTTCAGCCAGTGCCACAGTCAGCTCTGTGGTGTAGACGTCCCATCCTTTGATACACTGCTAGAGCAGGCCACCGAATATGAGCGCTCCCTGAAGGCACCGTTTTCCGTCTACATCCACGGGGACTTCAATGTCGATAACATCATCTATGATCCATTAGAGAAGAGAATCAATTTCATCGATCTGCACCGCTCTACCTATATGGATTATGTACAGGATATCTCGGTCTTTATGGTCTCCAACTATCGCCTGCAGGTAGAGGACCCCAAACTCCGCCAACGCACACTGGATCAGAGTTACAGCCTCTACTGCTTTGCAGCAAACTACGCAGAGCGTATGGGGGACCGCAGTTTTGAACTGCGTCTCGCACTCGGATTGGCTCGATCCTTCGCTACCTCAACCCGCTTTGTGCTGGATAGAACACTGGCCCGCTCCATGTGGATGCGTGCCCGTTATTTAATTGAGAGCGTACTGGCCAGCAAACCCAACAATAAGTATTTCGAAATCCCGCTACGGGAAATTTTTATGGCAAGGGAGCAATCCACATGAGCACAACACCCCGAATTGGCGTCATCGGCATCCCCGGAAAATGGTCCACTGAGACCCTGGCTGATGCCGTAGAGAGAGAGACCGGATTCCGCCTGCTCGTTGATATGGCCGATGTCCACCTCGATCTGCAACAGAACACGCTCTATGCCGGCACCACCAACCTTTGCGAACTTGATGCACTGATTGTAAAAAAAATCAGCGCAGTCTACTCTCCCAATACTCTGGACCGGCTTGAGCTGTTACGGGTAGCAGAACAGGCCGGAGTACGGGTCTTTAGCCCGGCGCAGAGCATGTTACGGTTGATTGATCGCCTCAGTTGTACGGTAACCCTGCGCAATGCGGATATCCCGATGCCAGATACCTGGGTCACCGGGGATGTAGACTCAGCCATTGAGGCGGTTCAGAGATATTCCAGTGCAGTATTCAAACCCCTCTACTCGACCAAGGCTCGCGGCATGTGCATCATTGATGCCGACCAACCCGATACTGAACTAGAACAGGCGATCCGTGACTTCAAAAAAGAGAATCCGATGATGTATATCCAGCGCAAGATTGAGCTGCCCGGACAGGACTTGGGGCTGGTCTTCCTCGCAGGACGTTATCTCGGTAGTTATGCTCGCGTATCACAGAATAATACCTGGAATACAACCATTCATAGTGGTGGTCGCTACCAGTCTTACACTCCGTCAGAGGAGGTGGTTGAGCTGGCTCGACGGGCACAGGCACTGTTCAGGATGGATTTCACCACCGTTGATATTGCCGAAACGGATAACGGCCCGATTGTCTTTGAAGTCTCCGCCTTTGGTGGATTTCAGGGGGCCAAAGAGGGCATTGGAATCGATGCCGCTGCACTCTATGTTGAGCATGTACTGAATGAAGTCGATAACCAAGCCGGATCACATGGGTAGACGCATCGCAGCCATCATCCGTCATGGCGACTACCAGCAGATAGCGGACAGCCCCAGCGCACTGCAACCTTACCCTCTCAATGTAAAGGGAGAACAACAAGCCGCCACAGCAGCAACTACTATTGAGCAGTTACTGCTCGAAAACCAGTGGCAGCTGGTACCAACCATCGACAGTTCTCAACAACTCAGAGGGTGGCAGAGCGCCCACATCATCCTCACTGCACTCTCCGCAAACGGTCAACAAAACCTCCAGATCGAAAGCTTCGATGCGCTCGCCGAGCGCAGCACAGGGGCCGCTGCCAACCTCACCACTGCACAGATCCGCACGGTGATTGAGAATGATCCACGCTACCCGGAGTTACCACAGGGATGGAAGTCGGACAGCCGCTTCAGACTTCCACTGCAAGGGGCAGAATCCCTGCTCGAGGCCGGATTACGTGTCGCCCGACACCTCAGCCAACGGCTCTCTACGCTGCCAATACAAGAGCAAGAGCAAGAGCAAGAGCAAGACCAACTCAAGCTGTTTGTTGGACATGGTGCTGCGTTTCGACATGCGGCCTACCACCTGGGGGTATTGAAGTTTTCACAGATCGCAAAACTGAGCATGTATCACTGCACTCCTATCCTGTTAGAGCAGCAATCCGATGATTGCTGGCGGCAGATCGGTGGCGAGTGGAAAATTCGCAATGCCGGTTCTGAATATCGTGACTAAACAGACGACCAGCCCTCGCTACAAGGGAGAGCAGTGGACCGGAACCCAACTGCCGCAGCAACGTCAACCATGGTTGCTGGGTAAACAGCTCTCGGTCAAAAAGGACCGCTACCACCGCGCAAGCTACCAACAAGAGTTTTCACAATTGGGCATGGGTGAGCCGTGGCAGTGGCCCAAAAACCCTATCTACTTCATCACCGACATGCACGGTGATGCCGATGCCTTTATCGCCTCACTGGTCGCGACTGGAGTGGTTAAAAAAACCGGTCCACGAGACCAGGATATCCACTTGACCCGCAGCGGGCGCAAGGGGAAATTTCTCATCGGTGGGGACTGTTTTGACAAGGGACCGAGTACCCTGCGCCTGTTACGGGTCATCAAACTGTTAATCGACCGGGGGGGAAAGGTGATTCTACTGGCTGGCAATCATGATGTACGCATGCTGCTCGGGATCCATAGCATCGACCTTGAAGCGGACCCCAGAACAGACCACTTCTTTATCCGTATGGGGCCAAAGATGGTCCCCTTTCTGAAAGAGATCCAACAGCACTATCTACAGCACAAGGGCGCGCTACAGGATATCCCCAATAACCGGGAGTGCCGCAGGGTGCTCTACCCACCCAAACGCTGGTTTAAAGATTTTCCAGAGCAGGCCTCCTGGGTCATGCCCGAACCGGCGATTGAGAGTGAGATCGTACGTCTGCGCAAAAAGATTACGCTGTTTGATAAAGAGCGTCAGGCCGCTGGACTGTCACTGCGCATGAGCTATGCAGCCGCAATGAAATGGAAGCAGCTCTTTCTCCACCCCAAAGGGGAATTCGCATGGTTCTACCAGCGGATGCAGCTCTGCTACCAGACGGGTTCTTTTCTGTTTATGCATGCAGGCATTGATGATCAGATCTCCCTACTACTGAAAAAAAGAGGGTGGAAATATCTCAACAAGCGATTCCGTAAATTGATGTTCCGTGATCCCTTTGATTTTTACTACGGGCCATTTGCCAATATCATCCGTACCAAATACCGCCATGGAGACCGTCCACTCACCCGCAACGGCATCAAGTGGGTACAAAGAACCGGGGTACGTGCGCTGATCCACGGTCACCGTAATCTGCGGCATGGTCAACGGCTGATGCTGCGCAAGGGGTTGCTCAACGTCGAGTGTGACACCACACTCAATCGCAACACCCGGAGAAAACTGGGCAATAAACAACATCCGGCCGCTGCTGTGACCATTATCCGCCCAGAGGGGGAGATTCTCGGGATCAGCAATGATTACCCCTATATCAAGGTGTTCAACCCCTCACAGGTGGATTCGGGTAAACAGTAGCGCGTGGTCGGAGACCAACCGCATATCCTCAAAACGGGGACGAAAGGGGCGTCTAGGAGCTTGTCCGAGAATAGAGAATCTACTGCAGAAAAACTGAATTTGGCCATATTTCCCCATCCTTTTCGTTAAATAGTGGAACTATTCGCCTCAAAAGATGACAAAATCTGTCTCAAACCAGCTTCCCCTCGCTACGACTTCTATTCTCGGACAAGCTCCTAGGTACTCGAACCAATGGTAAACTCGTTCACGACACTACATATAACCATAAGGGTTTTCTAATGGGCGCAGGCGTAATTCCGATATCAATTCACAATGGCGAGCTTCTTTTTCTATTTCAAAAGACATTTTCCGGACGAAAAACCGGTTATCTGATCGATTTTGGCGGTGGCATGGATGAGGGTGAAAATTATCGTGCGGCTGCAGTACGTGAATTTGTCGAAGAGAGTGATACCCTCTACCTGGAGCCTGAGTTACACCTTGCTCGACGTACTGAACCCCGGGTCAGCGCACAGATAGAGCAAGTTGAGCGGCTGTTTGAGCAGACCCTGTCAACCCATCCGCAGTGGTGGTGCCGCAGGGCTCCGGGCAATCCGGAGAAACCGAAGGATTGGCGAACCTATTTTATCAAGTTCCCTTACCGTCAACTTACCCCGATCAATCAACAGTGGGAACAGAACCACTCGGAGCGTTTCAAAAAACGCCGTGAGCTTCACTGGGTCTCGGCAGATCAACTACTGGAGATCTATGCCAAAAACCCAAACAAGCTATGGAAACGGGTACGACAACTCGAGGGGGCTGAAGCGCTGATCCATGAACTCCAGTCCAACCTCCTATAATGAGAAGAAAGCGATGTCAGATAAACAGACAATCCACTCCGTAGCTGCACTACTGCAAGGCAACCACACCATGGTCAAGCAGACGCTTGACCTTGACTTCAATGGTTACACAATACGTATCCACTCCAACCACACACCACTACTGGAGCAGTTGGAGAGGTATTTTTCTCCGTCCCACTCAACCTCCTTCGAGGCCGACATTGAGATCCTCGCGGTGGAGCGTGAGGTGTTAGAGAGCGAACTCTCCTTTACCGACTGGAGGCGTGAGGCGGGCAAGAGCGGACGCAAGGATAGCTATCTCGACCTGCCGCAAGCACGGGTAATACGCAAGGTACGCACCGGAATGGTCTTCCTGCAGAGTGAGTCGCTTCGCATCGCCGCCGGCCCCTGCCTGCAACATGACAACCAGCTCATTAATTTTATCTGTAGCCAGTATATGACCTGGTTACAGCAGCAGGGGTGGCTCATCTGTCATGCATCAGGACTGGAAATCGCGGGGCGCGGGCTCGGCATCGCCGGTTTTTCCGGTGGTGGAAAATCGACTCTGATGCTCAATCTACTGGAGAATGAACAGTTCAATTTTCTCACCAATGACCGCCTCTTCATTCACTCCAGCGGGGAGGGTACGGTCTCAGCACGGGGCATCCCAAAACTTCCACGAATCAACCCCGGTACAATCATCAACAACAAACGTCTGCATGAGCTGATCTCACAACAACGCAGGAAAGAGCTGCTGCAACTTCCCCTTGAGGAGCTATGGGATCTGGAGGAGAAGTACGATGTACTCATCACCCCACTCTATGGCCCCCAACGAATTACTCATGTGGCCACAATAGAGCACTTTGTGATCCTCAACTGGAAACGGCATGAAGAGGAGGAGAGCCACGTAACAGAAATTGATATTCAGCAGCGACAGGATCTACTGACCGCATTGATGAAGTCTCCCGGCCCCTTTTATCAGCAGGCCGATGGTCACTTTCTCGACCACGACAGCACCACTGATCCACAACGCTATCTACAGAACCTCGACGGCATAACCTTCTACGAAGTGACGGGAAGGGTGGATTTTGATGCGGTGGAAGCGCAGTTATCGAAACTGCTCAACCTGTAGCAACGCCTTACTTTTACGCGCAACACTTTTAATAGGAGAGAAGATGAGTTTCAATAAAGGGGGACGTTTCAGGCATGATTCACTACAGGACAGGAGATCACTCCGCAAGATACTTGATGCCATTAGCGATGGGTTTGAGAGTGGAAAGCTGCGCTTCAGTGATGAGGAAGGCAAGATCGAGATGATCCCGGAAGAGCTACTGGAACTGAAACTCACGGCAAGCCAGGAGGGGGGGCGTCAGCGGCTCAATATTCGCATTAGTTGGCAAGAGCCAGAGAAAAAGAAGCGTAACAAAAAACGACTTACGGTCCGTTAATATAAGGAGCTGAGAGGGTATCAACCATACCCTTTGTCACCATTATTTACTCCACCGTCTCCACCCGGATTTTCTCAATTGCCCGTTGGTTCGCCTGCTCGACAACAAATCGATACCCCAGCTCTTCAATCGACTCCCCAACCGTTGGAATATGGCGCAGACGTGCCATCATCATCCCGCCCAAGGTGTGAAACTCGACAGAAGGCAGACTGATACCCAGGGTTTCATTGAGTAGTGAAATGGTCACCCGTCCATCCATCAAATAGGTTCCCTCATCCAGCATCTCAAAGATGTGGCGACTGCGGGGAAGATACTCCTCAAAGTCGTAACCGACATCAATCTCCCCCACCACCTCTTCCAGAATATCCTCGATTGTGATCATCCCAACCGCAGAGCCAAACTCGTCGACCACAATCGCCATGTGGTCCTCTCGTTCACGTAGCACCGGCAACAGCGTATCGATGGTCTGGTAAGGGGATACATAATGGACGGGGGCAATAAATTCTGCCAATGAACGTTCCACCAATGCCGGGTCAAGCAGGTCCCAGGTGGTGAGGGTGGCGATACCGATGATATTGGTCACATTGCGTTTATAGACGGGCAAGCGGTTATAACCACGCCCCCGTACCAACACCATTGCATCTTCAATATCCCGGGTTCGATTAATCGCCACCATCTCTGCAACCGGGACCATTGCTTCTCCTACGGTGGTCTCCGAGAAGCGAATCACTCGCTTGATTCGTTCCCGGTCAAATACATCTACATTGGCACCACGGTCAGCCATCTCTACCACCGTACGAATCTGCTCACGGGTCATGTATCCTCCGGTATCCGTACTGCCACCAATCAGACGCACCGCCAGCCGTGCAACCCGTGAGAAGAAGAAGGTCAGCGGCGCAAACAGCCAGGAGAAGAAGCGTAGCGGAAATACCACGACGGGAGAGATCTGGTCAGATTTCTGTTGAAAGATACTTTTGGGGACCACCTCTCCAAAAATCAGTAGCAGCGGAGTAAAGAGCAGAAAGGCATAGAGGTCACCCGCAGAACCAAAACGTTCGATCAACCACATGGTACCCACGGTGGTAAAAACAACAGTCGCAATGTTGGTACCGATCAGGGTAGTACCGAGCAGGCGATCTGGACTTTTGAAGAGCTTCAGCACCAACGCGGCCCCTTTGTCACCCTGTCGTGCCCGGTGGTGCAGATGCATTTTGTCCGAGTTGACCAGTGCAATCTCGGAACCGGAGAAAAACCCCTTAAGCAGCAGGAAGAAAAGCAATAACAGTATCATCTCAAAAATATTCACACTTTAAGCTCCGGTTGTTGATCCTCAGCCTCTTTAGCCAACTCTCCAGTATGCAGAGAGACATAGACCCGGACAATGCGGTGGGCCTCCATCTCCAGCACTCGAATCATCACCCCTTCGGCGGTGATCGCCTGATCACCCACCTGTGGCAGTCGGTCCAGGTAACGGAACAGTACTCCACCAATGGTCGTCATGCGCGGATCATCAATACCGAAGTTAGTGAGATTATTAAAGTCAATCAACTTCATATCTCCGGGCAGCTCATACTCATTATCGTCATGACGCTGATAGAGATCTCCCCCCTTCACCTGTCCGGTAATCTGCCCGAAGATAAAGGTTAATACATCTTTCATGGTAATAATCCCGTCCACCCCCCCGAACTCATTCAGCACAATGGCTGCTCGAGCGCTATTGGCCTGAAAAAAGTCAAACATTTCATCTACCTTCTTGGTCGGGGGAACCACAACCGGGGGGCGAATAATCTCTTCGATTTTCCTCTTGGAGAGGTCCTCTCCGGTTGCCACCAGACGCATCAAATCTTCGGCATGGAGAAAGCCGACCAAACTGTCTCGATGACCAGAAAAAACCGGTACACGAGGATGTTTCAGGATACGAAAACACTCCACCACCTCTTTGAGTGGTAGCTCCACATCAATAAAATCGATCCTGATACGTGGGGTCATGGCCTCCACGATCTCGGTATCACCCGCCTCCAGCAGATTGTGTATCAAGGCCCGTTCAGTAGAATCCAACTCCCCCTCTCGGGCCACTGCCTCCACCAAACTGCGGAACTCATCAACCTGAAGAATATTTTCTGCCGCCTTCTCCTTTCCTACCAGCCAGGTGGTAATACGGTCTGCCACGCCTCGCACAGCCCAACGCAGAGGGGAGATAAAGTTGAGCCAGAGAGACATCGGGTGGGCGACAAAACGGCTACTGATGGTAACAGGGTTGGAGACCGCAATAGTCTTTGGGGTCACCTCACCAAACAGCAACAGTAGCGGGACCATCACAAAAACATTGATCCAACCCGCATACTCCACGCCATACAGGATAACCAAAATTCCCGCCATATTGGCTGCTGCAGCAATATTCACCAGCTCATTGCCCAGCAATATGGAGATAATCAGACGGCGAGGCTGATCCAGCAGCGCATGGAGTACCTCTACTGTATCACTCTTCTCTTTACGCAGACGGTGCAGATCCAGTCGTGAGAGTGAGAAAAGAGCGGTCTCTGAGCCGGAGAAAAAGGCAGAGCCAAACAGCAGCAATACCTGCAGGGCAATCCGCAGCACCATATCCGGTTCTGCCAGACGTGCGGTATCGATGAGCAGAAAACTGCTCATCGATACCCACTGCTGCTCAATTTCAGACCAAAGCGTAATCACACACTAAACATTCCTTTCAGGGTAAAGAAGAAGAGTGCCGCAAGAATACCAGCAACAGGCAAGGTAATAACCCAGGAGATCACAATATTTCCCACCATACGCAAGTCGATGGCACCAATACCACGAGCAAACCCTACCCCAATTACCGCACCCACTGCAATATGGGTAGTCGATACAGGCAGACCTGTTCTGGAAGCAAGCACGACCGTAATAGCCGCAGCCAAGGTGGCCGCATAGGCGCGTGTCGGGGTCAACTCGGTAATGTCGTTACCAATAGTGCGCATCACTTTATACCCCATAGTGGCCAGACCGACCACGATTCCGGCACCACCCAACAGCAGAATCCAGACCGGAAGCTCCGCCTTCTGCATCACCTCACCACCGGAGTTAACGATACTGACCACTGCAGCCAGTGGCCCGATACCGTTTGCCACATCATTGGAGCCATGAGCAAAGGCCATGGCGCAGGCCGCAAAGATCATCATCGGCGTAAAAACCTTCTCTACACTGGCAAAGTGGAACGCTTTATCGGCCTCGGTATCCACCTCAATACGGCGGATCAACATCCAGCCGATGGCAGCAATCACTCCACCAATCATAAAGGCAAACAGAAAGCTCTCCATCATGCTTAATTCAAGATGAAGGTGCTTCAACCCCTTAAATAGAGTCACTAGGGAGACAATAAAACCGAGCAGAAAGACATAGTAGGGTGCGTAACGCTTGGCATTTTCAAACGGCTGCTCTGTATTGAGAATCTTGTTACGGATGCTGACCATCAATACAAAGGCAATCAACCCACCCAATGCTGGCGAAACCACCCAGCTTGCCGCAATCTGACCAATCTTACCCCAGTTGACGGCATCAACACCAATACCGGCCACTGCAAAACCGACCAGTGCTCCGACAATGGAGTGAGTCGTAGAGACTGGCCACCCCTTGAGTGAGGCCACCATCAGCCAGATCGCCGCAGACAACAGTGCAGCCAACATGCCAAACACCAGAATCTCCGGTGTATCAACGATTGAGGCGGGATCAATAATCCCCTTTCGAATGGTTTTGGTCACATTACCACCGGCAATGATGGCACCGGCAAACTCAAAGATTGCGGCGATCACAATCGCCTGTCTGACGCTGATGGCACCAGACCCAACAGAGGTTCCCATCGCATTGGCAACATCATTGGCACCAATGCCCCAAGTCATATAGACACCAAAGACGATAGCGATCCCCAGAAGCCAGGGTCCATAGAGCGCAATACTTTCCATAATAGTTCTCCTGAATATTCTTTAGATTAGCGTGCAATCAACAGACGTAGACGGTCACCTGACTTCTCGGCATTGTCCGCAAGGTCTCCAATCCACTCAATCACCTGTCTCCAGAGAATCACCGAGACCGGATTCATCCCCTCTTCATTGCGGTGCAGGATCTGAGTCAGCTCAATTCCCTGGTCATCAGTCTCATCCTCAATATGGTTAAGTTCACTCAGCATCTGCTCGACCTGATCCGCTTCACGCCCACGGAACCCCATCTCAACAAGTTCATCCAACTCTTCAACAATCTTTCCGTAGTGTTCACAGACATCCACACAACGCTGGGTCAGGGTGCGCAGCAGTGGTTGCATTGGCTCAGGCACCGGCATCGGACGTTCGATAAAGAGTCCAGCAATGTCCTGTGCCACATCGGCAATAGAGTCCTGAGTGGTCAGTACAGCTAGCAGGTCACGACGGTCGACCGGCATAAACAGACTTTTAGGCAGATGTCCACGCAACCCGTTCTTGATCAGATCAGCATCGTTCTCGGTAGTAAAGACCCGCTCCTTGATCTCCTCAACCAGAGTCTGATCTTGCGCAATCACCGCTTCAATAAAGGGGGGCATCTCACGTGCACAACTGAGTACCGCTTGCATATGTTGCTGCAGTGCCGTAAACGGCGAAGTTCCACCAAAAAGCCCGCTAATGGTATTAATCGTCATAAAATAGAAACCCCTTTATTGGTTTTTATAGATTTAAGTGCTGAACAGTATAAAGGGTAGATTGTGACAGTTTGATGAAATCACCTTCTGAAAGTGCACTTTTTTGTACTTACCCGGTGAAAATCTGTCTCACCTTTTCACGATGCTGAGATTTTCAGGGAATTGTGCATAAAACCGGCTTCCCTTCCCCAACTCACTTTTGATCAACAGCGTTGTCTCATGCGCCTGTAAAGCCCCCTGAACAATAGAGAGCCCCAATCCGGTCCCCCCCAGTTCACGAGAGCGCCCCTTATCCACCCGATAAAAACGTTCTGTCAGCCGCTGCTGATCAGCAGCCGAAATGCCGGGGCCATCATCCTTTACCATAAATTGCGCACCCTCTCCCACGCTCTGCCAATGGATGGTGATTGTTCCCCCTTTCTGGGTATATTTGATCGCATTGACCATCAGATTGGAGAAGGCGCTCCTCAGCACATCAGTAGCCCCCCGCAACCAGAGGTGTTGATCCACTTCTAGATTGAACCGTTGCTGCCTCTTTTTAATCAGAATCGAGTAACTATCTGCCAGCTCATACAGCAACTCCGGAACATTCACTGACTCCTGATAAGCACGCTCCCCAGCCTGCTCAAGTCCGGAAAGCAGCAACATATCATCAACAATCTGTCGCATACGTTCACTCTGCAAGCTCATCACCTCCAGCGGTCTACGCCACTCCCCGGGCCCTTCTTGACTCACAAGCTGTTCCAGATACCCCCCCAAAATGGTCAATGGTGTGCGCAGTTCATGGGAGGCATTCACCACAAATTCACGCTGCCTGATCTCCGTCTGAAGCTGCTTTCCATGCTCACTGAGCAGCAGTAACTGTCGCCTTTTGCTAAACGGAACCACTTCAAGCCGAAAACAGCGCGTCTCTCCCGATCTCATCGGTAGACAGAGCGGCACCCCCTCCAGTGCATGATCAAAGGGGAGCTGAACTTTGGAAAAAGGATAAAGTCTGTTGATCTCCCGCCCTACGACCCGGTTCCGTTTCCAGCCAAAGGTTGTTTTAGCAGAACGTTCAAACCAGACTACACGGCTCTGTGAGTCCAACAGGATGACCACATCTGCAACCGTATCGAGTATTCGTTGCAAATCATTGCTGGAGAGAGATCTCTCACTTTTATTGTCGCGTGCCATCTGGATCAGGGGATGAACTGATAGCCAAATCCACGAACTGTTGTCACCACCTTTTCACTACAGCCATGCTGCTTCAGCACCTTGCGTAAACGACGAACGTGCTGATCTACAGTGCGCTCTTCAACCATCACCATCTCTCCCCAGACATGATTGAGCAGTTGGCTTCGGCTGTAGACTTTATTGGGATGACTCATTAGAAAATGGAGCAACCTAAATTCTGTAGGACTCACGTGTGCGCGCTTCCCTTTGAGAAAGACCTTATAGCGTTCCAGATCAAGCTTGATTTCATCGGTTAAAATCTCACTCTCCTTACCACTCTGCAACGGTAAACGTCGTAACACCGCCCGGATTCGGGCAACCAGCTCCTTCAGGGAGAAAGGTTTAACGATGTAGTCATCCGCACCCGCATCCAACCCTGAAACACGACTCTGCTCATCGGCACGGGCCGTCAACATGATTACCGGAACCCTTCTCAGGCGCTTTTTAGCTCTAATTTTCTGCAGTAGCTGAATACCATCCATATCGGGCAGCATCCAGTCCAGCAGCACAATATCGGGACGATCAGAGGAGAGTTGATTCCATGCAGCGGTGGCATCTGCTACCTCGCTGACCACAATATCCTGCTGCTGCAGATAGGCCGAAACCATCTCCCGCAGGTTCTCCTCATCATCTACCAGTAGTAAGGTAATTTTCTGTTTAATCTTGATCTCCTCCCAACAGCTCAAACATTAGTGCGAAGTGTAACCGATCAACAACCGTTGTCGACCCGTCAAATATGCGTGCATTTCCTGGGAGCAGAGGCCCTATAACGATACTTCATCTTCGCACCGAAGCTTGTCACACCGTTCATGTGTACCAACATATTTTTGCCTATCTTCTGACTTTCCAAGTTTTCCATCAAGAGTTCATTACCCCTGTCACAGTTCAAAAAAATATTGTAAAAAAGAGTCATAATAGACTTGTCACCTCAAAAAAAAAGGTTGTACCATGAATGCTTGTGTTGTCTGGCTTCACGCTGTAAGAATGGATGATGTGAAGATTGTTGGAGGTAAAAATACATCTCTGGGTGATAATGATCGGTGCGCTCTCCGATAAAGGGGTTCGAGTACCCGGAGGGTTTGCAACAACGAGTTACGGCTTCCGGCTTTTCCTCAACAACAATAAAATCCAATTTATCGACACCAGTCAGATATCTATTGAGGAAATTACCTCAATCATTCTGGCGCAGACTGGGTTGAAACGACACGACTGACCACACACAATGACGACTCATATCCAACTCAAATGGCTTGCTGCTATGACTTGGTACCTGGGCGGCACTATTCTGCTGCTCAAGGCCCGGTCTCTCCTCTCCGAATCCACACTCATTGAACCAGAGAGCAGTGCCTTTATCTGGAGCATGGTGTGCGGACTCTCTATCGGCCTGTTAAAGGCCCGTTATCTTTTCAACAAAAGCTGTAGACACAATCTGGCTCGAATTCAGCAGCTTCAACAGCCCAGATTGTGGCAGTTCTTCCGCCCCCGTTTCTTTCTTTTTCTAGTGTTGATGGTTCTGCTGGGTACGTTGCTCTCCAGAATGGCGCATGGTAACTTCAACCTGCTGATTGGTGTTGCCACCCTCGACCTTAGTCTTGCCACAGCACTCTTTACAAGCGGCACTCTTTTTTGGATCGATGAGAAGAGATAACTACCCATTGAACAGGCTATCTATGGCATGATTCCACCCATTCAAAATGAGGACTCATAAAATCATGTTTAAAAAGTTATTAGCTGTTACCGGATTGATGCTAATCCTGCCACTGGGGACATTTGCGGCTTCAGAACCGATGAAATGCAAAGTAGTCTCGCAGAAAGATTACGAGCCGATGCGCTTTCAGGTTGTGTTAAACGAAGCACAGGGCAGCGTCACCCATACCCAAGAGAATGATCTGACCTATGATGTCTCCGCAACCTATACTCCAACAACCGTTTCATGGAGAAAGGTCCACGCCATTCTTCCGGGGGTGGAAATTGCAAATAGCTATCAGCTTGATCGCACCACTCTAAAGGTAACTTCTGAGTCAAAGGCTGTAATGGGTGAAGATGAAGAGCCTGCTATTGGCACCCTCTATGTGGGAAGCTGTCGGTAAAGTCTGATTAATTTGGTAAAGGGGCAAGTTTCACTTTTTAGGCTGCATCAGCCCTAACGGTAATCTGCCATAAATATCATGACCTACTCGTGTAACCGGGTCCGGAAAATTAAGCTTATATTCAGCCACCGCCCCTAATGAGAAGAGCCACATGGCAGGCAGCCCGCTGACTAAATTTCCAATCTTTCTTAATGCTATCTTGTTCTTCCCTCATCTGATTTTGCTGCCGCAAATCAGACTAAAAAATGATTTGCATTAGAATCTTCTAATCTATAATTGACATACATCAAAATAAATATGGTTTTGGAGTATATTTGAAAGAGACTCTTTACAACTTATTTGATAAGCATTAAAGCTATCTACATATAAAATATTTCAATATATTAAAGTGTATTATTATTTTACATTGTGGCACCCTTCATTATTTTTATTATCTTACTGTTTTTAATGAAATATGTATTTCATATAAGGTATATCTATTATTAGATCAAGTAATTGATGATGATAATATTATTCTATTAAACCATTCTATTATGTTATTGTTTTACATTATTGAATAATGTTCTAATCTAAGAATTAGAAAGGAATGGTGCGTTACAAGGGGTACTTGATAATGACTCGTAGTATTAATATGGAGAATTGCCATGAATATGATTAGAAATATTGTTGCAGTAATTTTGCTCTTCACGCTCAGCCCTTTAACAGTGTTCGCCGATAATCCGGGTTCAGCTACTAGTGAACCAAGGCAACAACCAGTCATTGCGCTGGAGATTGCAGCAGATGTCAGTGAAGAAGAGGCTATTGAAGCAATGATCAGTAAAGCGGGTGAATTAAACTTGGTCGTTGTGGCCGTTCACAACTCGAAATATGTCACTTCTCTTGAGTTATGCGCCCCATCTATTGCGGAGGTATTGCTGCGTTTTGATCCTACACTCTCTGTATATGTCCCCTGCAGAGTGACCGTAATTGACAGGAAGATTATGACACTGGACTTCAGTAATGTTATACAGAAACTCCCACCTGATTTACAGAAGTTAGCTGGCAGTGTTGTACAGAGAGTTGGAGAAATAATGCATGCGGGTTCAATTGGAGAGTTCTGAGACGTGATATAACCTCAACCGGAATATGCTGACAGTACCCTGACGGTGCTGTTTCAGCTGTTTCAGCTGTTTCAGCTCTTCCCGACTCTCTTGGATCGCACTGCTGGAATACACGTTGTCTCGCACTTTAAAAAAGTCTCTACGACTCTGGTAAGCTAGTACTCCGACCTTGTACTCGAACAACAAGGATTGATTCATAGAGAAGCACATCCCTCTATAGCATCCAACGACCCAGTCCAATTAACGGGATTCATTTCGGTATCACCACCATGCAATACACCACACCCCCCTGTGTCAGGATAGATGTCCGGTGAGTTGAATCAGTAAACTTAACTTTTCAGGGGGCGGAAAGTAATGAGCAAGTGCCAAAATATAGTGAAGAATTCAAAGAGAAGATCGTACAGAAAATGATGCCACCAAATTCCCAATCAGTCGCTCAGATCAGTCGCGAGACCGGTGTCTGTGGACCTACCCTGTATACTTGGAAAAAACAGTATCAGAGAGAGGGAATAGCCGTGCCTGCAGATCCATCAAACCCAGAGAATTGGAGTGGCCAAGACAAGTTGGCGGTTGTTATTGAGACTGCAGCCTTGAATGAGCAGGAGCTTTCCGAGTATTGCCGCAAGAAAGGGCTTTATGCTGAACAGGTTGTACGCTGGAAAGAGGCCGCGATTGCAGGAAATGAAGCACCAGAGCGTCTCACCAAGGCTGAGCGCCGCGAGCTACAACAGCTTAAGAAGAAGTCCCGCAAAACTGAGAAAGAGCTAAGACGCAAAGAGAAAGCCCTCGCTGAGGCTGCAGCCCTGTTGATTCTCGAAAAAAAAGCCCAGGCCATCTGGGGGGACGGAGGGGAAGGATGATTATCTCTGAAGACCGTCAGATTGCGATTGATCTGATTGACGAGGCCGTTACCTCCGGAGCACGCCAACATAAGGCATGCCGTGTAATCGAGATCGACTCACGTACCCTGCGTCGCTGGCAGAAACAGCTACATGAAGACCAAGAGACGAAAGACAAACGTAAAGAGTCAGCCTCCTTAAGGATCCCGTCCAACAAGCTGACAGAAGCGGAACGGGATCAAATTGTAGAGATCTGTAATCAACCAGAACACAAAAGCCTGCCTCCCTCGCAGATTGTTCCTATGCTGGCCGACAAAGGGAAATACATTGCCTCTGAGTCCAGTTTCTACCGAGTACTGGATGAGGTCAACCAAGTCAACCGTAGAGGACGTGCGGAATCACCAAAAACCATAGCAAAACCAAAAGGGTACAAGGCAGATGGCCCCAACCAAGTCTACAGTTGGGATATTACTTATCTAGCTTCAGCTCTCAAGGGGAGTTTCTACTATCTCTACCTCATTGAAGATATCTTTAGTCGAAAAATCGTTGGCTGGGAGGTTCATGAGAAAGAGAGTGCGGCCCATGCGAGCCTACTGATTCGTAAAGCCTGTCTTGCTGAAGGAGTACAGCCGGACCAGCTCGTACTGCACTCTGATAACGGCAGCCCAATGAAGGGGGCAACGATGCTCGCTACACTACAGAAGCTGGGGGTGGTTCCATCCTTCAGTCGCCCTTCAGTGAGTGATGACAACTCCTATTCAGAAAGCCTATTCCGAACCATGAAATATACTCCGTCCTTCCCTGCCAAACCATTTGAGAGCATAGAGGCAGCACGTAAGTGGGTTCATGAATTTGTTCAATGGTACAACAACGAACATCACCATAGCGGGATCCAGTTCGTTACTCCGAACCAGCGCCATAACAGGGAAGATAAAGAGATTTTGGAGAAAAGAGAGACTGTCTACGAGGCTGCAAAAGAGAGAAACCCACAGCGGTGGTCAGGCAAAACCAGGGACTGGAGCCCGATCACTGAGGTATGGCTCAACCCACCAAAAGAGGTGCGAGCAGAAGAGCAGAAATTACGTAAGGTTGCGTGAGAAAATCGGACAACTTTGTTGACAAACGCCGCAGCAATTGCCTGTAATAGGCGTCATGCTCCTGCTCCAGCAAAATTTCACTATTGCCGATAATGGTGGTTAACGGGGTCCGAAGTTCATGACTCATTGCAGCCAGGAACTCCTCCTTTGCCCGACCTGCCTCTTCCGCATCCAAGTACGCCTTACGCAACGACCGCTCGCGCCGGGTAGCGCTGGAGACATCCGTCACCTGAATCATTGCATGCCAGCCATGGCCGGACTGAACGGCTTGAATGGAGATTGCATGATCAATCGCTTCACCACTCTTATTCACAAGCGGAAAAATATTGTCATGCAACGAATGTGACAACATGGAAGAGATACCAAACTCAATCGCATCCCTCAGTGCCGTTTCCAGACGTTTTCGTTCAAAGGCTGGAAAAGAGTGTGAAATGGTTGTCTGCTCAATCTCATCCCATGAAACGGTACAGCGTTCAACGAACCATCGGTTACTGAATACTACTTTCAGTTCTTTATCTACGACTAACAACCCTACATTGAGCCGTTGTAATATTTCGTCTGCATAATTCATCGCAAGCCTTATACAATCCCCAGCTTTTCCAGATAGGCATCAATCGCACTGACAATATTTTTCACAGAGTCAACATTGAACATCAATGAGATAAAGCCCCGTGCCTCGCCCTGGTCATGGATGAAATCGACACAGATAAACAGCACTTCAGCATCTGCCTCTACCCCATCCAACAACTCATCCGGTGATCCACGCAGACAATAAGGGATTGAGGTGGTCATTTTGTTGTTTAACAAATCAGCAAAGGTCGCCAGACAGGCACTCAAAACCACGTTCCCTACTTCAGTCAACGCCTCCTCTTCCAGTTCTGATAACATCTCCAGAGGGATCTGTTCTGTCAGGATGGCTTTGACCAGTGAGAGGCTGTCACGCTCCGAAAACAGCAACATGCTTTCACCAGTGAAACCCCCTCCACCTCCATGTTAATCGATACAATCTTGTCTTCTGTTGTCTCCTGTACCAGTGAATAGACCTCCTTACGAGAGATCTGGAACAGCTTTGGTACAGTCAGCTTAATCTCACTATGGGCCATCTGGCTCAATACATTAGCCGCAGCCCCTACACTAATATTCAGTAGCTCGATCAACGTCTCATGTTGAAGTGCATTCAGGCCCAGCTCACTCATTCTCTGCCTCCAACTCCTGGAGCAGTGAAATCAACTTCTCCTCCGATATTGGTTTTTCGATAAACCGAGCTCCTAATTGAGCAGCCTGCTCCTTCACATACTGTTGAATATTGGCAGTTATAAAGCAAATCTGAGACACCAGTGACTCTTCACGTATCCGCTGCGCCAGCTCCAACCCATCCATCCCTGGCATATTGATATCAACCAGAGCCAGATCGATAGATTGATTGCGCACAACCTCAAGAGCCTCTTCGCCGGATACAGCCTCAAACACCGAAATCTCTGGAAAATGCTCTGCCAGCATGGCCCGTTCCATCATTCTTGGCAGACGATTATCATCCACAATTAACACAGAATTTACCATTTCACTCATACACAATCCCCCACCCCCAGACTCTTCTATCAACACCAATAATATAAGATATATATCTCTCTCTTCAACCATTTCATCCAGATTATAAATTACGGTGACAGTTTACTAACATTACGGTGACAGTTTACTAAATATACTTAACTTTCTACCTTCGAACCACGTTTCTGAGGCCTCAAGGCTCTCCCCGTCAGTATTTCCAGACTTTCGACCCATGTTTCACCACCTACTGGTCTTCCAGTTGTTTCTGAGCGACGTAGTGCACTGAAAGCCATTTCATCATCATCTGTATATTGACCAAGGAAGGCTGCAAATTCCCCAAACTGTTGCAGCACAGGCGCGACTGTCACCAAACCATCATCTTTGCCAGAGAAATGAGCACCCACGCTCGACCAGCCCCAATCCTCTGCCCTGCTCACCAGTCCAGCACGCACCGGGTTCAGAGAGACATAGCGTAGCGCATGGGTTAAGTGTGTTTCGTCCATTACTACCGATCCGAAACGACCTTGCCACAGGTGTCCGGTTGTGCACATCCGTGCATTGATATATCCGGTATAACGACGGTGTGCGTCAGCAAAGGTGCGACGCAATCCATCTTCATCAGTTGGGACAATGATTAGATGGACATGGTTCGGCATCAGGCAGTAACACCAAATTTCAGCCTCTGCCCGGTGTGCCGCCTCACTCAGTAGATCTTTATAGAGTCGGTAATCCCCCTCTTCAAAGAATACAGGGGCACGCCGGTTGCCGCGCTGAGTAACATGGTGGGGCTGACCAGGAACAACAAGACGGAGAAGACGTGCCATAGCCTGTACATAGTATAATTCGGTTATTTAGTAAACTGTCACCGTAATTCTAATTTTAACTCTTTCCTCTACTCATGGCTCTTGCTCAGATAGAACTTCAGGATGCGGCGTAGCTCCTGCTTATCAATGGGTTTGGAAAGAAAATCATCGCATCCCGCAGCCGTAAAGGCATCACGATGTTTCTGCATCACATTTGCGGTCAAGGCAATAACAGTGGTTTGATCACCACAGTCACGTATTATTTTCGTCGCCTCAATCCCATCCAGTACCGGCATCTGCATATCCATCAGAATCAGGTCAAAGCTGTGCTGTTTCACCATTTCCATCACCTCTCCGCCATCCACCGCCAATGAGACAGTAAGACCCATCCCCTCAAGTATTCGGCGTTCCAGCAGCTGCAGTTCTGGTGTATCTTCTGCAATCAGTACATGACCAGACAGTTTCTCATTCAGCACAGAATTCGTCGGCCTCTCGTCAACAGGCTTAACAGGTATTGAACTCCTGCGATAAGGGAGGAGAAGCTGAAAGATTGACCCCTTTCCCTCTATGCTGGAGACATCAATCTGTCCCCCCATCAGATTAGCCAGATTCTCAGAAATAAACAGCCCCAGACCACTTCCGCCAAAACGTCTTGAAATCGCACCATCAATCTGTTCAAAACGCTCAAACAGCTTGTCAATGGTGTCAGGAGCCATCCCAATCCCTGTATCCTCCACATTAAAAAAGAGATAATTCTGGTTATTCCACACTGTTAGTTTCACTTTTCCTTTTTCTGTAAATTTGATGGCATTACCAATCAAATTAATCAATATCTGCCCGATACGCTGCCCATCACCAATAAGCAGGTAAGGCTCATCGCTTTTCTGGGTAATCACAAAATCCAGCCCTGAATCTTTTGCATAGGCTGACAACATATGCTCGACCTCTGTAACCAAAACCATTAAGTCATAGGGGATCTCATTGATTGAAAATTTTCCTGATTCCAGTTTTGACATATCCAGAATATCATTGACCAGCGCCAACTGCCTCCTGCCTGCAGATTCCACACCTGCCAGCCCCCCTGTGTCAGGATAGATGTCCGGTGAGTTGAATCAGTAAACTTAACTTTTCAGGGGGCGGAAAGTAATGAGCAAGTGCCAAAATATAGTGAAGAATTCAAAGAGAAGATCGTACAGAAAATGATGCCACCAAATTCCCAATCAGTCGCTCAGATCAGTCGCGAGACCGGTGTCTGTGGACCTACCCTGTATACTTGGAAAAAACAGTATCAGAGAGAGGGAATAGCCGTGCCTGCAGATCCATCAAACCCAGAGAATTGGAGTGGCCAAGACAAGTTGGCGGTTGTTATTGAGACTGCAGCCTTGAATGAGCAGGAGCTTTCCGAGTATTGCCGCAAGAAAGGGCTTTATGCTGAACAGGTTGTACGCTGGAAAGAGGCCGCGATTGCAGGAAATGAAGCACCAGAGCGTCTCACCAAGGCTGAGCGCCGCGAGCTACAACAGCTTAAGAAGAAGTCCCGCAAAACTGAGAAAGAGCTAAGACGCAAAGAGAAAGCCCTCGCTGAGGCTGCAGCCCTGTTGATTCTCGAAAAAAAAGCCCAGGCCATCTGGGGGGACGGAGGGGAAGGATGATTATCTCTGAAGACCGTCAGATTGCGATTGATCTGATTGACGAGGCCGTTACCTCCGGAGCACGCCAACATAAGGCATGCCGTGTAATCGAGATCGACTCACGTACCCTGCGTCGCTGGCAGAAACAGCTACATGAAGACCAAGAGACGAAAGACAAACGTAAAGAGTCAGCCTCCTTAAGGATCCCGTCCAACAAGCTGACAGAAGCGGAACGGGATCAAATTGTAGAGATCTGTAATCAACCAGAACACAAAAGCCTGCCTCCCTCGCAGATTGTTCCTATGCTGGCCGACAAAGGGAAATACATTGCCTCTGAGTCCAGTTTCTACCGAGTACTGGATGAGGTCAACCAAGTCAACCGTAGAGGACGTGCGGAATCACCAAAAACCATAGCAAAACCAAAAGGGTACAAGGCAGATGGCCCCAACCAAGTCTACAGTTGGGATATTACTTATCTAGCTTCAGCTCTCAAGGGGAGTTTCTACTATCTCTACCTCATTGAAGATATCTTTAGTCGAAAAATCGTTGGCTGGGAGGTTCATGAGAAAGAGAGTGCGGCCCATGCGAGCCTACTGATTCGTAAAGCCTGTCTTGCTGAAGGAGTACAGCCGGACCAGCTCGTACTGCACTCTGATAACGGCAGCCCAATGAAGGGGGCAACGATGCTCGCTACACTACAGAAGCTGGGGGTGGTTCCATCCTTCAGTCGCCCTTCAGTGAGTGATGACAACTCCTATTCAGAAAGCCTATTCCGAACCATGAAATATACTCCGTCCTTCCCTGCCAAACCATTTGAGAGCATAGAGGCAGCACGTAAGTGGGTTCATGAATTTGTTCAATGGTACAACAACGAACATCACCATAGCGGGATCCAGTTCGTTACTCCGAACCAGCGCCATAACAGGGAAGATAAAGAGATTTTGGAGAAAAGAGAGACTGTCTACGAGGCTGCAAAAGAGAGAAACCCACAGCGGTGGTCAGGCAAAACCAGGGACTGGAGCCCGATCACTGAGGTATGGCTCAACCCACCAAAAGAGGTGCGAGCAGAAGAGCAGAAATTACGTAAGGTTGCGTGAGAAAATCGGACAACTTTGTTGACAAACGCCGCAGCAATTGCCTGTAATAGGCGTCATGCTCCTGCTCCAGCAAAATTTCACTATTGCCGATAATGGTGGTTAACGGGGTCCGAAGTTCATGACTCATTGCAGCCAGGAACTCCTCCTTTGCCCGACCTGCCTCTTCCGCATCCAAGTACGCCTTACGCAACGACCGCTCGCGCCGGGTAGCGCTGGAGACATCCGTCACCTGAATCATTGCATGCCAGCCATGGCCGGACTGAACGGCTTGAATGGAGATTGCATGATCAATCGCTTCACCACTCTTATTCACAAGCGGAAAAATATTGTCATGCAACGAATGTGACAACATGGAAGAGATACCAAACTCAATCGCATCCCTCAGTGCCGTTTCCAGACGTTTTCGTTCAAAGGCTGGAAAAGAGTGTGAAATGGTTGTCTGCTCAATCTCATCCCATGAAACGGTACAGCGTTCAACGAACCATCGGTTACTGAATACTACTTTCAGTTCTTTATCTACGACTAACAACCCTACATTGAGCCGTTGTAATATTTCGTCTGCATAATTCATCGCAAGCCTTATACAATCCCCAGCTTTTCCAGATAGGCATCAATCGCACTGACAATATTTTTCACAGAGTCAACATTGAACATCAATGAGATAAAGCCCCGTGCCTCGCCCTGGTCATGGATGAAATCGACACAGATAAACAGCACTTCAGCATCTGCCTCTACCCCATCCAACAACTCATCCGGTGATCCACGCAGACAATAAGGGATTGAGGTGGTCATTTTGTTGTTTAACAAATCAGCAAAGGTCGCCAGACAGGCACTCAAAACCACGTTCCCTACTTCAGTCAACGCCTCCTCTTCCAGTTCTGATAACATCTCCAGAGGGATCTGTTCTGTCAGGATGGCTTTGACCAGTGAGAGGCTGTCACGCTCCGAAAACAGCAACATGCTTTCACCAGTGAAACCCCCTCCACCTCCATGTTAATCGATACAATCTTGTCTTCTGTTGTCTCCTGTACCAGTGAATAGACCTCCTTACGAGAGATCTGGAACAGCTTTGGTACAGTCAGCTTAATCTCACTATGGGCCATCTGGCTCAATACATTAGCCGCAGCCCCTACACTAATATTCAGTAGCTCGATCAACGTCTCATGTTGAAGTGCATTCAGGCCCAGCTCACTCATTCTCTGCCTCCAACTCCTGGAGCAGTGAAATCAACTTCTCCTCCGATATTGGTTTTTCGATAAACCGAGCTCCTAATTGAGCAGCCTGCTCCTTCACATACTGTTGAATATTGGCAGTTATAAAGCAAATCTGAGACACCAGTGACTCTTCACGTATCCGCTGCGCCAGCTCCAACCCATCCATCCCTGGCATATTGATATCAACCAGAGCCAGATCGATAGATTGATTGCGCACAACCTCAAGAGCCTCTTCGCCGGATACAGCCTCAAACACCGAAATCTCTGGAAAATGCTCTGCCAGCATGGCCCGTTCCATCATTCTTGGCAGACGATTATCATCCACAATTAACACAGAATTTACCATTTCACTCATACACAATCCCCCACCCCCAGACTCTTCTATCAACACCAATAATATAAGATATATATCTCTCTCTTCAACCATTTCATCCAGATTATAAATTACGGTGACAGTTTACTAACATTACGGTGACAGTTTACTAAATATACTTAACTTTCTACCTTCGAACCACGTTTCTGAGGCCTCAAGGCTCTCCCCGTCAGTATTTCCAGACTTTCGACCCATGTTTCACCACCTACTGGTCTTCCAGTTGTTTCTGAGCGACGTAGTGCACTGAAAGCCATTTCATCATCATCTGTATATTGACCAAGGAAGGCTGCAAATTCCCCAAACTGTTGCAGCACAGGCGCGACTGTCACCAAACCATCATCTTTGCCAGAGAAATGAGCACCCACGCTCGACCAGCCCCAATCCTCTGCCCTGCTCACCAGTCCAGCACGCACCGGGTTCAGAGAGACATAGCGTAGCGCATGGGTTAAGTGTGTTTCGTCCATTACTACCGATCCGAAACGACCTTGCCACAGGTGTCCGGTTGTGCACATCCGTGCATTGATATATCCGGTATAACGACGGTGTGCGTCAGCAAAGGTGCGACGCAATCCATCTTCATCAGTTGGGACAATGATTAGATGGACATGGTTCGGCATCAGGCAGTAACACCAAATTTCAGCCTCTGCCCGGTGTGCCGCCTCACTCAGTAGATCTTTATAGAGTCGGTAATCCCCCTCTTCAAAGAATACAGGGGCACGCCGATTGCCACGCTGGGTAACATGGTGGGGCTGACCAAGAATAACAAGACGGAGAAGACGTGCCATAGCCTATACATAGTATAATTCGGTTATTTAGTAAACTGTCACCGTAATTTAATTACCGTAATTAACAGCTCATCTCATCCATGGCCTGGTTTGCCAACTGGTCAGCGATCTCATTTTCACGATGACCGCTGTGACCTTTGACCCAGCACCACTCGATTTCGAATTGCTGCACCAACTGATCCAGCACCTTCCAGAGGTCTTCATTTTTGACCGGTTTCTTTGCTGCAGTTTTCCAGCCGTTCTTTTTCCAGTTATGGACCCACTGGGTGATGCCATCCTTCACATATTTTGAGTCGGTTGTGATCTGCAGTGGCACGGGACGATGAATCGCCTTCAGCCCTTCAATTACTGCAGTCAGTTCCATCCGGTTATTAGTGGTGTCGCAGGCAGCGCCATTGAGCGTTTTTTCCACGCTGCCATGGCGCAACAGCACCCCCCACCCCCCTACACCAGGGTTGCCACGACAGCCTCCATCGGTAAACATCTCAGTCACTACACCATCTCCTTGAATTTAACTTTTTGAGTGTTTCTGCACATGTCTCGATTCACTGCATTCGAAGTTGCTGCCACGGCACGTCGTCCCCAACGGTTGGTGAGCGGATTCAAGGGGACCACTCGACGCCTTGCTACCAGTTGGTAGATACCGCTATTTAATCTGCAACTGCGCCATGACCAACATAGCAAGGGTAACTGCTTCTGTTCAACTACTTCATAGCCCAGTAGTGTCAGCCACTCTGTCAAGCGACCTGCTGATATAGGACGCACACAACTGACGCGCCGAAACAGAGGGACAAAAGACCAGGGGGAGATTCCGAAAATCATCAGGTTTCCATCTTCTGCCAACACTCTGGTTACTTCACGTAATACTTGATAGGGATCGACTGAACATTCGAGCACATGTGGCAAAATTACTGCAGAGAGTGACTCTGTTGCAATGGGAATTGCGGTATCTCTCCCTTCAGCCACTGCCCAACTCTGCTCTTCATGTGTACCTACATCGACTACGAAGGGGTGGTGAACCCCGGTTGCATGTTGTGCAAAGTTCTCTTTTGCCATTCCCAGCTGCATCAAGTGGACCCCATAGACTCGTTTCAGGGCCTCATGATTCCAGTCACGCTCCTGTAACAGCAGTGACTGCCCTATGGAGGTGGCAAACCATCGCTGCAGAGATTGGTTAGGTTGATCAGGAGACATAAAGTGAAACGGGGAAATGCTCATTTGGACATCAGAGTCTATATAATACCCCAACCATGAACTGTGTCACCCCTGTAAATAACACTCAAGCTCTCTTCAGATCACCTCTTCAGTGGAGGCATGCTCTTTTGCTGCTGACGCTATTGGTACTACTGAGCCAACCATTTTCTGTTCAGGCTCAAGCTCAGGCTCAACGCTTGCCCGGCAATCACTCTCTGTGGGGTGAGGTGATTCGGGGCTTCACTCTGAATGAGCGTAAAGATCCCCGGCTAACCCCTCATATTCTCTGGTTTAAAAAAAATCCTGACTATGTGAACCGTGTTCTCAATCGTGCGCGCCCCTATCTTTACCATATTGTAAAACGGGTCAAAAAGAAGAATCTTCCGCTTGAACTGGCTCTTCTGCCAGCTATCGAGAGCGCCTTTCGTGCCTATGCCTACTCTCCGGGACGTGCGGCGGGACTCTGGCAGTTTATCCCTGAGACGGGAAAGACCTATGGGCTAAAGCAGAACTGGTGGATTGACCAACGTCGCTCTACCATTGCCTCGACGGATGCTGCACTTCACTTTCTCAAAGACATGTCCAGAGAGTTTAAAGGGGATTGGCTGTTGGCACTCTCCTCCTACAATGCGGGGGCAGGTAATGTACGCAAGGCGATTCGAAAATATTATGAAGCGGAAAAAAAGAAAAACAGAAAGAAGGGGATTCTAAAAGCGGTGAGAAAACCCAGCTTCTGGGATCTCAATCTGCCTAAAGAGACCCAGGGGTATGTACCTCGCCTACTCGCCTTCGTACGTTTTATCGAGACCAGCAAAAAATACAAGTTTAAACTGCCCTACATTCCCAATCGACCACTCACTCAGCAGGTCAGTACTGGAGGACAACAAATCGATCTCTCTCTTGCAGCAGACCTTTCAGGGCTGCCTCTGGAGGAACTCTACCAGCACAATGCAGGATTAAACCAGTGGGCCACTCCACCCGACGGACCTCACCAGTTGATGCTTCCTGTTCAAAATGTGAATCAGTTTGAGAATAATTTGCGCAATGCACCTCAGCAGTTGACCCAATGGAGGCGTCATACGGTAAAAAAGGGGGAGACATTGAGCACCATTGCCCAGAAATACCACTCCACAACTACCTCAATCAAGCAGCAAAACCAGTTACGCAGCCATAAAATCAGGGCTGGTAATACTCTCACCATCCCAGTTCCGATGCGACCCATGAAGAGTTACACACTGAGTAGTGGCGAACGCCTCAACCGTTTACAGAACAAACAGCGCCCCGGAAAGCGTATCACCCACCGGGTAGAATCGGGAGATACCTTATGGGATATTGCCAAAAAGCATGGTGTATCCAGTCGGCAACTTGCACAGTGGAATGGTATGGCTCCCGGTGACCTGCTCTCGATTGGTAAAAAATTAACCCTCTGGAGCCGACCCGCAACCACTTCACTACCGGAGTTACGCTCACGCCCCGACTTCCTCTCTAAACTGGCGACACAGACGATTTACTACAAGGTGCGACCAAACGACACTCTCAGTGAAATTGCGAAAAAATTCAATACTTCAACAAAATCATTGATGCGACTGAACAAGATTAAAAAATCTGCACTGATCAAGGCTGGGGATACGCTCTCTATTCGCCTTGATGCCACCCGGACAACTACAAAATGACACCAATACTGCAATACCTGACGGACCGACTCTTCCTTCTGCCTCTGGCACTGCTGCCGCACCACCGTCTCTCCAGGGTGGTCCATCGCTTGGCCCGATCTGAAAACCGCGCATTTTCACAGTGGTTAATCCGAACCATCACCTCTGTTTATCAAATTGACTGCTCACTGGCAGAGGAGCCGGATCTATCGACCTACAGTAGCTTCAATGCATTCTTTACCCGTTCACTCAAGACGGGTGTACGCCCTATCGCAGCCGGTGAAGAGATTGTGGTGAGCCCGGTGGATGGTGTAGTGAGCCAATGTGGCCCCATTATGAGGGAGTCAATCTTTCAAGCCAAAGGACATCAGTTTAATCTGACAACGCTATTGGGTGGTGATCAAGGGCGTGCAGCCCCATTTACCAATGGTATATTTTCCACCATCTACCTCTCCCCCAGAGATTACCACCGTATCCACATGCCAATGGATGGGACGTTACGGGAGATGATCTATATTCCAGGCAGACTCTATCCTGTTAATAACCCCTCTACACGCTCTGTTCCCGGCCTATTTGCACGCAATGAACGGGTCGCAGCGATCTTTGAGACATCGGCAGGGCCAATGGCAATGGTACTGGTCGGTGCTCTCTTTGTTGGTAGTATTGAGACGGTCTGGGCGGGTGAGATCACGCCACCTCAGAAGAAATTTGTCACCACCTGGAAATACCCTAAAGCCCCCATCACCCTGAAAAAAGGGGATGAGATGGGACGTTTCAATATGGGGTCTACCGTCATCCTGCTGTTTGGTGATGAGGCGGTGGACTTACATGACAGCTTCTCTGCCGGTATGGCTCAACAGATGGGTTCTGCCATCGCCTCTATTCCCGGCTAACTTTCTTAGTGAGCTTGGTACTGAGCACTCTCCACCATGCCGAACTGCATTCCAATTCTTAGAAGGTCGAGGTTGTTTCGCACCCCCAGCTTTTTCATGATGTTGCTCTTGTGGACAGAGACTGTTTTGGGACTGATGAAAAATGACTCCGCAATATCGACTGTGCGTCTTCCATTCAGCAACTGAGAGAAGATCTGGATCTCTCGTTTGCTTAAATTTTTAACAATCGATTGATCCCCCTCATCATCATTTTCGGAGTTAATCAGGTGTGCGATATCTGCTGAAAACTGTGTCCCCAGCGTACGCTGTGTGACTGATGCGGTATAGATCTTGTCAATGGCATTGACCAATTCAATAAAGTCGCTGTTTTTTGAAAAGAATCCGGTAATTGGCCAGTGATATGACTGCATCTGGTGTAGATGGATCGTATCGGAGGTCAGCACAACCACTTTGGCCGTCGGATCATAACGAAACAGTCTTGAAAAAATACGTGTACCTTCCATACCAGGCATCAAAATATCGACCACCACGACATCAGGCTTAACCCTTCGATAGCTTTCAAGCAGTTCATCACCACTTGAGACCGTTGCCACAACGGCCATGCTGTTACTTTCAAAACCTCTCTTCAGTACCTGACGGAACAGGCGCTGGTCATCTGCAATCATTATTTTTTTCATAGTTCTTCTTGTGTCAAAAAGTTGTTATCTCAATGGGTATAACTACGTTTGAGCAACTTGTATGCCACCTTGTTCAAACTTGACTATTGCTACAAAAATAGCTGTGCGTTATGCGTCAATGCCATGATTAAGGAATGTCTTATCTAATATTTCCAGTCTGTACACCGTTATAGATACATAGTTAGTCATTCATTCCATCCAATCGTTTGAGAGAAGTCATGAGCACAAGGAGTCAATATTATGTATCCCAATATTCATAGGAAAATGGTGTCCGTCCTTATTTTTGGGGCTATCGTTATCACATCAGGGTGTAGTACATTTAATAACGCAAAAAGTGGCCCATTTACATTAATGAAGCAGGCTGAATGTGTGAACTGCGGTCCAAACGCCGGGCATGAAAACAGTGCTGAGTGCGCACAATCAGTCGCTGTAGTGACCTACCAGGATAGCTGTGCAGGCTGCGGTAAAATACCCGTTACAGTACGTACTTTCAGTCAATCAGAAACTTGCAGATAATTCAGGAGCACTCCATGAAAAAGACATTAACTATGATGATCAGTTGCGGAGCTCTGTTTTGTTCTACCGCATCGGCATTCCCATTGAGTGATTTCGCGATGTTCCGCAGTGGTATCACGACTCCGTATCAGCAAAATCAACAAGTCTCTATTCCGGGAGAGCTGAATGAGGTATCCCGTTTCATCGTGGACCAGCTCACTCAAAACCGGGATATGATGAATATGCGAGACAACCCCATCGCAGTTGCTTCACTGGTTGAACTTGAAGACTTTAAAACCACCAATAAATTGGGGCTGTGGCTCAGTGAAAACATGATGCATGAGCTTCAGATACGAGGCTTCAAAACCATTGACTTCAAGACCATGCCCTCGATTCAGGTGACTAAAAGAGGTGATTTTGTCATGAGTAAGGCAGTGGATGAGCTGCGTGGAAAATACAACATCAACCATGTGATCACAGGGACCTATACAGAACACCCCAATGGCATCATGATCAACGTACGATTGGTTGATATGGATAGCTCTGTCATCATCTCTTCTGCTCAGGGACATATTTCAAAGGCTTACTACCTGAAAATGTTGCATGGCATTAGTGGTAACAAACCCAAAGAGATTATCAGCCAACATGAGATTGAGTTGTTTGGTGGTGAGATGAAGCATTGAAAAGAGCCTGTTCCAGATAGCCATATCGCTGATGTAACTGTTGGAGATATTGAGACAGTTCTGGAAGGCAACTGACTCTTGAACTGGAGTGGTAAAAATGGTTGGATCAACGACAGATTATGGACATTAGAACCCTTTGTTTGTTGGCAGCCTTTTTACCCTCTCTTCATGGGTGTACGGCTATTTCCAACTCAATAACTGCCACGAAGCCGATAACCATAGAGGAGATCACTCCAGCTGTGGGTGAACCGTCTGTAGTTAAAGAAGATCAAACCGAGCCACTTGCTGCCTTGAAACGAGGCCATCGAGATGATGGATTGAATGCAGTGTCTCAATTGATGGCTGAGCAGTTAAGCGAAAACCAGAACTTCTCAAACCGCTCTAATCCACGTATTGCGGTCACCTCTTTTGTCAGCATCCATAACTATAACCAATCTGATGCTATCGGTGAGACGCTCGCAGACAATATGATCCATGAGATGCAGGTCCGTGGTTATAGTGTTATTGACTTTAAAAGCATGCCCGCAATTCGGGTCACCGATGATGGTGACTTTATTCGCAGCCGTTCCGTCAATGCGCTGAGGAAAAAACAAAATATTGATCTTGTTCTCTCAGGTACCTACACAAAGCAAAATAATGGTCTTCATATCAACGCTCGAATCATCCAGGTTGAAAGTGGTTTGGTTGTCTCAACAGCACAGGGCTTCATTAGCCGTTCCACAGCCACATCCATACTGGGTGAAGAGATGAACTTTTCAATTTTGAATGATGATTCGGCTTTTCATGCCATACTGCGAGAAGATCACACAAGTATCGCGTCAGCAAAAGCAGAAGACAACCCTGCTATTCTCCCTGAGATCACTCCCGCCAGCGCCACACTAAAAGAGAGTTCTCAGAAAAAGTTAGGCTGTTTTGCAAACGGAATCTGTATACAGTCTAGGTAATGATGGATGCACTCTAAGAGGACCGCACTAACCATTCATCAGACCTGACGGATCGGGAATGGCATCACTTCACTAATGTCTTCTTTGCCCATCGACAGCATCATTAACCGTTCCACACCTAAGGCCACACCTGAGCAGTCCGGTAGCCCCTGCTCCTTGAGTGCAGAGAGAAATTTCTCATCCATAGGGATCGTCTCTAAACCTTCCGCTTGACGCTCCTCCTGCTCCAACTGAAAACGGTGACGTTGCTCATCGGCATCCTGTAGCTCTCTAAACCCATTGGCAATCTCAACACCATTGAGTAATAGCTCAAAACGCTCTGCAACACGCGAGTCCTCTGGACTGATCTGTGCAAGTGCTGCTTGTGATGCTGGGTAGTGGGTTAAGAAGAGCGCAGCATGTGCAAAACTGGGGGTGATCGCCAACACCATTAAATAGTCGACCCACCCATCCCACTCCAGCTCCATCTCAGCCGCTGAAGGTAAATTCATCGAGAGAGCCAACTCACGTAACTGTTCAGCCGTGGTTGCATAGAGATCATCCACACCGAGAACCTGTTGAAAGGCTTCAGCCACCGTTAACCGCTCTATAGAGGGCAGATCCACAAAATTAGAGACCAGCTCCTCCACTTCCTCCATCAGATGCTCCATGGTGAAGCCAGGACGATACCACTCCAGCATCAGAAACTCTGGATTATGAATGGTGCTAATCTCCCCGGCCCGAAATACCGGCCCCAGTTGAAAAATAGCCCCGCTCTCTTCAGCCAACAGCCGTTTCATAAACAGCTCTGGTGAGCTCTGAAGGTAGAGCCGTTCTGGCCCCTCACCATCTCGTCCCTGTGATACCGTAGTAAACGGATCGATGTGGGGGTCCGTTGTGGTTGCAGTGGATAGAACAGGAGTCTCGACCTCCATCACCTCACGTTGATAGAAGAAGCTGCGAATCGCACGGATAAAGGTTGAACGCTCCTGAAGCAGTGAATGACTCATTAATCTTTAACGCGGGAGACATACTCTCCGGTTCGTGTGTCCACTTTGATCCTCTCACTTTCAGGGACGAAGAGCGGTACCCTCACCACTGCACCGGTCTCCAGAGTTGCAGGTTTACCCCCACCGCTTGAGGTGTCTCCACGCAAGCCAGGGTCTGTTTCAGTAATTTGCAGTTCAACAAAATTGGGGGGGGTAATTGAGATGGGATTGCCATTCCAGAGGGTCACCAGGCACATCTCCTGCCCTTTGAGCCATTTTTCTGCATCCCCCATTGCTGCTTTATCTGCGCCAATCTGCTCAAAACTCTCCGGGTGCATAAAGTAGAAAAGGTCTCCGTCTGAGTAGGAGTATTGATACTCTTCTTCATGAATATCGGCACGCTCTACGGATTCACCGGACTTAAAGGTTCTTTCGAGTGTTCTTCCTGTCAAGAGTACTCTTAACTTAACCCGGTTAAAGGCCTGCCCTTTACCGGGCTTCACCATCTCGTTATCAACAATGGTACATGGGTCACCATCGATCATTACCTTAAGACCGTTTCTAAACTCACTCGTGCTGACTGTTGCCATAATTCTCTGCTCAACTCTACTTAATAATGGTTCAAAAAATTGGAACACATGATACCTTGTTGTCTACTATCAGTCTCTACTTCTTTGGAATAGATGATGCCCCGATATAGAGAATTTTATTGTATTGAGACGCTTACAAGTAACTAAGGAACCTCTGAATAATCTTCTCTATATTTGCAACATATGATCTATACTTTGATTACAGTAACGATTCAATTGAGGAGGCCCTGAATAACGCCTCATTCATTTTCATCTAATCCAAAATTTATAACATTTTTTAGGAGACACCTATGAACACCACTGACTCAAACAGTAGTGACCTCAAGCAACTGCTGACCAAGGCACATCAAGGAGAAATTGAGATTGAGGCGTTCATGAGCCAATTCTTAACAGCTCAAATCTTTATGCCTGTAACTGACCCTGACAATGACGGACAAAATACGCCTGTTGGATTTCAAAAGTCAGACAAGGCAAAACCACTAACATTGGAGACAGAAGAGGGGTTTTCTGTAATGGTGATTTTCAGTGATCCGCAACAATCAAAAGAGTTTATTAAAAATTACCCAGAATATGATGGGGGTTTTATAGCAGAGGTTCCCTGGATGCTTGAAAGGCTTGGGGAGGGAATGGGAGTCTCTCTCAATCCTGATGCTGAAGAGGGTATTGATTTTGATCCAGAGACGATACGACAGCTATTGACACTTCATCAGAGGAACCAATAGCGACTACTATAGTTACTGTTACTGTTACTGTTATTAATCCTGCTCATAGTTGTTTCTACTACTTGCCTCTCCTTCATCTGTGATAATAGGAGAGGCAAGCCTGTAAAAACTGGTTTAACTACGCAGGGATACGCAGAGCATCTCTGCCACCATGTTTTTTCTCCGCTTCTGCAACCCATTGAGGCGTACGGCCACGCCCTGTCCAGGTTTGTGCAGAATTGTCCGGATTTTGGTAAACAGGTTTCACTTTCGCACGCTTTTTTACGGCACGTTTTTTAGTCGTTGCCGCCAAACGTTTTACCGTATCTACACCATACTTTTTGGCTAGTGCAGCCAGCTCTTTTTCAACTTTTGCATTGACTGAGTTCGCCTGTTTTCTACGGTCGACTTCTGCAGTTACCTCCTTAAATAGTGTATTCAATTTGGTATCAGTCATTTTTTCAAGTTTCATATAATTCTCCACACTTTGATATTCACAGGTATTTAATAAATAAAAACAGCTCCATCTATAATTCTACCTATATAGATCGCTGAAATATACACTAAAACTATAATAGATGATGAAATTATTTTCAATATATTAATGATCTCTGAAATAAAACTAAGGAACCTCTGAATAAGTCTGTGCAAAATGAATCGTGCTCATAAAGCGCCCAAGATCAAGGCGCACTCCAGGGTGTCTCTTTCGACGTAATACGTCTTACCTTGAAAAATCGCAGCTAATACCCCAGGGTACCTTCTCTTGCGCAAGCGCAATTCACCTTGTAGCGGGCTATTAGCAAGATTTTCAACCGAGGAACGAGGTCGAGCAACGAAGATATTGGGTGCTATGGGTACGAGGCAATTGTTCATGACTTATTCAGGGGTTCCCTAACAAAAAGTATATTTAAGGTAGATTAAAATTACCCTGCTCTTATTCAGAGGTTTCTTAACGATCTCTCACTGCAGAGATAATATTGCGCATTCTTAACAATTGGTCCAGAATTTTTCCAACTCTGACCACATCATCTAATTCAATATTTACCCGGATTGTCGCAAGATGTTTATCTTTATCTGTTGAGGTATGAATGGCATCAATATTTGCAGATTCCCGACTAAACAGGTCAGTAATATCTCTCAATAAACCTGATCGATCATATGCTTTGATTGTTATGGGAACTGTATTTTGAACCTTGTGATCACAACTCCAATTCACCTCTACTACCCGCTCCGGCTCGGTTTCAATCAAGTGCAGTGCATTCGGGCACTCTTGTTGATGTATTGTCACTCCACGACTGCGTGTTATAAAACCAATAACAGGATCAGGATAGAGTGGATTACAGCAATGGGCCATAGCGGTCATCAATGACCCTACTCCACAAATAGAGATACTCTCAGTATCCTCGTCAGTAACCAGCTCTTTTTTTCGTAATCTCTTTTTAACGTTCGGCTTCTGACGCTCCAGAGGCTGATTCAATGCTGCTGCAATCTGCCCTGAGGTAATATCCCCCTGACCCAATGCAGCATAGAGATGATCGATATCCTTCTGTTCATAGCGTGTTACCAATTTTTCAAGATCAACAGCTGGTGAACCTGCCCGTACCCGTTCCCGCTCCAGAATCGTACGTCCAGCCGCTATATTCTCTTCAAAATCCTGTTTTCGAAACCACTGCCTGATCCGGGATCTCGCTCTCGATGTAGCCAGGTAGCCTAAATTGGGGTTCATCCAGTCCCTCGTTGGCCCTCCCTCTTTAATCGTCAATATTTCAATACGCTGCCCCGACTGTAGTGGCTGATTCAGTGGCACAATGCGTCCATCCACTTTTGCACCCCGTGTCCTGTGGCCCAGCCCAGAGTGGATGGTATAGGCAAAATCCAGCGCTGTACCGCCTTCAGGAAGCTCTATCACCTCACCTGCGGGCGTTAATACATAAATATGCTCCTGCGCCATCTCATCTTCAAACCGGGTTCCCAATGATTGGGCAACATCAAGGCTCTCCTGGTCAACGACCTCATCCTTCCACTCTAATAGCTGTCGCAACCACTCAACTTTACGTTCAAAGCCCGGGTCATAGCGGGTTCCCTCTTTATATCTCCAATGTGAGGCGACTCCCAGCTCTGCAGCATCATGCATCTCATGGGTTCTGATCTGTACCTCCAGGACACGTCCCTCCGGACCAAAAACAGCGGTATGGATTGATCGATAGTTATTCCCTTTGGGGTTTGCAATATAGTCATCAAACTCTTTTGGAATATGGTTCCAGAGACCATGCACTACACCCAGAGCCGCATAACAGTCTGAGACCGTCTCTACCAATATTCTCACCGCATTCAGGTCATAGAGTGATTCCACCTCGACCCGTTTTCGAACCATCTTTTTCCAGATACTATAGAGGTGCTTACTTCGTCCGCTAACCTCACCTGTAATTGACTGCTCTGCCAATATATTTCTGATTGCAGTGACCGCTTGCTCGACATAGAGCTCTCGCTCTCTTCGGGTTAACTCGATTTGTTGAGAGAGAGATTGATAGGCCTCTGCATCCAGCACACGAAAAGCCAGATCTTCCAATTGCCACTTCAGTGCCCCCATCCCCAGGCGGTTTGCCAGGGGTGCCAATATATTTCGGGTCAGCTGTGCATTCTGAATCTGTTCATCTTCGCTCAATGAACCTGGTGTGCGCATCAACTCCAGGTGAGTCGCTAGCTTGATCACCACAACACGGACATCTTTTGCCATGGCCAACAACATCTTTCGGAGGTTCTCATGGTGCAGATCACTCACAAGATCAACAGAGGCCTGATTGGCATGTAGTGTTGTCATCTCCACCGTACCCTCTATCAGCTGCAACACGGCCTCACCCAACTGCTCAAACAGATCTTCAGGCAGCTCTTCTGGCAGGTCAATGCCAAGATGTTGCTGAAAGCTGTAGAGCAGTGCCGCAATGAGCATCTCTTCATCATTTGGGGCGATCTGTTGCACAGAGTCTGCTACTCGACCTACACTATCAAGCAACCACTCACACTCTGAGGGTGTCAGAACCGTTGAGGAGTAATGAACCATCCACTCCCAGATGGTTTCACATAGCGGCGTGCATTCTATCTCAGGCTTATTGAACATCACCTTCTCGTTCGCTGTGACACGTTTCTCTTGCCTCTGGGCTGTACCTTTTTTCCGCGTCTACCTTGTGTACCCCGAAAACGGCCGGTTTCGGCAGGTATCAACTGCTCCTTTCCGGGACCAATCAATGATGCCAACCCCAGCTCTTTTAATACCTGACGTAGCAACGGCCAGTTATGTGGATCGTGATAACGCAACAGCGCCTTATGTACTCTACGCTGCCTGCCACCACGAGGAATTGGAATTGCGTTGGAGTTGCGCTTGACCTTACGCAGTGGATTCTGCTCTGTGTGATACATTGTGGTTGCGAGAGACATGGGTGTAGGCAGAAAATTTTGCACCTGATCGGGTCTGAAACGATTCTGTTTAAGCCATAACGCAAGTTGCACCATATCCCGATCCGTTGTTCCCGGATGTGCGGCAATAAAATAGGGGATCAGATACTGCTCTTTTCCCGCCTTTTTAGAGTAACGGTTAAACATCTCCCTGAAACGATAGAATGAGTCGATACCGGGCTTCATCATCTTGCTCAGTGGCTCTTCTTCGGTATGCTCAGGTGCAATTTTGAGATATCCACCTACATGGTGAGTTGCCAGCTCCTCAATGTATTCCGGGTCACGCACTGCGAGATCATAGCGAAGCCCTGATGCAACAAAGACCTTTTTAATGCCGGGCAGTTTACGAGCCTGCCGATAGAGGTGGGTTAACGCTTTGTGGCTGGTATCCAACTGTTTGCAAATATCAGGATAGACACAGGAGAGTCGTCTGCAGGCTGATTCAACGGTCTCACTCCTGCAGTGCATACGATACATGTTGGCCGTTGGTCCACCGAGGTCAGATATATGTCCGCTAAAGCCCGGCTGCTGTTCTATCTCACCAATCTCACGCAGTACAGATGCCTCTGAACGACTCTGAATAATGCGCCCCTCATGCTCTGTAATCGAACAGAAGGTACAGCCTCCAAAACAGCCTCTCATAATATTAATTGAGAATTGAATCATCTCAAAAGCGGGGATACGCGCCTCCCCATAACCAGGGTGAGGTTGTCGTGTATAGGGCAGCTCATAAATCCGGTCCAACTCTTCTGTCGTTAACGGAATCGGTGGTGGCATGACCCATAGTGAACGATCCCCATGGGGCTGCAGCAGTGGTCGTGCATTGCCTGGGTTGGTCTCCAGATGAAAGAGTCGGGAGGTATGCGCATAGAGCTTCTTATCCTGACTCACCTGCTCAAATGAGGGCAGTCGAATCACTCTTTTACTGCGCTCAAATTGGACCTTCGGCTGCGCTCCCTCTTCATCGGGCAAGGTTGAAAAGTCAACAATCTCCCAGTGCTTGCTCTCACTCTCTTCAATCCGGGTTAACTCAGATTGGTCCAGTAAATAGGCACTCCCCCGTAGATCACGGATCAATTTTGGCTTATCACCCGCAGCAATTCGATGTGCGACCTCAACAATCGCCCGCTCCGCATTTCCATAGAGCAGCAAATCTGCTCGACTATCAACCAGAATTGAACGCCGTACCTTATCGGACCAGTAGTCATAGTGTGCCAAGCGGCGCAGGCTTGCTTCAATACCACCAATAATTATTGGCACATCGCCATAGGCCTCTCGACATCTCTGGCTATAGACAATTGTAGAACGATCTGGCCGATGCCCCCCCTTACCCGCAGGTGTATAGGCATCATCACTGCGTAGCTTATGGTCTGAGGTGTAACGGTTGACCATGGAGTCCATGTTGCCCGCAGTGACACCAAAAAAGAGATTGGGGCGTCCCAGTGAACGAAAAGGGTCGACACTTTTCCAATCCGGCTGAGAAAGGATCGCTACACGAAAACCGTGAGCCTCCAGTAGGCGACCAATCAATGCCATGCCAAAACTGGGGTGGTCCACATAGGCATCCCCGGTAACCAGGATGACATCACAAGAGTCCCAACCCAGTTGATCCATCTCCTGTTGCGATGTAGGTAATACTTCGGCGACACCAAAGCGGTGAGCCCAATAGGGACGGTGGGAAAAGAGTGTTCGCTGGCTCAGAGCTTCCTTCACCACTATCTTTTCAGCTTGATCGTGACCGGAAAGGCGAATTTAATCTTTTCGTTAGTAACACTCTCCGGCAATACCTCAAAGGGCTGGGCAAATTGAATCATTTGCATCACGGCCTCATCCAGAACCTGGTGGCCCGACCCCTCAATCAGCTCTGTCTCCAATAACTCACCAGAGCGGTTCAGAGTAAAGCCAATCAACACACGCCCTTCAATCCCCAGTTTTTCTGCAACGGCTTTTGGGTAGAGGGTAAACTGCGCCAACTTGTTACGCATCTTTTTTCGATATTGAAAATCGATCCCTTTGGCACCTGGGAATGCACTTCTCCAATAACGTGGTTTTTTTCCTGTAGCGTTTGACTGTGAAAGCAATCCACCCCCTTGAGGTGACCAGTCCAGTGCAGTAATCTCAGGTAAACCTTCAAAGGTCATTGCATCGAAGGCAACCTGCTCAATCATGATCTCGGCAAGAACAACTTCTGACTGGTCATCCATTTCGAGTGGTAAGATTTCATCTTCAAGCTCCAGTTCACTCTCTACAGGTGCCAACTCTATGGGTAGTACCATATCGGTAACATGTTGAGTGACCTCCATAATATCCTCTAATTTTGTCAGCTGATCCGGTAACAGCTGAGGCAAATTAAGCGGCACAGTAGAGGGTAGCTCAATAGGCTGACTATCGACAATCGTCACAACAGTTTGGGACTGTGGAGCCATGACCTCGGCACTCACTTCCATTACAAGGTCTGTTGGGGCTACAGGTGCTAGTGGATCAACCATATCTACGGGAAACAGATCCAGCGGCATATCCGATGGGGGGGGCTGAATCGCAGATGGAGACAAGTCAATGATGGTCTGCATAGTCTCATCCAGAGAAACTAGAGGGATCTCCTCACTTTGCAAGCTCTCTGGTTGTTTGAGTGTCAACTGCTCCAATACATCTTGGTCAGCCAATAGTACGGTAAACGGTAGCTCCTCACGGGGCTTAACCGTCTCTAACTGATAGATCGGTAACCACCAAACTATAGCCAGATGAAACAGCATCGATGCTACCAGTGCAAAAAACCAGTGCTGGGCGCGAATCACCATAAGTTAGGGTTTAACCTCGGTAATTAACTCCACTTTACTCACACCGCTACTACGGATCTCCTCCAACAATTTAACCACTTCATGTGCATCTACCCGTTGATCGGCATGAATTTCAATTGAAGGTGGTTGACCTTGAATAAAATTCTCATCAATCAGGTAGCGTAGCTGGTATCGGTTTCTAACCTCCCGCTTTCCAACGGCTCGTTTCCCATCTTGATCTACAAAAATAGTCAGGCTCATGGGGACCACTTTCATCGTACTACTGGAGTGAGGGTGTTCTATATCCCAAAAGCTGGGAGATCTCACCGTACCTGCAACCAGAAAAAAGATGATGAGCAGAAAAATCACACTCACCAATGGTGTCATATCCAGCTCAGAGTGTTTGCTTCTATGGTATTTGAATTGCATTTGAACAGAGCTACCGAATCAGACTGACCATCTCAGCACCACCCACACGTAGCTGATCCATTACGGCAATGACTTCTTGTAAACGCAGGCCTGGGTCGGGACGTACAATAAATCGTGCATCTGGCCTCTTCAGTAAGTGTTGGTTTGTCTTCATTGAAAGTTCAGACAGTTTTACCGTTTTGCCATTCAGATCAAGTTCTCCATTGGAGTGAACTCTAACCAGTGATCCACCTTGCCAGGCACTTTGCCCCTTGCCTTTATTGGCTGGAATATCGAGAGACATCATCCTCTGTTGAGAAAAGCTGGTCGTTAACATAAAGAAAATGAGCAGCAGAAAAACCACATCAATCAGAGAAGTCAGACTGAGCCAGCGCCGTTTGGACCGGGTACCTGTCTTCTGGAATTGCATAATATCAACTATATGGAATAGTTAACCAGCACGTCGCATAGCACTGAGTGTGCGCGTTACAGCATCCCCCATGTCCTGCCGCACCCGTTCTACAATACCCTCTAACCAGTTCACCGCTGCCAGAGCAGGGATTGCCACAGCCAAACCAAATGCAGTCGTCACCAGTGCTTCCCAGATACCACCTGCCAACAGAGCTACATCCACCTGTACGCCTGCTGCCTCAAGTTGCATAAAGGCCTGAATCATTCCCAGAACGGTCCCTAACAGTCCCAATAGAGGACTTAAATGCGCAACCGCATCCAACCCCCGGATATAGGAGGTCAGGTGTTCAAGCTGAGCACGCCCTTCACTCTCCAGCTCCTCTTTAGCTGCACTGTTTTCATCAATAGAGCTGGTCGTGTCACACAATTGGATCGATTTCGCCATGACTGCAGCAATTGGGTTGCGCCTTTTTTTCAACAATTTCGTTGAAGCCAGTTCAACCTGTCCTCTCTCAATCTGCTCTATGGTCAAACTGACAAAGTTAGCGGAGCTAAACAACACCCCCCGGGTGAGAAAATGGTAGAGTTTTAACAGTAATATTGCCAATCCATAGATTGAAAGGGCCAGGAGAATGATCGCGATTGGACCACCTTTTGAGATGAGTGCCTCTACTTCCATGGGATCTGCTTCCTACTTGAAAAGTTTAATCGAACCCTTAGCACCCGTAGTCAATCTACGGAGGCAATCAGGTACATCCTGTTCCCCGCTTTTACAGGAGGTCATACGATTCAGGAGAATACTACCCACATCTGTACAGGTGGTTGCTTTCATCGGGACTAATTTTACAACAGTCTTATTTGCCATAACCTGCTGAAAATCAGCTAAAAAATGTGCCGTAATAATCTCATCTCTATCAAATGCAAAAAGCTCAGACTTGAATTCCGAGAATTCAATATCACTTTTATTCGAGAAGCGTACATAAGCTACACAGAGTTCATCGCGCTGCTCAAGCTTGTTGATCTCCATATAAAGCCCACCCTGATCCACTTTTTCAGTGTTTTCGGTTTTAGCACTCACCGGTTGAGTCTCTACTGTTTCTGCCTTGCTCGACTCCATATTCTCGACAGGCTCTTCCTCAGCAGGCTCTGTTATGGGCTCTGCTATAGACTCTGAATGAACATCCATCTCTTCAGCCATGTCACTCTCTTCAGCAGTCAGAACAACTGGAAAAAAGAGAATCACCAGTAAAAATAACTTTAAACTTTTCAACATAATAGAGTAATCAATTAAGGTTAATTAAGGCAGCCACTCAGTGAATTCTGAATGGCTGTATTGAGTGGCTGTATATAGAAGCGTTAGTTGCGAGAGCAGTGCAATGCAAGATATTCCAGATCTGTATCTTCTACTTCACCCAGCTCCCAATCTCCGCGCATATTGGCGTGAGTGGTTGCAGCCTCTTCTGCAGCCGTTGAACTTTCATGCGGCACAGCAATGACCTGTCCGGCATAGATTAGATCTGCATCCACAATCTGGTCTCTATTTGCACAGAGTAATAGTGGCCAAAGCGCACTATTTCCATAAACCTGCTCTTGAGCTGCAATGGTCCACAAGCTCATGCCATCCAGAACCTCTACTTCAGCCAATTGCTCAACAGCAGCTGTAGTATCTGCAACCTCTGCTGTCTCTGCTGATTCGGGCATACCGATTGAAACAGTTGCTAGCGGAGCTGTTGGCTCTTCAATCTTCGCCATCTCCATCTCTATGATTTCGGGTGGTTTGGCCGGTGCAGGCAGACCCGCTTTCTCAGCAACATCAACGGCTACTGCATACTTTGAACGAATTTCGAGAATTTCATCACACTGAGGCTGTGCATACTCTTTATTCCAAAAACCTGTATGGATACATTCTCCAAAAGGGGTATGGATAATATTACCTTTAGTATCTATGAGATAGCCTTCAAAACTTCCAGCTTGTAGAGAGGTTGTTAAAGCTAATGCAGGTAGTGCCAACAAGGCTGCATAGTCGAGTTTCTTCATTAAAAAATTCCTTTCGATTTCGGCAAAATAGATTCAGAAGTTTGCTTCACAAAACATTGATTCAGCAATTGAACAGTCGACATAATACTTTAGAAACAATACTATTTCCATGCTCTTTACAAGAAAAAAACTCTATTAAAGATGGTATTATCCATTTCCTCGCAACAACCATAGAACAGGGACAGGAATGATGAGAAAGATTGCCGCCAATAATCGTTACAAATACCTTTTTACAGTATTAAGTACATTATTGGGTCTTACATTAAACGCAACGGTCATGGCTGAGCCATCACTCTCTCCTGCAACGCCTACAAGTCACCAACAAAACTCTCAACGCCCCGCTCCCAAGCAGCTTGAAAAGATTCCTGATGACATCTGGAGCACCATCGCCTCTCCCTTTGACCCCATTCAATCCTCTCCACTCAGTTACCAACCTCCGCAGATGCAACCGGCTCCCCGACCGGTTATGCAACCGCAGCAAACTCCTGCGCCAACCGCTGTCATGCAACCTCGTGTCCAACCTCATACCCAACAGGGGCCAGTGGTTCAACAACCTCGACCCACGCAGTACAGCACCAAACCCGTTCCCTACAAATTACCACCTCAAGAGAAAGTGGTCGCTGAATACCCTGAGGATTACTGGAATTGTCTACTGAATAATTTGCAGGGTGTGGGCAGTGATGTCGCTGCAAAACTGATTACTCGCGCCTGTCAGAAGAAACATCCTAAGCGCTAACATCGACTACAATCCCGACAAAGACAGCCAATCCAATCCAGTGGTTATGAAGAAACGCCTGAAAACAGCGTTGTGGTTCACGATTTCGAATTAACCACTGGTGATACCCTGCTAAAGCAGCGGCAGTTAGCAATCCTGAATTGTAGTACCCGCCTAACTCAAAGCCATCTCCTGCCAACACGAGCAAACCCAGCATAATCAGCTGAAACAGACCAATCATAAACCGGTCCCAACTCCCAAAGAGAATTGCAGTAGAACGTACCCCTACTTTCAAATCATCTTCTCTGTCTACCATTGCGTACATGGTGTCATAGACCACGGCCCAACAGAGTGTTGCCAAAAAGAGTATCCATGCAGTCATCGGTACGGAACCAGTTACAGCCGCAAAAGCCATGGGTATTGCCCAACCAAATGCTGCCCCTAGGAACAGTTGTGGTAGATCGGTATAACGTTTCATAAACGGATAGAGTGTTGCCAATACAATCGCCCCGAATGAGAGTTGGATCACTAACTGATTCATCAACAGCACCAAACCAAATGAGATTAGCACCAGTAGTAGAAACATGATCAGTGCATGTTTAGCTGAAATTGCGCCACTGGTGATAGGGCGGTTAATGGTTCGACGCACATGACGATCTACTTCTCGATCTGCGTAGTCATTGATAATACAGCCTGCAGAGCGCATCAATACCACTCCCGCGAGGAAGACGAGTAGCACCACAGAGGGGGGAAAGCCATCTGCAGCAATCCACAACCCCCACAAGGTTGGCCACAGGAGTAACAGAATCCCAATCGGTTTATCCAACCGCATCAATTGAATATACAGTCGCCACTGACTCACAGCTCTTCCCCTCTCGAATACTTTACAGATTGCAGGTTGGGCACCATTGACTCCACTTGATGGTTCTCTGCAACAGCCAACACCACATCGGCACGTTGCGGCATTTCAGTCCGCATAAATTCTGTTAGACGCTGAAAATACTCCATAAAGGCACGTAACTCACCTGCTTTCATTCCGTAATCAGGGTTAAGTGCTCTCAATTTCGACTCTTGCAGTTTTCGCCACTCGACGACTGATTCAAAATCGGGTGTCAACAACATCAACAGAAAGTCCAGACGACTGTTCAGCACTTGATAGGAACCTTTCAGTTTTTGATTCACAAAGGTTCTCCATCGTCCATCCGAGTCTCTCTCGTGCTCCAGCCTGTTGACCGGAGCTTCTAGCTGTTGCTCTGTTTGAGGAGTTGCTCCTACACACCACCCCTCCAATAAAATCAGATCCAGGCCTTGCTGTGGACATTTCCACACTTCAGCAGGACTCACATCATCCGTTGCTTTATCAAATCGGCTTAGCTCTATCTGTTTACCCGGTTGCAACTCAATCAACTGTTCCAGTTGGTCATTGAGCTGATCTATAGTATGAGTTCCTGGGACACCGCGAGTCTTCAGCAGAGGATGGACACTGCCTGCCAACACCGCTCTCTGTTCTTGACTCAGATAGTAATCATCCAGGGAGAGCACAATACTCTCAAGAGCACAGGACTCTTTTAGCAATATTTTCAACAGCGTAGCAAGCGTGCTTTTACCGGTGCCCTGAGCGCCATTAATCCCAACCACTATCGGTTGAGAAGAGTTCTCGCACTGGAGCCTTAACCATTCAGCCAACGGTCGATAAATCGTATCCATACGCTGCATCAGTGGCTCGGCATCAATTTGCTGAAGACTCAAATAGGTGTGTAGACTCTGCTGCATAGTCCAATGCTACGAAACTCTTGTAGATGGTGAATTACGCCTCTTTCTGAAAAACTGCTTCAATAAGGCAGCACTCTGGGCTGCAAGAGGTCCCGAATCCACCCTGCAACGGTGGTTAAACTCAGCATGATTTAACAGTTGAAATTGTGACTCTACCGCACCGGATCTCGGATCTGTTGTGGCAAACACCACGCGTTCAATACGTGCCTGAAGAATGGCCCCTGCACACATGGTGCACGGTTCAAGGGTTACATAGAGAGTGGAACCGGGCAGTCTGTAATTACACTGTTTAATTGCCGCAGCACGAATCGCCTGAACCTCTGCATGTGCTGTCGGATCATGCAGCGCGATGGGGCGGTTCCACCCCTCTCCAATCACCACACCATCCTTGACGACCACGGCACCTATTGGAACCTCCCCCTCCTCCTCTGCCCGACATGCCAAATTCAGCGCATGCGCCATCCACTGCTGATCTTGCTCTTCTATTCCCATTCAATCGTTGCAGGGGGCTTTCCAGAGATGTCATAGGCCACTCTTGATATTCCATTAATCTCATTAATAATTCGAGTAGAAACATTCCCCAGAAACTCATACGGAAGATGTGCCCAACGTGCCGTCATAAAGTCAATAGTCTCTACCGCCCGCAGTGAAACAACATAGTCATACTGACGATTATCGCCCATCACACCAACTGAGCGAACCGGCAGAAAGACCACAAAGGCCTGACTCACCTGATCATAGAGTCCTGCTGCCCTGAGCTCTGAGATAAAGATATGATCAGCTTCACGTAACAGGTCTGCAAACTCTTTTTTGACCTCACCAAGAATCCTCACTCCCAGCCCCGGACCGGGAAATGGGTGACGATAGACCATCTCGGAAGGAAGCCCCAACTCCATACCAATCTTGCGTACCTCATCTTTAAAGAGTTCACGCAGTGGTTCCAGCAGCTGTAGATTCATATCCTCAGGCAGACCACCAACATTATGGTGCGATTTGATAACCTTTGCTTTGCCTGATTTTGCACCTGCCGACTCAATCACATCGGGGTAAATGGTCCCTTGTGCCAACCATTTCACATTATCAAGTTTGCCTGCCTCTTCATCAAATACCTCAATAAAGGTATGGCCAATGATTTTACGTTTCTTCTCAGGATCAGTCTCTCCACGCAACGCATCCAGAAAGCGGGATTCGGAATCGGAGCGAATCACCCGTATGCCCATGTGTTCGGCAAACATCGCCATCACTTGCTCACCCTCATCCAGGCGTAGCAAACCATTATCGACAAATACACAGGTGAGCTTGTCACCGATTGCCCGATGTAGCAGTGCCGCAACCACTGAGGAGTCAACTCCACCCGATAACCCCAGCAGGACTTCATCCTCTCCAACCTGTTTACGGATCTGCTCGATACTCTCTTCGATGATGTTGGCTGGATTCCATAGCGCAGCACAACCACAGATATCGAGAATAAAACGGTTGATAATGCGCTCACCCTGTTTGGTATGCGTCACCTCTGGATGAAATTGAACACCGTAATAGCCACGGCTCTCATCGGCCATGCCTGCCAGTGGTGCATTATCGGTTGAAGCCATCACCGAAAAACCATCGGGTAAGGTAGCAACCCGGTCTCCATGGCTCATCCACACATCCAACAGACCGTACCCCTCTGGCGAGGTATGATCTTCAATATCTTTTAACAGTGCCGTATGACCACGGGCACGAACTTGTGCATAACCATATTCGTGGTGGTCTGCACTCTCTGTTTCACCACCCAACTGTGCAGCCATAGTCTGCATGCCATAGCAGATCCCCAACACTGGAACCCCCAGATCAAATATAAGCTGAGGTGCCCTTGGCGTATCTTCATCCGTGGTTGACTCCGGACCACCGGACAAAATGACTCCCTTCGGGGCAAATGTACGAATCATCTCCTCTTCCACATCATAGGGATAAAGTTCGCAATAGACCCCCGCTTCACGTACACGTCGTGCGATCAACTGGGTGTACTGCGAACCAAAGTCGAGGATCAGGATTCGATCACTATGGATATCAAGACTCATCAATTTATTCCAATAATTTTCAAGAGTGATTCAGGGGGCCTTTAGCTGGAGAGCCGTGGTTTATACACGATAGTTTGGTGCTTCTTTAGTGATACTGACATCATGAACATGGCTTTCAACCATACCCGCTCCGGTTACGCGGACAAATTCCGGTTTAGTCCGCATCTCTTCAAGAGTTGCACAACCGGTATATCCCATACTGGAACGCAACCCCCCCATCATCTGGTGCACAATGGTTGACATGGCCCCCTTGTATGGGACGCGTCCTTCAATACCTTCAGGTACCAGTTTTTCAACATTACCACTATTTTCCTGGAAATAGCGGTCACTTGAGCCTTTCTGCATGGCACCTAATGACCCCATCCCTCGGTATGACTTATAGGAACGCCCCTGATAGAGTTCTACTTCACCCGGTGCCTCTTCAGTGCCCGCCAACATTCCACCCACCATAATGGCATGTGCGCCCGCCACAATCGCCTTGGACATATCTCCAGAGTAACGAATTCCACCATCTGCGATAGCCGGCACTCCTGTCCCCTCAAGTGCCTTTGCCACATTGGCGACCGCAGTAATCTGGGGTACACCAACACCTGCCACAATTCTTGTAGTACAAATGGAACCAGGACCAATACCCACCTTGACGGCATCCGCACCGGCAGCCACCAGATCCTTCGCGGCAGCCCCTGTTGCGATATTTCCACCAATGACCTGAATTTGCGGGAAATTGTCTTTAACCCAGCGAACCCTGTCCAGTACGCCTTGAGAGTGTCCATGTGCTGTATCTACAACCACAATATCTACACCGGCTTCAGCCAATGCCAATACACGCTCTTCAGTATCAGCTCCGGTACCCACTGCAGCACCAACCCGCAGACGCTCTTGATCATCCTTACAGGCATCGGGTTTATCGGTTGCTCTCTGAATATCCTTGACAGTCACCATGCCACGCAGCTCAAACTGCTCATTCACGACCAGTACTTTCTCAATACGGTGCTCATGGAGTAACGCCTTAACCTCTTCTTTACTGGTCCCTTCCAAAACGGTAACCAGACGATCTTTTGGGGTCATGACGGTTGTCACCTTCTCATCCAGCCGAGTCTCAAACCTCAGATCACGACTGGTAACGATACCGACAAGATCACTGCCATCCACGACTGGAACGCCTGAAATCCCGTAGCGTTGTGTCAACTCAACCACTTCTCGAATCGTCGCAGAAGATGAGATAGTCACAGGGTCTGTCACTACACCACTCTCGAAACGTTTCACCTTCACAACCTCGCGTGCCTGTTGTTGAGGGGTCATATTTTTATGAATAATACCAATCCCACCCTCTTGAGCCAGTGCAATTGCAAGGCTTGATTCTGTTACGGTATCCATTGCAGCAGAAACTAGCGGAATATTAATCTCAATGTCACGCGTCAGGCGTGACCGAAGTGAGACCTGGGAAGGAATCACCGTTGAATGGGCGGGCAAAAGAAGGACATCATCAAAGGTAAGGGCTTGCTCAACAAGTCGCATAGCGTACTCCAAAAAGAGGGGCATAAATCGAGGCGCAAATTATAAATCGATCCGCAATTTAAGTCATTCAGCTTTCATGAATATTCCACCCCAAATATGGAAAAAATATGGATTAGGAACTCACTTCAGGGTTCCCGGTCTATAATAGCTCTATTCACATTTTTGATTGAAGGGCACTATTATGTATCTCAAGATGAATAAATTCACCAAACTTACCCCACTTTTTCTCGCCACCTCCTTGGTATGGGGTTCACAATCCATGGCTGAAGATACCTTTACAGACTGGGCTACCGTAACCCAAGTGACTCCAATCGAACGCCAATACACGATTCGAAAACCGGTCGAAAAATGTTGGAAAGAGACCGTACGTGTAGAACGTCAGGGAAAATCTGATGGCAGCATTACCAACGAGCTGATTGGTGGAATTTTAGGAGGAGTGGTCGGCAACCAGTTTGGCGGGGGACATGGTAAAGATGCAATGACCATTGCCGGTGCTGCCCTTGGGGCCTCTATTGCAAATGACCATGAGCGTTACCCAACACAATCCGCAGGTCGCTACAAAGAGGTGGAACGCTGTGAGACCATTTATGAGACAGAAGAGAAGACCGAGATCTCACACTACCGCGTCAGCTACCGCTATAACGGTCAAAGCTTCACCACAAAAATGGGATACCGACCCGATGAATCGATTCGCGTTAAAGTATCCGTAAGCCCCGCCCGTTCACGCTGACCCGATGCCATTAAACCGAAAAATCCTCTCGGTTTCTCAGCTGAACCGAGAGGCGCGTTTTATTCTGGAGAAAAATTTCTCCACACTCTGGGTTGAGGGTGAAATTTCTAACCTCTCCAGACCGGCATCTGGTCATATCTATTTCACACTCAAAGATCAGGACGCACAAATACGCTGTGCCATGTTTCGCAATCGACTTAACCACCTTCGTTTCAATCCTCAGAATGGTGAGCAAATAGCGCTTCGTGGCAGCATCAGTCTCTACGAGGCACGGGGTGATTACCAGTTAATCGCAGAGCATATGGAGGAGGCGGGAGAAGGGGCGCTTCAACGTGCCTACGAACAGTTAAAAAAGAGGCTGGAAGCAGAAGGTCTGTTCGATGAAAGTCATAAACAGCCGATACCCTCTCCCCCCAAACGGCTGGGATTAATCTCCTCCCCCAGCGGGGCCGCCATCCATGACATTCTCTCTGTGCTCAAGCGGCGTTTTCCAGCACTCCCTGTTACTCTTTATCCTACCGTGGTTCAGGGAGCAGATGCCCCCGCAAAAATCATCGCTGCTATAGCGCAAGCTCGAACCAGAGAGGAGTGCGATCTAATCATTCTGAGCCGTGGGGGTGGGTCAATGGAGGATTTATGGTGCTTCAATGATGAGGCTGTTGCTCAGGCAATTTACCACTGCAACATACCGATTCTCTCTGCCATCGGACATGAGACAGATTTCACCATTGCTGATTTTGTCTCAGATCTTCGTGCACCAACCCCCTCAGCTGCGGCAGAACTGATCTCTCCTGATCAGAGCGAATGGATCCACTCACTTCAGCAGCTGCAGCAGCGACTGCTGCGCCATCAAAAGAGAGAAATTGAAACTTTTTCACTACAGCTACATGCCCTTCAGAAACGGCTACGACACCCTGGAGAGCGCATGCAGCAAGTTTCACAACGCCTGGATGAGATGGAGCAACGGTTGCAACGGGCACAACAGGTATTGATTGATAAGAAGTCAGAAAAATTGCGGCAACTCCAGAAACAGCTTCAGCACAACACACCGGATAGTCAGATCAATCAGCTCAGAGGCCACCTCTACACGCAGACTCAACAACTCAAACTTGCAATACAGCACCAACTCCACCACCGCTCCACCCAACTTTCCGGGCTGGCGCATACGCTGGATGCACTTAGCCCACTGTTAACGCTGGCACGAGGTTATAGCATTACATTAAATGAACGTAGTGAAGCACTGCTCGATATTAAAACCGTACGTTGTGGTGACACCTTAGAGACTCGTCTTCACAAGGGTCACATTGTCAGTCAGGTTGTGTCGACCCGATCCAGATAGCTCCACACAAACAGTTACAACTATACTCTATGAAACCACACTGAGTAGTTGGGCAGGTGTAACCGGCATAGCCAGAATGGTGTCAACCGGGAATCGCCCCATCACCTGGTCCAGATAATATTTATCCTCCGGGTTATACAAGACAATAACCTGTGTATCGGGTAGTTTTCGTTGTATATGCGCAAGCATTGACTCTAAATTACTGACCCGATCACGGAAAGCGGGCTCATGGTAGAACTCCGCAACCACTACAGAGGGACTTTTCTTTTTCAGGAAGGAGATCGCCTTGCGCATCTGATGCTCAATCTGAATCTGGTAGTGACTCTCTTGTAGGCCACGAATCAGCTCAGGGTAGACCCCATATTCAATAACAAACAGCAGCTGATGTGCTGAACTACTCATAGATTGATCCATTACACGGATTACTCACTCAATGCGTAGATACCCGGCATATTTCTCAAATACCCTTTGTAATCCATTCCAAAGCCAAACACATAACGATCCGGTACGGTCAGGGCATTAAAATCTGAAGGCTCAGCAATCTTCCGGTCGTGCAATTTTGTAACCAGGGTAACCGTAACAACCTCTTTGGCTCCCTGTTCACCACACCACTGTGATAGTGCATGAAGTGTCCCTCCTTCATCATGGATATCATCCACGATCACCACGGTACGCCCACTCAATCCAATGCGTGGACGTGCAATCCACTCCAGTGCTCCACCACTCAGCGCTTCTCCATAGCGTGTAGCATGGATGTAGTCCACCTGTAATGGGAAATCAAGCCGGGTTAACAGATAACCCATGGGAATGACAGCCCCGTTCATCACCGTTAATAACAGCGGGTGTTGGTCTGCAATACGTACACTGAGCGCTGCAGCCATCTTATCCAGCGCTTTCATCACCTGTTGCTGACTCCATAGGCAGTCAGCCTCTTCACGCACCTGTGCCACCTCATTCAGTGAAACACTACTCATAACTCCATCTCCTCTGTATGGGCTTCAATTAATCGTTGCACCAGTGTGACTGCATTTTTCCATTCCGTGCTCTGTAACAACGTCGAACGATCCATCGTAGATCGACCATGAAGTCGTAGCAAACGCGCAGTACCCAGTGGATTGGCATGCTCAGGCAGCGACTCCAAAACCTCAATAGCGTGTGCCCTATGGTTACAAACCAGTACCATATCACACCCCGCCTCCAGTGCCGCCGCCGCTCGTTGCGGATACCCCCCCACTTTTCCAGCCCCTTCCATACTGAGGTCATCACTGAAGATGGTGCCATTAAAACCCAACTGACCCCGTAAAACCTCCTGTAGCCAGAACCTTGAGAAGCCAGCGGGGTTATTCGGGTCAATTGCACGGTAATAGACATGTGCTGGCATGATTCCCTCCAGCCCATAAGAGACCATTCGCTCAAAGGGGATGAGGTCGTCAACTTGAAGATCTGCAAAAGAGCGTTCATCCACCGGCACATCCACATGTGAATCGGCGGTAACCCCACCATGCCCCGGAAAATGTTTTCCAACCGCCCCCATCCCTGCCTGGTGCATCCCTCGCATCCAACTTTGGGCAAGGGCGGAAACTACCTCTGGTTGTCGATGAAACGCACGACTTCCAATCACTCCGCTCACTCCGTGTGAGAGGTCCAGCACCGGGGCAAAGCTGAAGTCTACGCCACAACTCAACAGCTCGGCAGCCATCAGCCAGCCAATCGACTCTGACATATGGTGTGCCAACAATTGATTTTTTTCAAACTGATGACCAATTGATGCCATTGCAGGAAGCTCAGTAAACCCTTCTCTGAAACGCTGTACCCGCCCGCCCTCTTGATCTACTGCAATCAGAAGTTTTGGTGTACGAATCGCATGAATGGCACTGCAGAGCTGAGTCAACTGTTCAGGGTCATGGTAATTTCTACTGAAGAGAATCACCCCTCCAACCCTGGGATCTGCTAACAGTTCACGCTCTTCCTGCGAAAGCTCCGGGCCATCCAGATCAACCATCAAAGGACCTAAACTCATTTTCTATTCCTCAATTAATACCGATGTACCACGTTCCACCTGATCAAACAGAGCGATGAGATCGTGATTATGCATACGAATACAGCCATGAGAACGTGGAATACCCATCGGCTCACTCTCCGGGGTACCGTGGATATAGATCAGGCGTCGCAAGGTATCAACCTCCCCTCCACGATTCAGGTTGATCTTATCTCCGCTCAACCAGAGAATTCGGCTGAGAATCCAGTCCCTGTCAGGAAATTGTGCTGCCAGTGCCTCACTATAGATCTCACCTGTGGCACGACGTCCAACAAAAACCGTGTTGATTGCACTCCCCGCACCAATCTTGAGACGAATATGGTGATGCCCCCGTGGCGTACAGCCACTTCCAAACTGCTCACCTGCACCATTGCGGGCAGTTGAAACAGAATAATGGGTTAGCAGGTTCTCATTGTTAAAGAGGGTTAACTGCTGATCCGCAATAGAGATGCGTACCTCCACTGGCAATGGTCAGCGCCTCTAATCTCTGAAATTATCAAACTGAAGAGGTACCGACAGGCTCTCTTCACGCAGCAGTGACATCACAGCCTGCAGGTCATCCCGTTTTTTGCCGGTCACCCGCACCTTCTCACCCTGAATGGCCGCCTGCACCTTGATTTTTGACCCTTTGATCAGCTTCACAATCTGCTTGGCGGTCGTAGTATCAATCCCCTGAACCAGTTTAACGGGTTGTCTGGCCTCACTGACATTACTCTCAACCTCACCAGGCTCCAGCGAGTCTGCATCCACACCACGTTTGGCCAGTTTTCCTCGCAGGACATCCATCACCTGGGTGAGCTGAAACTCATTATCTGCTTTTAATAGAATCCCACCATCCTCTTCTGAAATGGCAGCCCCCGTCCCTTTCAGGTCAAAACGGTTACTGATCTCGCGACTGGCTTGATCAACAGCATTGGTCACCTCATGAAGGTCAACCTCGGAAACGGTATCAAATGAAGGCATGGTTACTCCTGGAAATAGACAAATAGTAGGTTGTCTCTATTGTAACGATTCAGTGTGAGGTTTGCCTAATCAACAACAGCAAACCCGTGTAAATCTACTCTGTGACTCACCGATGAGATCACTATGCCAGCTGATCATCCGCCACATGGTAGGTTGGGTCTTCCAGCATATTGACCTCTACCAGATCACCTGCCTTATGCAGCAGGATTCGACACTCTGAACTTAGGTGACGCAGATGAAGCTGCTTTCCGGCACGCAGATACTTCTCTGCCAGGGTATCAATTGCTTCAATGGCCGAGTGATCTGCAACTCGTGAATTTTTGAATTCAATGATCACCTCATCCGGGTCATTTTGAGGGTTAAACAGGTCCAGAAAATTCTTTACCGATCCAAAGAAGAGTGGTCCGTTAAGTTCATAGATGCGCGTGCCATCCTCTTCATCGCGTTGATCTACATTGATATGGCTGGCATGTTCCCAGGCAAAAATCAGTGCAGAAACAATTACACCAACAATCACTGCAATCGCAAGGTCTGTTGCAACCGTTACCCCTGAAACCAGTATCAACACGAAGGCATCTTTGGTCGGAATCTTGTTCATGATGCGGAAACTGGACCACTCAAAAGTACCCAATACCACCATGAACATCACGCCAACCAGAGCAGCCATTGGAATCATCTCAATCAGGCTGGAGGCAAAGAGGATAAAACTGAGCAGGAACAGTGCGGCAGCAATACCGGATAGACGCTCCCTTCCACCCGAGTTGACGTTGATCATACTCTGCCCAATCATTGCACACCCCCCCATCCCGCCAAACAGGCCGGTTACGCTATTGGCAATCCCCTGACCGACACACTCACGGTTCCCTTGACCACGCGTATCTGTTACCTCATCAATCAGTGTTAAAGTTAACAGTGACTCAATCAACCCCACTGCAGCCAAAATCACTGCATAAGGGAAGATAATGTAGAGAGTCTCCCAACTGAATGAGACCATGGGTATATGGAAAGATGGAAACCCGCCTTCAATAGAAGCGAGATCCGCAACCCGCTTGGTATCCAAATCCAATCCGATCACTGTAAATGAGACCACCAAAATCGCAGCCAGTGATGCGGGAAAGGCTCCTGTCAGCTTAGGCAGGTAGTGAATAATCATCATGGTCAGTATGATCAGGCCACCAAACAGCATCAGCTCACTCCCTCCCATCCAGCTCATCTCACCATCCGCAGCGGAAAATTGAAAATGTTGTAGCTGTGCAAGGAAAATCACAATCGCCAATCCATTCACAAAGCCCAGCATCACCGGATGGGGCACAATCCGTATATATTTACCCAGTCGCATCAACCCCACGCTGATCTGAATCAAACCTGTCAACACAACGGCTGCAAACAGATATTCAACACCGTGCTGTGCAACCAGTGAAACCATCACCACGGCCATCGCACCCGTTGCGCCCGATATCATCCCTGGACGACCACCAAAAATGGCGGCCAATAACCCCACCATAAAGGCTGCATAGAGCCCAACCAGCGGCTCCACCCCAGCCACAAAGGAGAATGCAACAGCCTCTGGAACCAGTGCCAGTGCAACCGTTAACCCGGAGAGAACCTCATTTTTAAAACAGACACTGCTGCTGCAGCCCACTTGGAACATGGTCAATCCTTAGCTGATTTATATTAATAGAAAAGCCCGACACAGTGGTGACGGGCTTCTGGCTATTCTGAAGGTTGCCCCCTCAGATACATTAGAATTTAATTATACAGCAAACCGACAACAAATCCTCACGAGTTTGTCTTCTTGCGCTGTTTACGCTTGGGTGTTGTCCCTGATTGATGTTTTCCCTGAGGTTTAGACTTAGGTTTGGATTTGGGTTTGGATTTGGGTTTGGATTTAGCTTTGGATTGAGTGCTCGCTGAACTTTTTGCCTTTCCTGCAGGCTTATTTTTTTTGGACTGCGCCTGTTTGTTTCGCCCACCTCTCGTTTGAGCTGCACCTCCTCGACCCTTTTTTCCTTTACCTGCATCCTCTCCATTCTGTCTCTTTCGGTTACGTCCCCCCTTACCAGCCCCGCTTTTTCTTTTACGCTGGTTATCCTCTGCCGCCTCCGCCAATAGAAAGTCAATCTTGCGCTCATCCAGATCCACACGTGCCACCTGCACCTCAACCGTATCACCCAGCCTGAACTGATGCCCTGCCTGTTCTCCGGTTAGTTGGTGGCGCACAGGATCAAAATGGTAGTAGTCGTTCTGCAAAGCGGTAATATGAATCAAGCCATCAACAAAAACCTGATCCAACGTGACGAACAGACCAAACCCGGTCACACCGCTCACTACACCTGTGAACTGTTCACCAACATGATCCATCATATATTCACACTTCAACCAATCGGTTGCATCCCTTGTAGCATCATCGGCCCGTCGTTCTGTGATCGAACACTGTTCTCCATGACGCCCCATCGCCTCCTTGTCATACTGATAATCTGCAGCTGAATCATTCTCCAACAGATGGCCGATTGCACGATGTACCAGTAGGTCCGGGTAACGTCGAATCGGCGAAGTAAAATGTGCATAGTGGTCATGAGCCAGACCAAAATGGCCCACCTTCTCATCAGGAGAGTAGACTGCACGGTTGAGGCTGCGTAGCAGTACTGTCTGAATCAAATTAAACTCCGGCCGATTTCGTGCAAGCCCCAAGACCTGTGCATAATCTCCCGGTTGCGGGGCATCACCACCAGCCAGGGTCAAGCCGAATTCACGCAAGAACAGCCGCACCTCATCCAAGCGGTCTGCTGAGGGGCGTTCATGGGTACGATAGAGTGCAGGAATTTTGTTACGTTTAAGGAAGCGAGCGGCACACACATTGGCTGCGATCATGAACTCCTCAATCATGCGGTGCGCATCATTGCGTACAGTCGGCACAATTCGTTCAATCTTCTTGCCTTCACCAAATAGAATGCGCGTCTCAACCGTATCGAAATCGATTGCACCACGGGTTGAACGTGCTTGGTGCAATACCTGATAAAGGTTATTCAACTCTTCAAGCTGTGGTAAATAACGTTGATACTGCTCATCAAGCCCCTCAAAATCACCTGCCAAGGCTGCAGCCACATCATCGTAGATCATCCGTGCTGCAGAGTACATTACTCCCCGGTGAAAACGGGAACGGGTCACCTTACCCGTCTCATCGATCTGCATCTCACACACCATACAGAGACGATCTACCTGAGGGTTCAGAGAGCAGAGTCCATTCGAGAGTGATTCCGGTAACATCGGTACTACATGGCCGGGAAAATAGACCGAGTTACCCCGCAGTACAGCCTCAATATCCAGCGGACTCTCAGGCACCACATAGTGGGATACATCTGCAATCGCCACCAACAGTCGCCACCCTTTGGTAGTGCGGCTGCAGTAGACCGCATCATCGAAGTCACGCGCATCCGACCCATCAATCGTTACTAACGGAAGCGTGCGAAAATCTTTTCTGCCTTCAATCGACGATTGCGGCACAGAAGGTGGAATTGCTGCCGCTTCTCTCTCTACTGCATCCGGCCAAACATGGGGGATTTCAAAACTGCGAATCGCAATATCAATCTCCATCCCCGGAGCCATATGGTCCCCCAATACCTCAATCACCTGACCAATCGGTGCACTGTGTTTGGAGGGTTGATCAATCAGCTCCACCAGTACAATCTGATCATGTTTGGCATTGGCCGCAAATTCCGCTGGCACCAGAATATCGTGGTTAATATTCTTATTACTGGGGACTACAACACCCACCCCCCGCTCCAGAAAATAGCGCCCCACAACCTGCCGTGTCCCTCTCTCCAGTACTTTGACCAGTTGCCCCTCTCTCTTACCTCTACGGTTAACCCCAACTATAGAGACCAATACACGGTCTCCATGCATCAATGAACGCATCTGCTTGGCATGCAAAAAGAGGTCTTCCCCCCCCTCATCCGGAATTACAAAACCAAACCCATCTGGATGCCCTTGCACCCGTCCCCGAACCAGATCCATTCGCTCAATCAATCCATAACCACCCCGGCGGTTACGCGCAATTTGTCCATCACGTGACATCGCAATCAACCGACGCCGTAAGCCTTCTCTGCGTGACTCATCCTCATACTCAAAATAGTCGATCAAGCTACGTATCGACAGTGGCTCAGTACTCTGTTCCAACACCTGAAGAATTTCACTTCGTTCAGCCACGGGGGTCTCATAGACCTTATTACTCTCGTTATTCAATGAATTTTTCTCTTGTTTATTGACATTAATACGACTGATCGGTAAAGTGCGCGCTCGTTTTCCGAAACGAGGAAAACCCCTCACCTAGCCTGGGTGGCGGAATTGGTAGACGCGCTAGCTTCAGGTGCTAGTGATCGAAAGGTCGTGGAGGTTCAAGTCCTCTCCCAGGCACCATACATTACTCCCTTACAAACACACTGTAAACAACTGTTTTAGAATATCTTTCTGAAACATAGAGAAAACGTGTGCAAATGGAATCCTCTCCGATCATCCTCTCCGTTTTTCTGAACATAGAATAACCAAAATGGCCTCACCAGAATACCTGTTTAGGTAAACCGGTAAGACCTTGTGTATTGTCGAATGAGGAGTAATGAGGGACGGAAGTGCGACCAGAGCCGCCTCTGATATGCCCGTAAAAACTGAGAGTATTTTTGAATTATGTTGACACCTGTGCCATAAAATGTCTTATTGACCGTTTCTTGATATCCAATTAAGTTGCAACACTCCATTAATGGTTTATTATATTAATTAACTATGAAACTACTTATTATCTGGTCTATTTCGGCTTTTCTATTTGTGAGTACTTGCGGTGCAAGCAGCACAGATGAGCATGGCAATAACGAAAGCTTTATTGAGATACTGACCGATGCTGAAAGAGCTTGGGTTGAAAAAGGGGAGCCTCTAACGTATGTCTACGACCCGGACTGGCCTCCTTTCGAATGGAAAGATGAAAACGACAATCATACTGGCATTATTGCTGACCTACTTGAGCTACTGCTAGAAAAAACTGGCCTTAATCTAATTCCTAGCCACACCAATACCTGGTCTGAATCAGTTGCCCTAGTACGTGAAGGCAAAGCCGACATGTTCAGTGCAGTTACAGTGACTGAAGAGCGAAAGCAGTTTTTGGACTTTACGGCTAAAGACATCTACACATACCCAGCTGTTCTAGTGACGCAATTCGATGATTATGAGGTATATCTTGATCTGGAAAAAGATGCTCTCCTTAAAACCATCGCAGTTGTCAAAGATAGTGGTTTAGGACAATACATCAAAGAGAGCTTTCCAAAAAATACCTACGTCGAGGTGCCTTCTACAAAACGGGGCTTTGCCGCTGTAGTGGATGGTGACGCTGACCTGTTCGCCATCAATGCAGTTACTGCCAGGTATTTCATTGAGAAGAAATACCAAAGTGAAATTAAAATTGCGACAAAACTGGATTTCACCTACAGCTTGAAAGTTGCATCACACCAAAATTTGCCGCCAGAAGTGATATCAATTCTTGAAAAGGCCCTAAATACTATCTCTGGTGACGAACAAGATGCGATTTTTAAACGTTGGACGAGTGTTGAGAAAAGACGAGAGGTTTCTTGGGAAGTTGTTGTTAGGGTATCGGTTGCTTTTCTAATTATCCTTGCCTTACTCGGATGGCATAATATCAAACTCAAGAAACTGGTTAATCAAAGAACCAGAGAGCTCAGCAAGTCAAAGGATCGGCTTGAATTAAAGGTTGAGCACCGCACTAAAGAGTTAAAACAGGCTATGCAAGATGCAAAAAATGCAAATCACACGAAAGATGAGTTCCTTGCATCAATGAGTCATGAGTTGCGTACACCGCTAACAAGCATTATTGGAAACGCAGAATACCTTGATGAGAAACTAACAACGCCTGAGCTGTTAGAGGTGGTCAGCCATATTCAAGGTGCAGGGCAGGCACAACTTTCCTTAGTGAGTGATATTTTGGATATGTCCAAGATTGATTCAGGAAAGTTCTCAATCGACGAGTACCCTTACAACCTCAGTCAGCTCCTAAAAGATATAGGAGGGATGCTATCCATCCGTGTAGAAGATGCTGGCTTGCTGCTGCTGATCGACCAGAAAAATGAAGAGAAATTTGAGCTGCTGGGAGACAGTCAGCGTATTGGTCAAATCTTAATCAACATTATCGGTAATGCAATCAAGTTTACTGAGCAGGGTGAGATTCGACTTACAACAAAACGGGATGAACAAGAGCAATGGTTGCTGTTTGAAGTGCAGGATACTGGAGTCGGCATGACTCCAGAGGAGCAGTCACACCTGTTTAAGAAGTTTGAACAGGCTGATGGTTCAATATCACGACGTTTCGGTGGTAGTGGGTTAGGACTCTATATCTCATTCAGTCTGGCGCAGATGATGGGGGGAAAGATCACAGCAGCCAGTTCAAAGGGGGTTGGTTCAACCTTTTTATTACAGTTACCTTATCGTAAAAGTGGTGTATTGGCTTCATCGACTACCACGATAACGGGAAGTGGATCACTGCTTAATGAAAAGTTCGATGGGCATGTGCTGATTGTTGAAGACACACCGGAACTTCAAATGTTAGAACGTCGTATTCTAGAAGGAATGGGGCTAACCGTAACTACTGCGAACGATGGGCAGGAAGCAGTAGATTTGGCAGTCGCTCATAGCTACGATCTCATTTTTATGGATATGCAGATGCCAGTCATGGATGGCATTGAAGCAACCAATATAATTCGTGAGAGGAAAGTGGATACACCAATCTATGCTCTGACAGCCAATGTGATGGTTAAACACCGTGAACTATTTGATGAGGCCGGCTGCAATGGTTTTATAGCCAAGCCGATTGACAAAGAACAGTTGAGGGGCGTCCTAAGAAAAAATCTCTCTCAATATGATGCTTATAACGACTTAGGGTGCGACCAATTCCAGTATATTAAATGGAGTGATGAATTTTCAGTAGGTCATCCATTGATGGATGAAGAGCATATTAAAATCACATACTTAGTTAATGAGTTGATTAGATTCTGTCGGCATGAAGAGGACGCGCTCCCAAGGGATAAGCTCCTTATTGCGCTGTCTAACCTTCATGATCTTGTAATAACTCATGTACAGCATGAAGAAGAGTTGCTGTATGAATCGGGCTACCCAGAGCTGATCAGGCACAAAGATAGCCATCAGAATTATTGGAGCCAACTGAGCCGCCAGTATGGCCAGAAACTGAATGATGAGCGAATTAAGGTTATTGCCGCTTTGCTGCTTTCTTGGTGGAAAGAGCATATTCTTATTGAAGATATGGCTTATAAAGAGCATGTCTCTACTTGGTATCAAAATAGTAGTACTGCACCCAACCCCAAAGTTGGCTATAACCCTCACTGAAGAATAGTGTCCAATTCATGCAACCAATTTTCGTAAATTCAGGCCGCAACCCTCCAATTTATCTTGTTTTCGGTGTGCTCCGGTATAACTGAGGCACACCACTCCCTCAACTCATTAGTTTTTCCCTGCACATGTAGAGGTTTGCCAAAGCAAACATGGTGTTGAGGTGGTTATTGTTTTTGGCCATACCCCGGTAACGAGTCTTGCTGAAACCAAACTGCTGCTTGATGATTCTGAAGGGGTGTTCCACCTTAGCTCGGATACTCGCTTTGGCCTTTTCCAATAACTCTTGTGGCCCACCGTTAAGTTGCTTTCTCTTGCTGGGCATCATCACAATATACCAGTTGACCTTACGGTCTTGATGTTCTGGTCTCTTCTTCCATACCTCGATAGCCCGAATCAGCAAAGACATCTTGTTCTTCGCCGTGAAGTAGATCCCCATCAGGACAGAGTTTTGTCTAACTCATCGACCAGTATCCGAGTTAAATCAGACAGGTCAGCCAGCTCATCATTGTCATAGACATCACACACATCTTTGGCTTTCTCTGTCAGCATGGAAAACCCAAATGAGCTTCCACTGCCCTTAACCTGGTGAGCCACTTCCTTCACAGCGCTCCAGTCTTGATTTTCTAGTGCCTCTACCAGTAATTTTCGATTTCTGGTAGCACTCTCCCGGAAAACTCCCATCAACTCATCGTCCACTTCGGGCTCGGTGCTTTCCATAGATTCGGATAGCGCAGCGCGCTCCGTTGCCTCAATGCCAGACTCATCAGACTCTGTGACATAGTCTTTATATGCCATATCTTCTGTCAGAATATGACAGATCAACCAATTCAGTAGATATTCTGTCAATGAGCGGAGCTCTTTTGCCCCCATCTCACCTTTATAGTACCAGGAGATTTTCTCCCTAAACTCATCATGTTCCTGCAAGTGCTCTGTAAGTTTTGGGTAGTCAATAATTGAGAGCAGTAACTCTTCACTGTGAAAGTGGGTCTCTATATAACTGTTGAGTTTTTCCAAGATTATGAGCATTTTGCTGTGTGATTCCCCCCCCAATTGTAGCTCATCATAACGAATCAACTCATTAATATACCCCACCAGAATTTGATGCTGCATATCCATGCTGGTGTGGCCCACGGAGTAGCTCTCACTCCACACCACCTCTTTTAACGCTTTTCTTTTATTCCTCTGGGAATCATCTCCCTCTGTCTCACTATTTACAGTAAAGAAGGGTGTGATGGCTTTGATCAGTTCCTGTTTATTGATAGGTTTACCGACAAAATCATCACCACCAGCCTGCGAGAATTGATCCCGATGCTCCTGCATTACATTTGCAGTTAAGGCAATGATCGGTGTCGTACTTCCTTTTGATCGTAGCTCTTTTGTGGCCTCAATACCATTCATGATGGGCATCTGTACATCCATCAATATCAAATCAAAAGGCCTTTCTGTTGCGAGAGAGACCGCCTCTTTTCCATTACTGACAACCGTTACCGTTAGGCCAACTGCCTCTAGAATTCTTCGCTCTAACAATTGTAATTCAGGCGTATCTTCAGCAACCAGAACTGCCCCTGATAACCTCTCTCCTATACCCCTTTCAGTCTGCCTGCGAATGTCTATAGAAGTGACCGGAGTTTCTGTTGGTTTATACGGAAGTCTCAACTCAAAACGGGAGCCTTTACCCTTTTCACTACTCGCTTCCAGAGAACCCTCCATTAACTCTGCCAGACTGCGTGAGATATAGAGCCCAAGACCACTCCCACCATAGCGCCTTGAAATCGAGCCATCGGCTTGTTCAAAACGCTTGAAGAGCGTCGTAAGCACATCGGCTGACATCCCAATACCACTATCCTCCACAGTAAAGCAGAGTTGCTCTCCTGATCTATGGATTGTGACCAACACCCACCCCTGCTGCGTAAATTTAATCGCATTGCTGATCAGGTTAATCAGAATTTGTCCTATGCGATATGCATCCCCCACCAATAGATGAGGCTCACCACTCTTTTGATCAAATGTCAGCTCTAAACCTGCTTCCTCAGCACGCGCACGCAACATACGCTCTGTATCTTGCAGTAGAGTGGAGAGATCGTAGCTGATTTCATTGATGCCAAACTTTCCTGACTCTAGCTTTGACATATCCAAAATATCATTGACCAGCACCAACTGGTGCTTCCCTGCCATTTCAATGGTAGAAGAGAGCTCTTGTAGCAGACGCAAATCGGTGACTCGTGCTGTATTTAAGTTGCTAGTCATGATTTGACTGTTACCGATAATGGTCGTCAACGGTGTGCGCAATTCATGACTCATTGAGGCCAAAAACTCACTCTTCGCATGGTTGGCTTTTTCTGCCGTATCTAGCGCCTCTTCCAACTCAGTCACCATGCCTTGCAGTGATGATGTTAAATTATTCACCTCTTGTACCGCGGTCAATGGTTGTTGATGAATCCTCCTCTTTTTAGTTGAGCGGTTTAACTGTTCCAGTGGATAAGCAAGGGTACGTGACTGTCGATGCACCACCCACAGTAATAACAGCAGTATAATCACACTGCCCAACATCAAGTTCTGTCGCAGCTTATGGATCGGCATCATAATCTCACCCCTATCCTTGGCAACCACCATGCCCCACTGCAGGCCGGGAATCCACATCCAGACCGCATAGACCTCTTCACACTCGTAGTTTAATCCCCAGCCAGCTCCTGTTTCACCTGTAAGTGCCTGAACCATGCCAAAACGGTTGGGCTCGTTCACTCTTAATGCAACACACTCTTCATCGGGTTGATATGTGTCATTACGGAATTGGCTGACAAAGGTAACTCCCTGTTCAGACTGTCCCCGATTTTGTGCTATGACAATCTCTCCAGTAGAGCCTAACCCACTATAGCTCTGAAACAGATTGCTCAGGCGCTCCATAGACAATGGTCGCACAACCAAGCCAACGAACTGCTCTTCTATGCCAGGAAAGTCACTATGCAGTGGTTGTGCAAGAAATATAGCCTTACTTTGGATCTGCTCTACCCACCCATACCTCGACACAACCAATCTTTTCTTTGCGAGTGCTGTCTCTACCATTTCCGAAAAAATGGTATCACCATATACTCCGCTTTCACCCATCTGCTCACCGATATCATCCAGCATTAATTGACTAGAGAAAACCAACTCTCCATCCGGGTTCAGCAGTAAAAGATCCTCTACTCCCTGCGCCTGCAGTTTCACATGATAGTTTTCTAGTAACTCATCTTCAGCTTGACTATAGAAGAGAGACTCTATTCCATCAGGTCTGCCATAGGCACTGAGTAGATTCTCTGCCAAGGCAGAAAAATGCTCATCTTTCGTGATTGCTGCCAGCCATTTCAGGTCATCCTGATAGATTGCCTGAATGCGATCTTTACGAAAATCGGCTTGATATTGAAGCCCATCTTCAATGGTGCGAAGGAGTATTTTCTCGGAAAAATAGTAGATTACACTCGTAATCACCGTAATCGTGAGTAATAAGGTAAATGCGCTTCCACGTAACTGGTGATAAAAGATGGGCCTGACTTTCATGTCACCCCCTTATTTCGCCAAGATATATCAACCCCATGCTCTTCGCTCCCAATAAAGATCCACCCATTTCCTCCGTTATTCCCCATTCACTCAATACAATAAAGAGGCTACTAACATCAACCATTCATTTTAACACCTAATTACTGTTAATGCCGATTAACACAGACCTCCTTATCCTTGGAGTTTACACTCAGAAGTTTTATGAAAGCTTAGGGAACCTCTGAATAAGTCATGTGTAAATGCCTAACGCCCATAGCGCCCAATATCTTCGTTGAAAACCTTGCT
>ENA-OREN01000343-OREN01000343.1-marine-metagenome-genome-assembly--contig:-NODE-343-length-69218-cov-4.593208_pt1 | contig 69218 bp, 69 predicted proteins | sample MGYA00248624_ERZ508555 | MGnify/ENA primary metagenome ERZ508555 (study PRJEB26222, sample SAMN06267773) | marine metagenome | isolation source: Saanich Inlet, British Columbia, Canada | place...
ACTCAATATCCCTTGTGGTTAGTGGTAGGTAATCGTGATGAAAAAAATTCTTGTTACTTGCTGGTTTTCTTATTATTCCTCTTTTATACATGCTGCTATATTCTCTTATTTTAGAATAATTTTCTGAATATTTCCAATAAAAAAAAATATATTCTTTTTTTTATATAAAAAATATATATTTTTATAAAATAATTCTTTATGGTCAATGATCACTAATTTGATAGTCAGATTGCGGGCGATTTATAAATACAGCTAAAGAGATATACCTTAAAAATCTATATCTCTTTTTATAAGTGTTGTTGAAGTTAATGGAGAAAAAAATGAACAAAAGAGGATTATTAGAAAGACTTAAAAATGATTCAATAATATGTGCAGAAGGATTTCTCTTTGAGGCAGAAAGAAGGGGTTATCTTGCTTCGGGAGAGTTTGTTCCAGAATTAGCATTAGAGAATCCAGATGCACTGATGAATATTCATAAGGATTTTCAACATGCTGGTTCAGATATTGTTGAAGCATTTACATATAATGGTCACCGTGAAAAAATGCGTATTATTGGGAAAGAAGAACTTCTAGAGCCCCTTAATAGAGCAGCTCTCAAAATTGCTAAAGCTGTTGCTGATGATCCTGGTGAAGGAAAAGAAAAGAATCTTCTTGCTGGCAATATTTCTAATACCAATATTTGGGATCCTAAAGATCAAAATAAACAAAATGAAGTAAGATCAATGTTTGCTGAAATGATAGGTTGGTCCGTTGATGAAGGAGCTGATTTTGTTGTTGGTGAAACATTTTATTATGCTGAAGAAGCCTATACTGCGCTTGAAGAAATTAAAAAATCAGGACTTCCAGCTGTTTTAACAATTTCTCCTATGGGAGAAAATATTATGCGCGACGGAGTATCGGTTATTGACACATGTAAAGAATTAGAACAGCGAGGTGCAGATGTTGTAGGAATGAATTGTTTTCGCGGACCTAATACTATGTTGCCTTATTTAAAAGAAATTCGTAAAGTGCTTAAATGTCATATGGCAGCTTTACCCATTCCTTATAGAACAACTAAAGATCAGCCAACATTCTTTAATTTGAATGACTCTAACGGATGCACCTGTCCATCACCTCATGGAAGAACATTCCCCACCGCTCTTGATCCCTTATATTGTAATAGATATGAAATAAGAGATTTTGCAAAAAAAGTTCATGCACTAGATATAAAATATATAGGTGTATGTTGTGGTGCTGCTCCAATGCATATTCGTGAAGTAGCTGAAGCAATAGGTAGAAAGGTACCAGCTAGTAGATATAGAGAGAAAATGTCTAATCACTTTATGTATGGAACAAATGAAAGGATACCAAATCATATAAGTGGTTATGGAGATAAAGCTTAATAATAAAAATTATAGAATTCAGAATATTTCTTCAAAAAAATGTTTTGAAATATTGTCAAAAGAAAAAGTTGCATATTTAATAGATGTTAGAACTCATGCAGAGTGGCAATTTGTAGGAGTTCCTGATTTATCAGCTATTAAAAAAGAAGTAATTTTTGTTTCTTGGCAAATACACCCTGAGATGAATGAAAATAAAAATTTTGAGAAACAAATATTAGATATGGGAATTAAAAAAAATAATCCATTGTATTTAATATGTCGATCAGGTCAAAGATCATATAATGCTGCAAAATTATTATTGGATAATGGATTTACTAATTGTTTTAATGTAAGCGATGGTTTCGAAGGAGAATTAAATAAGCAAAAAAAACGCTCCTTAATTAATGGGTGGAAATATAATAATTTGCCATGGAGAAAATAGTGAAGATATTACAAAAAAATTATCAGGGTTATCGCAAACAAACTCAACGCGTTCGTGGAGGCCTAGTTCGCTCACAGTTTGGAGAAACAAGTGAAGCTATTTTTATGAATTCAGGATATGTTTTTGAATCTGCTGAGGAAGCACAAGCTAGATTTGCAGGTGAGATAGATGGTTATTTATATTCGCGCTATGGTAATCCTACTGTATCTACATTTGAAGAACGAATGTCTTTAAGTGAAAATGCAGAAGCTTGCTTTGCAACATCTAGTGGAATGGCAGCCGTATTTAATTCATTAATGTGTTGCTTAAATAGTGGGGATGAGGTTGTATCTTCCTGGTCCCTTTTTGGTTCTTGTTATCATATATTTGATCAAATTTTACCGCGCTTTGGCATAAAAACACATCTAATAGATGGGACGGATTTAGAAGAGTGGCATGAGCATATTAACGAAAAAACAAAATGTATTTTTATTGAAACTCCATCAAATCCAACGATGGAAATCATTGATATTTCAGCTGTTTCTAAAATTGCTCATCAAAACAACGCACTAGTTATTGTTGATAATATTTTTGCATCTCCAATATTGCAGAAACCAATTGAGTTGGGTGCTGATGTTGTTGTCTATTCTGGCACCAAACATATTGATGGCCAAGGAAGGAGTATTGGCGGAGCCATACTATCTGATAATAAATACTATGAAGAATTTTTAAAACCTTTTTTAAGACATACAGGTCCTACCATAAGTCCTTTCAATGCTTGGATATTACTTAAGGGCATTGAAACTTTAGAATATAGAATGCATCAACATTGTGATAATGCAATTAAGGTCGCAAAATATTTACTTGATCATCCTAAAATAGATAATACAATTTATCCAGGATTAAGTAATCATCCTCAATTTAACTTAGCCACTAAACAAATGACAAAAGGTGGCTCCGTTGTAACCTTTACCATTAAAAATGATAATGCATTTAATTTCATCAATGGGCTTAAACTATTTGATATTTCAAATAATCTTGGTGATACAAAAAGTCTAGTTACGCACCCTGCCTCAACAACACATCGTGTCATAGGTGAATCGGGAAGAAAAAAACTTAAAATATCTAATAATATGGTTCGGTTATCATTAGGATTGGAAGACGTTGAAGACTTGATCGAAGATATTGATCATTCATTAAAATTAGTTCAATGATAAATCATTGTAATATGCAAATGAATATTAATAAATTATATTATCAATATTTGAGGAATTTAATATGAAAGCATATCGCTTTATTACTGGAGATGATAATTCAGAATTCTGCCACCGTGTTTCAGAAGCATTATCAAATGATTGGGAGTTATATGGAAAATCTCAAATATTTTTTGATCCAATTTTAGGGAAAATGCGTTGTGCTCAAGCCGTTGTAAAAGAATCTAAAAAAAAATATTCTAAAAAGATGAAATTGAGCTTAGTTTAATTACTATTCAATATGTGGCTTATCTTCCCTTTCGGCATGATTAAATAAAATATGATCAGCCCTCACTCCGTAATTGCTAAGACAACAAGAATGAATTTTAACCGCCAACAAGCCTATAAAGATATTAAAAGAAATACCAAATGATGATGTAAACTAATCCAACCCACCAAATAATATTGCCAAGTAGCCAACAAAGAAAACCTAACATACTACCCCCTCTATTTTTCATTTTCAAAAGACGAGCAAAGAAAAAATAATTAATGAGAAATATAGGAAAAGATAAATTTATAAGAGGAGTGCCTATTATTTGATTATTTTTATCTACATAATTATAGAATTATGTAGATAAAAAACTTTATAAATTTTAATTTTTAAGATAAAATTTTTATGGAGAAACTCTTCGTTATAAAAAATAAACATGTCCGATATCGTCAATAATACATTTATAACTTTTACTGAAGGTCCGCTAATTGGAAAGTCTCTCCATTCTTTATGGTTAAGGGAGCGCTTATCTGATAAAAAACACTTAGACCAAATTAATTTGCAACGTTTATATGAACCTTCATTACTAGATGAAAATATATACATTGAAAAATTTTTACATAAGGGAAATAATTTAATGATAATTTTTAGTGATGGAGAAACGGGAAATTTTTCAATCAAGGATATCTTAGATGAAGTCTATCAACACGATATCTTTCCGAAAAAGAAACAATGGAAAGAAAATATTCTAAAAAAATCTTATCATAATTATAAAAGTTTGAAGACTTCATTGGAATTAACTATTGATATGTTGAGGAATTTTCATTTATTTGGCTTTGTTATTCTAACTCATATGTCTAAGAAAAAGGGGGCAGTGATTAAATTTGCAGAGACCTTGGGCCCAGTAAGATCAACAAATTTTGGTAAATATTTTGATGTAATATCAAAACCTAATCCAAATGATCTAGCCTATACTGCCTTAGGTTTATCGCCTCATACAGATAACCCTTATAGAAAGCCTGTTCCTGGAATTCAATTATTGCATTGCATTGTCAATGATGCAGAAGGTGGGAATTCTACTTTGGTAGATGGATTAAAAATAACTAATTATTTAAAAAAAAATGAAAAACATTATTTCGATATCTTAACTTCTGTAGAAATTCTTTTTCATTTTGCCGATAAGGATGTTGTTTTACAGAATTGGGGGAGATTAATTGAACTAGATAGTAAGAATAATTTTAAACAAATTAGGTTTAGTGGGAGGCTTGACTATGTGCCGGCATTAAATCCTGAGCAATTAACTCTATTCTATCAAGCAAGAAAAAGATTGTATGAATTATGCACTTCAAAAGATTTTATGATAAATTTTAGATTAGAAAGTGGAATGTTAGTGATGTTTGATAATCATAGATTGCTTCACGGTAGAACTAAATATGATCCAAGTTCAGGAAATAGGCACTTACAGGGATGCTATATTGAACATGATGTCGTTGAAGGAAAATTACGGAGACTTTTAATTAAATAATTATCTTTCTATTCAAACACTTAAAAACCTTATAAATCACTTGATTACATTCCTGCCAAAGAATATCATAGTTATAATCTTGAGGTAAAAAATTATTAATATGGAAACTGTAAAATTTAATGAAATGAAAAATGGTGATAAAGAAGATTATGAACTTCTTGCTAAATTTGAAGATGAATAAGTAGAAGGAACTGCAGATAGATTGATAAGAGTTCTAAAAGGACTTGATTATTCTCTTGGTGGATATAAAGTTTCTAGACTCGAGCATTCTTTACAAACGGCCACTAGGGCCTTAAGAGACAATGCATCCGAAGAGATGATTGTTGCTGCCCTTCTTCATGATATAGGCGATAAAATTGCCCCCTTAAATCACTCTGAACTAGCAGCTTCTGTGCTAAAACCTTTTGTTAGTGAAAAAACTCGATGGATAGTTGAGAAGCATGGTTTATTTCAAGTTTATCACTACAATCACTATTATGGAAAAGAACGCAATCTAAGAAATAATTATAAAGGTCATGATTTTTACACAGATGCTATTAATTTTGTAGATAAATGGGATCAAGCATCATTTGATCCAAATTATGATACAATGAAATTAAAAGAGTTTATTCCCTTAGTTGGAAAAATATTTTCAAGAGATCCATATAGGGTATTTTAATTATTTTTTTAATTTATTTAAAAGAGTTAAATTTCTAAAAAATAAACCTAAGTAAACTTTCTTTCGGCATGATTGAATAAAAAGCGATCAACCATCACTCCATAATTGATAAGACAACAAGAATGAGTTTTGACCGCCAACAAGCCTATAAAGATATTAGAAGAAATACCAAATGATGATGTAACTTAATCCAACCACCAAATAATATTGCCAAGTAGCCAACAAAGAACGCCTAACATTATGCTACTCCTTGATTATTTATTTTCTTAATGAGGTCACTTGCTTTAATCCTCGTGTACCTTTTAAGTTCGGACCAGGTCTTATGACCACTGACCACTGATACTTCGGCAATAGACCACCCGTTTAAAAACAAATTGGTAATTGCACACGCTCTTAGATCATGGAATCTAAAGTTCTTTACCTTAGCTCTGAAACAAGCTTGTTCAAAGTAATGTCTAAACTTATCTCTATTTATATCGAAAAGTTTTTCTCTAAACCTAAACTTATTACATATCTCTAACGCTCTATCTGTTAGTGGAACGAGACGACTTTCTCCGTTCTTAGTATCTAATAATAAGGCTGTGCTTTTTTCAAAGTTAATATCTTTAGTTTCAAGTTTAGTTATCTCGCCAAATCTCATAGCCGTAATGTAAGCGAATTCGACTATCTCGGGTAAGAACGCTAAATTACTTTTACTGCAAGCTACTAATAGATCCTGGTATTCCTCCGGTGTTAATATCCGATCAATCTTATCTGTTACTTTTTCTTTCTTTACGAGACTTACCGGGTTCCGTGAGGGCAGGGCAATGTCCCATTGAACCCTAGCTGTCTCCCAAATCGTATAAATGTAATGAATATATTTGTTAACGGTTGAGGCCGCTCTAGTTTCTTTGATATCGTTTTTGAATTCCAATATCTGTTTAGTTTTCAAACTTAATACTCTACACTTAACAATCTTATTCCTTAAGATAAAATTAAGCTTATACTTTTCTTCTTTAGCTCCTTTCTTAGTAGGGGTTATCTCGTCCCGGTACCGTGTAATTAATTCTCCTAGAGTTATTCTTACACTCTCACTAAAGTCCTCATACTGTTCACGATCTAATTGATATTCTATTTCTTTCGCCCAATTACTTGCATTAGATTTTTTAATGAAAGTTTTGGAAATATATTTCTTATGAGTGCGAACCTCAGCGGTCCATTTTCCACTTTTTCTTTTCGTAATAGTTGCCATTTCTTTCTCACTTTCTGACCGTCGCTCCGACTATAGTGCGACTGGTTTATTTTATTTCTGAAAAAAGATAGGAAACACAACGTGATCCAAGAATACTAATGGGGCGTTCTGTTGCCCGGTGCCCCAAACCGCGCTAGCCTAGAATCTAGGCAGCGATAGCTAATCTATTATCGTTAGCGTTTATAATAATAGCCCGATAACGGCGGAACAATGCCGAGCAAAGTCTTTATCTTTTAGTCAACGTCAAACCTATTTCGCCCCCATATTTTATGGTGGAGGCGCCGGGTACCGCCCCCGGGTCCGCACAACCTATTACATAAAGCATTTATCGCTATAGTTGGTAAACCAACACTGTATTTATAAACCAAAGTGATCCATCAAGGAAGTTTTGAATTACTTATCATATATATTTAGCAAAAATTGGTTGTTAACATCAGTTTTTAGTGAAATAAGATCGCCAAATGATTAAAGCTATAATGGCAACTGATGATCAAGGAGGTGTAAGTAGAGGTGCAAATATGCCTTGGCCAAAAAACTCAAATGATCTTCAGTGGTTTAAAAAAAATACATTATCTCAAGTGGTAATAATGGGTAGCAAAACCTGGGAAGATCCTTTTATGCCAACCCCCTTAAAGCATAGAACTAATATCCTAATAACAAATAAAAATAAAAGCTATTATCCGGGAGCAGACAAATATATCAATGGAGATATAGTGAATGAAATAAATAATTTAGAAAAAGAATATATTAATAAAGATATATTTATTATTGGGGGACCAGAAATCATTAATCAATGTTTTGATCTTTTTAAAGAATTTTATTTAACTAGAATCTATGGTAATTTTAATTGTGAAAAATTTATTGATCTGGATCAAATTGAAAAAAAAATGAAATTAAGTGAAAAAATAAATTCAGATGAAACCTGTCACTTTGAGATTTGGAAAAAATGAAAGTTTACTTAGAGGCATTAAAATATTGTTTTGATAATGGTGACTTTGTCAAAAGCCGTGCAGGAAATGTAAAAAAATCTTTTGGTTATCAAATGCGTTTTGATTTACAAAAAGGTTTTCCAGCAATAACAACTAAAAAGTTAGCTTGGAAGGGCATAATCTCAGAATTATTATGGTTTTTAGAAGGCTCCAATGATGAAAGACGTTTAGCTGAAATATTGTATGAAGATAAAAGAGAAAATCTAAAAGATAAAAAAACTATTTGGACACAAAATGCTGAAGCAGACTACTGGAGAGGTAAGGCTCAGTTTGATGGAGATGTTGGTAGAATTTATGGAGTACAATGGCGAGACTTTAAAGGAATTGATCAAGTAGAAATTTTAATTGAGGGCCTAAAAAATAATCCTCATAATAGAAGACATATACTTAGTGCATGGAATCCACCTGAACTTGATCAAATGTCTCTTCCACCTTGTCATGCTTTTTCACAATTTTATGTCTCAAAAAATAAACTGAGTTGTCAATTATACCAACGTTCTTGTGATATGTTTCTCGGAGTCCCATTTAATATAGGAAGCTACAGTCTTTTAGTTCATATTTTGGCAAAAGAATGTGGTTACGAGGTTGGTGAATTTGTTCACTCTCTTGGTGATTTTCATATTTATGAAGAACATTTTGAGCAAGTTAAAATACAATTAGAGAGAGAGCCAAAAAAACTGCCTAGCCTTAGCTTTAATCAAAAGAAATGGAATGAATATAAAACATCTGATTTTGAATTAATAGATTATGATCCGCATCCAAAAATAGTTGCTCCGATGAATGTTTAATTATTCGGATGATGTAATAATATTATTTGCTATTTTAAAATAGTTTTTAGCAATATCCCCAGTTGGATTATCTATACATGCAGGACGACCTTCATCTGATTGAATTCTAAGCTCTTTATCAATAGGTAGTGACCCCAAGAAAGGTATTTGAAACTTTTCTGCTTCTTTTTTTGCCCCATCATTTGAAAAAATAAAATGTTTTTCATTGCAATTGTCGCAAATAAAGTAACTCATATTTTCAACTAAACCCATTAGAGGCACATTCACTCTTTTAAACATATTAATACCTTTACGTGCATCAGTTAAAGCAACATCCTGTGGAGTGGATACAATAATAGATCCTGATAGTTTAGAGCTTTGAGCCAAGGTTAGTTGTGCATCTCCAGTTCCCGGAGGAAGATCTATAATCAAGTAATCTAATTCTCCCCACTCTACACCATTAAACATTTGCTCAAGGGCTTTCATAATCATAGGGCCTCTCCAAATAGTTGGGGTATCTACGCCAACTAAAAAACCAATTGACATACATTTTATTCCATAGCTCTCTAAAGGTATTAGCTTTTTGTTTTCACTTGCCTCAGGTCTTCCAGAAATTCCCATCATTCTTGGAACACTTGGTCCGTAAATATCAGCATCAAGAATTCCTACCTTTTTACCTAACTCACTTAGTGCTACAGCAAAGTTTACAGCAAAGGTTGATTTTCCTACACCTCCCTTTCCACTTGCTATGGCAATAATATTTTTAGCATTTATTTTAAATCTACTTCCTGATTGATCTGATTGAGCAGACTGACTTTCAGATGTCATAGCTACATTAACTGAAAATATGCCCTCAATTTTATCAATATTATTTTTAAAAGCATCAGCTATTTTTTTATATTCTTCTAGTTTTTCATTAGAAACTAATAAAATAATATTTACGTTCCCATTTTTCTCAACCACTTGAATTTTTTCATTTTTCTCATCAAAGACGTTATTTGTATCTGGATCTCTATAATTTTTAGTAAAACTATAAATTGATTGTAAAATATTGTCTGACATACTTGATTTTTTAATTTTTACCCAAATATAAGTTAGTAATTAATTTAAATAATGATAGTACAATCATCAACATTAAACATATTTATATGAATTGGAATAAAAATAATGAACGATAATAATCCTTGGGGTTCAGGTGGTAATAACGGCAATAGCCCTTGGGGTGGCGGTGGATCCAATAATAACATGGATTTTGAAGAGTCCATTAAAAAAGCTAGAGATAGGTTTGGTAAGTTTAAAATAGGTGGCCCAAGAAATATATTAATTTTAATTATTATTGCTGTTTTAATATGGCTAGCATCAGGCTTTTACAGAGTAGAACCAGATGAGCAGGGTGTTGAACTTCTATTCGGTAAATGGAATAAAAAAACCACTGAGTCAGGTCTTCATTATTTCTTTCCCTCTCCTATTGGGCAAACTATTACTCCTAAAGTAGAGGTCATTCGGAAAATTAACATTGGATTTAGAAGCGCAAGTGATCTTGGTTTTTCATCTAATACAAATGCTGAGAGAAAAGTTATTGAAGAAAGCTTAATGCTTACTGGTGATCAAAATATAGCTGACGTTGCTTTTACTGTTTTATATAAAATTAAAGATGCTGGAAATTTCCTTTTTAAACTTAGAAATCCTGAGCTGACTGTGAAAGATATGGCAGAAAGTGTTGTAAGAGAAGTTGTCGGACAAAGAGAGCTTCAATTTATCTTAGCTGAAGGAAGACAGGAAATTGAACAAGTTGTCCGTAATGGACTTCAAGAAGTTTTAGATAGTTATGAAAGTGGAATATTAATTCAATCTGTGCAATTGCAAAGTGTTGAACCGCCATCTCAAGTTATAGATGCTTTTGATGAAGTTCAAAGAGCAAAACAGGATAAAGAAAGATTGGTGAATGAAGCCAACTCCTATCTTAATAGAATAGTTCCTAATGCAAGAGGTGAGGCAGCAAAACTAGTTGAGGGTGCAAAAGCTTATAAAGAACAAGTAGTCAAACAGGCTGAAGGTGTGGCACAAAACTTTATTGATGTTTACAATAGTTATAAAGACGCAAAGGAAGTAACTAGAAGAAGAATATATCTTGAAACTTTGAGAGAAGTCCTTGAAGGAAAAAATAAAATTATTATAGATGATGCTGGTGGACAAGGCGTAGTACCTTATCTACCCCTAAATGAATTAATAAAAGGAAGTAGTAACTAATGAAATTTAGTTTGAGAAATATAATTGTTATCCTTTTACTATTTATCGGCTTCCTAACATTGACTGGAGCTTTTTTTATAGTTAACGAAACCAAACAAGCAATTGTCTTACAATTTGGTGACCCAAGAAAAGTAATTACAGAGCCTGGTTTACAATTTAAGATTCCTTTTATTCAAGATGCAGTGTTTTTAGATTCTAGACTACTAAATATTGATCCACAACCTGAAGAAATGATTTTATCTGATCAAAAAAGAATAATAGTAGACTCTTTTGCAAGATATAAAATTGTTAACCCTCTTAAATTTTTTCAAACTGTTAGAAATGAAGCTACATTTTCAGATAGGTTTGGTAGAATTATAAACGCTTCTGTTAGAGGTGTAATAGCTCAATATTCTCTTACAGCTCTCTTAAGTGATCAGAGAATAGGTATTATGAATGAAATCCAGACTCAAATATTAGGGAATGAAGACTCCTATGGAGTTGCAATCATTGATATAAGGATTGGAAGAACTGATTTAACTGAACAAGTTTCAAATAATGTATATCAACGTATGAGATCTGAGAGAGAAAAAGAAGCTAATCTTTTAAGAGCTGAGGGTGAAGAGTTATCTAAAGAAATTGTTGCATCAGCTGATAGGCAACAAACAGTTATCATTGCTGGAGCTGAAAGAACCTCATCTATACTTAGAGGTGAAGGAGATGCGGAAAAAAATTCGATACTAGCTAATGCATACGGTCTTGACGAAGAATTCTTTGATTTTTTAAGAACAATGCAGGCTTGTAAAGACACTTTTGGAGATACAGAAATGGCAATGATTATCGCTCCAGGTCAAGTATGTGAAAAGTTTTTTGGAGAAATTGAAATAGCTAATTAATGTTAAAGCTTCTACTTTTGGGTATAGGCTTACTTCTTTTTTTTGAGGGAATTCTATATTTTTTTTTAGCTGGGAACTTAAACGCTTTACTTGATAAATTACATAAGGTTGATCCTCAAAATATAAAGACTATATCATTAATAATGATCATTATTGGTGCATGCCTTATTTATTTCACTTTCAGTTTTTATGGAGAATTTTAATGAAAAAGACAATTTCAAGTTTAGTTTTTTTATTTTTTTTTATCAATACAAATTTAGTTCAGGCTCTTCCAAGTAGTTTTGCTGATTTAGTAGAGACTTTATCTCCAGCTGTGGTTAGTATTGCATCAACTACTATTGTGAAAAACACTAATTCACAAAAAGAAATGCCTCAATTTCCTGAAGGATCTCCGTTTGATGAATTTTTCAAAGAATATTTTGATAATGAGAGAAGAAACTCACCATCTCAAAGACCGATGACTGGACTTGGATCAGGCTTCATTATTGATAAAACTGGGATTATAGTAACTAATAATCATGTTATTGAAGGTGCAGACGAAATTACTGTCATTATGTCGGATCAAAGCGAGTTTACAGCTGAATTATTAGGTCGAGATCCAAAGGCTGACCTGGCAGTTTTAAAAATTGATCCAGAGTCAACTGTACTTACATCAGTTAACTGGGGAGATTCAGAGACAATGAGAGTAGGTGATTGGTCAATAGCTATTGGTAATCCTCTTGGACTTGGTGGAACTGTAACAGCTGGTATTATTTCTGCGATATCAAGAGATATTGGCAGCGGACCATATGTAAAGTTTTTACAAACTGATGCGTCAATCAACAGAGGCAACTCTGGAGGCCCTCTTTTTAATATTGATGGAGAAGTTATCGGTATTAATTCTGCAATAATATCACAAACAGGAGGAAGTATAGGTTTAGGCTTTGCCATTCCATCAAACAGTGCAAAAAAAATTGTTCAACAACTAAAAGATTTTGGAAGAACAAAGAGAGGGTGGCTTGGAGTACAAATTCAACCTGTTTCAAAAGATTTTGCTGAAAGTTTAGGTCTTGAAGATGAAAAAGGTGCATTTGTCTCTAGTGTTAATCCAAAAGGACCCTCAAAAGAAGCTGGTATAGAAGCTGGTGATATAATTTTAAGATTTAATGAAATCGATATTATCAAGATGACTGACCTTCCAAGAGTTGTAGCTGAGTCTGATGTTGGTTCTGTTGCAAATGTAGAAATTTGGCGTAAAAATAAAAAAATTATTATTCAAGTTGAACTTGGGGAATTGCCAGAACAAACTTTTACTAAAAAAAATCTCCAAAATAAAGAAAAAAAAATTGAAGAAAGTTTTGTTAAATCTCTTGGTATCACTATTACCAAAACTAAAGATTCAAAAGGAGTTCTAGTTAATAAGATTAATTCTGAAACTGTTAATTTGGTAAAGGGAGATATAATTTTAGAAGTAAATAGGGAGATAGTTAGTTCAATAAAGTCATTATTATTAATCGTTGATAAGTACAAAGAAACAGGAAGATCGTCTCTATTATTGAAAATTCAAAGAGGTGAGGAGAAGAGCTGGGTAACAATAAAGTTTCTTATTAATTGATAAAAGCTGTTTTTGTTATAGCTGGTCCAACAGCTACTGGAAAATCCAAATTTTCTTTAGATCTTGCAAAAAAATTAAATGGAATAATAATTAATTCAGATAGCATGCAAGTCTATAAGAATTTAAGTATCTTAACAGCACGGCCAACAACAGAAGAAATGAATAATGTTGAACATTCCTTATATGGTTATGTTGATGGTGGTAAAAGATATAATGTTGAAAAATGGTGTAAGGATGCTTCTAAAGTTATTGAAGAAAGTTTTGAAAAAAACACTACTCCTATTTTAGTTGGAGGAACTGGATTGTATATAAATACTTTAATCAATGGTATGATTAATATTCCTTCTATACCTGAGGAAATAAAAATTGAGTCAGAAAAAATTTTAACAAAATTTGGCAAAGATTTTCTTATTAATCAAATAAAAAACATAGATCCAGATTCACTGAACGAAATTAATATAAATGATAATGTTCGATTGAGAAGAATTTGGGAAGTTTTTGAAACTACTGGGAAAAAATTTAGTGAATGGAAATTAAATGAAAATAAATCATTTATTAAAAATTATAATTTTAAATTAATATTATTTTTACCTGATCGAAAGAAAAATTATGAGATAGTTAATTCTAGATTTATTAAAATGATTAATAGAGGTGCAATAGAAGAGGTTAAAAATTTATTAGGTGAAAATCTAAATGAATCTTTGCCCGTAATGAGAGCTCATGGGGTTCCAGAAATTAAAAAATATTTAGAAAATGAAACCACTTTAGAAGAATGTATTGTGAAAGGACAACAGGTCACTAGAAATTATGTTAAACGACAACATACCTGGTGGAATTCATCAAAATTAGAAATTTTTCACAAATTTGATAAGTTTCCGGATGAAATTGATATAAATGCAGTTAAATTTGAGTGATTTTAAAGTAATTTATTGATTTTATTTTATCCACAGCCTATGAGATCATGGCAATGAAACAAGAAATGACAGGGGCTGAAATAGTATTACAATCACTTGTAGATCAAGGAGTTGAGGTGGTCTTTGGTTACCCAGGTGGTGCTGTTTTACCCATATATGATACCTTGTTTAAACAAAATTCCATTAAGCATGTTTTAGTAAGACAAGAAGGCGGAGCAATACATGCTGCAGAAGGTTATGCTCGCTCAACTGGTAAAGTTGGTGTTGTGTTAGTTACATCGGGGCCTGGAGCAACAAATGTTGTTACTGGATTAACAGATGCCTTGATGGATAGCATACCAATAGTGTGTATTACTGGTCAAGTACCCCAGCATTTAATTGGTAGTGATGCATTTCAAGAGTGTGATACAACAGGTATTACCAGACCTTGCACTAAACATAATTATCTTGTTAAAGATCCCAATAAACTCTCCCCAGTTTTTCATGAAGCATTTGCAATTGCTCAAAATGGAAGACCAGGCCCTGTCTTAATAGATATTCCTAAAGATGTACAATTTGCAAATGGAAATTACACAAAAAAAGAAAATATAATTATACCATCTCACAGATTATTTGAGCCAAAAATATTTAATAATAATGAAAAAATAAATGAAGTAGTTGACTTAATTTCTAAAGCTAAAAAACCTATTTTTTATATAGGTGGTGGTTGTATTAATTCTGGTTCCAAAGCCTCTGAACTAGTTACACAATTTGTTGAAATGACAGGAGCACCTGCTACCATGACGCTTATGGGCCTTGGCGTTTTAGGATCTTCGCATCAAAACTCTCTTGGAATGCTTGGAATGCACGGGATGTACGAAGCAAATATGGCAATGCATGATTGTGATATAATGATTAATATTGGCGCACGTTTTGATGATAGAGTTACAGGAAGATTAGACGCATTTTCTCCAAATTCAAAAAAAATTCATATTGATATCGATGAAAGCAATATTAATAAAACGATAAATGTAGATGTTCCAGTGGTTGGTGATGTGACGAATGTTTTGACAGAAATTATTAAGATATGGAAGAAAAAAAATTTAAAAATAAATCAAACAGACATTAAATTATGGTGGGATCAAATTAATAATTGGAAAAAAATAGATTGTTTACATTTTATAAATAATGAAAAAGAAATTAAGCCCCAATATGCAATTCAAAGATTATATGAATTAACTAAAAATAAAAAAACATTTATTACTACTGAGGTAGGACAACATCAGATGTGGGCTGCACAATATTATAAATTTGAAAAACCAAATAGATGGCTTACTTCAGGTGGTTTAGGGACAATGGGTTATGGATTTCCAGCTGCTATAGGTGCGCAAATTGCAAATCCAGATGCTCTAGTTGTAGATATTGCTGGAGATGCATCAATTTTAATGAATATTCAAGAAATGAGTACTGCTGTTCAATATAGACTGCCTGTTAAAATTTTTATCCTTAACAATGAATATATGGGAATGGTAAGACAATGGCAGGAACTTTTACATGGTGGTCGATATTCTGAAAGCTATACTGATAGTTTACCAGATTTTGTTAAACTAGCAGAAAGTTATAAAGCAGTTGGTTTACGTGCAAAAAAACCAGAAGAATTAGATAATGTTATTAATGAAATGATTAATACTGATAAAACAGTTATTGCAGACATATGGGTAAGCAAGGAAGAGAACTGTTTCCCTATGATACAGAGTGGTTCTGCTCATAATGAGATGGTTCTAAGCAAAGATCAAAAACAAGATAGGGAAGATGCAGAAAAAGGGAAAGTTTTAGTGTAATGAATAAATCTGTATACGACTCTCCAGATAATACTTCAGTATCAAGAAGGCATATATTAACAGTATTAGTTGATAATGAACCTGGTGTTTTAGCTAGAGTTATCGGAATGTTTTCTGGAAGAGGATATAATATTGAAAGTTTGAATGTTGCAGAAGTTAGTAATGATGAACATTTATCAAGAATAACTATTGTTACTGAAGGAACATTAGAGGTTGTATCACAAATAGAAAAACAACTTCTTAGAATTGTCCCTGTTCATAGTGTGTATAACTTAGATGAAGAAGGAAGTGCAGTTGAGGCTGAAGTAGCTTTAGTTAATATTGATTTAAATGAAAAAAATAAAAAAAAGATTTATGAAATTTGCGATTTTTACCGTGCAAGAAAGATTGAAAATGAAAATAATTCAATAATTTTTGAAATTGCAGGAGCATCAGAGAGAATTAATCGATTTATTAAAGAAATAAATCAAATAACTAGAATTGACATTGTTAGGAGTGGGCCAGTTGCAATATCAACACATAAAAATACTAAGGAGGAATAATGAGAGTATATTATGACAGAGATGCAGATCTAAATTTAATTAAAAATAAAAAAATAGTAATAGTTGGTTATGGTAGTCAAGGTCATGCACATGCTATGAACCTTAGAGACTCTGGTATTGAGAATGTAGCAATAGCACTTCGTGAAGGGTCTCCTACAAGAGAAAAAGCAAAAAAAGCAAATTTTGATGTCATGACACCAACTGAAGCTTCTAACTGGGCCGATATTATAATGATGTTAACTCCTGATGAACTTCAGCAAGAAATTTACAACAATGAAATTGCACCTAACATTAAAGAGAGTACAACTCTTGCTTTTGCTCATGGTTTAAATATTCATTTTGACTTAATTCAACCGGTAGAAGGTGTTGATGTAATAATGATTGCTCCAAAAGGTCCAGGTCACACTGTTCGTGCAGAGTATGAGAGAGGTGCTGGTGTCCCGTGTTTAGTTGCAGTAGATAAAAATCCATCAGGTAATGCTTTAGAGATTGCAATTGCTTATGCTTCAGGTGTTGGTGGAGGAAGAGCCGGAATAATCGAAACTACTTTTAAGGAAGAATGTGAAACTGATTTATTTGGTGAGCAATCTGTGCTTTGTGGAGGGCTTACTCATTTAATAACCGCAGGTTATGAAACTTTAGTTGAAGCAGGTTATGCTCCAGAAATGGCATACTTTGAATGTTTGCATGAGGTAAAGTTAATTGTTGATTTACTCTATGAAGGCGGAATGGCTAATATGCGTTACTCTATATCTAATACAGCAGAATATGGTGACTACTCAAGAGGTCCAAGATTAATTACTGATGACACTAAAAAAGAAATGAAAAAAATTCTTGCAGAAATTCAATCCGGTCAGTTTACTAAAGAATGGATGGATGAGCACAAGAGTGGGCAAACAAAATTTAAATTAATGAGAAAGCAACAATCAGAACATTCAATTGAGGCTGTAGGTGAAAAACTAAGAACTTTGATGCCTTGGATAGCTGAAAGCAAAATGGTAGATAAATCAAAGAACTAAAAATGCAGAGTATCTTTGGTTAAAAAGTCATTAATTTTAAACTATTAAATATTAGTATATAAGTATTCAAAATGAGTGATAGAGTATATATTTTTGACACAACACTGAGAGATGGAGAGCAATCTCCTGGTGCAACTATGAATCTTGATGAAAAGATGCAAATTGCTCAACTTTTGGAAGAAATGCAAGTTGATATTATTGAGGCAGGTTTTCCAATTGCTTCAAATGGAGATTTTGAAGCTGTCTCAGAAATTAGTAAAAATATAAAAAACTCAACAATTGCTGGTCTTGCTCGAGCAAAAATTTCGGATATTGATAGAGCATGGGAAGCAGTAAAACATGCTAAGTCGCCGAGAATTCATACTTTTATAGCCACTAGTCCTATTCATATGAAATTTAAACTAATGAAAACTGAAGAAGAGGTTTTAGAGTTAATTAAATATACTGTAACTCATGCTAGAAATTTATGTGATAATATTGAATGGAGTTGTGAGGATGGAGGAAGATCTGATCTAGACTTTCTTTACAGATGTATTGAGCTTGCTATTTCGTCTGGTGCTTCGACAATAAATATTCCTGATACAGTTGGATTTACTTTACCTTCAGAGTTTGGTTCAATTTTTAAGTTTGTAAGAAATAATGTGCCTAATATAGATAAAGCAATATTATCAACACATACTCATAATGATCTTGGATTAGCAGTTGCTAACAGCGTATCTGCAATACAAGAGGGTGCAAGACAGGTTGAGTGTACAATTAATGGACTTGGAGAAAGAGCAGGTAATGCAGCTTTAGAAGAAGTAGTAATGACTCTAAAAGTAAAAAAAGATTTAATTCCATTTCACACAAATGTTAAGTCAGAATTCATTACAAAAGCATCAAGATTGGTATCGTCAATTACTGGTTTTACTGTTCAGCCTAATAAGGCAATAGTGGGAGCTAATGCTTTTGCGCATGAAGCAGGTATTCATCAAGATGGTATGTTAAAGAATGCAGAAACATATGAAATTATGACACCAGAGTCTGTTGGTCTTAACAAATCTTCATTAGTCTTGGGAAAGCATTCTGGAAAACATGCTTTCTCTGAAAAATTAAAAGAATTAGGATATGATTTTGGTGATAACACTTTAATGGAGCTTTTTGGACGCTTTAAAGATTTGGCTGATAAGAAAAAAGAAATATTTGAAGAAGATTTAATAGCCTTAGCAGGTGAGAGAACACTGACATACGATGAACATATTAAATTTGTATCATTAGAAGTTAATGCAGGCTCTTTATTAAAGCATGAAGCTAAATTAAATTTAATTATGGATGATAAAAAAAAGCAGAATATAAGCCAAGGTAATGGTCCAGTAGATGCTACATTTAATGCTATTAAAGAAATAACTAAAACAGATTTTCGTCTAAAATTATTTCAGGTTCATGCTATTACTGCAGGAACTGATGCTCAAGGTGAGGTAACAGTTCGCTTGGAGGATGATGATTTATCATCACAAGCAAAAGGAAGTGATCCAGATATTATAGTTGCATCAGCAAAAGCCTATATAAGTGCTTTAAACAGGTTGGTATTTAAAAAAACTAAATCGATTGTAAAAAAGTCTGCCGAAATCAAAATAGAAGGGGTATAAAAGAATATGTTTATAGATAAATTTTTTAGTATGTTTTCAAAAGATATGGCTATTGATTTAGGAACTGCTAACACTTTAGTTTATGTTAAAGGAGAGGGTGTTGTATTAAATGAACCTTCAGTTGTAGCCACTATTCAAAATCAAGGAGGTACACAGGTTTTAGCTGTTGGAAATGAAGCTAAACAAATGCTTGGGAGAACGCCTGGAAAAATACAAGCAATAAGACCTATGAAAGATGGAGTCATTGCTGATTTTGAAGTTGCTGAACAAATGATTAAAAGTTTTATCAAAAAAGTTCATAGCGGTAGAACTCTCTCCAATCCTCAAATAGTTATATGTGTTCCAACTGGTGCTACTAATGTTGAAAGAAGAGCGATTCGAGAATCTGCCGATGCTGCAGGAGCTAGAAGAGTATTCCTTATTGAAGAACCAGTAGCTGCAGCAATTGGTGCAGGTCTTCCAGTAGCAGAACCAACAGGTTCGATGATTGTGGATATTGGTGGTGGTACTACAGAAGTAGCTGTTTTATCTCTTGGCGGAGTTGTGCATGCGACTTCAGTTAGATCAGCAGGTGATAAATTTGATGAGGCGATTATTGAATATATGCGCACATCACACAAGTTAGCTATTGGTGAAACGACAGCAGAGCGTATGAAAAAAGAAATAGGATCAGCTTCTACGCCTGAAGATGGAGATGGTAAATCTATGAATGTTAAAGGAAGAGATTTAATAACTGGCTTACCAAAAGAAATATCTATTTCGCAAAGACAAATTTCTGAAGCATTAGCCGAGCCAGTTGCTCAAATAATAGACACAATTAAAAGAGCTTTGGAACAAACTCCAGCAGAACTTTCTGCAGATATCGTCGAAAGAGGCATTATGATGACAGGGGGAGGATCTCTACTTGGAAATTTAGATAAAGTTTTAAGAAGAGCAACAAGCCTTCCAGTTTCAATAGCTGAAGATCCTTTATTATGCGTAGTGATGGGAACAGGTAAGGCTTTGGAAGAAAAATCTAAGCTTAGCGATGTATTTGCTTCCGATTAAATTTTATGGCTCTATCTTTTAAAGTTAAAGCAATATCACGATCAAATTTTTTAAAAAATTTATCTTTATCGATTATTTTTTTATTATCTTTTTTATTAATTTTTTTTTCTAAATCTGATTATTTTCTTGTTAACAAGTTTAAGGTGATTTCAAATAATTATATTCATCCGATTACTTCTTTTGTAGTAGCGCCTATAAATATAATATCTGGCATTAAAACACAATTTAATGAATTTAAAAATTTAAAAACTGAAAATACTATTCTTAAAGAAGAAATTATGCGATTGAAGAAATGGCAAACTTTAGCAATTCAAAATAGTTCGGAAAATAAAGTTTTTAAAAAATTACTTAATGCCACTGATAATAATTTAGCACTAGTTAAGACTGCTTCTCTTATAACTAAAAGTGCTTTTATGTTTTCTAAGATGATTAATATTAATGCAGGCCTTAAAGATGGTGTTATAAACAACATGGCAGTTGTTAATCATAGAGGATTAGTAGGGAGAACAGTCGATACTTCTATTAATAACTCTAGGGTTCTTTTGTTAACTGATCATAACTCATCTATTTCAGTAAAAACTATTTCAAATCAAAATTACTCACTTCTTCAAGGAGCTGATGACGGCGTTCATTTGGTAAGTATATTTAATAAAGAGGATCAGTTACCTTCAATTGGTGATTTAGTTGTAACTAGTGGAAGTGCTCAAATTTTTCCATCTGATATTTTGGTAGGAAAAATTGTTAAAAAAACCAAATATAAATTTTATGTGTTACCTTTTGTTGATTTTAAAAATATTAATTACGTGCAAGTTGTTGAAAATAGATAATGTCACTAAAGCTACTTAGTAGTAAGACAATAATATATCACATCATACTTTTTATTTTATTTTGTATTAGTGTTAATCACTTTAATGATCTGAAGTTTATTAATTATGTAGCATATGTTTTTTTTCATTTAACATTAATTTATTTAGTATTTTATTATTTTAGTTTTATTCTTTTTTTTATTTTTTTTACTTATGGTGTTTTATTAGATTTTTTTTTAATAAATTATATTTCTCCTCACTTGATTTCTTTTTTATCATTTATTCTTTTATTTTATTTTACTAAAAAATATTTATTAAATTTTTCTTCAAATAAAATTTCATATATAATTTTTTTTAGCATACTTATCATGTTCATTGAGGAATCGTTGCTTGCAAAAATTCTATTTAACTACCCTTTTAAATTTGATGATTTAGGTTGGTTAATTATAACAACTATTGCTATTTTTTTACCTTCTCTATTGTTATTTTCTAGAATAGATAAGTTATAGTGTTTTATTCTGAGCAAAAAAAACAGGTTAGTACCTACAATAGAAGAACTTTTATTTTATTTCTTTTGAAGTTATCTTTATTTTCAACATTAGGGTGGAGATTGTACGATATACAGATTAAAAATTCATCAAAATATAAAACATTATCAAAAAAAAATCAGATTGATCTTGAAATTATTTTTCCAACCAGAGGAAAGATTTTTGATAGAAATAACAATATAATTGCAACAAATGAAAAAGTATTCGATTTATATTTAATTCCTGAAAATACAAAATCTATTAATAATACCTTAAATTCACTCTCAAAGTTTGTTGAAATAGATTTTGAAAAAAGAAGAAAAATTATTGATTTAAGCTCAAAAGTAAGAAAGTTTGAAAAAATTAAAATTTTTGAAAATATTACTTGGTCAGTCTTAGAAAAAGTAGAGTCAAATAAATATAGTTTACAAGGAATTTTTATCGCTGAAGACTACTTAAGAGTATATCCTTATAAAGAAATTTTTTCTCATTTACTTGGATACATAAGTAAACCTAATCAAAAAGAACTTTCTTTGCCTTTTATTTCCAAAATGCCAAATTTGGATATAGGAAAGGAAGGTTTAGAAAAATCTTATAACCCGACCCTTGTTGGTAAACCGGGTCAAAGAGAAATTGAGGTTAATTCAAATGGGAGAATAATAAGAGAAATTTCAAAAGTTGATAGCATAAAAGGGGATGAAATATTTTTATCTATTGATTTGAGATTACAAGAATATGCATACAATTTATTAAAATCTTATAAAGCTGGTTCCATAAATATCATTAATATTAAAACTGCTGAAATTTTATGTATGATATCAACACCAACATATGATCCTAATCAGATAGTTAAAAAACCTAATAAGTTATATTGGGAAAGTATTCTTACTAACTCTTTATCCCCGCTTACAAATAGAAGTATACAAGGTCTATACTCTCCTGGATCAACTTTTAAAATGATAGTGGCAATTGCGGCACTAAAACATGGTTTAATAAATTCAAATACAACACATACTTGTAGAGGTAAAATTGAATTTGGAAATAGATTGTATCATTGTTGGAAAACTAATGGACATGGCAAAATGAATGTTACTGATGCTATTAAGCAATCCTGTGATGTATTCTTTTATGAAATATCTAAAAAAGTAGGAATAGACAAAATAGCTGAAGTGGCATTAGATTTTGGACTTGGTCAATCATATGATATCTCAATGCCTAATCAAAAAAAAGGTATTATTCCTAATAAATCTTGGAAAAAAAATAGAATGGATGAAAGTTGGTACCCTGGTGAGACACTTATTTCAGCTATTGGGCAAGGTTTTGTTTTAACTAATCCCTTACAGTTAGCCGTAATGACGTCAATTATAGCCTCTAATGGTAAAATGATTAAACCATCAATATTAAAAAATCAGAGATCAAATTTTAAAGTAAACACTAAATATTCCAATGAAATTAAAATAATTAAAGAAGCTATGTATAAAGTTGTTAACGAAAATAAAGGAACTGCTTACAAATCAAGATTAGAAGATGTAAAATTTGCAGGTAAAACCGGAACATCTCAAGTTAAACGAATTTCTTTATCTGAAAGAGAAAGTGATGATTTTCGAAAAAAAGAAAAAGAATGGAAAAGTAGAGACCATGCATTATTTGTTGGTTATATGCCTTTTGATAATCCTAAATTTGCAATATCAGTAGTTATTGAACACGGTGGCTCAGGGGCATCAACTGCTGCTCCAATTGCTAGTCAGATATTTAAGTACATTTATAATAATAAGATATGATTATAGAAAAAATCAAAAATTTAAATTATCTACTTATTTTTTTACTTATTCTTTTATCTTTTATAGGTGCCGCAGGACTATATTCAGCAGCTGAGGGTTCATATCAGCCCTGGACATCGAGACATTTAATAAGATTTTATATTTTTTTAATAATGGCAGTAATAATTAGTGTGATTGATATAAAAATTATTTATAAATACTCCTATCTATTATTTATTTTAAGTTTAGTTTTATTAATCTCAGTAGAAATTATTGGTGTACTTGGAAAAGGAGCTACACGATGGATAAAAATATTTGGTTTTAGTATTCAGCCATCTGAGCTTGTTAAGGTTACTATTATTTTAGCTTTAGCAAAATTTTATCATGATCTAAAATTTGAAAATATTAAAAAGATTAGTTTTTTATTTTTTCCTTTTTTAATATTAACTATTCCTTTCATATTTGTTGTGATGCAACCAGATTTAGGAACATCATTAAGTATTTTAATATTAGGTGTTTTTATTCTTTTTTTAGCAGGCATTAGGTTGTGGAAATTTCTATTAGGTTTTACTGTAATAATAATCTCCATTCCTCTTTTTTTACGATTTATTAAACCATATCAGAGAGATAGAGTAATTTCATTTCTAGATCCAGAGTCAGATCCACTTGGCCAAGGCTATCAGCTTATTCAATCAAAAATAGCACTAGGATCAGGTGGAGGAACAGGTAAAGGTTTTTTACAGGGAACACAATCTTATCTTGAATACCTCCCAGAAAAACAAACTGACTTTATATTCACTCTTATTGGAGAAGAGTTTGGCTTTCTTGGAACTATATTTATAATTTTTCTTTTTATTTTATTAATCGGAGTTTGTTATTTTATTAGCATCAAATGCTTTCATGTTTTTGGAAGAATTATAGCTCTTGGAGTTGCGTCAAATATATTTATTTATGTTTTTATGAATATAGCTATGGTATCAGGGTTAATGCCCGTAGTTGGAATACCTTTACCTCTAATTTCTTATGGCGGATCAGTAATGTTATCAATAATGATATCCATAGGATTAGTACTAAACGTTGAACTCAATTATAATTTAAAAAAATTTAATAATGCTTAAAGTTATAAACTTACATAAAAATTTTGGAGGCTTAAAGGCAGTTAATAACGTTAATCTCAATGTACAAAAAGGCTCTATTACTGGTTTAATTGGACCAAATGGAGCTGGAAAAACTACCTTATTTAATACGATTGCTGGACTTTATGCACCCAATAATGGGGAAATTTTTTTAGAGGAAAAAAATATTGCTAGATTAAAACCTCATGAATTATTTAATATGGGTGTCTTAAGAACTTTTCAGATAGCTCATGAATTTACATCTCTTACTGTTTTAGAAAATTTAATGATGGTTCCTGGGAATCAACGTGGTGAAAAATTAATGTTTGCTTTATTTGCTGATCAATCAGTAAAGAATCAAGAAGAGGAAATAAGAGTTAAAGCGATTGAAGTTATTGATTTTCTAAATTTAACACATTTAACACAAGAGATAGCTGGAAATTTATCTGGTGGACAAAAAAAACTTTTAGAACTTGGTAGAACTATGATGGTTGATGCCCAATTAGTTTTATTAGATGAAGTTGGAGCTGGTGTTAATAGAACTCTTCTTAATGAAATTTCTGATGCTATATTAAGATTAAATAAAGAAAGAAATTATACTTTTTTTGTTATTGAGCATGACATGGATTTAATAGAAAAAATTTGCGATCCTGTCATAGTAATGGCAGAGGGCAGCGTATTATTTGAAGGCAAATTTTCTGATGTCAAATCAAATGAAAATGTTATTGAGGCATATTTAGGTAGAGGGTTAGAAAATAAAAAATAATGATTAGTTTAGTTGGTAATAATTTAACAGCAGGATACGGTGGTGTGGATATTATTAAAAATATTACCTTAGAAGTCAAGCAAGGAGAAATTGCTGTTATTGTTGGACCAAATGGTGCAGGAAAATCAACAGCTATGAAAGCTTTATTAGGAATGCTAAAATTAACGGATGGATCGGTGAGTTTTGCTCAAGATGATATTTCTATAATGCTTCCTCAAGACCGTGTTAATTTAGGTATCGCTTTTGTCCCTCAGACACATAATGTTTTTACAGGAATGAGTGTGGAAGAAAATTTAGAGATGGGCGGATTTATACGGAAAGATGATATTAATCATACAATTGAAGATATTTATAATCTCTTTCCTGTTCTTAAAGAAAAAAGAAATCAAAATGCAGGTGAATTATCAGGTGGTCAACGTCAGCAAGTTGCTTTTGGAAGAGCTTTAATGACGAAACCCACGATTTTAATGTTAGATGAGCCAACTGCTGGCGTTTCCCCTATTGTTATGGATGAATTGTTCTCACGTATTATTGAAGTTGGTAAAACAGGTGTTGGAATTTTAATGGTTGAGCAAAACGCTAAACAGGCTCTCAATATAGCAGATAGAGGCTATGTATTAGTTAATGGTAAAAATAGTAGAGAGGGTACAGGCCAAGAATTACTTAATAATCCTGAAGTTAGAAAATCATTTTTAGGAGGTTAGTTTGATTGATTTTATTAATGCTATCGTTGTTCTTCTGAATTTTGTGATCATACCTGGATTAACGTATGGTTCTCAATTAGCTCTTGGAGCTTTGGGTGTAACATTTGTTTACGCTATATTAAGATTTGCTAATTTTGCTCATGGTGAACTCATGTCATTTGGAGCAATGATTACAATATTATTCACATGGTTTTTTCAGTCACAGAATATTGGCTTAGGTATCCTTCCAACAGCGCTACTAGCATTACCATTTGGAATATTAGCTACAATTGTTCTGGGTTTACTCTCTGATAAATTTGTTTTTAAATATTACCGAACACAAAAAAGTGTCCCGGTTGTATTAGCTATGGTTTCTATTGGTGTTATGTTTGTAGTCAATGCCATCATTAGGATTATCGTTGGCACCCAAACTATTAAATTTTCTGATGGACAAAAATTCATCATGAAAGCAAAACAATTTAAAGTGATGACAGGATTAAATGAAGGATTGGCGTTAAAATTTTCTCAAGTTATTACTATTTTCATTACGATTGCACTATTAACATTTACTTTTTGGTTTTTGCAAAAAACGAAAACAGGAAAATCAATGCGTGCGTTTTCGGATAATGAAGATTTAGCTTTATTATCTGGGATCAATCCAGACCGTGTTGTTTTTATTACGTGGTTAATTGTAGGAACATTAGCTTGTGTTGCTGGAACGTTATATGGCTTGGATAAAAGTTATAAACCTATCATTTATTTAAATCTGGTATTACCGATATTTGCTTCTGCTATCGTTGGAGGGATAGGCAGTCCTTTTGGGGCAGTGGTAGGTGGGTATGTTATAGCTTTTTCAGAAATCATGGTCACTTATGCATATAAAAAATTCTTTAAATATATAATGCCAGAGAGTCTTGAGCCATCTAGTCTAGTACAATTACTCTCCACAGATTATAAATTTGCCGTATCCTTTACAATTCTAGTGATTGTTTTATTAATTAGACCTTCAGGCATATTTAGAGGAAAGGTTCTGTAATGAGATTTGATAAATATGAGTGGATTGCAATATCTATTATGGTGTCCTTATTTATTTTAGTTGGTTTTATTCAAGGATGGTCAGTTAGTTTAGTTATTCTTAATATGTGTATCATCTCTGCTATCATGACCATGGGTGTTAATATTTCATGGGGATATGCAGGTGTCATTAATTTTGGTGTAATGGGTTTTTTAGCGATGGGAGGTTTAGCAGCCGTGTTGGTATCGTATCCACCTGTCAAAGAAGCCTGGCACGTTGGTGGATCAGGACTTGGTATTAGTTTTGTTTTATTAATAGCATTAGTAACAGTTGTATATTTTATTACCAAATTAGTAGAAAAAAAATCACATCAATATTGGTTAAACGGTTTGGTAATTTTCTTTGGCTTAATCATCATTCGATATTTTTTTCTTAATGCGACAGATAGAATTGAAGAAGTTGATCCAGCTTTAGCGGGATTTTTGGGTGGAGCTAATTTACCTATTATCTTTTCATGGGTTGTAGGAGGTTTTTTTGCCGGTGGTGTTGCCTTTGTTATTGGAAAAGTAGCACTTGGATTACGCTCTGATTATTTAGCAATCGTCACACTTGGTATCTCCGAGATTGTTGTTAGTGTTCTTAAACATGAAGAATGGCTATCTAGAGGTGTTAAAAATGTTATTGGCCTTAAAAGACCTGTGCCCTATGAGATTAATCTCCAAGTTTCTGATTGGTTTATCACTATGGTGACTTGGTTTAACTCATCAAAACTCAATCAAATTATAGATCCTGATCAAAAGCAACAAATACTAAATAATTTAATAATTGATAGCTCCAGTTTATTTGTGAAACTAAATTATGCGATATTATTTTTCACTGTCATGATTGTTATTTATTATTTTGCTAATAAAGCGCAAATATCTCCTTGGGGGCGTATGATGCGCGCTATTCGCGATAATGAAGTCTCAGCGAATGCGATGGGAAAAGATATTGTGAAACAGCATTTAATCATCTTTGTGATTGGTGCAGCCATAGTTGGTGTCGCTGGGGCAATGCTAGTTACGTTAGATGGTTTATTTACACCATCTGGATACAGACCACTTCGTTTTACCTTTATTATTTGGATTATGGTTATTGTGGGAGGAAGCGGTAATAATCTTGGTGCAATATTTGGAGGTTTTGTTATTTGGTTTTCATGGATTGAAGTGGCCCCTATAACTACTTTTTTAATTAACTTATTTACCTCAGGACTAGATCAACAAAATGCTATTCGCTTACATTTATTGGATAGTGTTCCGTATTTTAGGTATTTATTAATGGGAATGGTACTACTTTTGATCTTACGTTACAGACCTAAAGGAATTATTCCAGAGAAAGTAAGGCATTCTTAGACTTTGTAATTTACTTTAATTTTTTTAAATAGGAAAAAAAATTTCTCTCCGTGGAGAAGAGACTTTGTTCCCCCCCAATAACTATATAAAACTTTTAAAGCCTAATCATATCAAATAATTGTAAATACTTGATAAACTAATATTTAAATATTTTTTAAATCAACAATTTTAGAATTTGTTTTTTTTATTATTAATTCTATAATATTTTTTTATGTTAAGTGATACTGACTATATTGTAATCGGGGGAGGGGCATCAGGTTGTGCAATTACATCTTCATTGTTAAAAAATAATTCAAAAGTAACTTTATTTGAGGCTGGACATTCACATCATAATTTTTTATTAAATGTTCCAGCTGGTTTTTTTAAACTTCTTAACAGTACAAAATATGCTGAGTATTATAAAACTAAACCACAACATCATTTAGGAGGTAAGACAAGTATTATTCCTCAAGGTAATGTTCTTGGCGGAGGGACGTCTATAAATTCACAAATTTATATGAGAGGTAGAAGTGAAGATTATAATGAATGGAATGATATTTTAAGAGTCAATAATGACAATGTAGAATGGAATTGGGAGACACTACTTCCATACTTTAAATCAATGGAAAATAATGAAAGATTTGAGAATGAATATCATGGAAAAAAAGGACAACTAAATGTTTCAAATTCTAAATTTATTAACCCCCTAACTTATGATTTTATTGATTCAGTGTCAAATTTAGGAGTTAGAAAAACGGAAGACTTTAATGGAGAATTTCAACAAGGTGTTGGAAAATACCAATATATGAATGCAAAAGGAAGGCGATCTTCTGCGGCTCATGCATTTATAGATCCTGAAATTAATAATCCAAATCTTAATCTAAAATTAAATACAAAAGTAATTAAGATTATTATTGAGAATTCTAAAGCGATAGGAGTTCAGTATGAGGGAAAAAATGGTGTAATTGAAAAAATTTATGCAAAAAATGAAGTGGTACTTGCTGCTGGTTCTTTTGTAACTCCTAAGATTTTAAATCTATCTGGTATTGGAGATAGTGAAGAACTTAATCAACATGAAATTAATTGTATCAATCATTTACCGGGTGTGGGAAAAAATTTAATTGATCATCCAGAATGTCCCATAATAGCTAAGGCTAATGGAAAATATGGTTATTTTAAAGAGGGAGAAGGATGGAGGATGATTAAAAATGGTCTAGAGTTTTTACTCTTTGGATCTGGTCCAGTAAATTCTACTGGAGTAGAGGCTGGAGCTTTTCTAAATCCTATTAATCCAAAAGATTTATCATATATTCAAGCCTTTTTTATACCTAGTATGTACATGTATGCTGATACTATAGGAGTAATTAAAGAAGATTATGGAATGAGTATCACAACAGTAATGACTAAACCTAAATCTCGAGGATTTGTTAAACTTAGGTCTGCAAACTATAAAGATCCTCCAGAAATCCATTTAAATCTTTTAAGTCATGAAGAGGATATGAAAATGATGATAGCTGGCCAACGTTTTTTTTTAGAGGTTCTAAAGACAAAACCTTTATCAAATAAAATTGAAAAAATTATTTTTCCTGATTTAGATAATTTAGAGGATAGAAACTTAGAAGAGCATTGTCGTAAATCTGTTAAAACTAACTATCACCCATCTGGAACCACTAAAATGGGTGCTGATAATGATAAGATGGCCGTCCTTGACTCTAGAATGAGAGTCAGAGGTATAGAGAATTTAAGAGTTTGTGATTTATCTGCAATGCCTAATATTAATTCTGGAAATACGTCTGCTCCAGCAATGATGCTAGGTTTAAGATGTGCAGATTTAATTTTAGGTTCTTAGTTAGGGCACAAAAAAACCCAGCTAAATAAGCTGGGTTTTTAGAATTAAATAATTTAGTAAATAATATTATAAGGCACCTACTGTTACAAAACCACCACCAGAAACTTCAAGTTCCTTAAATGCACCGGCTGCATCACCAAATACATTAAACTCAACATCAGTTGCGCCTTGGTAATCAATATCTTTACCATCTGCTAACATTTGCAGACCGTAAGATAATTGACCTGGATTAATAATTATTCCAGGGGCATTAGATACTTTGAGAATATTTGATAGGATTGATTTTCTATCAGCTGAACCACCTGCTTGAATTGCAAGAGCAATAATAGCAGCGGCATCATAAGACTCTCCTACGTAAGGACCAGATCCATCCATACCGTTTGCAGCAGCAAGTTCACCAAATTTGGCAGAACCTTTTGAAATTGCACCTGGCATAGAACCAAATGAGCCTTCAAGGTCAGCACCGATATTATCAACAATTGATTGACCAATCATACCATCAGATAGAACAAAAAGATCAAACGCACCAGAATCAAGAGATGCTTCGATCATACCTTTTCCACCATCATCAATATAACCAATAACTAAAAGAGCATCACCACCAGCAGATGCTAAAACACCTACTTCTGATGAATAATCAGCTTTACCATCTTCGTGAGAAGCAGAAGCAGTAATTGTGCCACCACCAGCAGCAAAAGAAGCTTCAAATACTTCAGCTAGACCTTTACCATAGTCATTGTTAGTGTAAGTTACAGCAATACTTTCAATGCCTCTTTTAAGAGCAAGGTTAGCTAAAACTTTACCACCCATTGCATCAGAAGGAGCAGTTCTCCAGAATGTACCATTATCAGCAACTTTACTCAAACCAGGTGAAGTTGCAGAAGGAGATACCATTAGTACTCCGTTAGGAACAGCTACATTGGCATTGATAGCTCCAGTAACACCAGAACAGTCAGCACCCATTATTGCAGCAACGCCATCAGCAACCATTTGCTCAGCAGCAGCAGTAGCAGCAGCAGAGTCAACACAAGTTGAGTCAGCTTCCATAATTGTTAACGTCTCTCCATCTAAAAGATTTCCAGAATTAGATGCTTCTAAAAAAGCTAATCTAGCTCCATCTCTCATAGCAGGAGTTAAAGATTCAATTGGTCCTGTAAAACCAAGAATAATACCCACTTTAATTTCAGCTAAAGCAACAGTTGTAATCGAAGACAAACTGATGATAGCCGCAACTAGTAATTTTTTCATATTTCCTCCGAGAAATTATAATTTTTTTTATATAGATCAAATCAATTCCAAGGTACAGAAATCAATGATATTGAATTAGTTAAATTAGTAAAAAATACCAAAAAATGGAAGAATTTTATACAAATACGGTGGTTATTGGGGCTGGAGTTGTAGGTTTAGCTATTGCTAAAGCAATTAGTGAAAAAAATAATGAAGTTATTATTTTAGAAAAAGAAGATAAAATTGGACAAATAACGAGTTCTAGAAACTCTGGAGTTATTCATGCAGGCATTTATTATCAATCGCATACTTTAAAATCTAAGTTTTGCGTTGAAGGAAATCAATTACTTTATGCTTATGCTAAAAAATTTAATGTCCCTTATATTAATACAAAAAAATTAATTGTAGCTAATGATGAATCACAAATAGAACAAGTATTTGAAATAAAAAATAAAGCTGAATTAAATGGTGTTGAAAATTTAGAAATTTTAGATGAAAAACAAATTAAAATATTAGAGCCATTAATTAAATCTTCTGGAGGTTTATTAGTTCCCTCTACTGGTATAATCGATCAACATACGTTGATGCAATCCTACCTTGGTGAGTTTGAAAATAATGGTGGTATGGTTTCTTATAGTTCAGAAGTAAAAAAAATATTTTCTAAAAATAAAAAATTTGAAATTGTAGTTGAGGATAAACAACATAATCAAACTGCTATTATTTGTGATTACTTAATTAATGCTGCTGGCATATTTTCTTCTGATATTGCTAACTGTATTGATGGTCTTGATAAAAAATATGTACCCATTACATATCTAGCCAAAGGAAATTATTTTTCTTTAAATAAAAAACTTCCTATCAATCATTTAATTTATCCTATTCCAGAAAAAATAAGTCTCGGTATTCATTTAACTTTAGAAATAGATAATTCTGTTAAATTTGGTCCAGATGCTGAATGGGTTGATGATCCCTATGATTATTCTGTGAAAGAGAGGTTAAAGACAAAGTTTTATCATTCAATAAAAAACTATTTACCAGATATTGAAGAAAGTATGTTATTCCCTGCCTATTCAGGGTTACGACCAATTAATAGTAAAGATGATAAGACAAAGCGAGACTTTACAATTAGTACTGTTGAAAACCATAAAATAGAAAATTTAATTAATTTATATGGTATAGAATCTCCAGGCTTAACATCTTCATTAGCAATAGCTAAATATGTTACGGAAAGATTGTAAATGACAATTGGAATTTTAGGTGGAGGAGTTTGGGGAAGCGCTCTAGCAAAACTTTTTAGTGATCAAGAAGTATTAATTTATACAAGAGATAAAAAAACGATGAGCTCTATTAATAATCATCATTTTAATCCTAAATTAAAATATGTCATATTTAATGATAATGTTAAAGCTACAGATGATTTAGAAGAAATTAGCAAAAAAAAATTAATTTTTATTGCTCTCCCTAGTCAAAAAATACGTGAGGTATTATCACAATCATATTTTAATAATATAAATGCTGATATAATTATCGCCTCTAAAGGGATTGAGATTACTTCGTCTTTATTTTTATCTCAAGTAGTAGAAAATTTAATAAAGCCAAATTCATTAAGTATTTTATCAGGCCCATGTTTCTCAGATGAGGTAGCGCAGGATCTGCCAACAGCAGCAACTTTTGCCTCTTCTAATTTTCAAGTATTTGAAAAGGTATCTAAAATGATAAGTGATAAGAGATTCCGTATTTACTATTCAGAAGATTTAATAGGATGTCAAATTGGCGGCGCCTTAAAAAATATTTATGCTATTGCTGCAGGCATTTCAGATGGTTTAAATTTAGGTGAAAACGCAAGAAGTGCACTGATTACTCGATCTTTTGTAGAAATATCAAGATTTGCAATGTTTTTTAATGCAAAAAAAGAAACAATTTTTGGCTTATCTGGTTTAGGTGATTTAATGTTAACTTGTAATTCTGCTAAATCTAGAAATACTAATTTTGGTATTAAAATTGCGAATATCAAGCACGAAAATTTTGAGAAAGAACTTGATAAAAATGCAATTACAGAAGGGTATTATACTGCTAAAGCAACCATAAAAATTGCATCAGAAAGTAATATTGATATGCCAATTTTAGAGTCTGTTTTTAATATTCTATATAATGAATTTAATATAGAAGACGAAATTAATAAATTAATGGCAAGACCGCTAACAATAGAAAATTAAATAATATAAATGAAACTAGATACAGATTTAGTGAGTAATATTCGCGTTAATCTTAGCGCTATTGAAAGAAGAACCTCTACATTAACGAAAAGACGTTCAGTCAAAAAAGAATATCAAGCTGCCTGGCTTCTTAAAGCAATTTCTTTAATTGATTTAACAACGTTAAGTGGTGACGATACTGCAGGTAAAGTAGAGCGTTTATGTGAAAAAGCTAAAAGACCAATCTCTTCTGATCTTCTGAATCTATTAGGTTTGAAACAAGGTGATGTACAAGTTGGTGCAGTTTGTGTTTATCATCATCTAATTAAAGAGGCTAAAAAAAATTTACCTAATAATATTCCAGTAGCTGCTGTATCAACGGGTTTTCCTGCAGGTTTATCATCTTACAAAACTAGAAAAATTGAAATCACTGAGTCTATAAAGAATGGTGCTGATGAAATAGATATTGTTATTAATAGAGGTTTTGTTTTGCAAAATAATTGGAAAAAACTTTATGAAGAGGTAGCAGATTTTAAAAAAGTGGCAAAGAACAAGCATATTAAAGCGATATTAGGTGTAGGTGACCTAGAAACACTTAGAAATGTTGCTAAAGCATCGATGGTTTGTATGATGGCAGGTGCAGATTTTATTAAAACGTCAACAGGTAAAGAAACGATAAATGCAAACTTAAATAACAGTCTTGTGATGCTCCGTATGATAAGGCATTATTATCAAATGACTGGTAAAAAAATTGGCTTTAAACCCGCCGGAGGAATTTCTACTGCTAAAACAGTGATTGAATTTTTAATATTAGTGATGGAAGAACTTGGTCATGATTGGATCAATCCAAAATATTTGCGTATTGGTGCTTCCAGTCTACTTATTGATATTGAGAGACAACTCTATCACTTTGCTTTAGGTAGATATGCAAATAAAGAAAAATTAGCGATTGGATAATGAGTAAAATTATACAAAACTTTAAAAATATTTCTTACGGTCCAGCACCAGAAGACAGTAAAGATGTAGTGGCGTGGATAAACTCTTTAGAAAATCTAAATCTTTTATTTATTAATGGCTCATGGATAAAATCTAAATCTTTAAAAAAAATTCAAGTTATTAATCCAGGAACTAATGCTAAACTCACTAATTTATCAATTGCTAATAAAGCAGATGTTAATGCCGCTGTAGGAGCTGCTAAAAAAGCTTTTATCTTATGGTCTAAAACAACCTCAGATAAGAGAGCAAAATATCTTTATGCATTAGCAAGGTTAATTCAAAAGCATTCTCGTTTTTTATCTGTATTAGAAACAATTGATAATGGAAAACCTATCAGAGAAACTAGAGATATAGATATACCATTAGTAGCAAGACATTTTTATTATCATGCTGGTTGGGCAAAAAAAATTGACACAAAAACTCATAAACCCATTGGTGTTATTGGCCAGATTATTCCATGGAATTTTCCATTATTGATGATGGCTTGGAAAATAGCGCCAGCTATTGCTGCAGGCAACACAGTTGTTTTAAAACCTGCTGAATTTACTTCTTTAACTGCACTGTATTTTGCTGAGTTATGTCAAAAAGCTAGAATTCCAAAGGGTGTGATAAATATTATTACTGGAGACGGTAGCACAGGGGAGCTTATTACATCACATCCTGATACTAAAAAAATTGCTTTTACAGGATCAACTGAAGTTGGGAAAAAAATAATTCAATCAACTGCTAAACAAGAAAAAAAACTAACAATGGAGCTTGGTGGAAAGTCACCTTTTATAGTTTTTGACGATGCTGATCTTGATAGCGCAGTTGAGGGTGTTGTTGATGCAATCTGGTTTAATCAAGGTCAGGTATGTTGTGCTGGCTCACGTTTATTAGTTCAAGAGAGTGTTGAAAAAATTGTTATAAAAAAATTGAAGGCACGAATGGAAAAATTGAGAGTTGGGAATCCTCTTGATAAATCTATTGATATTGGTGCAATTGTTGCCCCTGTACAATTAAAAAAGATACAATCGATAGTTAAAAAAGGTGAAAAGGAAGGATCTAAATTATGGCAACCAAGTTGGGCTTGTCCTAAAGAAGGGTTATTTTATCCACCTTCGATCTTTACTAATGTTTCTCCATCATCTTTCATAGCTCAAGTTGAAATATTTGGACCTGTCTTATCAATACTTAGCTTTAGAACGCCTAGTGAAGCAGTATCTATTGCCAATAATACACCTTATGGGCTAGCCGCAAGTGTTTGGTCTGAAAATATTAATCTGGCTTTAGATATAGCGCCAAAAATAAAAGCAGGTGTTATATGGATAAACTCAACTAATCTATTCGATGCTTCTTGTGGATTTGGTGGATATAAAGAAAGTGGGTTTGGAAGAGAAGGTGGTGCTGAAGGGATAAGAGCATATCAAAATAGCACTCTTCCTGAAGCTAGTAAAATTTCCAAAAAAATAAATAAAAATAAAGTCGAGCTCCCTTCAATAGATGCGACTCCCAAATTATATGTTGGGGGTAAACAAAAAAGACCTGATAGCGGGTATTCTTTTAATCAGTTATCTGCGCAAAAAGATTTTATTTGCGATATTGCTAGAGCTAACAGAAAAGATGTTAGAGATACGGTTGAGGCTGCATCAAAATCAAAGATAGGAAGTTTAAATAATTTCAATCGTTCTCAGATTTTATTTTATTTAGCAGAGAATTTATCACAACGAAAAGAAACATTTGTTAATTTATTAATGAGCATCACGGGTGTGAATAAAAATCAAGCGTTAAAAGAATTTGAGCAATCTTGTGAGAGAATTTTTTATTATGCTTCGATGGCTGATAAGTTTGAAGGTAATATTCATAATCCTCCTATGCGCGGCTTAACGTTGGCTGTAAAAGAATCAATAGGTATTGTGGCAAGCATCATGAACGATAATAAACCACTTCTTAGTTTATCAACTATTATCTCTTCTCTTTTTGCAAATGGTAATGCGAGCATTATTGTTCCCTCAGAAAAAACATCATTAATTGCAACATCTTTGTATCAAGTTTTTGATACCTCTGACATTCCAGCAGGATCGATTAATATTTTAACAGCAAAAGAAAATGAACTTAATGAAACATTAACACAGCATGAAAATGTTCACGGAATATGGGCTTTTTCAAGTGATACAAAAGTGCGATCATCTATTATTCATGGCACTGTATTTAATTTAAAAAGATATTGGTGCCCAATAAATACCAATATAGATTGGTCAAATAATTCTGAAGAGTTTCTTAATGAATTTCTACATGAAGGATCACAGGTAAAAAATATTTGGATCCCATACGGAGAATAAGCTATAAAAGTACTATGCTAATTAATATTGATCCTATTCTTAGTCCTGAAATTTTAAAAACAATGCGTGAAATGGGTCATGGTGATCGTCTAGTTATCTCTGATATTAATTTTCCTGCTCACTCTAATCACAACCGGGTGCACCGACTTGATGGTTTAGATATGACAACTGTTATGCGTGCTGTTCTTTCTGCTTTTCCTTTGGATAGTTTCGTTCCGGCAGCAGTACATAGAATGGAAATAGATGATAGCCCTGATGAAATCAATGAAGCTAATCAGGAAGTTTTTAATGCAATTAAAGAAGTATCAGGAGGTTATTGGAAAATTGGTTCATTTGAGCGTCAACAGTTTTATAAAGAGTCCAAAAATACGTATGCCATTATTACAACAAGCGAGAGACGACCATATTGTAACTTTATTTTAACAAAAGGTGTTATTAAACCAGATGGAACTGTTTGGCTTTTAGATAAATAATGAGCATAAGTGTACTTGGTATTTATGTTGCTGATCTTGTTTTTTTTGGAAAAAAAATTCCTGAAGAAGGTGAGACAATTTTAGGCAATAATTTTGTCATTGGTCCTGGAGGTAAAGGTTCTAATCAAGCTGTTGCTGCAGCTAAAGCAGGTGTTAAAACTTACTTTATTTCCAAAATTGGAGAAGATCAATTTGGTGAAATGGCAATTAAAATTTATGATGAAGCAAAAGTGGATTACTCGAATGTTATTATTTCAAAAGAACATTCAACAGGAGCAGCGGCTATCATGGTCAATGAACAATCAGGTACTAATGCTATTAACGTATTTCCAGGAGCAGCAGGCGCTATTACAAATAGTGATATTGATAAAGCAGAAGAGGCTATCAAAAATTCTAAAATCTTTCTTACACAATTAGAGGCACCAAAAGATACAGTGATGTATGCAATTAAAAAAGCTAAAGAATTAGGTTTACAAACTATACTTAACCCAGCACCAGCAGCAGACATTGATAAAAGTATTTTTCCCTTTGTTGATTATTTCACTCCAAATGAAACAGAAGCAAGTTTTTATGTTGATCATCCTGTTGAGACACACGATGATGCAAGTAAAGCCGCTTCAACGTTATTAGGCATGGGGATAAAAAACGTGATCATTACACTTGGTGAAAAAGGAGCATATTTTGCTAATGCTGAAGAAACATTTTCTTCCCCCATAGCAAATTTATCTAATCCAGTTGTTGATACAACTGGTGCAGGCGATGCTTTTAATGCTGGTTTTGCTGCAGCATTAACAGAAAATCAAAATATGAAGGACGCTATTTCATTTGCTAGTGCTACTGCAGGATTATCGACAACGAAGATTGGAACAGCAAATTCAATGCCAAATCGAGAGGAAATTGATAAAATTCTCTAATTAATGTAATATAGAATTATGCAACAATTTCTTGAAAGATTATTATATTTTTGGGCAGCCATTACAGCTATTGGACTTTTTTTAGTTATAATTATATGGACAATTTGGACCATAATATGGGTTGCTTTCATATGCTTATTTATAGCAATAGTAGCGACTATTTTTTACCATTTTTATTGGTCAAAAAAAAATTAGCAATTATTTTCCAAATCTAAAAATTAGTGTAGATATGTTTAATGCCACCAAAGTATATTTTCTATGATTTAGAAACAACTGGGAGAGGGAAAAAAGAAAGCCCTAAGGCTTTTGGTACTACTCCTAAATGGGAGCAGATAATGCAAATAGCTGCAATTGTGACAGATGAAAATTTTCAGGAAACAAATCAAAATATTAACGAATTTTGTAGACCACGAACGTCAATTATATCGCAACCAGGAGCATTGCTAACAACACAAAAGGGTATCAAAGAAGCTCTTCATGCTGAAATGTCCTCTTATGAATTAATGAAAAAGATTAATGCTACCTTTGATGAGTGGAAAAAAGATACTCAAGAACCAGTATTTATTGGCCACAATATTATAGATTTTGATGAGTCAGTTTTGGAATACAATTTATTCCATAATTTATTTTTTCCTTATATTACAAGAAAGAATAGGGGTGATACTTTAAGCTTAGCAAGAGCGCTATACGCTTTAAATCCCAGTAGTATTAAAACGCCTTTAACAGCCAGAGGAAATCCTAGTTTTAAATTAGAAAAATTAGCTGAGTTAAATAATTTACCAATAGAATTTGCTCACGATGCATTAAGTGATGTTAGAACATCTATTGCTCTTACAAAATATATACAAGAAAGTGATAAAGATAACTGGAATCAACTACAGATGACGATGAATAAAGAAAAAGCGATGAACTATGTTAGTTCAAATAAAGGATTTTGTTATATGACTAGTTTTGCTGGCAGGGTAAAACTTCAGGCATTATCAATGGTATGTGAGTCACAATACAGTGGATGGTTTCATACGATTGATTTAGCTCATGACCCTGAACCTTTGATTGAATGTAGCGCAGAAGAATTTAAAAAATTAATAAAAAAGAAAAACAGGTATGTTATTTGTAATCAACATCCTATTTTATTGCCTGGTAAAATTGCTTCTAACTATGAACCTTATAATGAGATTGGTGCAGAGGTTTTAAATGAAAGAGCGAAGATGGTTTATAAAAATAAAACTCTTGCAGATAAATTTAAGTTAATGGAAATTGATCGTCAAATTGAAAAAGAAGAAGAGTCTTCTCAGGATAATATTTTTCCTGAGAGCAAAGCAAATCTTTTTACTCAGTTTGGTCAAGCATCAGACCTTGCTGAATTTCATGAAAAAGAAACTTGGGAAGATAAATATAAAATTGCACTTAGCATAAAAGATCCACGTGCTAACTTTATGTTAAAACGTCTAATCTTTGATGAGAGTCCAAAAATACTTTCTAATGAAGATTTTAAAATGGTGCATCGTGAACTACACGATAGGTTGGTAATTAATCAAGAACGACCTTTTACCACCATTCCTGAAGCGATGAATTATGTTGATACAGAATTTACTAAATTAGAAGAGAATGCTGATGAGGAAAAAGAGAAAAAACTAACAATCTTAAAAGATTACAATAAATATTTATTATTTTTAGAAAAATATTTTACTAATAAAAATGCAGAACCGCTTCCAAGCGGACCAGAATTAGCTAAAATTATTTTTAGTTAATGTTCGAATTACAGTTTTTTTTAATTGGTATTATACAAGGGATTACAGAATTTTTACCTATTAGCTCATCAGGACATTTAGTATTATTTGCTGAATTGACCAGCTGGGAAGACCAAGGATTATTTACTGATGTTGCAGTACACTTTGGTACACTATTTGCAGTTATTTTTTATATGAGAAAAGAAATTTATTATCTAATTTTAAATATTTTTAAATTTCAAATATTTGACAATAAAATTATACTTAAGATTGTGATAGCAACTATACCAGCAATTATTATTGGTTTTTTTATTTATGATTTTGTAACTTTATATTTCAGAAATATTAAAGTAATGGCTATATCAAGTATAGTGTTTGCTATAATATTATATGTTGCTGATCAAAAAATTACTAAAAGTAAGAGTTGGAAAAATATTACTTTTAAAGAAGCTTTAATTATAGGCCTATGGCAAGTAATGGCTTTTATTCCTGGGGCTAGTAGGGCAGGAGTCACTATTACTGGAGCACGATTTTTAAAATTTAATAGATTTAATGCAACAAAATTTTCAATGCTATTATCTATCCCGATTATTTTAGCCTCATTATCGCTATCTCTTATCAATTTTTATAATTCAAGTGATTCAGTAACTAATTTATATCCATCTATTTTTGCTTCTTTTGTAGCTTTTATAACAGCTTTATTATCTATTACTTTTATGATGAGATTAATTTTAATAACTAATTTTAATATCTTTATTCTCTATAGAATCTTATTAGGAATTTTTATATTTCTATTTGTATAAATCAGTTAGTCTGTGTAAAGATATATTTATAAAACAGTAAATATATGCATAAAATTAATGGCGCTTACTGCGCAGCAATTACGCCAATAAATCAGGACTTAACAGTCAATAAAGATTTATACCTCAGACATTGTCAATCACTTATAAGAAAAGGGTTAGATGGCTTAACATTATTTGGAACAAATGGTGAGGCTAGTAGTTTTTCGATAAAGCAAAAAAAAGAAAGTATACATTTTTTACTAGAAAATCGAATTGATCCAAAAAACTTAATATTAGGAACGGGATCCTCATCTCTTGAGGATGCAATAGATATGACGAAGTTTTCCGTTGAGATAGGGGCAAAAGCAGCTTTGGTTTTACCTCCATATTATTTTAAAAATGTAAGCGATGATGGAGTGATAACTTATTACAGAAATATAATTGAGCAAATTGGGGAAAATGAGTATAAATATTTATTATACAATATACCTCAACACTCGGGTGTTACCATCAGCTTTAACATAATCGAAAACCTCCTAAAGCTCTATCCAAATAATGTTGTTGGCCTTAAGGATTCTACTGGAGATTTAGAGAGTATGCTCAAAACTATAAAATATTTTAATGAACTAGCTGTTTTTTGTGGAAATGGAGCCCTTGCTTTACATACTAGTAAAAGAGGTGCTGCTGGAGCTATTACAGGTGATGCAAATATTACTGCTAAACTCCTTAGTTTTATAATTCATAACTTTAAAAATGAAAAACAAATCAATAATTTTATGGAAATTCAAAGTTTGATTGAAAAAATTAGAAATGTTTTAGCAAGCCATGAACAAATAAGTCTTCTTAAAGCTTATCATAGTGTTGCTGATAATATACCAAATTGGAATAATATTATGCCTCCACTTAAAAAAATTGATGATCCATCTAATAATAAGCAAGTAACTGCTTTATTAGATTTAGTGAATCAAATCGATACCTTAGTACCTTCTAGTTCTTGAGGTAAAATAATCTTTAGCTTTTAAAGCAATAATATCTTGAACGGGTTTTAGAAAAACAGCAAAACCAACACAATCTGTAAAAAAACCCGGTGTAATTAAGAGTAAACCAGAAATTAGTAAAAAAATACCACCCTTAATTTCATCTGTAGGCATCACGCCTTCTGCCATATTTTGACGGGCATTTAAAAGAAGACTTAACCCTCTTTTTCTTACTAAAAATATACCAACTAGGGCTGTTAATAAAATAATAGCGACTGTGTTTAAAATTCCAATATTAGAACCAATTGTAATAAAAATAATAATTTCAATTATGGGAATTATTATAAAAATTAAAAATATCATTCAGGTGTGGGGTTTAAATTTTCTTCTTTTAAATTTATTTCAATTTGAATTTCAAATTCTCGTAAACGCTTATACACACTTGCAAATTCAATTATAGTAGGCCAAGCCCTAAAGAGATATTGTAATGATCCCTCTACACGCCCAAATGCTCTAATAATTTGTTGCATCACGCCTAAAGTCATTACCCCAGCAACAATTGCAGGTGCAAGAAATATATAGGCCGCAAGAACATTTGCTTGCAGATAAGCTAATCGGCCGATACTAAAATAGAGATAATATAAATAACTTTTGAAATGTATTTGTCTGACTCCTTGAAAAAGTTCTTCAAGAGTTTTAGGTCTTACCCCGCCATCATCTTCAGCAATAACTAATACTTTTCTATAAGCGGCTTCTTTTTTTTGAAGATCATATTCTATGCCTACTAAACGTAATATCCACGCTAACACTATCATTAATATCGTTCCACCGACTGCCCATATGAATGCACCAGATACAAGCCCATATTGCCAATCTCCAAACCATAAAATTGGGATGCCCACTGATAATGTCATTAATAGAGGAAAGAATTCTATAAGCACCAAAACAGACTCAATTAAGCTGGTTCCTAGCCCTTCCATAATTCTGCTAAATTTAATTGTATCTTCTTGAACCCTTTGACTAGCACCTTCAATTGTACGGGCTTTATCATAAACACTGTGATACCATTCTACCATTGCAGTTCTCCAACGGAACAAAAAGTGTGATGTCAAAAATGAAATACCCAAACCTAAAATAATAGATAATGCTGCAAGTTTAGCAAAGTCAGCTAATCCTCCCATGTATTCTTGCATAGTTATTGCATTAGGAGTGCCAAGTGCTTTTTGAATCATGTCATAAAACTCACCGAACCACTCATTAATTTTTACATCAATTTGTACCTGGACCCAGATTGAAGTTAGAATAACGACTGAACCAATGTATGCCCAAGAATACCATTTAGGATTAGTGAAGAATTTAAACATATTTAAATATATATGGTTTATTTTATAGTTTTAAACAATCATTGATATTACTTTAGAAAGTTATCTACTTCAACTTGATAAGACTCTACAAGCCTATTAGTTTCATTTGCCATACCTACAATGGCGATAAGTTCTTTTAACATCTTATCTGACATCCCCTTTTTTTTTGCTGCTGCTGTATGAGAGCGGATACAATATTCACAACTATTAGTCATGGAAACGGCCATATAAATCATTTCTTTAGTTAAAGGATCTAAAGCACCTTTCTTCATAATTGCTTTTAGAGAAGTCCAAGTTCTTTCAAGGGTATCGGGATCATTAGCGATAGTTCGCCAAAAATTTGGAATTGATTTTATTTTTCTTTCTTTTTTAATATTATTAAAAATCTTTTTTACTTTTCCTGTCGCTTTTTTTTCTTCAATAGGGTTAAAAATAGACATAATTTCTCCTAGGTTGGAGAACATAATAGATTAGAAAAGAAAAAGATTAAAGGTGGTAAAGTAGTTATTTCTTCTTTTGACGTCTTTTATTGCGTCTGTATTTAGACCCTCTTTTACGACGACCACGATGTTTTTTTGGATATCCCATATTTATGAAGGTTTATACAAATTCTTTTAAGTAAGTCAAAGATTAATAATGCCAATCTTTTGCTTCGTTAAACAAAAAATCTCTAAAAACCTCTAATCTACGATCATTTTTGAAAGCTTCCGTATAAACAAAGTAAGTTTGATATGAAGGCCCTTCTATGTTGGGCAGAACTCTTACTAAATGGGGTTTGTCAGCAACCATATAGTCTGGAAGTGAAGCCAAACCAGCTCCTTTTTCAACAGCTAATGACATGCCATAAATACTATTAACTCTAAATTTTGGTTTTCTTTTAATGCCTTCTTTTCCTAATTTTAAAATCCAGTCAATATTTGAGATAGGAGAGGGTAATCCTGATCCAAAACATATTAAACTGTGTTTATCTAAATCATTAATATTTCTTGGAATACCTACACTTTTTAAATAATCAGAAGATCCATAAATATGATTATGAAAATTGACAAATTTTTTAAAAATTAAATTTGCTTGAGTGGGTTTTTTTACACGTACAGCGACATCAGCAATTCTACTGGCTAAATCTACTTCTTCATCTGACATAATAATGCTAACTTCCATATCTGGATATTGGTTAGTAAATTTAGTAATTCTTGGTGTTAGCCATGTAGATCCAAACCCTACTGTGGTGCTTATATTAAGTCTTCCAACGGGTTTTGTTTTTTTATCAATTAGTTTTTTTTCAAAACCTGAAACGGATGTATTGATTTGGCTAACAGTAGTAAATAAATTTTCACCCTGCTCTGTTAATCTTACACCTTTTTGATGTCTAATAAACAATGGTGTTTTTAAATCATATTCTAAATCTTGAATTTGTCTACTTAGAGCTGATTGACTAATATTTAGTTTTGCACTAGCTTTAGAAATACTTTTTGAAAGCGCTATTTCATAAAATGATTTTAATTTATCCCAGTCCATTATCTAAGCGACTCTATCATTGATTTGTAATTTTCTTTATTTTTTGAAAATATATAAGATCCAGCAACTAAAACATCCGCACCATTTCTTTTGCAAATTTTTGCAGTTTCATGATTTATTCCACCATCAATTTCAATTTCAAAACTAAGTCTTTTATCATCTTTAATTTTTTTGAGCTCTATGATTTTATTTACTTCAGATTCCATAAACTTTTGACCACCAAATCCAGGCACAACAGTCATGACAACAACTAAATCTATCATTTCCAAATATTGAACAATATCTGACACATCTATATTTGGATGAATAGCAATTCCAGCTTTACAGTTGTTAGATTTAATTTGTTTAATAATATCTACAGAAGTTTCATCTGCATCTGGGTGAAAACTTACAATGTCAGCTCCCGCTTCAATGAAACTATCAATATATTTAGCAACTGGAGTTATCATTAGATGAACATCAAGCACTTTTTTTGTTATAGGTCGAAGTGATTTAACTATATTGGGTCCAAAAGTAATGTTGGGAACATAATGCCCATCCATTATATCAATATGAATATATTCTGCTCCATTAATATCAACTAATCTAACTTCTTCTTTTATATTAATTAAATCAGCGGCAAGTATGGATGGTGCAATTTTAATCATTTAGATTTTGTTTATATAATATATATTACATTTTAATAATGAAAAGTATCGTTAATAAGCCTTGGGGTTCATTTGAAGTCATCAATGAAGGCAAAAAATATACCATGAAAAAAATTATTGTTACTTCTGGAGGGCAACTATCATTACAAAGTCATGAACATCGTTCTGAACATTGGTTAATAGCTGAAGGTGGTGCCGAGGTGGTTATTAATGAGAATACATATCATTTAAAAGAAAATGAGCATATTTTTATACCTCAGGGAGCTAAACATAGATTGGCAAATAGGGAGGCTAATGATTTAGTTGTTATTGAAATGTGGTTTGGTGATAATCTTGATGAGAATGATATCAAGAGATATGAAGATATATATAATAGAAATTAATGATTATTAAAACACCAGTTTCTCTAGGAGAGTTAGTAGATAAAATATCAATTCTTTATATTAAAAATTCTAATATCAAAGATGAAGCAAAACTTAAATTAATCAGAGACGAAATGGACATGTTAATCAAAACTCTTGATGAACATATCTTAAAAGATAAAATTCAAATATACTTAGACTCTTTAATTGAAATAAATTCCAAATTATGGGTAATAGAAGATGATATTAGAGATTGTGAAAGAAGAAAAAAATTTGATCAAAAATTTATTGAACTTGCTCGATCTGTTTATTTTACGAATGATAAAAGGTCTGAAGTTAAACTAAATATTAATAATAAGTTTGGATCAAAAATTGTTGAAGTTAAATCTTACGAAAAATATTAATACTTTAACTTAACCTCTTAACACTTGTTTCAATTAATTTAATTAAAGCATTTTTATATTTACTATCATTAAATATACTTAGTGAATCAATAGCCACATCAGCAAAGTGTCTAGCTCTTACTACAGTATCTTCAATACATTTATATTTTATTATTAATTCTTTAGCTAAATTAAAATTATTTACATTCTCATTAGGTTTTGAAATAACTTTTTGCCAAAATTGCTTTTCTTTATCATTTGATCTTCCATAGGCAAGTATAATAGGTAGGGTAATTTTTCCTTCCTTGAAATCATCACCTATATTTTTTCCCATTGTATTTAAGTTTGACGAATAATCAATTGCATCGTCTATTAATTGAAAGGTCATGCCAAAATTTGTCCCAAAAGATTTTAAGGCTTGGAGTTCATTATCCTTTGCTCCTCCGCTTAAGCCACCAACTTGACATGCTGTACTAAATAAAGAAGCAGTTTTACCATTAATGACTTGAAAATAAGTATCTTCATTCATTTCTAAATTTTTATCATTACTAATTTCCAATACTTCACCTTCAGAAATAATTACACTCGTATCAGATAAAATTTTTAATGTTTCCATAGTTCCATATTTTGTCATTAATTGAAAAGATCTACTAAATAGAAAATCTCCAACTAACACACTTGTCTTGTTTCCCCAGACTTCATTAGCAGTTAATTTTCCTCTTCTATCCTTACTAATGTCGACAACATCATCATGAAGGAGGGTTGCGGCGTGAATAAATTCAACGGCTGCTGATAACCCTATGTGATTAATATTATGTTTTGGTTTATTATTTAATATATGAAAGCATGAAGTTGTAAGAATAGGTCTAAGTCTTTTGCCTCCAGATAAAATTAAGTATTTACCAATTTCCTGGATTAGTGGAACAGAGCTATCTAATTTTTCCAATATTAATGTATTGATAGAATGTAAATCTTCTTTGCACAATTCTGATAAATATTTAACAGCATCATTAAAAACAACTTTATGCTCATGAATAGGAATAATTTCTGCCATTGGTGAAATATAGTTCAATTTAATTTAAATAATAGATAATTTTAAGTTTGATAATCTTTTTTATCTAAAATTCAATTAATTGAACACTTTTACGCTTTAAGTAAAGATTAACATTTGTTAAGAAGGCATGTGTTTAAAAGATTTTTCTCTAAAGATATTAATATCCCAACCTTAAGATTATCTGGTGTCATTGGTCAGGCTGGAATAGCTAGATCAGGATTAACAATTACAGGAATTGAAAAACTAATTGATAAATTGTTTTCAGATAAAAAAGCTCCTGCTGTTGCATTGATAATTAACTCACCAGGCGGCTCTCCAACACAATCATCCTTGATTGCAGAAAAAATTATAAATTTGGCTAAAGAAAAAAATAAAAAAGTTTATGCATTTGTTGAAGATGTTGCAGCATCTGGTGGTTATTGGCTAGCTTGTGCTGCTGACGAAATTTATTTAGATTTAAATTCTATTGTTGGATCTATTGGAGTTATATCACCAGGATTTGGATTTGTAGATTTAATTAAAAAAATTGGAATTGAAAGAAGAGTGTACACTTCAGGAAAAAGCAAAAGTTTTCTCGATCCGTTTAAGGAGGAGAAGCAAGAAGATATTGATAGATTAAAAAATATACAAGAACAAATTCATGAAAATTTTATTGAATATGTAAGAAAAAGAAGAGGTGCTAAATTATCTAACTCTCAAGAAGATGAAGTATTTTCTGGTTTATTTTGGGTTGGAAAAAAAGGTGTTGAGCTTGGGTTAGCTGATGGTGTAGGTTCAATTAATGAAGTTATTAAAGATAAATTCGGTAAAAAAGCTAAAATTAAAATTATTGACCAAAAAAAATCTTTTTTACAAAAACGACTATCTTCTTCTATAGATAACAGTGATATTTTTAATAAAGTAGAAGAAATGATAATGTGGTCTAGATATGGCTTATAATGAAAATTTTTGTATTAATTGGATTAATATTATTGACTCTACTAGTTATTAAAATATTTTCAGGAAGAAATAACAATCAAGTAAATAAAAAATATAAAAAAGAAACAACTATAGATTTAGAAAAAGATCCAAAAACAAAAGAATACAAACCAAAGGAATAAATGACTGCGAATTCAATGGAGGAATTAGTTTCTTTATGCAAAAGAAGAGGATTTATATTTCAGTCTAATGACATCTATGGAGGTATTAAGGGCTTGTACGATTATGGACCAATGGGTGTTGAATTAAAAAATAATTTAAAGCAAGCCTGGTGGAAGTCTATGGTTTATGAACGAGATGATATTGAAGGTTTAGATGCATCTATATTAAGTGCTCCAGTCGTATTGCAGCAATCAGGTCATGAAGATACTTTTACAGATCCTTTAGTTGATTGCAAAAACTGCAAATCTAGATGGAGAGCAGATCAATTAAACAATGATACTTGTCCTGAATGTAAATCTAAAGACCTAACAGATCCAAGACCATTTAATCTAATGTTCAAAACAGCAATTGGACCCGTTGATGACGGCTCTTCTTTTGCTTACCTAAGACCAGAAACATGTCAGCAAATTTTTACTAATTTTAAAAATATTACTGATTCGACGAGTAGGGTGGTACCATTTGGTATTGCTCAAATTGGTAAAGCATTTAGAAATGAAATTACCCCAAGAAATTTTATTTTTAGAGTTAGGGAATTTGAACAAATGGAATTAGAATTTTTTGTAAAACCTGGGTCTGATGATGAATGGCATAAATACTGGGTTGAAAAAAGAATTGCATGGTGGGAAACTCAGGGTGTAAGTAAAAAAAATTTATATCCTACAGATGTAGAGAAAGCTGAATTATCACATTATTCAAAAGCAACTGTAGATATTATGTATGAATTTCCTCATGGAAAAGAAGAGCTTGAAGGAATAGCAAACAGAACTGATTTTGATTTAGGTTCGCATACAAAAAATCAAAAAGAATATAATATTACCTCTAAGGTAAAAAAAAATGAGCATTCTACAACTAAACTAGGGGTACAAAATTTAGAGGAAAAAACTTCCTATATTCCTTATGTAATTGAACCCTCGGCTGGGGTTGATAGAGGTTTGCTCGCTATTTTAAATGAAGCCTATACTATAGAAAATTTAGAAAACGGTAATACCCGAACAGTATTGAAATTAAAGCCTCACCTTTCTCCCATTAAAGCAGCAGTAATTCCTTTGAAAAAAAATAATGAACAAATTGTTGCAAAAGCAAAAGTTATTAAAAATGAACTGCAAAATCTTGGATTGGGAAGAGTAATCTTAGAAAATTCAGGCAATATAGGTAAAAACTATAGACGTCATGATGAAATTGGGACTCCAATTTGCATTACTGTTGATTTTGAAACTCTAGATGATGATTCAGTAACTGTAAGAGATCGCGACTCAATGAGTCAAGAAAGAGTATCTTCAAAAAATCTAAATCAATTTTATCAAAAGTATTTCATTAAATAAATCTCTAAGAATATGAAAATTAAAAAAGATATAATGGCAACAAGGCTATTATTTTTTATAATGGCTTTTTTTGTAGGTCTGTGGACCATTAGAATTCCTACAATTAAAGATCAAATTAATACTGATTATTTTGGTGTTGGGTTAGTAATGGCAACATTCGCAATTGGCTCAATTATTGCAATGATATTTGCTAATAATGTTATCAAAATGAGCTCTACTAGAACAGTTCTTCTTTATACTAGTATTTTGCAAGCTGTTTTATGGTTACCAACACCATTTATTTCATCTTTACAAACTTTTATGGTTTTATCATTCATTTTTGGCCTCTGTTATGGGAGTTTTGAAATTAGTTGCAATCTTTATGCATCTAATCTTGAAAAAAGAGAAAAAAAATCAATGATGTCTGGCTTCCATGCTTTTTGGAGTTTGGGAGTTTTAGCTGGATCAATTGTAACAAGTTTGTTCCTAGAGTGGAATATAAGTTTTTTAAATAATGTTATAGTTTACGTAATAATACTTTTACCTTTCAATATATTTATTGTTTTTAAACTTCACGTAGACCAGACAGAAAATACTGAGAACAAACAAAATATTTTTTTCATATGGCCATTACTTATATTTATATTAGCATTAATTTCTATGGTGAATGCTCTTACAGAAGGCAGTGTAGACGCATGGGGTGCACTTTATATGAGAGATTTTATTCAAGTTGATGGATTTTTAATTGGCTTAGCAACAGTTAGTTTTAATATTTGTATGGTAATTGGAAGACTAAGTGGTGATTGGATACGAGATAGAATAGGTGTGTATAATTTTTTAACTCTACTTTTTTTAACTTCCATAATAAGCCTATTCATATTGTATACTTTTGATACTATTCTTGCCGCTTTATGTGGCTTTGCATTACTTGGAATTGGCACTTCTGCAATTATTCCTATCGCTTATAGTTTGGCTGGCAAAACAGAAGGAATAGATAGCGGAGCTGCTATAGCCATTGTGTCTATAGCGGTATACGGCACATTTATGGGAGCTCCAGCAACATTAGGAATAGTGGCAAATAATTATGGAGTAAATTCTATTTTTTTTCCTATTCTAATTATATTTTTATTTATCTTACCAATTATTTTTGCATCAAAGAGACATTTTAAACATTAAATTCTAAGATTAAACCCTCATTAGTTTCTATTTGTTGTTGTGCATTTATTTTTCTTTCAGCTAATTCTATCTTTAACATTGCTAGTATAGAGTTATTCTCAATACATATAATTTTTCCATAATTACCCTCATCATCTTTTATAGATTGCTCAACTTGAGGAGTACCTTCCTTAACTTTTAAAGAGTAAATTCTTTTTTTTAATAAAGCTCTGTATTTCATTCTTGCTGTAATTTCTTGCCCAACATAACAGCCTTTATCCCAAGAAATTGAATTTAGATTTTCAAAATTATTTTCTAAAAGTAACGATTTATTTTCTTCTAAATCATAGTGTGAAAGGGGTACTATATTTTGAATTAAAATTTCGTGATATTTTTTTTCATCAATCTCATTAAAAGCATCTAATATTTCTGGATTTTTTCTTTGATGAATGAGTTTATTACCAATGTTAATGTTTCTTGGATCGTTATTGTAGATGATAGTATTATTATCTTTTTGTAAATCTCCAAAAACTGAATATGAATAAAATTTATTCATTTCATTAATAAGAACTTTTAATCTAAGTTTATAGAGATTTAATTTTTTTAATAATTTTTTATAAAAAAAAGAGTGTATTTCAATTAAATAATTTTCATCATTTCTAAAAATAAAAAAATCAGAAATAAATTTTCCTTGAGGGGTGAGTAAGCAAGAGTATAGAAAATTATCTTTAGTACATTTATTAATGTCATTTGTAATTAAGTTTTGAAGGAATTCAGGACTATCTTCACCTTCTATGGATAAAAATCTAGAATTACTATTTTTATAAAAGTATGGCACAGTCATACTATAAGATATATATACAAATTATAAAATTGTAATGAAATTCCTGTGAAAATTTTATTTATTTGTTCAAACTTAATAGGAGATACGATTCTATCTTCTGGTGCAATTAAATATTTTATAGATCAAAATAAGGAAGCAAAACTTACTTTTGTTGTTGGTCCCACAGCAGCCCCTCTGTTGAAAAACTATAATAATATAGAAAATATAATAATCTTTAAAAAAAGAAAATTTAATCTTCATTGGTTTGATATATTCCAAAAAACTTACAACGTAAAATGGGATATTGTGGTTGATTTTAGATCTTCAGTTATCTCATATTTATTACGTAATAATAAAAAATATATTTTTAAAAAAAATCATAATATTCATCATATAGAGCAACTAAATTCATCTTTTGGATTTAATTGTTCAAACTTACTTATACCAACAAGTGATGATGAAAAAAATAAAGCTGATGAGGATTTGGATAGTTCATTTAAGCATATTGTTATTTTTCCTGGTGGAAACTGGGATCCAAAGTTATGGTCTGCGGATAACTTTAATGTAACTATGAATTTATTACTAGAGAAGTTTCATAAGATTAAATTTATTCTAGTTGGGTCTTTAAAAGAAAAAAATAAATTTTATAATGAGATAATTAAAGGTATTAAAGAGGACTTAATAATTGACCTATTTGGATTTAATTTAACTTTAACATCTGCCTATATGAAAAAAAGTGATATGTTTATTGGTAATGATTCAGGTCTCATGCATTTAGCAGTTGCGAATAAACTTAGAGTAATATCTTTATTTGGCCCAACAGATGATAATGTGTATGGGCCATATGGGGAGGGCAATATTGTAGTTAGAACTTCTGAAAGTCTTGAATATTTTAGATCTTTAAAAATTGATGAAAATAATTCATATATGAATACAATAAAGCCAGAGATAATAATCCAAAAATGTGAAAAAATCATAAATGACAAACTCAATTAAAATTATCCAGCCTGATGATTGGCATGTTCATTTTAGAGAAGATGAAATGCTACGAGTAGTCACAAAATATTCTTCTAGAGTAAATAGAAGATGTATAGCAATGCCTAATACGTCAAATCCAATCACTTCATCGGTACAAGCTATTAGTTATAAAAAATTAATAGAGAGTAATTCTCAAAGTTTAAATTTCGAAGCGTTGATACCTTGCTATTTAACAGATAGCATGAAGATTGATGACTTTGAATACGCGCTTCAAAATAATATTTTTATAGGAGGAAAATTATATCCTAATAACGCCACAACAAATTCTCAACATGGAGTAAACAATATTAAAAAAATATATAATATTTTTGAAATATTAGAAAAAGAAAATAGTGTTTTACTCATACATGGTGAATTAAACAGAAATGACATTGATATTTTTGATAGAGAAAAATACTTTATTGATGAAGAACTCTATCAAATAAGAAATACTTTTAAAAATTTGAAAATTGTTTTAGAGCATGTTTCAAGTGCTTATGGTGTTGATTTTGTTAAATCAAATAAAAATATAGCTGGAACTATTACGCCTCATCATATGCTGTTAACTAAAAATGACGTATTTAAAAATAAAGAAATAAACCCTCATCATTATTGCATGCCTGTAGTTAAAAATGAGAAAGATCTTTTAGCGCTAAGAAAAGCTGCTTGTTTCGATAATAATAAATTTTTTTTAGGAACAGATTCTGCACCTCATCACACAAACGACAAAATACAAAATGAATCTCTTAAAGCTGGGATATTTTCTTCACCATGCTCTTTAGAATTATATGTTAATATATTTGAAGAAGAAAATGCATTGGAGCATTTTGAAAAGTTTTCTTCAATAAATGGACCTGAGTTTTATGGTTTAGCTGTTAATAAAGAATTTTTAACGTTAAATAAAAAGGAAATGAATGTTCCAGAATATACTGAAGAAGGAAACATAAGAATTAAAAATTTTTTTGCAGGAAAAAAAATTAATTGGAAAGTATCATAAATAAACGTATAAACATATTATGAGTATTGGAACTAAATTATATACTTGGTTATACGGAAAAAAGGTTGGAACTGATGAAATTGGTAATAAGTATTATACTAACAATGGTAATCATAATGATTTAAACGCAAAGAGATGGGTCATTTTTAATGGAAAAATAGAGGCATCTAAAATACCACCTCATTGGCATGCATGGCTTCATAAATCTGTTGATGAGCCACCAATCAACTATTCACATAAATATTCATGGCAAAAAGATCATAAACCCAATATGACTGGTACAAAGGAAGCACATTTTCCTCCATCAAACCCTTTATCTAAAGACTATAAACCTGATCATATCAAGGCTGATTATGAATCTTGGTCTCCTTAAATTTCTTTTAATAGTTTTAATTTACTCTAATCAACTATATGCTGAGCCTTTGCAGAGACAGTATGCAAACTTTAAACTATTAGATAAAATATCAAATAAATTAGATGAAAAAACGATTAAAGTTAATGAATCTGACTTTTTTGGGACTCTTAATATTAAAGTTTATTCATGTTTTACTGAACCTCCAAATGAGATACCTGAAGACTATGTTTTGATTGATGTCAAAGATAATTTTAAAGATGAAGAAGAATCAATTTATAAAGGCTGGATGATATCTTCATTACCTGATGTTACTCCTTTAGAACATCCTATTTATGATCTATGGCTACTCGGTTGTAGTAATAATAAAACTTCTTGAAAATTTTCAATGAAAGTAAAACTTCTATCACAATTAAGACTTATTTTTAATTTTGCCAAATAATTTTCATTGCTTATTTCAAATGCTCCAAATTGAATTAGATGTTCATTATAAAATTGAGAGTCAAGTATTGAAAATAAATTTTTTTTTAGAATAGCAATTAAATAAAGTAAGCAAAATTTACTTGTATTTGTTAAATCACTAAACATACTCTCACCAAAGAAACATCCACCAATATGCACTCCGTATAATCCTCCAACCAATTTATTTTGATTGTAGCACTCAATGCTATGAGCTTTTTTTTGATAGTATAAATTTATGTATGTGTCTAAAATTATTTTATTTATCCAAGTTCCCCCATCTTTTCTTCTAGCTAATTGACATTTAGAAATAACATTTTCAAAATTATTATTAATTTTAAATGTGTAAGTATTATTTTTGAATAATTTAAATAATTTTTTTGGTACATGAAAGTTTTCGATAGGTATAATAAGGCGTTCTTTTGGTTGATATAAATTAATTATTTCACTTGAGGCATTGTCAGCCATTGGGAAAAGGCCTTTTTTATAAAATTCGACTAAACTTTTTGTAGGAATTATTTTACTCAATTGAAAGTGGACATAAAATTAATATCATATTTTCCAGATTGAAATTCCTTAGTCATAATTATTTTTTGATGGAGTTGTATATTTGTGTTTATGCCCATTATTATATACTCTTCTAGAGCTCTTTTCATTTTTGCTATACATTCTTGCCGATTATCAGCATACGTAATTAGCTTACCTATCATACTATCATAGTGGGAGGGAACTGAATATCCCTGATAAACTGCAGAGTCTACACGAACACCAAGCCCACCTGGTTGATGATACTGAGTAATTTTTCCAGGAGATGGAATAAAACTTTCAGGGTGTTCTGCATTTATTCTGCATTCTATTGAATGACCTTTTAATTGAACATCCCTTTGAGAAATTGTAAGTTTTTCTCCTGAAGCAGCAAGTATTTGTTGCTTAACCAAATCTATTCCAGTTACCATTTCAGTAACAGGGTGTTCAACTTGCAATCTGGTATTCATTTCCATGAAATAGAAATTATTATTTTCATACAAGAACTCTAACGTCCCAACACCTTCATAACCAAGAGAAGATACAGCTTTTTTACAAAGCAGACTAATCTCTTCTCTCTTTTCATTTGATAATATCTCACTTGGACTTTCCTCAATAAGTTTTTGATGTTTTCTTTGAATGGAACAATCGCGTTCTCCTAGAGTAATCACATTACCTTGTGAGTCAGCTAAAATTTGAATCTCTATATGTTTTGGAGTAATTAGAAATTTTTCTAAATATACTTTGTCATCATTAAAAGATTTTTTAGCTTCAGCTTTAGCAGAATTAATAGCATTATTTATATCATCATAGTCTGTAATAACTCTCATACCTTTACCACCACCTCCACTAGCTGCTTTTACAATTATGGGTAGTTGAACTTTATTAATAAAATTATCTATATCTTTTTTGTTTGAAATATCGTTAAGTCCAGGAACAGTTGGAACATTATTGTCATCCATTATTTTCTTTGCATCAATTTTATTACCCATAATCTTAATATGACTTGAATGAGGCCCAATAAATTTAATATTATGCTCTTCTATTATTTCTGCAAATCGTTGATTTTCGCTTAAAAAACCATACCCTGGATGAATTCCATCGGCGTTGGTCAAAGTGGCTGCTGTAATAATTGCAGGTATGTTTAGATAACTAGATTGTGCTGATGATGGTCCAACACATATACTCTCATCAGCCATTCTTACATGCATTGCACTTTCATCAGCTTCTGAATGAATAGCAACAGTTTTTATCCCAAGTTCTCTGCAAGCTCTTAAAATTCTTAAAGCAATTTCGCCTCTATTGGCAATTAGAATTTTTTTGAACATTATTCAAAAATTATAAGATGATCTCCGTATTCTACCGGCTGACTGTTTAAAGCTAATATTTTTTTTATTACTCCAGATTTAGGTGCTTTAATTTCATTAAATGTTTTCATTGCTTCAATTAATAATAAAGTATCACCTGCTTTAACATGTTGCCCAATTTTAACATATGCGGCTGAATCTGGATCTGCTGATAAATAAGCTACACCTACCATAGGTGATTTAACAATGTTTTCTTCATTCAGCTCTTCTGATACTGATATATTTTCAGAATTAATTTTAGACACTGTTTGAGTATCTTCAGATATAGGTCTTTGATTACTTACTGATTCTGAAGATATCTCTATTTCATAATCACCTTTTTTTATTTTCACCTTTGAGACTTTACCAATTTCTGTTTTTTCAGTAATTAATTTTATATTTTCTATATCTATTTTATCTATCTTAGTCATTTGCTTTACTTTTAATTAAATTTATTATGGCATCAATTGCAAGCACATAGCCATTTTCTCCAAAGCCACATATTACACCATTTACAGCCTCAGAAGTAATACTTTTTCTTCTATAATCTTCTCTAGCATATATATTTGAAATATGTATTTCTATTTTAGGTTTATTTGAAGCTCTTAAAGCATCAAGAAGGGCTATGGAAGTATGAGTGTATGCAGCTGGATTAATAATAATTCCAGAAAATCGATTATCAACAGAGTGTATTTTTTCAATTAACTCTCCTTCATGATTACTTTGAAAAAAAACACATTCTATTTTATGTTTTTTACATTGTTCTTCACATAAAGATTTTATTTTATCTAGAGTTGTATTTCCATAAAAATTTGTCTCTCTATTTCCTAAGAGGTTTAAATTTGGACCATTGATTATCAAAATTTTATGCATATTAATCTTTTATTTAAAATGTTTACTTAAAGCAAGTTTTTGATTTTGGTAATTAGATTTTATCTTACTTCCATAGATTATAGATGTTTTTTTATTTAATTTTTCATACTTAATACGTGCAATTGTTTGCCCATCCTCAATCATAAAGGGAAGTTCATTTGTTTTAACTTCTAAGACAGCATATGAACCTTTGGTATCACCAAATCCAGGATCAAAAAAACCTGCATAATGAACTCTAAAATCACCTATACTTGTATCGTAAGCTATCATCTCACCAGCTAAATTATTTGGAATTCTTATTTTTTCTTTTGATCTAAGAATATAAAAATTATTTTTTTTTATGATTAAAGTTTTTTTATTAGGTTTAATTGGTTTCCAGAACTTGGAAAAGTTATAAAATTTTATTTTGCTAAAATCTATAAAAGAGGAAATATTTTTTGCGACATAAGCACATACTTTGTTGTCATTAGATAGATCTACTGATAACTTTAATCCATTATCTATAATATTGTCTTTATTGGTAAATATAAGAGGATTAATTCTATTAATTTTTTTTAAACTTTCATCATTCAGATATAAACTTGTTTTTTTATTGAGCCTCATTTGATTGAGTTTGTCACCTTCATTAAATTTAATATTAAATGACCTAGTTGTGATCTCTAGAAACATTTCACCTTTATAATTTTTTGGTATTTTTTCATATTCATCACAATAATCTAAAATTGTTCGACAAAAAATATCCAGTCTTCCTGTGCTACTTTTGGGATTACAATGACCATTTAAATTACTATTCAAGTTAAGCGTTTCATTAAGTCTAACAATATAGGTTTTATTTTTCTTAAAAATTTTAGTATTTTTTAAGTTAATTTTTTTGGAATAATTTTTTTTTAATTTATCACGAACTCTGCAGTTAGGACTTAAAAAACTTGTTTTTATTTCATAACATTCATCACTCAAAGATAAATCTACACTAGATGGTTGGATTTGAGATTTGTTATCTTTTAAGCCTATAATTTTATTATTTTTTAATAATGATAAATAGTCATCATATACTAAGGCGCCAATCATAGTCTAAGTATATAGTTTTATAATTTTTTTTAAATTATTATCTGTTGTTGCTTCAAGTAGTTCTTTAAGTTTTATCTCATGATTATTTTTTTTAAAAAGTAAAATTTCAAAAAATGCTACCCAATCTTCATATCCAAGAGTATTGGATAAATTATAATACTTTTTAATAAAGTTTATATTATTTGGAAAAAATTCAATTAAATTTTGATAGTCTAAAAATATTTGTCGAATATTATTTTTATCTTCTGAATTTAAATCAGAATACATAAAGATATTAAATTTTACATATTTATTCTGAGGGTTATTATTTAATACTTTTTGATAGAACTCAAGAGCTTCTTTATTATACCCATAGGACAATAGTATGTCAGCTTTTGTTTCGTAGAGAAAGCTTTTCACATTATATTTTGATACTAAAAAATTTATTTTTCTAAGACTTGAGTGTAAGTCGCCATTAATAGAAAGTCTTATTGCATCATAATAAATTTTTTCATCATGATTTAAATTATTAGGCAAACCATTATTAGTATATGCCATAAATTTTGCTTTTATAAACTCAAAATCATTTTGATAATTTTGATTAAAATTATTAGTATTATTCACTTTTTTGTAATCAATTATATCATATCTTTCTTGGAATAATGGATGCGTAGAGAATTTTTTTAATTCATCATCTATCAAATCAAAATTTGTTTTATCTTCCAATAAAACTAAAAATTGTTTTATTGAATTAGTTGAAAGATCTAAATTATTCAGAGTATCAACAGCATATAAATCTGCTTCCTTTTCTTGTTCTTGAGAAAAATTGATGTATAAATTATTTACTGCACTTTGATTAACTATAATAGTATTCAATAATTCAGGTTGTTGAATTATCATTGAGCCAGCAATAGCTGCAATATTTCCTAAATTATTTATTTTTTTTAGACTATCAATCTCGTTTTTTCTTTTAGCAATATGGTAATTTTCAATATGACCAATTTCATGTGCCAATACAGCTAAAAGAGAAACATAGTCTGGTGAATGTATAAGTAGCCCAGATGATAAGTATATTATGTTTTCTTCAGTAACGAAAGCATTAGGAAAATCATCATTGAAAATTTTAAAGCGTATTTTTTTATTATATTCATTTACAGAAAGAATTTTTGAATTTAATTTTTCTATAAACTGTTCAGTTTGATAATCATAAATTTGAGATGAGTATATGTTAGTTGAAAATAAGAGGATTAGGTAAAATAAAATTATATTAGGTATTTTAAGACCACCATCCAGTTTTTTCTTCATTATTATCATTTTCATTTTTTAGTTCTTTTTTTTCTAACTCCTGTTTTTTGGACTTCTTTTTAGTTTTAATAATTTTATTACTATCTTTTTCATCTTTTTTATTTTTTACAATTTTAATTTTTTTATTTTCTATCTTTTTTTTTACTCTTGTTTTTTTTCTGATAATTTTCTTTTTGGTTTTTATATTTTTACTTTCAGTATCCTCAATAATAATTTTTTTTTGACTCTCCAGTTCAACCAGAGGCTCATGTAGTGATAATTGATTATTAAAATTAAATATTATTTTTGATTCATATTTGCCTTCTAAATCAGCAATTTCTTTACTTTTGTTATTTATTAATGTTTCAGCCAAAGAAGTATTGCATTTAACGCTTATATTTTGGCCCTTAGCAATTTTCTCTCTTATAACTTTTATTATTTGTTCAGTAATTGCTTCAGTATTTAAAATTAATCCTGATCCATTACAGAAATTGCATTTATCAAATGTTTTATCTATTAAGCTTGATCTTAGTCTTTGTCTAGAAAGTTCAAGAAGACCAAACATACTTATTCTACCTACTTGGATCCTTGCTCTATCTCTATACAAAGCTGATTTAATTGCTTTTTCAACCTTAAAATTATTTCGATAATCATCCATATCAATAAAATCAATAACAACTAGTCCGCCAAGATCTCTTAATCTAAGTTGTCTCGCAATCTCAGTCGCTGCTTCAAGGTTTGTTTTTAATGCTGTATTTTCAATATTTCTTTCTGTTGTATTTTTACCTGAATTAACATCAATTGCAACAAGGGCCTCAGTAGTATTTATTACAATAGAGCCCCCTGATTCTAGTTTTACTGTAAGACTAAATAAATCATTTATTTGGTTTTCAATATTATGATCTGCAAAAAGAGATTTATCTTTATCTTTATGTAATTTAATTTTTTTTGTCTGAGTTGGAGTTAGATTTTTTGAAATTTTTTTTAAATTTTCATAACCTTCTTTTCCCTCAATAAATATTGAGTCAACATCTTCAGTTAACATGTCTCTTATTGTTCTTTTTAATATGTTGCCCTCTTCATATATTATTTTTGGAGCTTCAGACTTAAGTGTTAACTCTCTAATTTTGTTCCATTGAGAAATTAAAAAGGTAAGGTCTTTTGATATTTCTTTTTTTGATCTACCAATACCTGCGGTTCTAACTATTACTGACATTTTTTCTGGAATATTTACAGAAGATAATATTTGTTTTATTTTTTTGCGTTCTTCAACATCACCGATTTTCCTTGAAATACCATCGTTATTTAGGCTATTGGGCATTAGAACACAATATCTGCCAGCAAATGATAAAAACGTAGTTAAAGCTGCTCCTTTTAAACCCCTCTCTTCTTTGTTGACTTGAACTAAAATAACTTGTCTTGGCTTTATGACATCTTGTATTTTATATTTTCTAAAATAATTTACGTATTCTTTTTTTGGATTACGAATCTTAATTCTATTATTTTGACTTGCTGATGGGTTATTATCTTCTAAATTTTCATCTTCATTTGCCTCCTCTTCTTCTACTTCTTTACCAAGGTCTTTCTTCACATCATCATTTTCATTATCATCAATCGTTAATTGGTCATAAAGTTTCTTAACATCCTCTTGATCAGCTGATGGAATTTTAAAATAATCAGGATGGATTTCTGTTAATGGTAGAAAACCATTTCTATTTGCGCCAAAATCAACAAATGCAGCTTGCAAAGAAGGCTCAACTCTTGTTATTTTAGCTAGATATACATCACCTTTTACCGAATTTTTTCTATTAGATTCAATCTCAAATTCATCTAATCTATCATTTTGAGTGACTGCGATTCTGGTTTGAGTCGAATTTGACGTATCAATAAGTATTTTTTTAGACATTTCTTTGAAACTCCATTGTATATTTTAAGTGTATTTTTCATTATAATTTGAATTAGAATAAGAATATTATTTTGTTTATTCTTACCTATTGTCATATTTTCATCTATTTCACAATGTAGTTCTATCTTTATGTTAAAAATCTTGAAATCAATTATTCTAACTGGCTTTATTGGAACTTTTTTGATTCTTGCTATTTTTTTTACAGTTTTGTGGAAATATAGTCCTGAATTACCAAGTTATAGTAAAATTCTTGAATATAAACCCGATCTTTCTTCAAGGTTATATGCCTCTGATGGAGTTTTACTAAAGTCATTTCACCGAGAAGAAAGAATTTTTGTTCCTATAGATAGGGTTCCTCCAAATTTAATTAATGCATTTTTATCTTCTGAAGATAAAAAATTCTATTCTCATATTGGAGTAGATTTTACTGCAATATTCAGAGCAGGAATTTTTAACATAATTTCCATTTTTAACAAACAAAAGCTAATCGGCGCATCAACAATAACACAACAAGTAGTCAAAAATTTACTTTTAACAAATGAAGTTAGTTTTGACAGAAAAATTAAAGAAATACTTCTATCAATTAGAATAGAAAATATTCTAACTAAAAGTCAAATATTAGAATTGTATCTGAATGATATTTATTTAGGTTATAGATCTTATGGAATTGCTGCAGCTAGTTTAAATTATTTTAATAAATCGATTAATGAATTAGAATTGCATGAAGTTGCGTTCCTCGCATCCTTGCCTAAAGCTCCTAATAACTATAATCCTAAAACAAATTATAATAGAGCTATGGAAAGACGTAATTGGGTTATTGATAGAATGTATGATAACGGGTTTATAGAGTCTTTAGATTTGAATATAAAAAATAATCCTATTGAAATATTTAATAGAGAAAATAATACTTATATTGGAGCTGAATATTATTATGAGGAAATAAGAAAAAATCTTTTTTCAGAATATGGAAAAGAAGAACTATTTTCCGAAGGATTAATTGTTAAAACCTCTATTAATACATATCTTCAATCTATTGCTGAAAATTCTTTGGTAAATGGATTAATAAATTACGATAAAAGGCAAGGGTGGAGAGGGCCAATTACAAATTTATTTGATAAAAAGATTACATTTGAAGATATTATTAGTAAAACTAATAATCCATTTCCAAATAAATGGATACTATCTAGAGTAGACCAGGTAATTGACAGCAAGTTATTTTTTACAACAGATAAAAAATCAAAAATTATAGTAGATCTTAAAAATGATAAAAATAAATGGTTAGAAAATGAAGATTTTAAAAATGGTGATGTTCTTTTTGTAGAAAAAAAAGATTCATTTTATATTATAAGGCAGTTGCCACTAGCTAATGGGTCAATAATTGCTTTAGATCCTTATTCAGGAGATGTGCTTGCAATGTCAGGGGGGTTTAGTTTTAAACTTAGTCAGTTTAATAGATCTACACAAGCTAAGAGACAGCCTGGATCTGCTTTTAAGCCTATAGTTTACCTTTCAGCGTTGAAACAAGGCTTTACTCCATCTACATTAATATTGGATGCCCCTTATGTAATTGATCAAGGACCTGGTTTACCCAAATGGAAACCAGCGAATTATACAGATGAGTTTTTTGGTCTTACAACTATGAGAACTGGTATTGAAAAATCAAGAAATCTTATGACAATTAGGCTTGCAAACAAAATTGGAATAAATTCTATACTATTGACTGCAAAAGATCTTAATATTGATAAATATCTTGAAAAAAATATGTCAATGTCACTCGGAACAGGCTTAGTGACATTAATTGACTTAACTAACGCATACGGAATTATTGCTAACGGTGGAAAAAAAATTAATCCAAGGTTTATTAAAAGCATTTACTCAAGAAATGGTAAAAAAATTTTTGACAGCTCAATTAAAGTTTGTGAAAATTGTAATGTTGAAGATATATCTAGTTTTAATGAAATACCTAAAATATCACAAAAACTCAATCAAGTAATTGATCAAAAATTAGCATTTCAAATCACTTCAATGATGGAGGGAGTTGTGCAAAGAGGAACTGCAAAAAACCTTAGAGATCTTAAAATACCACTAGCAGGCAAAACAGGTACAACGAATAATAATAAAGATGCATGGTTTATTGGTTTTTCTCCTGATTTAGTTGTTGGAGTTTATGTAGGGCATGATAATCCTAAAAATTTAGGTTATAAGCAAACAGGTTCATCTGTTGCTGTTCCTATATTTAAAGATTTTATGATACAATCAAAAATAAATAAAAACAAAACTCCTTTTAGAGTACCTTCAGGTTTAAGTTTTGTAAATATTAATCAAAAAACTGGCCTTCCTTCAAATGAGGATGGAAGTATATTGGAGGCATTCATTGAAGGAACCGAACCTTATAGTAAAGATGATATCAATATTTTAGACTCATTAGGGATAATTAACAATTCCATTTCTGGAACGGGTGGTTTATTAAATAACTAATGACTAATAAGGAAAAAATTGAATCTAATTTAGAGTTAATTAAAAGCAACTATGATTTGCTAAGGAGGGCTGTTTGACTTTTCTTTACTTAATAAAGAATTAGAAAAATTAAAAACAGAAAGTGAAAAACCTAATATTTGGGAGAATTCTAATGCAAAGTCCATATTTCAAAAAATAAAAAATATAGAAAAAAAAATTAAAGATTTTGAAATTATCAAAAATAATCTTGAGTATATTGAAGATTTATTTAGTATTGCCATTACAGAGAATAATGATGAATATTTTATTCATCTTTTAGAAGAAACTGACAAGCTTTTGGTTATTTCAAATAAATCAAGACTCGAAAATTTAATGAGTGAAAGTGCAGATGCAAATAATATTTTTTTAGAAATTCACGCTGGAGCAGGAGGTACAGAGAGTCAAGATTGGGCTGAAATGCTTGTTAGAATGTATATTCGTTGGGCAGAAAAACATGAAGCAAAAGTTTTGCTCTTACAAGAGACTAGAGGTGAAGAGGCAGGAATAAAATCAACAACTCTTAAAATTGAAAATAATTATGCTTATGGGTTGCTAAAGAGAGAAAGTGGAATACATCGTTTAGTTAGAATATCACCTTTTGATAGTAATAAAAGAAGACACACGAGCTTTGCCAGTGTTTGGGTTTATCCTGAAATAGATGATAAAATTGAAATTGAAATTCAGGAGTCTGATTTAAAAATTGATACCTACAGAGCCTCTGGAGCAGGTGGGCAACATGTTAACACTACTGATAGTGCTGTAAGAATAAAGCATTTGCCTACAAATATTGTCGTACAATGTCAAAATGATAGATCTCAACATAAGAATAAATCTTATGCAATGAATATGTTAAAATCAAGAATTTATGAATTTGAATTACAGAAAAGAAAAGAGAAAGAAAATATTGTAAACAATCAAAAAAAAGAAATTGGTTGGGGTAATCAAATTAGGTCTTATGTGCTTCACCCTTATAAACTAATAAAAGATTTAAGGACAAATCACGAATCTTCTAATGTAAATGATGTTTTAGATGGTGATATAGATAGTTTTCTTGAAAAATCACTTTCTTTATAAAAGATTATTTTTTAATTTTTAAAATTCCAATATTTTTTTTCCCAACACTAATTTTAATCTCAGACAGGTTAGAGTAAAGTTCAAGAGATAAATTAGGTGAACTAAACATTTCATCGTTAATCTTAATACCCCTAGATTTAATTAATCTTTTTGTATCACTTCTACTTTTACTTAAATTCAATTTTTCAATTGCATCTAAAATTGAGAAATTATTTTTTTGTAATTCAATAGATTCTATCTCGAATGTAAGAATTCTTTCATCGATTTTTTTTTTATTAAAAATATTATTAGCAATATCTTTTGCTTCATTTGCGGAAGTAATTCCTCTGGTTATTTTAGTTACCTCGTAGGCAAGAATTTTTTTTGCCTCATTAATTTCTTGACCTTTTAATTGTGACAATTTTTGAATTTCATTCAAATTAATATTTGTAAACAACATTAAAAATCTCTCGATATCTTCGTCATTAATATTTCTCCAAAATTGATAGAATTCAAAATTACTTAATTTTTCTTTATTTAACCATATTGCCCCTTTAGCAGTTTTACCCATTTTAGATCCATCAGCATTAGTTATCAAAGGAGAAGTGAGAGCATAAGCTTTCTCATTAAGCATTTTTCTTATTAGATCAATTCCATTTATAATATTTCCCCATTGATCAGAGCCACCCATCTGAAGTAAGCAATTATAATTTTTTTTTAAATAATAAAAATCATATGATTGAAGTAGCATATAATTAAATTCTAAAAAAGTAAGAGGTTGTTCTCTTTCTAAACGATTTTTTACTGATTCATATGTAAGCATTTTATTTAAAGTAAGTTTTGAACCTACATCTCTTAAAAAATTAATGTAATTTAATTCACTCAGCCAATCATAGTTATTTATGACGGATCCGTTTTTATTTAAATTAATAAATTGACCGAATATTTTTTCTATTTTTATAATGTTTTGATTAATTTGATCTAGAGTCATGATTTTTCTAGTATCATCTTTACCTGAAGGATCACCGACTAGTGTAGTGCCACCACCAACTAAAGCTATTGTTTTATGATCATAAAAGTCTAACCAGTGTAAAAGCATTAATTGAACAAGACTTCCGATATGCAGACTGTCGCTAGTAATATCAAAGCCGATATAAGCAGTTATCTTTTTTTTATTGATTAAATCATCTAATTGTTCAATATCACTTGATTGATAAATAAAACCACGTGATTGTATTTCTTTTAAAAAATCTGATTTAAATTTCATATAATTAATCTTATTAAGATTTTAGACTATCTTTAATGTAGCTATCAACAATATTGATAAATTCCTCTGAGTAATTCTCATAAAAATGATCTGCGCCTTTTATTGCCTTAAATTTAATATCAACTTTTTTTTGTTTTTGTAGTTTTTCTGCCAATATTTTGGAAGAGTCAAAAGATGATATATAATCTTTGTCACCATGAACTACAAGTCCTGAAGATGGACAAGGAGCAAGAAAACTAAAATCTCTCATATTTGCAGGTGGTGATACACTTATAAAACCATTAATTTCAGGTCGTCTCATTAAAAGCTGCATAGCAACCCAAGCTCCAAAAGAAAAACCAGCTACCCAACAAATTTTAGAGTTTGTATTGTATTGTTGAAGCCAATCTAATACACTAGCTGCATCACTCAATTCTCCTTCACCATCATCATAAATTCCTTGACTTTTACCAACACCTCTAAAATTAAATCTTATTGCAGAAAAGCCATTATTAACAAATGTTTTATAGAGTTTAAAAACGATTTTAGTATTCATAGATCCACCTCTTGAAGGATCTGGATGCAAGATTAATACTGTTGGAGATTCATAATTATTATTATGAGTATACTTAGCTTCAATTTTTCCTTCAGGTCCTGGAATTAATAAATCTACCATTATTTAAAAGCTATTATTGAAGTAAAGGCAGTTTGTAAATATATAGATTAATTAATTTATGAACTCATTAGGTTTTGATAAAAAAGAGAGTGACACCAAAGTAATTGTGGCTATGTCAGGTGGAGTAGATAGTTCGGTTGCAGCTGTTAAATTAAAAAAAGAAGGATACGATGTTACTGGTGTTACATTGAGATTATATAACCAAGTCAATACATCAAAATCTAAATCATGCTGTGCTGGTATAGATATAAATGATGCCAAAAAAGTTGCAAAACAATATAACTTTTCTCATCTTGTTTTAGATTATCAAGAAAAATTTTATGATGGTGTTATTAGCAATTTTATTGACTCTTATGCAAATGGAGAAACACCTGTGCCATGCATACAGTGTAATCAAACTGTAAAATTTACTGACTTATTAGAAGAGTCAAAAAAATTAAATGCAGATGCTCTTGTGACAGGTCATTATGCTATAAGAAGAGGGGGTTTGAAAGGATCTAAACTATTTAAAGCTAAAGATACAAGTAAAGATCAAAGCTATTTTTTATTTGCAACACTTCAAGATCAGTTAGATTATGTTCGTTTTCCTTTAGGAGAATATCTTAAAACAGAGATACGTCAAATGGCTGAAGAATTCAAATTAACTGTAAGTGATAAACCAGACAGTCAAGATATTTGTTTTGTTACTTCAGATTCATACAGAGATTTAATTAACAAAATTCAACCAGATATTAACATCGAGGGAAATATTTTTGATGTTAATGGTAATAAAATAGGAACACATAAGGGGATAGCAAACTATACAATTGGTCAAAGAAAAGGAATTGGGATAGGGGGTCAAGAAAAGCCTCTTTATGTTAAAGAAGTTAATAAAAATCAAAATTATATAGTTTTAGCTCCTTATGAAAATTTACAAAAAAATAAAATTTTTTTTAAGAACATCAATTGGTTTGAAAATAACAAAAATAATCAAGTTATAGATTGTTCTGCAAAAATTCGCTCAACTCAAATGGAGGTTTCTGGTAAATTAAGTCTAAAAAATACAAATGGTTATTTCGTATTTGATGAAGCAATTTCAGCTACTTCGCCAGGTCAGGCTTGCGTATTTTATAAAAATGATCAAGTGTTAGGCGGTGGGTGGATTACTTAAATTAGAATAGATTCTAAATTCAGTGATTTTTAACCGAAAAAACTGGATTTTTTATAATAAAACCTTATTTGATTATGTGTGAATATTGAGACAACTAATACATTAAATAAATACACTAAAGATACTTATAAATATGGTTTTGTTACTAATATTGACTCAGAAAGACCAAAAAAAGGTCTAGATGAAGATATTATCAAATTTATATCCAAAAAGAAAAATGAACCTGAGTGGATGTTATCTTGGAGACTTGATTGTTATAAAAAATGGTTAAAAATGTCAGATCCGGAATGGGCAAATTTAAAGTTTCCTAAAATTGATTATCAGGACATTTATTATTACTCTGCTCCAAAAGGTTTTGAAGACAAGCCTAAAGACTTAAGTGAGGTAGATCCTAAATTAATAGAAACTTATAATAAATTAGGCATTCCTCTAGAAGAACAGAAAGTATTAGCGGGAGTTGCAGTTGATGCTGTTTTTGATAGTGTTTCAGTTGCAACGACTTATAAAGGTGAGTTAGAAAAGCTTGGTATATTTTTTTGCTCTATTAGTGAAGCTGTCCAAAAACATCCTGAGTTAGTAAAAAAATATCTTGGATCAGTAATCCCTCCAGGTGACCATTCATTTTCTGCTCTTAATTCTGCAGTTTTTACTGATGGTTCTTTTGTTTATATTCCTGAAAATGTTAAATGCCCTATGGAGCTCTCTACTTATTTTAGAATTAATGCTGAAGAAACAGGTCAATTTGAAAGAACCTTAATTATTGCTGATAAAGGTAGTTATGTCAGCTACCTTGAGGGTTGTACAGCTCCACAAAGAGATACTAACCAACTCCACGCAGCAAACGTTGAATTAATTGCCTTAGAAAATGCAGAAATAAAATATTCTACTGTTCAAAATTGGTACCCAGGAGATGAGGATGGTAAAGGTGGTATATATAATTTTGTTACTAAAAGAGGTTTATGCAAAGGTAAAAATAGTAAAATATCTTGGACCCAAGTAGAAACAGGGTCTGCAGTAACTTGGAAATATCCAAGTTGTATTCTTAAAGGTGATAACTCAATTGGAGAATTTTATTCTGTTGCTATTACAAATAATTTTCAACAAGCTGATACTGGCACAAAAATGACTCATATTGGAAAAAATACTCGTAGTAAAATTATTTCAAAGGGTATCTCTTTGGGTCACTCTCAGAATACCTATAGAGGAAATGTATCATTTCTAAGAAAAGCTGATAAGGCAAGAAATTATACTCAATGTGATTCTCTTTTAGTGGGTAACAAATGTGGGGCACATACAATTCCATACATAGATTCAAAAAATAATTCTGCAATTGTTGAACATGAAGCGTCTACTTCTAAAATTAATGAGGATCAATTATATTATTGTAGGCAAAGAGGTCTCAGTCATGAAGAAGCAGTTTCATTGATCGTTAG
>ENA-OREN01000344-OREN01000344.1-marine-metagenome-genome-assembly--contig:-NODE-344-length-69017-cov-4.755106_pt1 | contig 69017 bp, 53 predicted proteins | sample MGYA00248624_ERZ508555 | MGnify/ENA primary metagenome ERZ508555 (study PRJEB26222, sample SAMN06267773) | marine metagenome | isolation source: Saanich Inlet, British Columbia, Canada | place...
ATTGGACCGTTTTGTTTAGAAACAATTGTCACCGATGCACTAGAATTCAAAGTTTTTGAGATAAGTGCACGTATTGTTGCAGGTTCAAACCCTTTTGTCGGAGGCTCACCATACTCAGACATCAATGAAGAAAGAATGTCTACCGGGCGGCGTATTGCTCGTTCAATTCGTAAAGCATGTCAAAACAATTGTTTGGAAGATATTCTCTCTTGATATCTCAAGACATACACATTACTGTAGAGTAACCCTACAAAGAATCTGCACATCTCGATTCGGATTAGAATCAAATTCAATCCGAAGTTTCTTCATTGCTTAAAGACTCTAAATCTGGTGCGCTTGGAACCTGATCGATAACGGATAGGTATTCTTCAAGGGAAACAGTACCGTCGCCATCTTTGTCTGCCTTCTTATGAATGACTTTTGCCTCTTTCAAAGACATTCCTGTAGCCGTTGCAAGTTCTTCGACTGATAGTTGTGCACTACCATCGATATCGGCAGCAGTAAATTTGTTTTTGAGTGCGTTTAATTCAGATTCAAGTTCATGCTGCATGCGTTCACGTTCTGCTTTAGTAGCCACCTCAAAGGAGCAGACTTGCATAATAGGGTCTCCTTTGCTGAGTTCAGAAGAATATTCGTTTAGTTCTCCACCAGTGTTTACCATAACTTGGAACTTTGTTGGGTCTTTCGAACGGCGTTTATTGTGCTTTTTGTAATAATGCACATAGACATGGTATTGGCCACCAGGAGCTGTTCCTTCTGGCCAAAATACATTCTCGACGGGTTTGCGAGTTTCTGCTCTAACATTCGCATCAACATCGAGTTCACCACCACATGCTGAAATTTTATTCCCTCCGTGAATACGTTCACCTGATGGACACACAATGTGTAAATCGAGGTCATTGTAATTGTTCCACATCAAAGAGACTTGAACATCAGATGATTTTGCACCCTCTCGCTCCAAACGTGCTTGGAGTTCTTTGATGGCTTTGGTATTCGCATTGTTTGAAGCCACTCTGGATTGCTGTGCGGCAGCAATTTCTGCGAGCCGGGCCTCTTCTGCTTCCAATAAGTCCGCTTGACGTTGATTTTCGCGTTCTGCAGCGAGACGCGCTTCTTCTTCTTCACGGCGACGGGCCTCATCTTGTTCTTCTCGAATCTTTCGCTCTGCTTCTGAAGCTAGGCGAGCCTCTTCTAGTGCTGCTTCTTTGGCTTCTTCCATCATGCGTAGACGGTCTGCTTCTTGTTGTGCTCTAGTCTGATCAAGTTGCTCTCGTGCTTGACGTTCTGCCTCTTCTAAGGCGAGGCGCCCCGAAATTACCTCTTGACGGCGACGACGGTTTTCAACAATTGCCAACTTTCTATCAATTTCTTTCTTAGCATTTCCAAAACCAGGGGCCCCAGAACCATATTTTAGCCCTTCAGGGCTCATGCCTTGACGTGCTGAAACAGTCACATCTTTGCGGGTGAAAATATACCACAATCCAACTACAAACCCTCCGACGAGGGCAACCGAGGTCGCAACTGTTTCAAGCCCCATTATAACTCCGAGAAGGTGGTAGCCTTTTGTAGCATCGGTTGAGCAGGTTCAAGAATAAAGTGAAATTGCCTCCATGAAAAAAACACCAGAATCTAATTAGTCAATATTAGCCTCTCTTTATATCACATAACGCAGTGGTGTGTTCGTGCGCGAAATTCATCTTAAGTGGACCGCTGAAACGGTTGCAAAATCAGAATACGCCCCAATTGCGAAAATTGCGCATTCTTTGGAAGTTGTTGGGCATCTTGACATAGGCGATATGGGGATTCGACAACTACTATTGCCGCATTTTTGTGAAGGAATGAGTTCTAAAGATCTTAATGATGTTCCTTTTTTGACCGTTGAATCTGAACTCGAAGGAGGGCAGAGTGGCTATCTGGTTGTTTGGAATTCACATCCCCTTTCAATTGCGGCAATTCGATTTTCAAATATTCATATTCTCCCTCCATATACATACGGGGGGGAAGGAATCAATATCACTGTAAGGGGCGTCCCCGAGGGAATATCTCTCTTTTTGAAAACCTGTAGAGAATTACTTCCGCCAGATAGTGTAAAAGTTGTAGAAATAGGGGATAATAAAAACCTCATTGAAAGTATTCTCACACCGAGGCAGGTAGAATGTGTAAAAGTCGCTGCTTCATCAGGTTATTATGAACATCCAAAGAAAATCAAATTACGTGAACTTTCTGAATTAATGAAAATACCCCGTTCGACATTACAAGAACACCTTAACAGGGCAGAGCTGGCTATGATGAATTGGTCAAGTGAGCAAATAGATTTAGAACGATGTGCAAAACCTTGAGAACAAGAGGGTTTTGGGAGTGCCATGGACAAGGCATCTCGCTTGGAATCATTGCTTCCAAATGGACGCGCTGTTTGGATTCCTATCGATCATGGCGCCTCTGATTTTCCTGTAGACGGCCTTACCGATACTAAGCATGTCATTCAATCTCTTGTTCGAGCAGGTGTTGATGCGATTGTTGCTCAAAAAGGAGTTGTTGATTATTACAACCATTTGTGTGCAGGTTCATCAACAGGGATGGTTGTCCATTTCTCGGTCTCAACAAGGCACGCAGGTCCAGATTCTTCCAACAAAGTCTTGGTAGGAAATGCAGATGAAGTAATTCCAAGAGGTGGTGTTGGCGTATCTTGTCAAGTCAATATGGGAAGTCCAAATGAAGCCGCGATGATTGAGCGCATGGGCCAAATGAGCCGAGCAGCACTTCACCACCAATTGCCCATGTTTGGCATGGTCTACGCCCGTGGTGAACATCTCTCTGTTATGGAAGGTGACGACACCAACGGAAATGCTCACGCGGTTCGGCTTGCATTTGAGTTGGGATGTGATGCTGCAAAAACAACGTGGACAGGTGACGTAGAAAGTTTTAGAAAAATCACATCTGCTGTTCCGATTCCTGTTCTAGTTGCTGGCGGCCCATCGACTGGAGATTCGAAAGCCATTTTGACCATGGTCCGAAATGCGCTTGATGCTGGTGCATCAGGTGTGTGCATGGGGCGACAAGTTTTTGCACATCCAAATATCGAAGGTATTGCTAAAGCATTGGTAATGCTTGTCCATAAGGATGCTTCAGTAGAAGAAGCGATGAAAACCTGTGAACTTTGAGGAATAGATATGGAAGTTTGGCTTGATTGTCGTAAATCTATAGAAGGGGATACTTCTTTGGAACCTGGAGTGGATAGGTTTCTTTTTTCGCGACATTCTAATTCTCAAAGAGACTTTTTTTGTGATGGTAATCACCTAATGAATCGTGAACAACTAATCGGGTGCTTGGCGACCATTGAAACGGAAAAATCTCAAGATAATGCTCGTTCGTTGATTGGGAGTGTTGAATGGTTGGTTCTTGAATTCACTGACTGGTCGATGATACCAATTGAAAATCTATTAGCAGCATGTGAAGGTACACCGACAAAAATTGCTGCCGTCATTACAGCACCAGAACAGGCGCAAGGTGCTGGTTTTGCATTGGAAAGAGGCGTTGACGCCTTAGTCATACCAGATATTCCTTCTATGATAGAGGCTGCGTTGATTATCAAATCGCAGCGGTTGGAACATATTTCCACTGATGACGACGAAGGTCGTTTGTTTTCTAGTAAGATTGGTATTGGAAAACTCGCTATTACCTCGATAGAATCAGGGGGGATTGCTGAACGTTATTGCATTGATATGACCCGATTATTAGACCAAGGAGAAGGGTTATTGCTCGGCTCCAGCGCCACAAGTTTTCTATTCGTACACGGAGAGACCATTGAATCTGAATTTGTACCTACTCGCCCATTCCGAGTTAATGCGGGCCCGCCACATACTTATGTTCGCATGACTGATGGAAAAACCAAATATCTCTCCGAACTTCAATCCGGTGATGAGATTCTCTTGGTAAATACTGAAGGTTTCCAGCGTAGTGCCACGATAGGGCGGCTAAAAATTGAAATTCGACCAATGATTTTGATTAAGTGGATTGATGAAAATGATAAAGAAGGGAGCATGTTCTTACAACAAGCAGAGACAGTACGTGTAGTGGGCCTTGACAAAAAATCTAAATCAATTACAGCATTGAAAGTGGGTGAAAGTGTCATCGGTTGGAGCGACATGGGGGCGAGGCACATTGGTGCTTCAATCTCAAGTTCTGTTTGTGAGAGATGATGAAATGGCTGTATTAGGTTCTGGGAATGCAAATGGCGGTTGTAGCCTCTTGCATGCTGCAGGAATTGGATATGGTGCGAGTATTGGCCTTGACTTGCCTTTAGCTGTTCGTTTACTCGATAAGCCAAGTAAGCGTAAACTCGATGACCCCGATGGATTACTCCCTGCTGTCATCAATGCTTGGCTTGCTGGTGGTTTTGAACTTCCAAATGGCCTCTCGTCAGACAAATTATATTGGGCAGTCATAAGCCAAATTCCTCCAAGACAAGGCCTCAAATCAAGCGCAGCTACAGCCATAGGTGCACTTCGTGCACTTGCTGATTCTACCAAATCAGAAGTAAGTGATGAAGAATTTGTGGCTATGGCATCTCAAGCACAAATAGAGGCAAATGTATCTCTCACTGGTTCGATTGATGATGCTTGGGCTTGTCTTACACCTGGATGGAAACTCATTGACCCACAAGCAAATAGTATCGCTGAAGGCGTTTTGTTTGAAGGTAATGGCCCCAAATCAGAGGATTGGAGTGTCATGGTTATTTGCCGTGGAGAACGCCCTAAACGTCCAGAGTTGGAAGATTTTATCCCCTATGCTGCCTCCTATCAAAATTCACTTACGGCTTTGCAGGAAATGAATGAATTAGTCGCCTTGACTTGGAATGGTCGAGGAACTGTTGCCGTTATGAACGATGTTCAAGGGAAAAAAATAACCAATGATGCAATCCTAAATGGCGCACGTGCTGCGGGGATGTCTGGTTCAGGGAACGCCATTGTGGTGGTTGCACCAAAGGTAAGCCAACCGACCTGTGACCGATTACTCAAACTTTTTGAAAACAACTCAAATATCAATAAAGTGATTGAAACATCGTTTTTGAGCATCGTAGCAGAAGAAGAGATGTGAGACGCACCTTCTTGAGGGGAGGGCGGCTCGTTCTGCTGAGTCCAATGCACATGCACCTCGGAGAATGGATTCGTCTCACCCTTTTTGGGACAAGTCATGGCCCCCGCGTAGGAGCTTTTCTAGCAGGTGTGCCCGCAGGAATTGAAATCGATTTTTCGGCGATTGAACTTGCAATGATATCACGACGCCCTGGTGGCCGTTATGCTAGCAAACGTAGAGAACCGGATGTTGTTGAGATTCTATCAGGAGTGGAAGATGGCAAAACAACAGGTGATGAAATTGAGATTTCCATCACCAATGTAGATGCTAAATCTAATGATTACAATTTCTTACCTGACCACCCTCGCCCAGGACACCAAGACATGGTGATGCAAAAGAGGACCAACGGAGAGGCTGACTTACGCGGCGGGGGGGTTTCAAGTGCTCGATTAACCGCTGCATTAGTCGCTTCAGCAGCATTACTCTCTCCACTTCTCAACAAACTGGGCATTGAATGTGAAGCGCATGTTGGGGCAATGGGCCAGATAAAATCACAACCAATAGAGCAATGCCCACCTCGGTGGAAAACAAATGAATGCAAAGAAATGCGATGCAGAGACCCTATTGCAGCCCTTGCGATGATCGAAACATTAGAACAACACCGTAAGGACCGTAATTCAATTGGAAGTCGAGTCGACCTCCGTATTACTGGAGTGCCATTGGGATTAGGTGAACCTTGGTTTGATGGACTTGAACCTGCTCTTGCACGTGCTATGTTAGCCATCCCTGCTGCTCGTGGCGTCACATTTGGACGAGGATTTGATGTCGTGGAAATGACAGGAAAAGAACACAATGACCCATGGGGTGGAACTGCTGAACATCCTAAATTAATCGGTGAAAAACCGGACGGTGTTCTGGCTGGTCTTGCAACCGGTTCCCCGATTCATGTATCGGTTGCATTCAAACCGCCATCGAGCATTTCTGCAGAACAACACACTCTCAATTTAGCAACTGATTCGATAGAACCATTGGTTGTCGGTGGCCGACATGACCCTGTGTTGGGTCCAAGGGCAGTTGCTGTTGTCGAAGCAATGGCTAAACTTATCCTCTGTGACCTTGCACTGCGTGGGGGTTTCAGTGATGAGTAAAACCATCACAGTTCACAAATTCGGTGGCTCTTGCCTCCGAGACATATCTGATTTGAATCGAATTGCTGAAGTCATCCAATATTGGCCTGGGCAATCGGTCATTGTCGTCTCAGCACTTTGGGGTACGACAGATCGCTTGATGCGAGCAAGTCATGAGCCACGTTATGCAAGCCGATTGGTAAATGACCTCTCTAGGCAACATTTACGCTTTGCACCAGGAATTATAGAAAGTGAAAATGGAAAGGTTTTCAGTTCTGTATTGAAGGGAATAGAGCAAGCATTAGAAGAATTATCTTGCAATTCCAGCGATTGGAGGGCCTCGAATCGATTATTAGCCGCTGGCGAACGCCTTTCAGCATTAGTTGTGGCCCATCGCTTGCAAGAATTCGGAATCCAAGCTCATCCTGTTGGTGCTGAAGATATCAGTTTGAAATTGAAAGGAAGCAACAGAGCACCGGTTGTTGATTTAGAGAGTTCAATGAACAAATTAGATAGAAATGCACTCTATGGTACACCAGTCATTACTGGATGGTTTGGTGAAGGTTCAGACGGTGAATTAGCACTACTTGGTCGTGGAGGAAGTGACCATACTGCAACATCCATTGCTCATCTCATCGATGCTGACCGAGTCATACTGTGGAAGGATGTTGATGGCGTTTTACCACTCAACCCACGCTGGGGAATTCAATCCTCTCCAATACCTTACCTTGGCTACGGAGAAGCAATTGAACTTGCAAGATTGGATACACCTGTGCTTCATCCAGCAACGGTTGAACCTCTTCGCAGTGTTGGGATTCCACTCGAGATTCGAGGAATTCATCGGACAAAAGCGGCGACAATCATAGGTCCTGATTTGCATCAAACTCGAAGGGTGAAAGCCATCGGATGCTTGCCGAATATCATAAGAATACGTGTTCGTGCTCCATCCCTCGAAAGCCAGAATGAGCAACTAGGGCGTGTTCTAATTGAATTTGCACAGGAAAATATACCTTGTTGGAATTTGGATTCAACACCTGGGGAAATCACGTGGGTTGTTTCACAACATGACATTGGAAAGGCAAGTTCAATTGTCGCCACACATTTCTCCACACCTGAAAAAGAAGAATATGGAGTCATGTTCTCATTGGTAGGAAACAAACTTCCTGAAGACTCAGAATCAGCCTTAATTGATGAGATACAATCTCTCCTTGAAGTTGAAGTTATTTCAGAAACAGACCATGCGATTCGCCTGCTCTCAAAAAATAAGGAGATTCTCTCAATGCTTGAGATATTAGCAGATTGTTTGAATCTAAGCATTGAATCTTAACTATCGTCTGCACGCTTCTCACGGAAACTTTGCAAATGTGTTGGAAGGTTCAAGGCAAACAATCCACCAACGACACAGAAAACGAAGAATGTTCCAAGAGCCACGCCATAGACCGAAATCAGTTCAACTGATTCTTCCATTCGAAGAGCGGTGTCTTTCGAAAGTATGCCTACAAAGAAAGGGAGAATTGTATTCGCAGAGAGAACAATGGTGGCCAAGATGGTGGCGATGATTGGGTTGATGAGCAGGGAGCGGTGATATTTACCCACGATTTTCTGAGGGTTCATGACATACACTTCATTGGTACGAATACTTGTATCAAGCATCGAATAACGAAGCACACCATTGGTGAGTTCGAAATACATAATCAAAAACACTGCATAGATAACAACGAGTGCTGAAAGCAAAAACGGTTTGTCTTGAAGACCAAAGAAGTCGCCAGAAAGTGTAACCTTTGAGGAGGCAAAACGTAGAATTGCGAGAATAAACATCAAATTACTTGCAAGGGTAAAACGTCCATCACGTTGGAAGGTTCCCCAAAAGCCAGTACCAGTAGCTGCTGCAATCAAGACCAACTGAAGGATAGTTGCGATTCCTAAACTACCTGTAATCATGTACCATAGAGTCCCTTCAGCAGGAGAAATCATGTATGTCATTAGAGCCAAGGCCACAAGAAGGCCATAAACTCCGAGTTGAAGGTTTTGAACCATCTTTGCAGGTGGCAAGAATTTCGTCTTGGGAACCAAAGGACCACCAAGAAGGCTTTCGATAAAGGAAGGAATTTCGACTTGTGGTATCGCATCTTTAGGAATTTCAGTTCCAGCCCCGATTTGTCCTGCAATCTTCTTTCGAGAAGGAGCTGCAGAACGAACAGTTTTTCCATCATACAAGTGGGCAGTGTCGCTGGAAGGTCGGGATACAGTCATATTTTCTCACCTCAGAATCCTCTTGCGCCTGCAAGTGCTGTTGAGAGCAACATATCTGGCTCCCAATCCATAATATTTACACCAAGACCACGAAGTTCTCCGATGAGAACATCGCGCTCGGTTTTCATAACTTCATAGCCGGTTCGGTCGATGCGGTGAGCATCGAACTCAAATTCGAGCGACGATGGTGTTAGAACAGTGACATCGAAATTTCGAGCACGGAAATCACGTAGAGCGTTCACAATGGTTGGATCATCTTCAAGATTCGACAAGAAGATAATTGGACTTCCTTTGTTGATGTGTGGTAAAATACGATTCACAACAACTTGGAGTGGAATGTTTCCTCGTGCTACAGCACCAGAAAGTTTGGTTAAGATGACATAGAGTTGCTTATTTCCTGTATCTCGATCAACGCTAACCACTTCATCACCGTAGACAATGATTCCAACGGAGTCACGACGGCTAAGGAAATATTTCGCTAACGATGCTGCTGCACGTGTCGAATAAACCAATGCATTACGAGAAACAGGTCCAGTTTCAGCAACTGAGCGCGAGTCAACGATGATTATGATGTCTGAAACAGCATCACGCTCTCGTTCGTTGACCATGAGTTTCCCAGTACGGGCATAAGCAGACCAGTTAATCGATCGGAATGAATCACCTTCAAAATACTCACGAAGGGAGTAAAACTCTGAACCAGGACCTGGTTGACGAATGTTGACAGCACCTGTGAAAATCTTCGGAACACGGGATTTGACGAATGTATCTTTGAGGTCTTCCATTTTCGGGAACACAAGGAAGTCATTGTAGACATGCAATTCTTTTTCCGTGTGGAATAATCCGAATGGGTCTTGAATCCTGACAGCCACAGGACCAACACTATAGAAACCTCGAAGAGGGCATTCAACGGTGTATTCGATGAAAGTTTCACGGCGAGGACCCAATTCCATCAAAATATAATTCGCACCATCTTTGATACGCATTACTTCAGGAACTCGATCTCGAACTTCGAGAATTTTGGCAAGCGAGGAGTGGTTTTGCATCCTCAAGGTAATGTTGAGTTCTCCGTCTTCGAAAATACGAGCACTGGACAATTTGCGCATAGCACTCACACTGTTCAACGCTGCACCTTCTTCTCCAGACCATTCATCTGCACGACGGCCAGTAGCGGCAACGTCAGCATGACCGCCAAACAAGGCAGCCCAAGTCAGGAACACGAAGATAACAACCGCAATCGTGACTAGTTGGGAATTTCGCAAGGTTAAACCAAGCAAATACATGGCAATAGCCAAACTCCCTAACATAGCAGATTTACGACTCCACATCATTCTCACCTCAAAATCAATTCAGTACTACAATCAAACTGTTGGAACTGGGACTTCTCGTAGAATAGCTTGTATCACTTCGCCGGGCTCAAGGCCTTTGATTTGATGCTCAGGTTTGAGAATAAGTCGGTGTGCAAGTGCAAGTTCTGCGATTGCTTTGATATCGTCAGGAGTGACGAAATCTCGACCTCGAAGTGCTGCTGCAGCACGGGAGGTCTTGAGCAATGCTTGGGAACCACGAGGAGAAGCGCCGACCAAAACACGTGGATCTTCACGGGTTCGGGAAACAACTTCAACCATATACATTCGGAGAGCAGGGTCAACATAAACGAATTCGCATGCTTGTTGCATGTTAATCACCATCTCAGGATGAGTGATGACATCGACTTCGACAGCGTCCTTTCCGCGAGCAATACGTCGGGAGAGAATCTCGTCTTCGTCGGCTCGGTCAGGGTATCCGACAGACATCTTGAACATGAAACGGTCAAGTTGTGCTTCAGGGAGTGGGTAAGTACCTTCTTGTTCGACAGGGTTTTGAGTTGCCATAACAATGAACGGTGCTGGGAGCTTGTGCGTCACAGTACCAATGGTAACTTGCTTCTCTTGCATAGCCTCAAGCAAAGCAGCTTGGGTCTTTGGAGGAGCACGGTTAATCTCGTCAGCAAGGAGAAGGTTACAGAACAAAGGTCCTGGTTTGAAAGTAAATTCACCCTTCTTTGCGTCATAGATGTTGGTACCTGTGATATCAGCAGGTAGCAAGTCAGGTGTAAATTGTACACGCTTGAAATCGCAACCAAGTGCATCAGCAAAGGTATTGGTCATCAATGTCTTAGCCAGACCTGGGTAATCTTCGAACAGAAGGTTACCGTTGGAAAGAATGTTGATTAGAACATTATCGATAACGTGTGCTTTACCAATAATTACTTTCTGGACTTCGGCAGCGATTGCGCTTGCAATCGAGCCGACGGCTTTCAACTTCTCTTTGTTTTCTGGGCTGGTCTGGTGCTTCGGCTGGGCCGGAGCGGCCGGCGCTACAGGAGCTGCTGGGGCTGGTGCAGGCATTGCGGGTGCTGCTGCTGGCGCTGGTGCTGCTGGCATAGGTGCCGCAGGCATTGGCGCTGCTGGTGCAGGCATTGCAGGTGCTGCTGGGGCCACAGGAGCTGCTGGCGCGGGCGCGGGCGGGGCTGCTGGGGGGGCGGGGGGTTGCATGTCTATTTTCCTCCAATTATCAATTTCCCCAACGTCGTATTTGCGGAATTATCTCCCGCAATTCTTCGTTGGAGTAGGAACGGGCTGAGCTGATGAGCTCAAGCAAGCGCGGGTCTCGGACCATTTGCATGATCTCCGCTGGGGATTTACGCATGAATTCATCACGCGTTAGGTCATTGAACTGTCTTACCTTCGAAAGTAGCGCCTCTCGGGTACGAATTTGATATTGAGATGGATCTAATTTTGTTGGGCGCTCTCTAAATCGAGTTAAGTCAAACACATGACGCCAGTTTTCTTTTTCTGGGACTACCATGATGGCAATCGCAAGCAAAGCAAACAGATTGAGAATAATGAGCCACTTTAGCACGACATCGCTGGTTAGCAAAACAATGGCGCCCATGGCTTCAGTGAATGGAGAGGTAAGGGCACTCGAAATGTGGCGACTCTCGTCAAAGACGACATAGAATTCTGAAGGTGAACGAGTAATCGAAGTTGATAATTCAGGGTTGTCAAATTCCATCATGTCATAAATCAAAGAAGAAAAATATTGGCTATTTCCATTCCACGTGACATCGCCTTGGGCAGAAGAGAGGCCTTCAGGGTCGGTATCCCAACAATTGTGGCCGTTTTCCAAATAGGAGGGAGAGGTGCACTGCAAATATCCCTGTTCTTCAGCTAAGTCGGCATCCCAAAGGTGATTGGCGAGTACGGAGTGGTCTGAAACGAAGACAATTGAACCTGTAACATCAATTTCGCCATAGTCGTTATTCGGCTTGACATCGAGAACACCAGAAACAGGGTAATCGATTCGGATGATTAGTCCTGTCATTCCTTCACCAAGCGTTGGGTTTTGATCACTGTCGATGTTGTTTGGGAATTTAGCAACACGAGCAGAAGTTGATGCGGCAGCGAGGATACTTATTTCGCGTTCTGAATCCGTTTGTTCATCGAGAACTTGAATTGCAGTAGGGCGGTGGAAGAGAACAGGCATTCGACAATTATCGATTTGTGCGAGTGCAATATTCGATTGCGAACAAGGAATTAGTTTTTCGTCACCCATTTCACTGATGTTTTGATTAACACTTGCTGCAGACCAAAGACGGCGATAATCTGCAGGTTGGAGAACCCCTAGGTCATCTTCAACTTCGTAGTATCGCTGGTCATCATACACTGGTGCATCGAAATATTTGACACCGAATTCAGATGCTACAAGTTGAGCATTGGTCGAACTTGCTGCAAGAATGACTTTTCCGCCCTTCTTAGTAACAAAGTCATGGAGTGCAGAGGCCTCAGCAGCATCGAATGGTTTCTCAGGTCCAGCAATGATGAGCATGGTCCTGTGAGGGTCATTCCAATCATTGACCAACATCGGTGTTGACATGGTGTTTGCAATGCTAAAATCATCGGATTCGATAACATTACGCATTTCAGTCAATTGTTGCATAGAATAGTCATCTGCAGCATTATTGTAAGGAGAAAGTACTGTTGTTTTATCCCAACTCACAATGCTGATGACAAGAACTGAAAGGAAAAGCGACGACACAAGGCCAACTTTGAGCCAGGTTTCGATGGAGATTTTTGTTGATTCATCGCCTGCCATATTTGTCCCCCCTTGTGCGCTTGCCGTACTATTGAACAGTATAAACAACCGTCGGAACCTCGCTCCACACTTAATGCTTGTTCATGCGTGATTTGAAGCCACAGGTTAATAGAGGGGGGAAATCGATTATTTCAAAAACAGATAGAAGTCAAAAATAGAAGGAAAATGCCCCAAAAAGTATCACAAAAGCACTATTCAATTCTTTTGTTTCTCACTTCTGCCAAGAGTGGCGAGGCTAAACGCCATTAAGAGTTCAATACCGCCAATCCAAGGCAAAGTATTGGATTCTTGAGAAAGGTGTTCGCTATCATTCGTATCATCCGAGTTTGAAGGAGGCGCGGTGTCATCACCAACTTCAACTGCCATCACCTCAATTTCGAAAGTACTGCTACGAGATGCTTCATCACCTTCTGAAGTAAATGTTAATGTTACTTCACAGACACGGTTTGGTTGGCTTTCTGAGGCTTCAAGACGGAGTGTGACAAAGGTGTCTTTTCCATTCTGAGCATCGGTGGTTTCAACCAAAGTGTTTGCAAGGTCTTCAAGACCAGGCATTGACAAATGAGGACAACTGCGGAATTGTACTGATGCTTGTTTCACTGCATCACGCGCATTTCCACTGTTGACAAGTTGGGCTGAAAATTCAATCCATGAGCCGGCATGCAAAGAGTCGTCAGGCAAGGAAACTTCTGGGCGTAAATCGAAAATCCGAGGTACACTAACATCTCCTTCGAGTTCTTGAGTACTCGCAGAAGTGTCGCCAACTTTTTCTTCGGCTATGATTGTCAAAGTTGAGGTGTTGTCAGGATTATATTCTCGTGCATCGTCATCATCAATAGAAGAAAAGGTGATTGAAAAGGTCTCATTTCCATTGGCAGCAACTGAAAACGTGTCTGGGCCACTGAATGTAAACGGTACCCAACTGTCAAACTCATAGGTCAAATCGAGTTCAAGTTGTGTCATCCGAGTATTTTCAACATAAGCGACGATTTCACCCTCCGCATCCCAATCAATATCCATTTCAACGATGTAAGTTGAATCCATGTCAGTTGCCCAACCGAGAGTCCATGATTGGCCGTCTATCGGGCCTTGAGCATGGACCGGCATACTGCTCATCACAGAGAGACTGAAAAGGACAGTCATCAGTAAAGCCACTGGAGTTCGTTTCATTGTATCTCCTCAATCATTTTCTCGACCGCTCTCTTGGTCAAAACTCGTACCATCGATTTACGATAACGTGGTGGCAATGAAGTGTTGTTCACTGGTTGAACGCTCTTTCGGACACCAGCTGCAAGGGCTTTGATCGAAGAGATTCCATCCCATCCCTCATCGAGCACTGCTGACACTTCTTCTGGATGACAACGCGGAATAGACTCTAGCGCAGTTGTCGCAATTTGAAGGGAGGACACATCACCTGGAATCCAAGAGGCGGCCACTCCCGCTTCAGGGAAATCCCATGAATCGCGAACACGTAATTTTTGGTAGGACCCTGAGCGGCCCGCCGCTTCTTTCGAAAGTGTCACCTTAAGCAAAAATTCGCCATCCTCAAGCACATTTTTCTTCATGCCATCAAGTTGGTAGAATTCTGTAATCGGAATGACTCGTAACCCATTGGGCCCGATAAGGTGCACTTCGGCATCAAGTACCATCAATGTTGGAGCAATGTCTCCTTGGTAGGTTGCTACACACAAAGTGTTTTGATTTGGAATAACACGACATTCAGCCCCAGTACCACAATCTGCCTTGTGGCACCAATCAATTGAGCGACGCCAATCTTCACCTTGATTATACCAGAAACATCGAGTATCTAGACAAATATTGCCACCAAGTGTAGCGTTATGTCGAATCAATGATGAAGCGACTTTTCCCGCAGCCTCGACAATCAAGGGGTGAATTCCATTTTCAGCCGTCAAATCACCAAGTCTTGCCATGCAACCAATCTCATGGAGTGAAAGCGTGTCAACACCTTCAATTCGAGCGAGTGAAATCACATGTGGTTTCGGGTTAATGTGCCATTTATAATTTGGAAGAAGGTCTGTACCTCCTGCTACCCAATCGAATGCTTCGCCTTTTTCGAGCAATTCACCTGCAAGAGTGCATGCTTCTTCGACAGTCGTAGGATTGTGGAGTGTGAACGGTGGCATCAACATTAATTCTCACCATCCATCTGGCGCTGTTCTTTCTTCAACCAAGCACGACCTGCAAGTCCAAGTTCAGCGAGTTGTTCAGGGTCGGGTTCTGTAGCAATGCGCCAACCTTCGACTTGGTCTTCCAATGGTATCGTTGGGTCAAATCCAAACAAAACTCCATTGACATAGGGACTTGTGTCCTCCGTTCTTTGACGTGCTTTGTCACGAATTTTATGTTCTTGTGCTCGAGCAACCAATTTTTGTTGCATAGAACTGAAAGTGAGAGTTGGTGAGGGTAAATCCGTCGGATCGTCGAATTCTGAAGCCTTGAGGGCTTTTTCGATGCCTTTGTACACCACATCGGGTGTGAGTGGGAGGTTTCGCAAACGTATTCCAATCGCATCGTATACAGCGTTAACAACCGCAGGTAGAATTGGAAGCAAGGGGCCTTCGCCAGCCTCTTTCGCACCAAATGGTCCTTCTGGGTCACATGATTCGATGATAATTGGTTCAACATGAGGCATTTCATGAACGGATGGGATTTTGTAATCGAGAAGATTTGCATTTTGCAAATGTCCTGTTCGACCGTAAACCATCTTTTCTGAAAGTACTTGGCCCAGCCCCATATGGCAAGAACCGATGATTTGACCTTTGACTGCTAATGGATTGAGTGCTTTTCCACAATCGTGGGCAGCCCAAACATTGGTACATTGAATAATTCCAGTTTCAACATCAACATCGACTTCAGCAACATAGGCCGAAAAGGAATATGCTGGCGCCAAACCGGCCGCTGCACCTTTGTGAACTCCGCCCATTGGTGGAGAACGGTAGGCGCCACTTGCAATCAATGCACCTTTGTCCTCTTGTGCTTTGTGAAGTGCCTTGAGATATGATACTCCGATTGCTGGGTCGTGTTTGTAATAGATTCGGCGGTCATTCAATATCAAATTATTCGGATGATAACCAAGTATCTCCCAAGCGGCATTGAGTAGTTGTTCACGTATTTCGAGTGCAGCTCGAATCGCAGCATTTGCATTCATGAACGTGACTCGGCTTGAATAAGAGCCCAAATCAACGGGTGATGTATCGCTTTCATGACTTCTAACATGAATCATTTCTATTGGTAGAGCAAGAACTTCTGAAACCACTTGAGCAACTGCAGTTGTCGAACCTTGTCCGATGTCAGCTGCTCCAGTGTGTACAGTCACGCCGCCATCCATGTCAACTTGCATGTGAACCGTTGCGTGCGGAAATCGATTTGGGTCCCAATGAATCGGCAATCCTGAACCAGAAATGAAGAATCCACAACCTATTCCAATGCCTTTACCAAGCGGCATCTTGCGGAATTTTTCATCCCAATTTGAGCCGGTTCGGACTTTTTCAAGTGCCTCTCGCATACCGTTAGAAGTAATTCTAAATCCGCTTATTGTTCGACTATGTGGTGGCAGAAGGTTAGCCAAACGCAAATCAATAGGGTCGACTTGCATCGTTTCTGCCATTTCATCCAATCCGACTTCTACTGCACATCGAGTGTTGACTGCTCCATGGCCACGCATGGCACCTGAAGCAGGTTTGTTTGTCCAAACTCTTGCACCGGTGTAATGGAATGAACCCAGTTCATACGGTGCAGTTGCTAATACTCCATTGTAATATGAAGTAACATGCCCAAAAGATGCAAAACCGCCACCATCGATGAGTGCGTCAATATCAAAACCTGAAATTCGAGCATCTTCATCGGCAGTCATCTTGACTTCGATATGGCTTGGGTGTCGACCTCTGTTAATCCAGTAGACTTCTTCTCTATCGAATGTGATTCGGACTGGCCGACCTGATTTACGCGCCAAAATCGCAGCACACATCTCATGGGGGAACGGGTCCGATTTTCCACCAAAACCGCCGCCGACAAAAGTTCGAATGACATTGATTTGGTGCATAGGTACGTCAAGAACTGTTGAAAGCGCTCTATGGGTATAATGTGGAACTTGCTGAGGAGTGTAGAGTTGTAAACGCCCATTTGGACCCCAATGAGCCACTACAGCATGCGGTTCAGTGAATCCGTGATGGACTCCTGCCATGCTCCATTTGCCATGGGATTCTGCATGTGGTTTTTCGACCAAGGAACGGTCTCCGAATTCTTGGAATACTCGCTTTTGAACATTGGTCTTTGCTAAGTGGTACTTGCCTCGCCAATGAATCGGCTCATCGACATCTTCAAGTCCTTTTTTCGGGTCAAATACTGGTTCAAGAACTTCCCATTCTATGTCAAATAAATTGAGTGCCTCAAGTGCAGTTGCTTCATCAATTGCAGCAACACATGCCACTAAATCGCCAACATGCCGAACTTTCTCGACCGCCATTGCGTGTTCATCTTTCGTCACTGGAAGAACTCCAAAACGATGAGGGGAATCTGCACCTGTGGCAACTGCTAGAACACCGGGAAGGGCTTCAACTCGAGATGTATCAATCGATTTTATTTTGGCATAATGGTGAGGGGAACGAAGAATCTTGCCTATCACTTCATTTGGCAAGCGTACATCATCTCCATACCATGCTTGACCAGTAACTTTCGCATTTGAATCTACCAAAGGCATCTCTTTTCCAACACTGGTTCCAGTTCGTACTCGGTCGTGGATGTGAGAGCCTGCAGGTTGCGGTTCTTTTCCACCTACCGATTCAGGAATAAAATCAAGATCCCGGGTCGCCATCTTTGGTTTGGAGCCGCCAGAGCCGGGAGGGGGGAATGCTTGCTTTCCTGCTACACGCTTACCATCTTTACGAGTCGTGTGGCCGGAGCCACCGGGTTGTTGACGGTATCCTCCTGACATGAAAATCACCGTGCGTGGCCAGGAGGCATGTTTGGTTCGTCAGGCCCGTCTGGATGAGGGTCGGGGTGAGCATCACTTGCTGGTGCTGCTGCAGCGACTTCACCACGGTGTATCGCAGCTGCTCCTTGAATAGATTCGATGATTTGTTGATATCCTGTGCAACGGCAAAGATTTCCTTCGATTGCGCAAGCAATTTCTTTGTCGGTTGGTGTGTCATTTTCATTCAACAACGCTTGAGCGGTAATCAGGAAGCCAGGCGTGCAAAAACCACACTGAGAGCCACCATACTCCGCAAAACACGATTGGATAGGTGCTAAATGCGCACCGTCTGCTAAACCTTCAACCGTAGTTATTTCAGCACCTTCAAATTGGCCAGCCAAGCATAAACATGAGAGGCGCGGGGTTCCATCTACCATAACTGTGCAACAACCACATGTGCCCAAATCACATCCACGTTTTACACCGAGTGTTCCGACCTTATCGCGAAGTACATCAAGAAGAATTGCATTGGAAGCAACGAGGGTTTCCACAGGAGTTCCATTCACTTCAGCAGACCAAATATTCTTGTCAGGAGCGGGAATCATTTCGATGTGTTCGCTGCCTACCATAATCAGTCGCCAAAGGCGACGTGGTGGAGCCCGCATATCAACATAGGGTATGCACTTCGTTGAGAGTGTATCAAGTCTTAAATGGTATCAAAGCGCAGTCGGTTTTCTTTTTTTCACCGAGACAACATCATCTTTGCCTGCAGGAGGGTCTACCCAATCTTCATCACCAGGCAAAATTAGCCCCTCACCTAAACCAACTAAACGCCCAGCAAGTTGCCTTTGATTGGTAACTAATTCATCCCAATTATATTCTTCAACTTTCCATGCTTTCCATCGTCGGATTTGACGCGATTTGATAATTAATCGAGCGTACAATTTCATATGGAGTTTTGCTGAAGTAGGCCACCATAAAAACAGAATACTGAATACCAATAGGGGGGGTAAATTCGTTAACAAAGCCAGCAACCAATGCATCTGTAATATTTCGTTAACTGGGCTGGCTTCAACAAGTAATAGCCATGTAACTGCCCCCGATATTATTATCCACCAAAGTGGGAAAAAAACCACTGCAGTAATTACTTTCAGAGTACCAATAATCGATTGTTCTGCACCTTTCTTTTTCATTATTTTAATCGCAAGTGCATTTCCGCGATATGGGGCTAGATTTCCAATGACTGCGCTCCATGTGATTAGCCCTAACATCCAAACTGCAGCCCATGCCCATGATATGAACAATCTCGCTGACGCAGCTCTTGTAAGACGCTCAGGGCGAGCATCAACATCTAGTGGCACTAAATTTCGTTGTTCTAACTCCTCAAAATGATTTTCACAATCTTCGACTAACTGTGCGGTCAAAGTGGGTTTATTTTTAGCCAGATATTCCCAGCCGGCTCGAATACGGCGAGCGCCCATGACCGATTCAGCATAGGTTGGTTTGACTAATTTTCCACCTGTTTGGCGGATTTTTTCGGCATAAGCCAAACTTCTACCTTTCCAAATGAGCGTTCTTTCTCGCCATGTGGTTTTTGAGAGACTTGCTCGTTTTAATTCTGTTCCAATAGAGTCGGTGACCGAAGAAACCCATTCTCTGTCAAGTAAGTCTTGTTCCTCTTCATTGGATGTCGATTCAGGAATATCTTGAAACTCCATTACTCGTTCAACGATGACCGCAGCACGCTCTCGAAATGTTTGCGATTCTGAATAGTGGAGGCCGATAGGAACCAAATGAGGCTCTGGCTTTCCTTCCAGTAATGCTTTTCGACGTGCTGCAAGGAGGATGCGAGCAGCACCAGAACGTGCGCGTTTGACAGAAGAATCTGTGTGCGTTGTTCCTTCAGGGAAGATAATCAATCGACCGCCATCTGCAACAACTGAAGCCACGTTGTCTAATTGTTGCTTATTTCGAGTTTTAGAACCCGTCTGGTCAGTACTGTCTTGAGCACGCTCGATTGGAACAGCACCCGCACTCCGTATTAACTTCCCCAAAATTGGAATTTTAAACAGTGTATGTTTGGCAATCATCGAAAGTTTACCCGGTAATGATGCATGCATGAGCATCGGGTCAATCAGCCCACTTGGATGCCAAGAAATGAAAATTACGCCGCCTTCGTGTGGAATGTTTTCATCATCGACAATATTGATTTCTCGAAACCAAATACTGACCAAAGATCTAGAAACACGACGAAGAAAACGATACACGCGATTCATGCGTGGATGACCTTTTCCTGTGGGGTCTTTCGGCCAGCGCATGGATAAAGCACAGCGTTCTAACTTTTGAGTTCATCTCCGGTAATCAATGCCAATTGGTCTTTTTTAGAACACTGATTGCATACCCAATTATTGCGAGGGTCATTTCGTATCTTGGTCACGCAAGGTATTGAAATCAATTCCCGCAAGCGTTCCTTCTTCTTTGTTCGAAATAATATTGACAACAAAAAGGACGATGATAAAGAGAATTACAAAGATACCTATCGCCATGACCACCGAAGTACTAGACATTCCGCTGGTTGCTATTTTTGTATCGAATGCGGAATCGGTATCCATTAGCATTATGTTCGCTGAAATCAATGGAGATGAAGTGTGACCTCCTGAGTCATTTGCTTTGATTCCACGTAGAGAAATGGTATGATTCCCTTCAAGGTCGATACCTGGTAAGTGCTCGAGTTGGTGAATGATATCAATGGCTGTCAAAGTTCCACTGCTATCGCCATGGTCAAAACTGTGAATGTTCGACCAATCATCACGCAAGTGGTTGCTACGCCATTGAACTGTATCGACATTACCCATCGCAGAAAAATCCAAAACGTCATCTGGGAACATATGGATTCTATTATCTTGACCGTTTTCAGTTGTAAAAATAATTTCTAATGATGTATCGAAGGCATAATCGCGTTCCGCTGCTTCGTAAACAGCATCCAGAGCACGAACTTCGCCGTGACCGTAGACATTGTTTTGACGATTCTTTGGAATCATATCTTCCACACAGGGTTCGTTTGCCAACATGTATTCACATCGACGATAAGTTGCTGTTTCTTGCATAATATTTCTAATATCGAACGGCGAAAGGTCTGGATTGGCTTGATACATTAGGGCAGCAACTCCTGCAGCACCTGGTGTGGCCATTGAAGTTCCCGACATGTCTGTGTATTGGTCTCCAGTGTTGAAAGCGACTGACATCACATTACTGCCAACATAAGCAATGTTTGGTTTGACTCGCCCTTCTTCGGTTGGACCTTGGCTCGAATAGACTGCGATAGCGGAGTTCTTGTCGAGCGCACCCACAGTAATAGCGTCTTCAGCAGAACCTGGTGTTCCGATTTGAGCAGAAACAGCGTTATTACCTGCAGCGATGAATATAGCGACACCAGCAGCCATCATTTCATTGGCGTAGCGGTTAACGCTGTCTTCTTCCGAAGATGTCCATTCAATCGCACCTGGCCCTCCAAGGCTCATCGATGCTGCTCGAATATTGAATTTGTAGCGATTCTCAACAGTCCATTCCATTCCAGCCATCACTGTGGCAAAAGAACCCGAGCCGCCTGCATCAAGAACTTTGACGCCAACAAGGAATGCTTGTGGTGCCATACCGACGTGGTCATAATTTGGCGCCCCAGTTCCTGCTGTTGTTCCAGCGCAATGGGAACCGTGCCCTTGGTCATCGTATGGGAAAACTTCAGTACCATTTACAAGACTTGGATTATTGACTGGGTCGTAGAATGCTATGACTTTGGGGTCGTTGGTTGAATTATCATCATCCAAATCATCAAGACTTGCGTGAGCACCATCGATTCCTGTGTCGATGATGGCGACGGCAGAACCTGCTCCGTCGTATCCAGTCTCCGCCCACACTGTATCGACGCCATGGAGCACGGCCGAGTCGCCATTGGCAGTGGATAGTATTCCATCTAGTTCGAGCATGACAACGCCCGGAAGTGTTGTTGCATCGAGAATGTGATTGACAGGCACTCGGCCTGCTAATGCATCAATTCCTTCGAGAGTCCATTGATATTGGAAATCAATTTCACGCTCAAGTAGAGCGATTTCAACTTCTCCGGGAGTATGGTCAAAATCTATAATTAGTGGCAGTGTGTTGTCTTCATCGAGGAAATATGGGCTGTCTTTATGGACTTCAATCATGTCACCGATGCCGTTTCCATTTCGGTCAACAGTAGTTTCAACCCACCAACCTTCATCAGGTTGTTTTGAGGATTCAGACACAGGTACTGCCATCACTAATGTGGGCAATACCATGATACTCAAACAGAGGAAAGTGATTGCTTTACGGGTTATCATCATTTCTTCACCAGCAAGTCCAAAACGCATCAACATTTGAACCCATTGAAATATAGTTCAGCAGTATTGAAAGAAAACAATAGTGATGAAGATGGACGAAAATATCCCATGAACGGGTCAATAATTAAAGCCTCTTTGCAAATAGTAACTTTGATTGATATGGCCGCTCCAAGACGTTCCGCACCACGGAGAATGAATGTACAGACTCAAGGATTGTTAGCGAAAGCCAATATTCCAACTACAACTGATTCCATTTTTACCGATTCGAAACCTACCGAACAGCCCATGGTTATTCGAGCACCAGGAGACCCCATTTCCAATTCTAATCGCGCGATGATGAAATTTTCACAACTAATCATGATGTGCATTGCTTTAGCAGCCATATGGGGGGGATTATTCCAAATTGCATTTGCAGATGATGCTACCAATTCGGATTTCTTAATACTGTTTTTAGGTGGTTTGTTATCCGCTGGTATTGCAATTGGATGGATTGAGGCTCAAAGTAAAAAGAATGACCATGTGTTGTATGAAGTCCAAGATTATATGCTCGGAATTGGATTCTTTTTTGCGACAGTGGGTACTATTTGGGGTTCACGATGGGTGATTGGTTTTGTTACTGGAGAAGGCTGGACTGAACTGTTTGGTTCTGCTGCTGAGTTCAATGCAAAAGGGTGGATTGATGGAGATACTGGAATATGGGTTGACTGGCATCCAAATGCAAAGGCAATCTACGTCCAAACTGCAGCTATGCTTGCCTTGATTTTTGCTGAAATTCAACTCTTAAAACGCTTCAAAGGTGCCACGGGTTTTGGACGTGCAGTCGCCGCCTATGCCCCGATATTGGTATTACTTGCAGCAGGCATGGGCCCTTGGATGAAATGGACGGACAACATCATTTCCTATGAGATGGGTCTTTCCCTTATTCTCCTGTGTTTTGCAGCCATGGAAATGGCGTTACGCTCCAATAAAGCCCTCAATTTTGTTGTTGTAGCCGTTGTTTCTGGATTTATCCCAATTATCTTTGAAGTATTCAACACCAATGCTGAATCGAACGGGGCAGGAGGGGCAATTTCTCTCCTCATATTCATTATTGCCATACAGGGCTATTATGCCTCTCGACAAGAACTGCGTTCAGAATTAATTCAAAAAGCGTCAATTGTGCTGGTTGGAGAAATCGTATTTGCGATGTATATTGCCCGTATTGAAAACTTAAATCTACATCTTGGGCCGATAAAGTCAACTGAGTTGGGTATTGAAAATATCTTTGGGTTAAGTGTCGCTCTATGGGTCGCAGTCTTGATATTTTATTTCCCCGCAGTACAACAACGTAGAGTGCCATGGATGCCGATAGGCTTGGCTGCAGCCCTCGTGATGTTGCCAAATGATGGCAGTATGGTACCTTGGGCTATCACTCTCTTAATGGTGCCATACATGTTGTTTATCGCTAAAGCGACACGGCGTTGGGTCGCAGATTACACATTTAGTGCGTTAGCACTTGCTTACTTTTTCACCGATTTATTTGCCAATTTCAACAATACCCCTCTTTCCGAAACTTTTGGATTTGATGGCATGCAGGTCATCATTCCTATTGCCCTATTCTGTATTTCTGAATTCGCTAGACAAAACGACAAAATCTCGCCTTGGACCCACTTAGTTATGCTTGGGTCACTTGTTCTATCTAGGACCATTCTTCAGGCAGAAGATTGGTTCATGCCATGGATTTTCATCGCATACATGTTATATCTTTCTCGAAGTACATTTAGCCGTCTCTCCATGGAAAGTCCTTGGGAGGAAAAAATGCAAGCAACCCTTGTGTCAGTCATTGCCTTTGTTTCAATGACTATACTCGCCCTCCTAGACCGTATCGAGGTACCTGCATCTTTGGAACAAATACCACTCCCTGAATATTTTAACTATCAAATCTTCATAATTGGAGCATTAGGATATTGGGCACTCTATGCATCTCGTGAGATTGAATTAGATTTGGGTCTACTATTCAATTGGACAAAACGATTTGCCATAAGTGCACCATTATATGACCCTGAAACTAATTCTTGGAATGTTGCAAACGCTGGAGAGGTCTCCGAAAGGGAGGACTGGGTCGAAAAGAATAGTTGGAGCCAATTGACTCGTATTTCACTTCTTATTCCGTTTTTCATGATGAGTTTCAGCCTCATTACTATGGTTAATCCATGGGGAAATGAATTTGACTGGGATGGTGCTGAATCGTTGATAACCTATCCATGGGCTTTGCTCCTTCTTTTTCCAATAATTGGACTGGTTCTTGAAATAAAAAATATGGAAATTATATCCTCTGTCGTTCGTTCCGCCGGAGTTTGGGTCTTGTTCACAATCGCTCTGCCACTAAGTGTGAGTTTCAATATTCTTCGAAGTGAAATGCAATTTTTAGAAGAATATCAAGATACTACATGGGTTCCTATCCCAATTATGTATGATATTATCCTCCTAAGTGCGCCACTTTACGTCAACTGGCTTATCACGAAACGCGGGATCGATGAAGACCACCTCTCGGTCAACGCTGATGCTTGGGCAATGCTTGGACTCTTAGGTTTAGCTTGCCTTGACACATCAGGTGGATTATTGATTATCTCGATGTTAGGTTTGGTCACTGTACGATGTGTCAAACATCGCCATGTTTGGCCATTGATGCTCTCCCCAATTGCCTTATTCATTGTCAATTCTCATTGGCTAGATTCGGCAGGAATTGCGAGATATATTATTGAAATGACCAATCCTTCAACCTATGACTTTGCAGAATATGGATTCCTTTCCCTTACACAGCTGGGCGGTATTTTCATTACTCTTCAAATGGTATATGTTCTTATTATGGATAACAAATATGTCCAACAAAGTGAAAATGGACGTGAACCAATGCCTTGGTTTGGTGTTTGGGGATGGGCTCTTGTCGGCGTGATTAGTGCAAGTTCAAGCGTTGGTTGGATTCCAGCCATATTGTTTGCCTACCTCATCATCAATTCTTGGATGAGTGGAAAACTCGAAACCATCGTTGCCCTCCACATTGGATTCATGTTTAGTCTTTTGATTGGAATGGGTTATGAAGAAATATTCGATGAGTTTTCTATGGCATTTTCATGGAGTGCTTTGCTTACAGCATGTTCAGCCCTCACATTTACCTTAATGGACGGCAAAGATTTGCTTTTCAAGTATGCTTCAAAAGAAAACGAGAATGAATTGGAACAAGAGAAAAAGGAGGTAATTGTCAATACGCTCTACATTACCACATATGTATTCTTCATTCTCAGCTTTGAGGCATTACTGGGATTAGGAACACTGGCTGGTGCGGTTTTACTTACGCGTGATATTATTACCAAAGGCTATGCAAATGCGTTATTCTTTGTGCCAGCAATTCATGCAATTGCACTAGCAAATCTCATTATACAGTTGGATATAGATTCAATTCCAATCGGCATTCCAATAGGGTTATTCCTGTTGATAGAAGGAATAAGCATATCCTGGCTCTCTTTACAAAACGACAAAATGTATGAGTTCAAATTCTTTGATTGGAACAACGATGAAGAATTCCTCGATTTCCTTGACAGATTAGGAATGGCAGGTGTCTTGAGTGCGCTTGCTGGTATATTCTTCACCTTTGGTGAACTCGATCAATGGTCTCTTGCTTGGATGCTCACCACTGTAGTTCTTATCGCAATTGGCATCCAGGGTTATGCACCAGAGCATGAAGCAAGATGGAGACGCATTTTCGGTGGCTACGGTTCAATTCTATCCTTTGTGGCCTTCAGCATAGATATTGACAGCACAACGATGCAAGCACTTTCATTTGTTGGTGTCGGTTTGATTGCATTGGGTTGGGGATTCCTAACAATGCAAAGGTTAGACGATGATGATGGAATTTATGAAGTGCCGGAAGGTCAACATCAAGTACCTCAAGCAACTGTTCAACAAACCTCTTTATTGGCTAAAATTCCTGAACCTGTTCTTGAAGAGGTTCCCGAAGTTGTTGAAGAAGACGAAGAGGTTCCCGAAGTTGTTGAAGAAGACGAAGAGGTTCCCGAAGTTGTTGAAGAAGTATCCATTCCAATGCCAGAAACAATTTCAACCACACAAGGATTTGAAATCAGACTCCCTCCAGGGAAACTAGAAGCGATTTTGAAGTCGATAGCAATGACGCCACATGAAGGTTACAAACCTGTAGTCGGATTGAATTCAAATGGCCAAATAGTCATCGACTGGGTCAGTATTTGATTTAATTCAAACGGCGCTCAACACCTTCTGTATTCACCAAATACCGCTCGCCGAATACATCTGGTGTAGAGGGATAAGCATTCCAATACGCTTCTCGCATTTCTTGATTGGCATCCATACAAACCACAACATCACTCGGCCTTTGGCCAAGTTCTGATGTTTGATTGAGATGGGCAATCATCGGTTCAATATTGGAAAGATTTACCAATCCCCAACCAGTTTGTGTGCAAGGAGCTACTGGAGAAATCGGCATTGTTCCTGATGTTGGGTCCCATCCCATTTCGGGATACCATGCCGAGCGGTTGAGTGCCTCGCGAACATCAGCATTTGAAATTATGAAGGAGTTCCCATCACTGTCTGTTCCGTTAACCAACATCCCTTGACGCAAATCAGGAGATGCACCTGCGCCATAGTCATTAAATTCAAAACGTAAAGATTCCAAAACAAAGGAAAGAATGCCCGCAGTCCTAGGTGTAGCAAATGAGGTCCCAGATGTTTCATGGTAACCATCAATATCATCGTGGTTAGGGAGGTATTGCGTCCAATCCGCAGATATATCTGGGTAAGAACCAGACATGATTTCTTTTTGGTCATCACCTTCTTCAGCATATCCTGCAATACCAATCGACCAAGGAGGCCCAGCAGTAGAATCTTGTATGGCTGGTGAAGGGCTATTATCGGCAGCACCAGTATGCATTTTCCCTTGCTCAACGACCGCAATTTCAGTTCCTCGTTCAATACCGGAAACTGGCACCGAGCCCGGCGCTCCAAAAGATGTCGTGATGACATCGACAAGAGGTTGATTGGCTGCAGCAAGAACTGCTTCGGTACTAAACCCTTCGACAAAAAAGATGACTGCTTGGGGGTTTGCATTCAGAACAGCCCCTGTTACCGCAGAACCGTGCCCATCACTTGGGTCATCCAAAATCAAAATATCACTGTCGCCATCTGGTGATGTGCCAATGATTTTTGTTCCAGGGAAGTAAACGATGTCACTAGCCGTCAAGGAGTTCCAACATGACTCTTTGTCAGTATCATAACGTTCCTGCCAAGTTCCATCGAAAGTCAACTCGCAAATTTTGTTCACGCCAAGTTCATCTAACAACCAAGATGGATAGGTGTCATTGGTTCTAAAGTGGTCGTGATAGACGTTGATTCCTGTGTCAACTGGGGCAACAACTGAAAAGGCTCGCCAGCCATCGTTTTCAATCGTTTCTTGCCCCGGTGATTGAGGTGATGAGTCGCCGGTTAACGCTAGAGCAAAGAATGAAAATATCAGCAAAAAAGTGAGGATTCCTACTGCAATAAGGGCTCTCGGTTCCATTACAAACGCGGCATCCAAAGGTGCTAGAATCACCTCGGAATCAGCCTCATCCGCCATAGTCGCCCCTCCAAAGAGGACTTCATAACCCTACGCCCAATTGAAAAACCCCCACCTCTTGGCGAAAACATGGGTGAAAGTAACGAACGCTTGGTTTGGATTGACCTTGAAATGACTGGATTGGATATAACAAGAGAATCAATCATTGAAATTGCAACCGTTGTTACCGATGGTGAACTCAACATCCTTGCCACTGGGCCGAATCTCGCTGTATCCGTGTCTGAAGAACTCTTAGCAGGCATGGATGAATGGAATACCTCTCATCATACAGCAAGCGGATTGGTTGAACGTGTTCGAACTGCAAGTGTTTCGTGTCAACAAGCAGAAACCGAAACTTTGGATTTTCTCAAAGAATGGGTGCCTCATGGCTCTGCTCCATTGTGCGGGAACAGTGTATGGAATGACAAAAAATTCATGGAAAAGGAAATGCCACTTCTTGTTGATTTCCTGCATTATCGAATGATAGATGTTTCGACAGTCAAAGAATTATCTCGGAGATGGTATCCTGAAGCCGGCCGATACGAAAAGAAAGGTGCTCACTTAGCATTGGATGATATTCTTGAATCAATTGAAGAACTACGCTATTTTAGAGAACGGATTTTCTTACAAAAGTAATCATGTTCGCCAAGTAGGTGCATCTGCATCGACTCCTTTGTATGAAGCCATGATTTGAGCAACTACTGCAATGGCTATTTCTTCGGGTGACTCAGCACCAATATTCAATCCAATAGGGCAAAGAACTGCATCTAATATCGACTGTCCAATTCCCTGCTCTAGACATGTTTTTTCAAAAGCTTGCCATTTTGAACGACTACCAATTACACCAATACGAGGGCCTTGTTGTCCATCTGGGATGATATTTTCTTCATCAAAGAGATGGAGAAGGCCTAGCAAACGTTCTTGATCCTCGCCCCAATCATGTCCGAGAAGTAATACATCTGAAAATCGACGAAGAGTCTCGATACTTTCTGCTTGAAGAAAGTCGGAAACAGAAATGGATGACAGTTGTTCAGCATTTGGGTACATTTTGGCTGAAGAATATTCAGTTCGAGTATCATGAACAGAATGATGCCATCCCAAAGCATCCAATGTTTTCACAATTGCTTGACCGCAATGACCTCCTCCCATCAATAGCACATGTGGCATTGGAATCATCACCTCAATTGCAAGCGTTACTTGACCGCCGCATAGTGAATCAAGCGGTGTTACTTGATAGCCCTTCGCCCCTTTGTTCAAGCCATATCGTAAAACTTCTCCAAATGGATGAAATTGAGTTGTTAGATGTTCTCTGCACCGTTGAAGTACTTGCATTTCCAAACCAGCGCCACCGACAGTTCCGAACCATTGTTCATCAGAAGCCATAGCCAAGCGGGCACCAACTTTACCTGGAACGCTTCCTGTTGTTTCAACAACGCTGGCAAGAACGACTCGATGACCCAATACAAGACGGGAAAGGGCCCAAGCCATCACCGTCGCAGTCATGTCCACCGCTCGAGGCGGTGACACATACCCTTTGCCCTATGAGTTTCAGCCTGTTTACAACAAAGAGGTTTCATGTATTTTCAAGAGTTCCAAATCTTTGGGATGATCAATATTCAATCCAAGAAGAGGAGCATTAACATTTACTTCATCGAAAGAAATCAATTCGCGCAATGATGTATTAGGCGGTGCTGCAAGAACCGTTTGAATCGCATCATGTTCCAAGAGCAAGGGGTGGCCTCGTCGACCGTTTGATGAAAGGGTGGAACTTGTTTTAGCCAATAGAAGCTTTTTGATATGCTCTATTGCCCATCCTGGGCGGTCAACAGGGGCGATGATAACTCGTTTTGGCATTCGCCCCTTATCACCGGCTAGAGACATTATGCCGCATTGAATACTTCCGGTTCTTCCTTCTTCAGGTGCGGAGTTCACAATCACGGTTGAACCAAGAGTCGCTTGCATTATTTGAACTGAATGTTCAGTTCGAGTGACGATGAGGACTGGTGAACAACCTGCTTTTACTAATTTTTGATAGGCAATTCCAACTAAGGTTGAGTCACCGACTTCAACTAATGATTTCGGTTGCCCAAGTCGCTGACTGGCTCCCGCGGCAAGAATCACAGCGGGGCAAAGTTTGGCCATATTCCCAATTCAAAGTCACAGGTTTTGTTCTTTGCTCTTGATATATACTCGATTTGCTCGGTGCGTATGTCGAAAGGAAATTACCGTATGTCAGAGCCCGAACTACGTTCTGTTGGGATGTTGCAGTCGGTTGTAAAAGAAAATTCAAATGTCGAAATTGTAATTTTGACCCATGAGTACATCAAAGTTCGAGTTCAAGGTGAGTCAAACAGATGGTACCAAATCGAATCTCGATACCAAGGTGAGGACATTGATATCTTTATTTCCCAACAACCAGAATGGTCACTTTCGGTAACAGCTGCAAGGTGGCAAAACGATGTTATTTCTGAGAACAATTATTCTGTAGACCTTTGTTTGCATCCCAAAAATCAGCAATTGCCAATCGGTGACCGAATCGTTTCGCTTGTATTAGCATTGTACAATGATATCAAAACTGCACTGGAAATTCCTATGCTTGCTCAATTCATCGTCTGTAAACGTGAGATGCTGAAAGAGATTGTTATCTTTCAAGACACCATGATTGTCACTCAAGAAATGGTCATGGAAGACCATTGGCCTTTCGAAGAGGATATGGATGAACAAGAAGAGACGGATGATGAGGAAGAAATGGAGATGTATGAGGCCTTTGAAAGAGATATCTTTGGTGTTTCATCCAACGAAATGGCAGCCCTTCATAAATCATGGGAGGACGAAATTATTGAGATTAGTGAATCGCAAAAGCGAGAAATCGAAGATGATTTTGAAAGGCAAGAACGAGAGAAACAGGAAGTTATCGATTTCTGGGAAGGAATGTCCGATAAACTGCTTGATAAGTAATTACAAATCCTTGGTAATCTCTCGCCCAATTATCATTCGCTGAACTTGTGAAGACCCTTCATAGATTTGCATGACCTTTGCTGCTCGCATTAGGCGGGCGACTGGATACTCTTCGGAATAGCCATATCCACCATAGACTTGCACAGCATCGGTAGAAACTTCCATGGCAGTATCTGCAGCAAATCTCTTTGCATGGGCTGCGGATTCAGTATTTTGAAGACCTGCATCTGAATCTGCTGCTGACCTCCATGTCAGCAATCTTGAAGCTTCGATTTTAGTTTTCATATCAGCCAACATAAATTGGATGGCTTGATGACGATGAAGGGGTTTTCCAAAAGTTGACCTCTCGCCAGAATATTGTAGCGCGTGCTCGTAGGCTGCACGAGCAAGTCCCGTTGCATGCGCAGCAATGTTAGGCCGGCTCATGTCGAAGGCTTTCATAGCGTTCATCCACCCGCCGGATTCTGAACCGCCGATCAATTGGTCTGCAGAAACACGAACATCGTCAAACTGAATTGAACGGGTATCAGAACAACGTTGTCCCATATTGGTTTCCTTCTTACCAAGTGAGAAACCTTCAGCATCTTTCTCGACAATGAAACCTGACATACCTTTGTATCCAGCATCCACATCTGTTTTTGCTAAAACAAAGAAGAAATCAGCATATCCTGCTCCAGTAATCCACATTTTGGAGCCATTGATGATATATTCATCTCCATCACGGATTGCGCTTGTTTTACACGCTGCAACATCAGAACCAGCACCTGGCTCGGTTACGGCATAAGAAGCCAATGCCCCGTCTTCTGCGACCATTCGGAGCCATTTCTGCTTTTGTTCCTCGGTTGCGCCAGTGATAATTGGAGCACATGCAAGTGAAGTTGCATACGCAGCAGTTGCAAAACCTGGGTCTCCCCAAGCCAATTCTTCATTGACAAGTACTTCTTCCATTGAACCTAGGCCCGGACCTCCATAGTCCTCAGAAATATGAAGATTAAGCAATCCCATTTCATGGGCTGCTCGTATTGCTTCTTTGGGATAAACTGATTCTGTATCCCAGTGTTCAGCATTTGGTCGAATTTCATCAACTGCAAATTCATGGGCAAGTTCCCTCAACATCTCCTGCATTTCGTCGAGTTGGAAGTTCACCATGAAGAAGGCGAAGAAGTCGCCCCTTATCTCTTCATTGTTCTTAGAAGGTCAACCATGAACGATTGTATGCCTCAAGTAGCAGAATGAAGATGATGTATAAGAGAATCAATGTATATCCCTCCCATTTCTTGAATTCATATGAGGTTCTCATCATCAATAAGGCCACAAAGCATCCTAGAATAGTAAATGGAATGATGATGTAAACAATCAGTTCATACCCTGCATCTGATATAGCCAGGGGATGGACTAATCCTGCCAAACCAATAGAAAGTAAAGGGTCGGTGATATTGGAACCAATTAGTGTTCCAATGGCAACGCCTTGGCTGCGTTTTGCCGCCATCAAGGCGATAGTGAGCTCCGGTAAAGAAGTTCCAATACCAGAAACTGTTGTTCCAACAATAGCATGAGGAACATTAAGTTCAATCGCAATAATTCGTGCATATTCAACCAAATGGTGGGCTGCAAAAACAGCAAATGCAAGCCCGAATACAACCATAATGATATACGCTGCAACGCTCCAACTAGAGCCGCGAACACCAACTTCTTCTTCGGGATCTTCTTCCTGCTGTATGACCTTTCGGTGCATCAATAACCAAGAGATATAGACGATATACAAAGTCACTAAGATTCCGGATTCCCAGCGTTGTAATGTGTGTTCAGTGAGCAAGAAAAATGTTAGAATGAGAACGGATAGTAGCATAATAAGACCATCGCGCTTCAACCATGATTCTCGTATTTTGAGACCCTTGTTGACCACGACGATACCTAAAATTAGGGTGATTTGAACAAAGATTGAACCAAGAATCCCCCCGATTGCAAAATCAGCCACTTCAGGCTTCAATGCCACATCTGCGGCAGCGGTGGTCGTAACCAAAATTTCAGGTAATGAAGTTCCAATGGATACTATTGTCAATCCAATGACGACTTCTGGTAAACCACCTCGCCGAGCAAGTCCCTTTGCCCCTTCAATGAAAAAATCAGCAGAATAAATCAGTAGCCCAAGGGCTAAACAAGCGATAATGAAAGTAATGGCAAAACTATCATATCCCGCTTCTGAGGAAAGAAAACGAACCGCAATAATTCCAAGGAACAAAGACCCGGTGGTTACAAGTGTTTGAAAATGGAGAAGTTGAGCGATTCCCATCACTTTTTCCTCGGACCCCATGGGATTAACCAACAATTGTTCCTTATTCATGCTTACCTCTTACTTCTCAATGAGAGTGTGTGTTTCGCAAAGAACATAACACGATGGCGAAACGACGAATCATGTGGCGGAGAGGGATGGCCGAATTCTTCGGAACTGCCCTCTTGGTCGGTGTAGGTTGTGGCAGTATCGCCTTGGGTGCATCAGACATTGTTGTTTCAATATCATTTGGAATTGCTGTGACGGTTGCCATCTTGATATTTCACCCAATAAGTGGAGCACATATCAATCCAGCCGTTTCTCTTGCCTTTTTCAGGAGTGGACACCTTGAAAAAGAGGCTTTAATTCCTTATATTATTGCTCAAATAAGTGGGGCAACAGTTGCAGCATATATCCTTCACGGCGTTGGACCAACTCAAATTATTGAAGATGTTTCATTACCCGCGGCTGGACTCATTGAGATATTCATAACTTTTTCACTTATGGCAAGTATATATTGGATTGTATTGCGTTCTCAAACGCATATCTCTATTGCTGTTTTTGTCGGTTTTGTTGTTGCACTTCTGGCATTTTTGTTTGGACCTATTACCGGTGCATCAATGAATCCTGCTCGAACATTTGGCCCCAATTTAATCTCTGGAGAGGTTGCAAGTATTCCGTTCTATAGTTTTACCACTGCATTTGGTGCTTGCATTGCAGCAGAAATTTTTGTTCGAATGAAACTTGGAAATACCAATGATAAGTCTCAAGATTGAACTGTTAGGCGCAAAACTTTGACAACGTGTTCAAGTGATGGAATTGTGAAATTTTCAAGTGGTGGCGAAAATGGAACAGGAGTGTCCAAAGCACCGATGACAAGTGGTGCTGCTTCAAGTGAATAGAAGGTTGATTCCAAAATCCGACTTTGAATACTATGGCCTAATCCACCACACCATTGTCCTTCTTGTAAGATTACCAAACGACCAGTTCGCTGAACCGATTCAATGCAGGTTTGAGCGTCAAATGGAAGCAATGTTCGCAGATCTACTATTTCGACTTCAATATCTTCAGAGACAAGTTGTTCAGCAGCCTGTTGGGCGACATGAAGCATTGAGCCCCATGTCACCAAAGTCACATCACGACCTCCGCGCACTACAGCTGCCTTTCCTAGTTTGTACCGTTCACCATTGGCAATGGCTTGCTTGACTGATTCAGTATCAACCACTTGGTTGATGTTTTGGCCCCAACCGGTCAATCCTCCACGCAGGCCATACAAACCAATGTGCTCTAAAAATAAGACAGGGTCATTCAATTCTGCACCTTCCATCATGAGGTCGTAGGCATCTTGAGGTGTGCCTGCGGCTACAACGACCAATCCGGGGTCATTAGCAAACCAGGATTCAATCATGTTTGCATGGAACGGACCTGAGCGGGTATGTCCACCTAATGGAATACGAACTGTCATTGGGCAATCAGCACCCCAGCGCCAACGAAGCATCGCAGCATTATTGACTAAAGCATTGAATCCAAGTGCAGCAAATCCGCCAAATTGAATCTCTACCATTGGGCGCATTCCTGAAAGAGCAGTACCAACGCCTGTGTGAACGATTGCTGCTTCACATAATGGCATATCAATGAGTTTGTCAGAATGTCCTGCATTCTTTAATGCCATATTCATCCCAAAGGCACCTGCTACTTCCATGTCTTCACCAATAAAAATACAATCATCTCCATGACGTGTTGCGATATCTACCATCGCTTGTTGTATTGCACGAGCATATGTCCATCCACCTTTTTCGGCATAAGTGAGGATTGATTCACCGACCTCGAGCAAAGAATCGAACACTTCTACTTCTTGGCTTCGTGACAAACGTGTTAATCGTTGTTCATGGGTTTCTGCATCGTTCAGTAGTGTCACCCCTTTGGTCACGGTTTCAGGTTCCGGCCATGCCATCTGCTCAATTGCTTCTCGAGCAGTTTCGATGTCCTGTTGCTCTTGAGCCTCCATTTCAAGTAGTGATGTTTCTTCAAGGCCTAGGTCCAGAAGCAATTGACGGTGAGTTGGCAAAGGGTCTTTTGCTTCCCAGTATGCAAGTAAATCCCGATCTACATATCCTGGAGGAGTTCCGGATTCATTTCCAAGATACAAGTCATCGTGATGGTGTGCATGGCCACATCCACGCATCGTTTCAACATGGATGAGTGTTGGCCCACCTCCGTTCAAAGAAAATTCTCGAGCGCAAGCGGTACTTGCATACCATGCAGCAGGGTCAGAGCCATCGATGGTCCAAGCAGGAAAACCCATTGCATCGGCTTTATCAGCCCAAACCTCAACACCAGATTGTTTAGTTGGTGAGGTATCTAAAGCGATTTGATTGTTTTGAAGAATGTAGGTAATAGGAAGGCCACGTGCTCCTGCAAGATTCATCGCTTCCCAAAATTCACCTGAGGATGAGGAGCCTTCGCCAATACAAGCAACTTGGAATCGGCTGAGTTTTTGTCTCCATGCAGCAAAAGCAAGGCCTGTCATGGTTACACTGGCAATTGGTAGAGGTGCGGTTGGTGGTAAAACACCTACATGCCATGCTCCAACGTGGAGGTCACGGCCACCTGCATCTTCCCAGCCCCCGTTTTGATTCGAACCGACTTTTCCTAAATTTGCAGCCATGACATCCAAGGGAGTATCTCCCATGGCCAATCCAAGACCAATATCTCGAATCATTGGAGCCACAAGGTCTCCATCGTAGCCTTTTCCGGGTCGGGCATCACGAGGTGTATCAGGTTGACGTTTGAGGGCTGTTGCAACTGCAACAACGCCTTCTTGCCATGTTGAACGAAAACCTTTGCCTCCAAAAGAAGAACCATCTGGAGTCTCAATTCCCTCCGAAAAAATCGATTTCAATTCGGTATCCAACATCCGAGTACGCGTCATCATTGTTTGCCATTCGATGCGTTGCTCCATCGTTACCGACATATAGTGGGCTAATCGACGGAATACAAGACGTAAATCAAGTAAAAAATGTTGAGACCTGCGATCTAAAAAATCTTTCAAAGTTCGACGTGGAATCACTTCGACATCTGAATCATCCTTCATCTTAGCATCGACTTGAGCAATCAAACCTCGTTTGACTGCTTCGACAAATCTTTGACTGAACTGATGCCACGAAGGGCCTTCGAATTGTTTTGATTCATTCTCAATCAAAACATCCCAAACGTTGGCAACAAGAAAAAGGTGGCCGTCGTGTCTCTGCGTAATATAACGCAAAATTTCTCTTCGCGCAGCATCGGCAAGAAGAGGTTGAGAGAATACCAGTGACTCTTTTGGAGTCCAATCAGTTCCATGGATGACTGGCAAATCCCCTTGGCTCATGGTTTGGCCAAAGGTCACCCACATACAAACACGACGGCTGAGTGGCACGAGACTATTTTTTGTTCAAGTTCTTATTCTTCTTCAGGAATTGCATCCTGAAGTGCCTTCATTGAAGCACGAGTGACAATGACTGTTGCCAAGATTGAAACAAATATTCCAACTATAAGCATGGCATTTCCCATTGGTGTTGAACTCATGCCCTCTATACCTGATGAATTGAGTGCAAAACGTCCAAGTGCATGCCCGTAGTAAGCATAAGCCAATGAATAAACGACACCTGAACAATTCGAAATCATGTAGACACGAAGGCTAACTGGCGTTGCTGACATCAAATAATTGAGCCATTCATCAGGTATGAGAGGAGACAGTCGGACAAGAACAGAAATTTTCATTGCATCAACTGTTAGTGCACGTTCGATGTTTTGTAATCGTGAATCGTTCGCAATAGAATGTTGAAGGCTCTCCCTAAACAACCATCGGCCAAGAAGAAAGGCAATCAGTCCGCCTATCATAGAGGCTACAAAATTGGCCGCTGCGGCAATCCAGAATGGAAAAATTGCTCCTGCTGACACTTTGATGAGAGGAGTGGGAAGCATTATGACAACTGCAAATGACAATACAAGAGTGAATACAATCGGCCCCATCGGCCCTAAATCTTCAAACCAGAACAGAATATTTTGAGCATCTCTAAACAGAAAAAATCCGCATATCGCACAAAAGACGAGCATGAGTAGCCCAAACAAAGCACGCCACCGGTAGATTTTCGGTTGGTTTTTTTTGAGTTGTTCCAATTCGGATTTTCGGTCGACAAGCATCAATTCATTGGGTCGAGGAATTGGGTATTTCGCCATGATTATTCCTCTTCTTCAGCTTCAGGTAAAGCCGCCAATACATCACCAAGCATCTGCGTTGCATCTTCTATTTGTGTGATCAAAGTAAGGTCTGATACCGCGCCAGGGCGACCAAGACTCCACATAAGTTCAGAAACTACTTCTGTTGTTAATCGTGTCAATTCAAGAACTTCAGGGTCGATAGGAACCATTGTCTCCAAACTGTGTAAAGCAACAAGGTCAGGTTGTTCATCGAGTATGGAATCCATTGCCTCTTCGACTTCATTGGCTATCTCTTGCGCTTGGGCTTCAAGAATCCCTTCCATGGATGAAGAAATGCCTTGTTTCATTTTTTTTGCTTGAATGCCACCAAGTGAAGCGCCACTTTTGACTTGGCTTGGCGAAGACGGCCCAGAAGGAGTTTGTTGTTGAGCATCAGAACCTTCAGCCCCTTGGTTTGGAGGAATCAGTTGTCCATCTGCACTCGCTTGGTCCACCAATTTGTTAAGGGCTAAACGAAGCATTGAAGACATTGAAGAAGAATCGAGTTCTGTAGAAACTTCCAAACCTTCTTCATCCATTTGTGAAAGGATTTCATCAATAAAATCCGTATTTATTTTTTCAGGACCTACGAGGCCTTTCAACATTGGAAGAGCCCATGTACTATCGCCCATGGTCATTGATACATCGAAACTGCCTCCCCCAGTTTGGCCACTAGAAACATCTGCAGGAGGGGGGACAAATTGTTTGCGAGTATGCTTATTTAATTGTTGAATGAGCACATTCATGTCAACTGGTTTTGAAATAACTTCAGCAACCCCTGATTGAGCCGCACTCACTCGATATTCTTGCGAAGAATTTCTTGTTAGAATCACAATTCGACATTTGAAAGCAAATTCCGGGTCACCCATCAAACGTTGAGCCGCGTCAATGGCATCGCCGGTTTTCCATTCACCATCAATGAGAACCACTTCTGGCATAATTGCAAGAGCTGTTCCTTCAGCCTGTCGAAGAGTTGCAGCACGAGTAATATCGAATCCTTCACGCTCAAGGGTATTTGCGAGAAGAGAACGACGACCTTCATTTTCGTCTGCAACGATGACTTTGGCCATTATATCCCTCCCTTCAACTACAGGAACGGCTGTAGAGTATTGAACCTCACCCTTCAAGGAGGTAAGGGGGAGACGGTTCTAGAGGACATCATAGAAGCCGTCAGCCGTGAATGATTTCGTCAGGCAATAACGATTGCCAAGCCATAATACCGCCTTCAAGGTTAAACAAAGATGTTCCTTCATAGCCTGCTTGCATCAACAACATCGCCGCCATTTGAGAACGCATGCCACTGCGGCAATAAATCAGTACTTCGCGGTTTTTCGGGATTGAATCGACCATAGAAAGAACTGCTTCATGATTGATTAGTAAGTCGCATGAGGCAACATGTGCTTGCTCATATTCTCCTTCAGAACGGACATCTAAGATGAAGGGGTTCCAACCAGAATTTCGGCGTTCGACATAATCAGTCATCGTAATCGTGTTAAACATTGTTTCAAGATGCAAGGTTTCCCCTTCTTTAACATCGCCCATAACGGTTCTTCTCATGCACCATTCTTCATCATCAAACATGGCTGTACTGAGTGATAAATCAGAAATAACTTCACGTTCAGAATTATGAGAAAAACGAAGCGTTTCAAAGGTCATACCTTCTGCATCATAAATGAGAAGTCGGCCACTGAGTGCCTCTCCTAGGCGAAGAATAATTTTGATGGCTTCATTGGCTTGCAAGGAACCTATGACTCCAGGCAAAACCCCTAGAACGCCACCTTCAGCACATGAGGGTACTGATTGGGGAGGTGGGACCTCAGAAAATAAATCACGATAACATGGGCCTTGATGTAAATTAAAAACGCTCACTTGCCCTTCAAAGCGATATATAGAACCATAGACCCAAGGCGTATTATTCAAGAAACAAGCATCATCAATGAGGTACCGAGTCGGAAGGTTATCGGTTCCATCAATCACAACATCCCAGCCTTCATTCAATATTGATTCAATGTTTTCTGGAGCTAATCGCACTTCAAAGATTGAGATTTTCAATCCTGGATTCAATTCAAGAAGGCGATTGCGTGCCGATTCTACTTTTGGTTGACCAATGGTGGAAGTTGAATGGATGACTTGGCGTTGAAGGTTAGACAAATCGACTGCATCATCATCAACAATTCCAATATGTCCAATTCCAGCAGCGGCAAGATAGAGTAGAACCGGACTACCAAGCCCTCCTGCCCCGATAACAAGAACACTTGATTGATTGAGAAGATGCTGACCTTCAATACCAACTTGGGGTAAAGAAATGTGACGAGCATAACGCTGAACATCGATATTCACAAGCAATCCCAAGTCGTCCAAGCAAGACCCAAACATAAACTCATTGAGAGGTCAATGTTGGTCTTCGAGCCACTTTTCAACATCAATAGCGGCTTGACAACCCATTCCAGCCGCAGTAATTGCCTGTTTGTAGCGAGTATCCACTACATCGCCGGCTGCAAAAACGCCTTCAACAGAAGTCATTGTGTGTTTCTTATGAATAATATAACCTTCTTTATCAACCTCAACTTGCCCTCCAAGGAATCCAGTAATTGGTTTGTGACCAATAGCTATGAATGCGCCTGTAACGTTGATATTTTCTGTTGTACCATCTCGGGGGTCTTCAAGAACTGCTCCTGTCAGACCTTTTTCATCGGAAAGCCACTCCTTTACTTGGCGGAAAGTTTTGATTTCAATTTTCTCATGTTTCGATGCTCTCTCAATCATAATGGTTGATGCTCGGAAAACATCTCTACGATGGACAAGCGTGACTTTTGATGCGAATCTTGTAAGGAAGGTTGCCTCTTCACAAGCCGAATCACCACCACCGATTACCATAACTTCTTCATTTTTGAAAAAGGCTCCATCACAGGTAGCACATGTTGAGATGCCCCTGCCTTTCTGCTCATCTTCTCCCGGTGCATTCAACCAAATAGATTCTGCACCGGTTGAAACGATGATCGCATGAGTAAGAAAAGTCTCTCCTTCAACAATCACTTTGTAAGGTCGTTGTGAGAGGTCTACCGATTCGACATTTTGGTCACGAACTTCAAGTCCAAATCGTTCTGCTTGTTCTCGCAATTCCATCATCATCTCTGGCCCACCTATGCCCTTTGGATAACCTGGAAAGTTCTCTATGTCGGAAGTAAGCATTAACTGACCTCCTGACATGTAACCTGCGAACATTAGCGGTTCAAGCATTGCTCTAGCCGAATAGAGGCCTGCAGTATATCCTGCAGGGCCTGAACCGATAATTATGACATTGTGTACTGTTGACATGGCCTTCTCCATCTAACCTCTGAGTCAAGGGGGTGTTTGAAGGTTCGCTCGTCGACCTTCCGCAGGGCAAATCTAATCATGAAACCAAATTAATCTAAATCATCTGTAAGGTTATTTCGACCCTTTATACGTTTGAAGAGCCAACGAGAAAATATCATCGAAAATAAAAGAAATCCGACTGACACAGGCCAAGGTGCTTCTGCAGATGTCGAGAGAAAATAAGTGACCAAAAGGATTCCTGCGCCATAAAATGCACGGAATATTGAGAATGCGATGAATGACCGAACAACTGGATTCGCAAGTGCTTGTTGTAACTTTGGCTCTACCATTTTGAAACCTCTAACGAGTGATTCATTGAAGCATAGAAGCAATTGCAGCTACTGCTGCACGCGCATGTGGTTCAAGTCGAGGGGCAATATGTTCTGGTTCTGCACCAGGCCCGATGATTCCTAAACCGACTGGTTTTTCATGGACTAGTTGTAATTCAATGATGGTCTTAATTACGGCTTGACCCATTGCAAGTCCATGTTGAGTCTGTCCTTTTTCTATGATGCCAAGACATGCTACTCCGTCGATTTCATCATCGGCTAATAGACGGTCGAGGGCAAGAGGAACTTCCATTGCACCAGGCACCCAAACAACTTCGAGAATCTCAAGTCCATGAAGAGTCGCTTCTTCACGTGCCCAGGTGAGCATGCGTTCAATTTCTGTACGGTGGAACGAACCACATACGAGGGCAATATTTGACATCTGATTAACTCCTTTTCTCTTCAATAACACGTTCCACTGTTGCAACAATCGTTTGTGTCGTGGAATCGATTTCAAGATTCACTGCATCACCAACTTCCTTTCCAACCAAGGTCGTCAAGCGAAGAGTTTCGGGAATGATGTGTAATGAAAATTTACCATCACCCACTTTCCCAACAGTGAGAGAAATGCCATCGACAGCAATGTAGCCTTTCTCTATTACATATTTTTGAATATCCGCAGGAACAAGAACATCATAATCCATGCCTTCACCTTGTTCTTGTTTTGAGTGTAAAATCCCTGTTGACATAATGTGCCCTGAAAGTAAATGGCCACCTATTTCATCACCAAACTTCAAAGAGCGTTCAATGTTTACCTTTTGACCAATCAAGATTTGACCGAGTGTCGTTCGAGTCAATGTTTCTGTAATAACATCGAAGTCGACAACTGAATCATTGATTGAAACTGCAGTAAGACAGACACCATCAACCGAAACACTTGCCCCTGTTTCCAAATCCATTGTGTTGGGTAATTCGATTTGTAAGGTGTGAATACTTTGATTTTTTGCGACGTCAATTATCGTCCCAGTACCTTGAATAATACCGGTAAACATCAAGCATCATTCTCCTTTTGAGGTTGCGAAGAAAGTTGGAGAATTCGAGCAATAATCTTGCGAGTTCCGTCTAGATCATCAGATAATCCTTCAACTCGAGTAACCTGAATATTTCCAAAACCGAGTTGTTCAAGTTTTGTACGAATTCTGCCTTCAGCATGTTCTTGGTCGTATCCTAAAGCAATAATATCCGGTTTAACATGCGGCAAAATATCAAAAATTGGAACATCTGGGGGGTTTCCAATTATCGCTTCATCGACTGGTTTCAAACCTTCTACCATCCTTCGGCGCAAATCTTGACCTGTCACAGGCTCATGCTTTCGTATTCTAACTGTGTCATCATGAGCTACTACAACTGTGAGGTGCTCTCCAAGAGATTTGGCTTGTTCCAAATAATGCAAATGACCTGCATGAAGTAAGTCAAAAACTCCGACTGCCATAACTCGTTTCATCTGCTCACCTGTTGTTGTGAATGTATAGTCCCTCAAGGTTTTACCGGCCAAAATAATTTTACATTCATTGCATGTTCAAGGCTTCAATCAATTGAGCCCCTTCGAGGAATGGAATGCCTCGTTCGTTTGCCCATATTCTTGCATCATCGACGGCGAGAGCATAATCTCCATCGCTCTGAAGCATCTCTGCCCCAATGACTACGGGCGTCATTCCTGCAAGACGTGAAAGGCCAACCGCTAATTCAGTATGCCCTTGTCTTCGAGAAAGTCCACCTTCGGTTTCGCGACAAACTGGGATGTGCCCTGGAGTTCGAAATTCCTTACCCAAAGCGGCTTGGGCCTCATCACCAGAAATTCCTGCTTTGGTTAATTCTGCTGATAATTCTGCGAAACGACGGGTTGTGAGTGCACGGTCATGGTCGGTGATTCCAGTATATGTTTCGCGGTGATTCAACGACAAGGTAAACGCAGAACGAGCGTCGTATCGCAAATCGTTGGTCACTAATTGATTGAGTACTGGAAATCGCTGAATCAGTGATTCTTGAGTATGGAGGTCTTGAAGAAACGGCAGTGAAAATAATTCTCCGATTTCATGACCAATGGCTAGAAATAACAAGCCTCCACATTCCATTCTCAACTGACGCATTGTCTCAGGAACTGCGTTTTGCCCAGGGAACAATAAATCGGTTTCACCTTCCCTTTTTTCAGAGTCAAATAAACACACTGGCATTCCATTCTGGAAAGCGCTTACTGCGGCTTTGACTGCTTCGTCCATAGTCATGCCTCAGCCGCAGGAGTTCATCAATGGTCGTATGGACTATTCTAACGATGGAAGAGGAAAATACTGATATTTTGGCGGACAGCCAACGGAAAGGGGTTATCATAGGAAGACCCTTGGGTCGTTCCTGCGGGGATGTGAAGTATGCCAATTAAACTCGGACCTGCGGGCGTACCATTGTCTTGTAAAGGCCGCACAATCGTTGAAGGAATGGACGATATCATCTCTCTTGGTTTGGAAACAATGGAGGTCCAAACCGTCCGAATGGTTGCTCCACAGCACTTTGAACAATATTGGCAAGCAGGTGTTCTTGCAAACAAAACTGAATTTGAAATGAATATCCACGGACCCTATTATTCCGAACTTCTTGGCAACCGAGTTGAACGTGGCCGTTCGATGACGAAAATAGAAACAACTCTACAGGCTGCTCGAACCATCAATGCCCGACACATCACACTTCACGCTGGCCACTATGGCAGTATGCCACCTGGAAGTGCTGCAAATGAACAAGTAGCCAATGTCTTCGCTGGCATTGTTGACCGAGTTCACGAAATTTGGCATGATGATGAAGACGATTTCCCAGTTTTCCCATGGATAAAGGATGGAACCCCCTCTAAAATCGGTATCGAAACTTCAGGTCGCCAAGAATTATGGGGCAGCCTAGAAGAAGTTTTGGAAGTTGTAAATCACGTCGAAGGAACTATTCCTGTGCTCAACATCGCACATATCCACGCACGTGGACATGGAAAAATGCGAACTTCGGAAGATTATGGAGAATTATTTGATGAAGTCCGCGAAACCATTGGAACAAAGGAATTCTACTGTCACTTCTCTGGCGTTGAACATCGTTCTGGAAATGCTATGCACTACACACAAATCAAGAAGTCAGATTTGAACTTCGAACCTCTTGCTGAATTTATTGTCGAAGATGGGGGATGGCTTGACATTACCCTCATTTCTGATTCCCCGCTATTGGAACACGATGCAATGTACATGCTACAAAACATCGAGAAATCTCGTCACCGCCAACTCGAGCGAAAAGCCCGTGAAGACCGTCGCCGAGCACTTGCTGCCCAAACAGGAACGACCCCTGCGGTATTGGCTGCTCGTGAAGAAGAACAAGCAAAACTTCGTGAAGATGCGAAGGAAGAAAAAGTGGAAGAGAAACCTGCGGAGAAAGAAAAACCTGCGGAGAAAGAAAAACCTGCGAAAAAGAAGGCTCCAGCAAAGAAGAAGGCACCTGCCAAAAAGAAGGCATCAAAGAAAGAGGATGACAATGTTTTCGACCTTGATGAAGAAGACGATGATGACTTATTCTGAATTTTGAAGATGCCCATCTCCATTCAAAACCGCACCCTAACACCTGCTGTTAGTGACAATTAACATAAGTAAAGTGAGCGGCGTTCCACTTGTTCTCTATGGCACACATTGCGATTTTAGGTTTGGGAAATTGGGGAACTGCAATTGCTCGTATGTGGTTGGCAGACAACCATCGAGTTAAGGGTTGGACCATTGAGCAGGAAGTTTACGAATCTATTACAATGGATTCTGTCAATGCTAAATATCTCCCAAACCATCCGGTTGAAGGACTAGAAGCAACAATGCACATCGAAGAGGCATTGGAAGGTGTCGAAATAATTGTCTTAGCCGTTCCTTCATCGGTCATTCTTGAAGTGGTAGATCAGATAATCCCACATCTTAGACCAGGCCATGTATTACTCGACTTAGCCAAAGGTTTAGCTGATGGAAATAAATTGATTTCAGAAGCGATTCAGCAGAAGTTAACCGATGCTGGAAAGACTAACACCCTTGCCGTAGTAACTGGACCAACCATTGCTCCCGAGGCGGCAAGTGGAGTCATGACCACAGCACTCGTAGCAAGTGAAGATGTTTCTGTGGCACAACAACTCGCTATGACATTAACCACACAAACCTTCATCCTACATCCTGCTGCAGACCCTGCTGGAGCAGAATTATGGGGGGCGTTCAAGAATGTCGTTGCTCTTGCTTGTGGACTGGTAGATGGCTTGAAGCAAATTGGGACCCTTGGCGGAGATAATCTCAAAGCTGCAATATTCATGGCTGGTTTCAAAGAGGGTTGCCTCCTACTGCCTCAACTCGGAGCAAAAGCTGAGGTTGCATTCGGACCTGCAGGTTTGGGAGATTTGTATGTTACAGCAACTTCACCTCATGGACGTAATCGTTCTATGGGTGAAAAGTTAGGTACTGGACTCACCATCGAACAGGCTCTCGAAGAAATGCATATGGTTGCAGAAGGTGTTCGTGCAGCCCGCATGTTTGGCGAGAGAGCAGAAGATTTCGGGATTGATATTCCTTTCACTAAGGCACTTAACACTTTACTGGACGGCTTTATCGATGCCGAGGAATGTTGTCGAAGAATGGTTGCACTCCATTGAACCAGTTGATTTCTTGCTGCTGTTGAAGCGGTGCTGTTTTGAGGGTAGTCGCTCTGCGGTATTCATGGCGGAGGAATTGACTGAACTGGAAGCGCGTATCTTTGAATGGATTCGACAATCAGATTTCGAAACCGTTGCTTGGTCAACTCCGAAAGCAGCCAAGTCATTCAAAGTCAAAGAAGATGAAGTCTACGAAGCAGTTGCGGCATTAACGCGTAAAGTTCCAGACCGAATCCAAGTATTTTACAAACAAGGTTCACTACACATCGCTGCTGAATAATTACTCATCTTCTTTGGAAGAACTGGTTTTCATCGGCGTTGTATGGTATTTTGAAGAAATCGAGGCTGGAAGGAATATTGTCGACCAAGATGGTCGTCGTACATCCCCTTCTTCAGTAACGGTTGAACGAATGGCCATCGAAAGGAAATCGATGAGTACGACGACAATAAAGACGACAAGAAGTAAAGCAACGACTTTATCGTACTGAGTTAGTTTGAGATAAGTATTGATGTAAAGGCCGATTCCACCAGCACCGACCAATCCAATTACAGTCCCATGCCGGACATTGTACTCAAACATAAACATCAAATGAGATAACAAGTGATTTGCTGATTCAGGTAAAGCGATGTGCCAGGCGGTTTCTGCACGAGTCATACCCATTGCTTTGGCTGCTTCTAATGGGGCATTTTTGAGACCCTCCATCGATTCAAATTGCAACTTTCCAAGGTATCCAACTGTGTAAAAGGTCATAGCAAAAATTCCTGCAAGGGTTCCAACATCAAAGATGATCATAAACAGCACCGCCCAGATAATTGACGGCAGGCTTCGCATGGCTGCAAGGATAACTCGAGCAGGGATGGCCATCCAAAGTGGCGAGAGATTATTGGCTGCCAAAACCGAAAGGGGGAGGGCAAAAACAAACCCAAGTGCGGTTGCAACGAATGCGATTTTTATTGTTTCCACCATTCCAAGCCAAGCTACCGAACAGAAGAGTTCAACTTCTTGTTCACATACTGGATAAGATTGTGCTTCTAAAATCGACCAATCAGGAGGCCATAGACTCTCATTGAAAAATATTACAAGATTTTCCCAGCCCCCACTTAATCGGCCCCAATCTCCAACCATGTCGTTGAAAATATACAGCGCAAGAAGAGAAATTGCTGTTACTATACCCATGAGTTTGCGATTCAAGAAACCACCTCTTCGATAAGTTTTCCATCCTTGATTCTCCAAATCCTATTAGCTACTTCTTTGGCTAATTTCTCATGATGTTCAACCATAATCAAAGCCGAATTTTGAGCTCTAATAGTTGCATGAACTGTGCGCATAACCACTTCGACATTGTCGTCGTCAAGTTCTCCTAAGAATTCATCAGCCAGAACTAATTTTGGTTTTTGTGCGACTGTTCTTGCTGTTGCTACCCGTCGTTGTTGACCTCCTGACAGAATCCGAACCGGTTGATCGGCGATATCTTCAATCCCCAAATGCCTCATGGCCTTGCTGATATCTTCTTCAAACTCTTTGGGCAATGGAAATACTGCTGGCCACCAGCGTGAAGTTCGAACTCGTGCACCCATCGAAACATTTGCGCGGACACTTAGATTGCCAACTAATCCCAAACGTTGAGGAATGTATCCCAATCCTCCTCGTGACGGAATGGCGAGTTCAATTTCACCTGATAATGGTCGGATGAGTCCGGAAATTGTTCGCAATAACGTGGTTTTCCCAATACCTGAGGGTCCTAAAATCGCGATAACATCGCCTTCAGAAATTTCAACATTGATGCCCTCAATTAGAGGGGTATCATACCCAATTGAAACATCGTGGAGATGTGCTAGAACTTCATTCATAATATTCATCTCAACTGGTTGCTGTATACTTTTCATCATAATATGTAGAAATACCAGGCACACTCGATATTAACGAAGAATAGGCACCCAAATGAGCCTCAGCATTGGTAGCGACAATACCTGGGGTATTGAGTATTGAGGATAACATGTCCTGTCCTTCTTCACTGTAACTCAAATTTACCAATGCCGAAACAATGGCATCACGTGTCGAATTATCAAGCGTATTTGGCTGATACATCAACGGATGGCTTGGGGCTTGCCCAAATGCTGGAAGTGTAACATAATTCTCTCGAATCAAACACCAATCTTCATTCTCAGAAGGGTTTTCATCGCCACAATATGTTTCAATCGTGCTGTCTTTAGCAAATGCCACATCTCCAACACCTTCCGACAAACATTTCAATGCTCCACTATAACCGTAGTAAGGTGTTCCAGATTCAGGAATACTCGCATCTTCAGAAAAATAATTGAATATTGTATTTCGAAGTGATTCAATATCATCATCATCCCCGACAACTTCAGCGTATTCTTGCCCAATGAAATAGCCCATTGGAATCAACATTCCTGCTGATTTAAGCCAACCAGTATGGCAACTGGTTTGGCCTTCGAGTACAGCAAAGGGGTCAGTGGAATCGTTTCCATCGTTGAGGGCAATTTCTGCTTCACTACCATTGAGGACCCAAGCATGTGCATTATAGTAAGTTCGTCCGTCAGATTTTTGATCTGCTGCCATCACTTCAAGGTCATACATTTTCCAACCAACCCATCCTGCACCACCATCCATGAAGGCTATGTCAGCACTACCAAAACGAAGGGCTTGAAGTGCTAATGCATCAGATGTAATTGGATAAATTTCAACCTCTACACCTATTTCAGTACTAAGGTAATCAGCTAATTTTTGAGGGTTTTCGCTGAATGAGGTATAGTCATCTTTTACTGAAAAAGCAATACGAATGACTTCTTTATCGCTTTTTTCATTGCCGATACAACCGGAAAATGCGGCTATTGAAATAAGAAAAATCATTAGACAAATTTTGTGATATTGGGCCGTCATTGCCTCACCTATTTAGGGTACCCTAAAACCGGAGGTATATGAAATTTAGGTTGCCCTAAATCCCCTTTTTCCACGTGCTCAAACAAAAATTAAACAGGAGGCTGCTTAGATAGAGAGCCAATCAATAACCAAAGCCTCTGAGTATCTGTCATTTGAAAGCCCAGAATGGCCGATAGGACGAACAATGACTAAAACATCGAGTTCACCACCCCAATTACTTGTTCCAATGCAGAGAACTTCACCCACTTTCATGCCATTTTCATCAACGCCGATTGAAAGGCTTCGCAATTCATACAATCGAACACTTACAATTTGGTCAACTGCTTCCTCCGTTGAGACATACCGATGTGTGCCTTCGATTGCCATAGGCTCTAACTTTATTTCATCAACATCAATACGAAAGGCTGATACTTCTTGATCCAATAATTCTACGGCTTGATTTAGGCGCCCTTGCTCCATGTCAAACAGTGAAGCAAGCCAAAATGCCGAAGATTCGGCACCAAATGAACCGTATTGATAGGGAAGTCGGAGCGTTAAGGATTGAATGATTTCCACATCAGCATTTCCAAATCCTTCGGGCAACATTAGCCAGGTATACTGTTCCCCTGCCGGATAAAATGGTGCGTTTGGATTCTCTGTAAACAATGGTTGGCCCCATTCCGAAGGAGATTCAGGGGTGGAAACTGGCGTAAACCCTCCAAGAGTAAACATCACAGCTAAGCAAACGCTCACCAGTATTCGGGGCCTTTTGTGATGCACCCAAGCCACACGGCCAGCAGGACTGAGAACTGATGCAAGAAGCATTATTGGGCCAAGAAGGAGTATTCCACCTGGAATAATCCACATCAAAATAAGTGTAAGTATGAGGGCTTCAAATCCCAGTGGTCCAAACCCAGTACGCCAATCAAAACGTTCGTCTTGTTTCGAGATTTGGCGTTCGATAAACACGACAATTGCTATTCCCAACACAAGTAATAGTGTCGGAACAAGGTACCCAATCATCTTCAACCCGTCATTGGAAAGGATATGTTTGTCAAGAGTCTTCGGGTTTAATCCAACTTCAAACGGTAGTTTGTCAAACCTCGACCTCTTCGCCGAGGTATGGAGGAGGTTGTATTGCAACTCAAGGATGCAACTTACCGGCATTCTGTCTACGCACCACTGCCGTTCAAACCATGGCGCAGAATACGTGGGCAAGGAATTTTTTCAGCCAATCTTTCACTTCACAAAGGTACCATCTTGGGGCTGGTAGGTCCAAACGGCGCAGGTAAAACGACGCTGTTACGAATGATGGCAGGAATATTGCCATTGCAAGCCGGCTCAGTACATGACGCTGATGAGCATTCAGGAACTGTAATTTCAGATGAACGACTGAGGCATATGGTGGGTCATATGCCTGAACAAGTTCGCTGGCAAGGAAGAAATACGGTTCGAAATGCTTTACTAGGAATTGGTGAAATGCGACAAGTAAGTGAATCACGAATTGATGGATTGCTCAAACTTGTCGGTTTGCAAAGTCGAATCGATTCACCTTTGAATGAATTGAGCCAAGGGATGCGCCAGCGCCTTACTCTTGCCGCAGCCTTGCTTGGCTCACCAAAAATCCTCTTACTCGATGAACCGCTCAACGGTCTTGACCCTGTGGCAGCAGCTGCATTTATCGTGTTACTTGGAAAATTAACTGAGAAAGGTGTTTCAATCGTTCTTTCTTCCCATCAAGTCGAAGGATTGGTAGAAATCATTGACCGATTAGCCCTTATGCATCGAGGCCAAATCCTTGCAGAAGGGACAATGCTTGAAGTTGCCAAACACCTCAACCTCGATAAAAAAACTGAAATTACAGGTGAGGGGGACGCACCTGATTTCTCCAAATACACTGTCGAATACAAGTCCATAGAAATTGAACAATACTCCAATAATTGGAAAGCAGTTCTCCCTAATAGTGGACCTGGTCTATTGAAAAAATTAGTCAATGATGAATTCGAAATTATTTCGTGGAAAGACCGCCAGCCAAATGTCATAGAAATGCTCTGTGCAGCAACCGGCCAATCCGTTGAGGATGTCGGACTCGAAGTATCTTCTACCGCAGTTTTACCCCTTCGCACATTTCGAGGTGAAGAAGAATGAGTGATTTTTCACGCATAATGTTGTTTGCAAAACGCCTAATGCAAGAGCGATTGTTTTCAACACGAATGTACATCATGCTTCCAATCTTGTTGTTGTTTATTCCTGGAATGGCTTGGGGTTTTTCAGACCCAAACATTATTCTCCCCGGAGGCCATCAACCCGATACCGCTATGGAAGTGCTGTTCTATGCCAGCCTAGGAGTGGTGTTTGGTGCAACCATGTGTGCAGTTTTACTTTCATATGATTCTGTAAGCAGGGAACGTGCAAGCGGTGTGTTAGAACTACGACTCGCACAACCAATGCCTCGGTCTCATCAAGCTATTGCAATGATTCTTGGTTCATGGAGAGCGATTTTGATTCCAACATGGATTCTTCTCGTGCTTTCTGTTCTCATCGTTCGCTACCGCATTGGTGAATGGTTATCGATCATCGATTGTTTAGTTTATTTTTCTTCAACTGCATTGATTCTTCTTTGGTATGTTTTGTTTACCCTCTTAGCCTCTTCCTACACTCGAGAACAGGGGACTGCAATCTCTTTTGGGATTGGGCTTTGGTTCCTCTTTACTTTCCTTTGGGCTTTGGTAACGACCATGGTGGCGTATGCATCAGGCGTATCAATTGGACAAGAAAATGATGCTGCATGGATTATGTTAGAAGGCGGTTTGGATTTACTTTCCCCTAATGGAGTATACCATCATTTACTTGAAACCCGTCTACCGCAAATCGATAGGGGTGTCGCTGTTTGGCAATCTTGGGCCATGGCATTGGCGTGGACTATCCTGCCATCGTGGCTCTTTGTTAGAAGAATGGAGAAGATTCTCCCCTAAGTGAAATCTGTCTCCAAAGTTACTTTCTAACGAAAGCCTCTTTGAGGCTGGATGAAGACGGGATGGTATGGCAGGACACACCCGGTATGGCATTTCACACCTTCTTACGCGTAGTTCAACAGCAATCACATTGATTTTTTTGATGGTTTTTATGGGGAGTTCACCCCTCTTTACTGCCCAAATTTCACTTGATTCCAGTGAGCATTCACCTGCTGATGGCCGTCAGGGCCTTTCAATAGAAGACGAATGTAAAGGGTTGAAGTTTGAAGACCTTTTCGATTATGATTTTGCGAATTTCATAATTAATGTTGGAGATGATTGGGCAACAGCAGAAATGGACGCTGGCTCTTTTGTTAATGGAAGTAAATCCTCGGTTGTTAGAGAAAATCTTGACGGCTTGTTCGAAGGACTCTCTGGTGGCGCGAATGAATATATCAGCACTGATGAACGTGATGCTGTTCGAGCAATTGGCCCAAAATGTATCGGGGCAATGGACACAAGACTTGGAATGCGTGAAGGAATTCCTCACCGAGGTCAACCCGACTGGAACAACATGTCATTTGTAGAAGATGGAATTGGACTCGAAGAAATTGATTTGGTTCCAACAAACCATCCTGAGGAACGTTCATGCCAGAATCTTGGTGCCGCACAAGGGTGCAAAGAAGTTCCAGTATCGATAACTGATGATTTACAAATTATGATGTTCTTGAAGGAGGAAGAAAGCAACAATGTTCGATTTGACAAATTGCCAAACAGTGGGGATTCAAATTTCACTTTGGGATTAAATATTACCAATATGTCGTATGCACACCTAGAATTCAACTTCCCACTTAAGCAGGGATTACGATTAACGAACTATTCGATTCAAGATACATTGGTAGGTACTGATGGAACAGTAACTGTTACTGAAAATACGGCATTGAGTGGTCCTGAAGCCTTGTATCTCCCTGATGGTCGACTACGAGTGAATCAGATGGTGACCTATTCGGCATCTGAATATCCACTTCTACGTGAATTATTTATTGATTTTACAACAATGGCACCAGAGACTAATGAAGACCCTGAATGGAGTTCAATCGCTCCTGAAGATGGTACAATCATCCCAATGCTTGATGGAACAAGTTCTGAAATGGTGGTAGTCAATGGTGAACGAACAGAAATGTGGGCAAGCGATGACAGTGGATGGGGATTGGATTGTAGTTTTTCTGAAACCGGTTGGTCTGCTTCTCTAGATGGTGACGGTAACATGATAGTCTCTAGACAAAGTACTTCAGCAATCTCTTCTGATGCTGAATGTTATGTCGTTGACCCGTTCGGTGCAACATCTATTGATTCACGAAACTGGACTTTTGGCCAAGTGTTTACTTCAACTGCGGTTCTCTCTGCAACAGGAGACAATATTGAATTTACAATGACCCCAACAGGCTTGGTCAATGAAATGACAATTTCCGCACACGCTCACCAAATGAATGCAATGGGACAAATGCGTACTGTTACACTGGCCTCAGATGCTTCAACAATTTCTTTACCGCTTGAAGGGTTATCACCAGGCATGGTCATGGTAATGGGTCAGGCTCAAAGTTCGACCATGTTGGACCTTGATTTTACTCTCAACTTTGGACTTGAAAAGGCAAGTCTTCCACCGGTGATTGTTGTCAACAAAAACCTTGACGGAAAGAATGCGACTTGGGATGCAAATGGCCTCACATTTACTCTACAAGGGGATGTGTTAGACCCAGATGGTGAAGAAGTTACGCTTTCACTCGAACTCTGTGGATACACGACCAACGATTTCTTACGCGTTGGAAGTGGTTGGGACATTGATGTTCACATCGTCTCATGCTCGTCTCAAAACCCACCCGTTACAGCGTATGATGTCATATTGACTGCAACTGATGAATCTGGAACAATAACCACTTTTGCTGTTTATGTCCCCGACCCTTATTCTAATGAGAATACTGACAACAACGATGACACAAAGATTATTGAAACAACAGAAGAAGGGCTACCAGCCATCTCGTTGATGGCAACATTAAGCATTACTCTCCTTGGTGCAGCCTTTGCAGGAAGAGGCCGAAGAGACTGAGGGCTTCAACCGACACCCTCAAAAGAGGGAGGTCCGGCCCATCAAGCAGGTGAAGGTATGTTCGCGGGTGTTATTGAGTCAAAAAGTCATGAGGGAGGATTTCTAGTTTCTTTCACTGGTTCGTCACCTGCACTTGAATCGATAATCATCAATGCCGAATCTGGAATATACATCGGGAAAGTCGATGCTGTTCTTGGCAATACAAATTCACCACTAGCACACGTCGCTCACATTGACCGGAAACTCGATCTTGATGCCTTAATCGGTGTTGAAGTCGGAATTCGTGCCAAAAAACAACGAGAAGAACGTGACCGAGGCCATCGGGACGACCGAAGAGGTGGAGACCGGGGATACCAAAGCCGGGACCGCCAAGGTGGACGTTTTGAAAGAAATGACCGTCGTCAAGATAACCGCAATGGCGGAGATTGGGATTGTCCAAAATGTCAAAATTCAAACTTTGCTTTCCGAACTGAATGTAACCGATGTGGCGAAGCACGTGGTGCTGGTGGTGACCGAGGCCCTCGAAGAGATGACCGAAGAGGTGGAGACCGCGGATACCAAAGCCGGGACCGCCAAGGTGGGCGTTTTGAAAGAAATGACCGTCGTCAAGATAACCGTAATGGCGGAGATTGGGATTGTCCAAAATGTCGAAATTCAAACTTTGCTTTCCGAACTGAATGTAATCAATGTGGACTCCCTCGAGGTCGTGGAAACGATAGACGTGGTGGAAACGACCGACGTGGTGGAAACGACCGACGTGGTGGAGAAGTTTACAACGATAACGACTGGGATTGTCCTCAATGTAGCAACTCAAATTTTGCCTTCCGACAAGAATGCAACCGATGTGGAGCTCCTCGCTCCGGTGGCGGAGGCGGCGGACGTGGCCCTCGAAGAGAAAGTGGTGGAAGACCTCCTCGTCGTGATGACCGCTCTCGTGCTCCAAGAACTGAAGATGGTGGAAGACCTCCTCGTCGTGATGGTCGAGACCGCAGAGATGAAAGAGGATATCAGAATCAAGGATCTTATGGTCAAGACAGACCACCAGAACGTAAATCAAGAGAACCTCGAACCTTTAGAAAATCACGTGGAAACGGCCCTGGACATGCACATAACCGCCCACCAAAACCTATATTCAAACCTGACCGAGAGGATTAGAGGGTGAAAACATGGGTGCTGAACATCACTATCTTAACTCTGTAGAAGCCTACGACGAAGGTGATTTAGAAACCGCCTATGAACAAGCATACAAGGCAGTTCAAATCGACCCTGAACATATTGATGCATGGCAGTTATGCGCTGAAACCTCTCTTCCCCAAAAAGGTGAAAAACCATCACTGATACAAGCTGCAAAATCATTGGCAGCAGTTAGGAAAATCATTGCTATTGACCCAAATCGGACTGCTATGTGGATGCTTGGTGGACGTCTGTTAAGCGATGAATTAGGATTGCTCAGTGAAGGATTGCAATGGTGGCAAGACCTGCGCCACCACTTGCCTGATGAAGTAACTCCATTGGTTGAACAAGCATCCCTACTAGCCGACATGGGTCATTATCTTGAAGCAAAATACCGCTTGGATACGATTATCGAAGAGAATTTAGATGGTGGACCGAGTCAAATGGCAAAAATTCATCAATTACGAAGTCAAGTTAGTGCTGCAGCAAATCTTCAATCCTCTGAACATTTCAAACCATGGGAAAAACACCACAACGGATGGGGGGCCATTGAACTCAAAATGGGGAAGGGACCAGTATCTGAAAGTTTTCTGTTCCTCATCACCACAGTCCCTGTGTTGATGGTCGTCGTTTATTTCTCAAACCAAATCGCTGGACAAGGCTGGGGTGCATTTTGTTTAACAAGCATAGTTATTTTTGCTACCGTATTATTTGGAATGCGAACTGCAAAGCGTATGTTCCACAACATCAATCGACCTGCATTCAATTTATTGCGAGCTATGAATTTCGAGGCAAATACTGGTTATTCAATCATTCATTCAGAAATTCGTACATCTCCACTATACATGTTCATCATGCAAAGAAAACCAAAAGCATGGCAAGAACGAATGCTTAAGATTATTGAATCGGATACGCCACTTCCTATGAACTGGAAACCAAGTTTCCCTGACTTTGATTCGCACTTGGATGAAATTGGCTACATCGAAGAAGGCGACGAAGAGAGTTTTGAGCCCTTCGAAGAAGAGTGAACTGCTAGGCTTTCTTGCTTTCAATTTACAACTGACAAAGGAATCATCATGCCTTTCAGGGCACAATAACTTAGAATATACTCATCATGGTATACTCTTGTTCTATTTCAACTATCTATACCCAGTTAGGATAATATCAAATAGGTTCTACGGCTAATCATGGGCAGTAACCGTAATCTTGTAATTGCTCGTATTCAAAAGGCATATCAAGAGTGTTTGAAATTTTCCTCTGAACACCCAGACATTGCTGTTAATCGTTGCCGAAAGATCCTTGAAATGATGTTGATTCAAAATCATCGCGAAAAACAAGGGGAACCCGATTCTAAAGCAATGCATAGTGTTGATAAATTAGTTGATATTGGGCAAAAATTGGGAATAATATCTCCCCTTCAAGGGCTCAATATGCGAGTAATCCAAACATTTGGTAATTTTGGCTCACACTTCCAAGATGGAGCAGAAGATGAACTTTGTTTTGAAGAAATACAACCTTGTATAATTGCAACGGAGACTTTGATAAAATGGTTTGTTCCAGACATTGACATGAATGTGTTTTCCGGTAAAGAAGAACCTCCAAGAATTCAAACAGAAGTAATGGAAATCGAACAAGAAGATAATGGCAGAACTACTATTCGAAGCCTAATCCACCAGTTAGCCAAAGATCGATTAACTGAAAACGGTGAAACAATCAGGCTCAGAGAAATTTCCAAATGGTTTGAAAAGCACCACCCCCGATATTCACGTAGTGCTGTGGAAACTCATGTTGGAATGATGGCTACTAATGGTGAAACTCGATTAGCCCATCACCTAAAATCTGATGGTTCAGATGAATTATTCTTCCGTGTAATGCCGGGCTTATATCGATTATATTTGCCAGGAATCGATCCTGAACCGATAATCGAATCAGAACAGCATTCTGGATGGGAGGACAAACTTGTGGTAGTCAATACTGCTACTAGTTTCGATGCAGTGCGCCAATCAAGAATGTACATGAGCCCAAATACTGGTGGGAATTACAAACTTCAACGTTCTAAATATCTAGGGATTTACAAGAACAAAAATGTGCCATATATTGCCGAAGTTATTGCCCGTGTCTCATTTCATAAGATTACTTCTAATGGCTTTGTATGGTGGCGAAACGACCACAACATCGAGAAATCCGAATTAGTGAAATTAGCTAAGGATGAAATTGAACGGAGAATGGATTTTGATTATCCTGTTCAAGTAATTATTACCGAGGATTTTATTGAAACTAATTTCAAGAAGACTAGTCCACGCGGCATGATACAAAATAATCGCGTTTTTGATATTACTAATGTAAATGAACAAAATGTATCAGAACTTGCAACTATTCTAGAAAGTACGAGTTGGGAAAATATTAACGCATAGAATATACTCATCACGGTATAAGTAAATGGATATGTGACAATCAATCTGCTTATTCTCTACCTTGCTTACGCTCAACTCTTCATGAGTTCAAAACCGAAGTTCTGAAGGTCATTGTTGGCTTTGAGCATACTGTAACGCATACTGCTGAGCATAGGTTGCGGCAGTTTGAGGATCATATCCTTGTGCCGTAAATTGCTGATAGTATTGCTGGTAGACCGCATCATCCATGACTGGAGCCGCTGCTGCTGCAGCTGGTACTGCTGCTGCTGCTTGAGCAGCATATTGCTGAGCATAAGCACGAGCCGTTTCTTCAGGGTAACCTTGAGCGATAAGTTGCTGGACATATTGTTCAGTTTGGTCAACTACGCCGCCAAAGCCAGTTTCACCAACTGAGAAGTCTTTGGTATCATCTCCAGAATCACTACGCATGAAGACGAGTGTCAATATTACTACAATCACAAGCGCTAAACCGATGAGGCCAGGAACAAGTAATCCGTCAAGAGAACCTTTGGTTTCATCGCCGCCATTCTCGGTTTGAGGAGCGGTCCAATTACCGTCTTTGAAGGTCCATGCACCAGACCATTGACAATTGCCATCAGCATCGAGAACGAATTCTCCGCCTGCTGCTTCAGCTTCAAGATCGGCTTCAAGTCCCTGACATGCAGGCAAGGAAATTTCGAGTAATTCATAGGTAATGAAGCGTTCATTCGGTGCTTCACCTTCGTAAATCTTAACGTAAATTAACTGACTAAGTGATTTGTTCGAATACATACCTTCAAGCGACAAAGTAAGAGCAAAAGTATCTAAATCTCCAAGAGGTTTAGATTTCTTCCAAAGTCCATCTTGGTCATATCCGAACTTATCAAACGCACTTGCATTGAAACTATCCATCATAAAAGAAACTTCGACGAAGATGTCTTTTTGATTTTCTTCGGCACCAGAAAGAACTTCACCAGAGATGGTAATGGTATCAGAATCAATTCTACAACTTTCTGGATCTGGACAAATACCATCGAAGGTATTATCAATATCAACATCTGGTTCTTGGTCACCAAAGCCATCTGGAACAACTTCGAAATACATACGATGCTTTTCAGAGAACTTATCGGCACCATCGTAAACAACTAATTCAATTCGGATTTGCGTGGTTGAAGCCCCTGATGTATCAGCAGTTTGGTTACGGAATGTGTAGGCAAACAATCCATCACTTGCTGCAGTTTGTGTAAAAGAGTGGCCTTCGATATCGAAATCTTCATCATCGTATGGTGCGTCGAAAAGAACCTTCCATTCGTAACGCTCAATACCATTTCCTTCAAGTGCATCTTCGTCAGAAGAGTTGCTAGCATCCAAGTAAATAGTGACTTCACCGCTTGCATCGAGGATAATTCTGTGAACATCCCATTCTTTCGATTGAATAGTGTTCGTTCCAATGAATTCAACTTGATCCATGTATTCTTGACGCATATCGATTTGAGCATCAGCAGTTGGTCGTGCTTCATCTGCAAAGACATCGTTGGTTTCAACGGTTACTGTAATCACTCGTGAGTGGCCAGCAGCATCGTGAAGATGCAAGGTGACATCCCACTGTTCACCTTGTGCGCAACCTGTAGCAGAAGCAAGGTCAATCTTACAGAACGTCATGACTGGGGAGGTATCACTTGTGTGATCTGTTCCAGTAGCCATTGCAGCATTGTCCCAAGATGTTGGTCCATCAATAATCCAATCAGTCTCCAATGTTTCAGTGGTATCTGTAATGTATGAGAATGTCAATTCTGCATCACTCTTGATGTAATGCTTTTGATATCCGCCGGTGCTCGGGTCATTGCCTGGTATAACATCGTTAATCTTCAGATTTAATCCATTGCCGAGAATACCAAATCCTGCTGGATAAGGTGTCACTTGATAATTGAGCAGATTTCCGAGTAGAGGCAATGTTGTGCTGTCCGCTCGTTCTGAGTGCGTTGCAATGTCAATGGTCGAAATAATCATTCCACCAGATTGGTAACTACAGACACCAAGGATTGTATCCATTTGATCTGCTTGAGTTCCATCTTTACGAATAATTCGTTGGAATGTTCCGTCCTTCTTCGATTCACTGAATCCACCACAACGTTCTGGAACATTGTTCGCACTTTGTGAATTGGTTCGCAAAATGGCTGTAGCAACAGTCGATGAAGCATCAAATCCTTGGAATGCGGCCAAATCTACATTTTCCATAAGTGGGTGATATGGGTCAGCAAAGTCGGTTTCTGAATAGGAGATTTCTTCTCCGAGGTTTTTACTTGCAATATTCAATCCAAACGGTAGACGGCCTGAGAGTCCTTGGCCTACTCCATAGATTTGGCTTCCTTGAGGTCCAAGGTGGGCTTGAACGGTTCCACCGGCAAACATGAATCCTTCCAAAGTGTTACGGTTTGCTGTCGAACCCAACTTTTGGTAATATCCTCGCCCTCCATTTTCAATATCTTTCGCAGCAATATCGGTTTGCCATGGGAGAACAATCTTGTCGTAATGTGTAAACCATCCACTCAAGAAGTATGTGTCCCAATCATTGATGTCGAATTGCGTATATGTCATTCCGAGAATATTGAGGTCCTCCTTAATTGCAGAAGTTCGAGGTGAGGTATCCGAAAGGATAGCTACGTTGATTGTTTCAGCAAAGGTTGCATGGAAGTAACGAAGGTTTCCAGATGGATTGCCATTAGAAAGTTCAGCATCAAAACTGATATTGTATTCGTGACCATCAAGCCAACCATTCCACGGAGTGAAGGTGACATCAATCATTTGATGAGAATCCAAACTTTGAGCAGGTCCTGCGGTCGTTGTGTGGGCCTGTGAACCTGTAGTCATGTCGTAGATGTTCATGTTGAACACATAATCGCCTGCAAGGACACCGTTGGTTGCTTTCACAGTCCAATCGTGGGCTAATGCACTGTCAATTGGCATTACGCACTCCAAGGTTTGGTCATTCAAACAATTAAGCGTATTTGGTTTTCCAAGAGTGATGTCAACAGATTCAACATTGAAAATTACTGTCTCTCTGTTATTGGAAATAGACAATTCGTTATCGTTGAACCACGGCGTACCCACGGTTGTATTATCGAAGATTGTTTCAACATCGATCTTGTAAACGCCAGCAAAGAATTCATGGCTTGCGATGAGGTCGGTTGAAGATTGGTCTGCATCTACATTGGTTCGAGAGATGGTGTATGAATTGTCTTCGATGAATGTAAATTCCTGAAGAGTAATGTTGTTGAATGCAACACCCTTGAAACCGTCATTAATACCATTTCGGCCATCGTCATCAGATTGGAATTCAAAGTTGATATCAACGGTTGAGCCAGCGAGTGATGTGCATTCAAAGTCCCAATCACGAGAGTCTGCCGACGAAGTGTTGAGAGAATATAGGTGAGTTAAATCGATACTCGTGGTAGCAACAAGGTCGTTGGTGTTGAAGAAGACGTTGTAGTTTCCAGCAGAGCCATCAGTTGATGCGTCGTCTCCAATGTATGAAATCTCAGCGAAATCGATTGGTTCTGATTCGTTGACTATGTTGTCTCCATTTTCATCACGTTGGCAAGTACCGTCTTCGTTGTAATCGTTCCATTGCCCCATTACAACGCTGCTGTAGGTTACACCGTCACGGAGAATGTCAAGAGTCATTGCTGCGTAATCGTTTACGTCAACAATACTTGAACCATCTGAATCGATGCCGTAGAAGGTATCTGCATAGTATTCGAAGTTTAGTGATACGAAATCACCGCTCATCGAAGTCAAATCAACATCTGGTATGGTCAGAGTCTCATTTGCCCAAGCATCGCCATAGCCGTTTGAACCCGTGTCACAAGGATGACCGAACCAATAGGCGTAGTTATTGAAAATCTTGTCTTGACAAGCGTTTTCATTGTAAACTGCACCTTGTGGGTTTTGGCTTTCTTCATATCGGTAACCGTTCGCACCACCTTCGAATGTTTCTTCACATAACGCACTTGGAGTGCCACAGTAAATGTCAGACGGAGTAGCAGAGAAAACAGTTGCTTCGATGTCAAAGTCTACAGCGGTGTTACCCCAGTTATTGGTAACTACTTCAATGTCAAAGACACCTTCCGCATACAATCCACCAGGATTGAAATATTCAAGGCTCTCAACCATTGGGTCGTATAGATTGAAAGGAGTAATGTATCCTACAATTTCGTCGTTTTGAGATTGCTCATCCCAAGAATTACCGGAGAGAGTTGCAGAAATACGATAGGTCGTATCGTTAAGCATATCAGCAGTAATCGATGTAGTGTATTCTTGGCCTGGGCCAAGGTTGTTCAGAGGAACATTGGCTTGCTGAACCTGTGGATTCGGTTGGAAAGCGGTTGTCTGCTTCCAAATACTCAAATTATCAACAGCATATCCATCACGTCCAGACCATCGACTTTCGTTGTCATCAGAGATAGAACCATCAAAACCTGTTCGAAGACGGAAACGAATATCGACAGTTTCTCCAGCCCATGGGCTGAGGTCAAATGCTCCAACGCCTTCTTCAGTGAAATTATTCCAACCATAGTAAGTTCCAAAAGAGTATACTCCGTAGTAATAGATTCCTTCAGGAGCACCACCAATCGATTGTTTATACATGCGGTCCAAGTCAAATCCACCCCACATAGATTCACCAGATGCACATGCACCTGCGATTTGAGCGCTTTGAGGACAGGATATAGTAGACCATCCGGTTTCAACACTACCAACTTCAATCATTGCGATATCGTCCCAGACATCTCCTGCAAGGTAGTTTCCAGTAGAATCCAAACTTCCCAAAACACCATGTCCCAAATGCTGGAACACTTCAAGACTCATGAAAGCTCGGTCAGAACCTGTTAAATCAACATCTTCCAATACCATAGCATCGTCCCAGTTTCGGCCGTATCCAGACCATGAATCGCCAGAGGAATTAGTTTTGTATTGCCCTGCCCACATGAAATCAGTTGGGTTATTGTAATTGGCTGAAACGTTTGGAGCATTGTTACCATCGCTAGCACCTTGAGAGTGGTTGGTTTCTTCGTGCCAGAAGGTTGATTGGTCAATATATTCTTCATATGACCAAGTACATCCGCTACATGAAGCCTTATTCTCGGGAGAATCCCAATCCATTTCATACACAGATGTATTAGTGGAGTTTGCTTGATCGACAACCTTCAACTCGACATCTAGGGTTGCCTGTTGTCCGTTGAGAACATCCATTCCAGTATTGGTAACCGTGACATTGATATCACGAGTTCCTTCACCAACAATTCCATAGAATTTGTCGACGGGAGATATTTCAATTGAAGAGACTGACAAATCTTTACTGTCCATCTCAATGACTGAGACTGTGTCGTATTGGCCTTGCCAGCCAAAATTATCTCTCCAACCGTTGAAACGCCAATTTGCGTGTCCGACAACTAAATCGTTAGCAGAATTGCTTGTACCAGCGAGTTGACCTACATCAACAACATTCGGTCGGCGACCTGCTGCATATGACAATGGACTCAAATGACCGCCATTACCATCTGAAAGGGTAACTTGAACAGTTGTTGGGAAATTGAGGTAGAACGAAGATGTCGAACCACCAGCTGAGTCAGTTGTGTTTTGCTGATATGCAATGGTTGGGTTGATGAAGTCGGGTTCACCGTCTCCGTTCAGGTCGGTGACATGGATGCTCCACGAGATGTAAGGTCCGAAGTAGGCCTTTTGCGTGTTTCCGAAGGTGCCTTGTGCAGTCGCTTCCTTGAAGGAGACGTTCTCGAGGTTTGAGTCCATCATGGCGATGGTGTCGATGTAGCCGTTTCCGCCGATTTCGGCAATGGCAAAGTCATCGGAGAGTTCGACTCCGAACTGAATTACAGTGGGAGGGGCTGTAGCGATGTCAGAGGGGTATGAACCGGGTGCGGATGGGACGCCTGTGCAAGAGTATTCGATGATGGTGACGTTGTCCCCGTTGCCCGGGTTGGTGGTTTGACCCGTGGCGTAGTCAAGCCCTTCAGTACGGAGAAGGAAAATGTCGTCGTCTGTGCACGAGCCACCGACACCGACGCTCTGTGTTTCTCCGAGATCGCCGACTTCAAGGGAGCGGTAGGTGAAAGTTGAGGAAACGCCCAAGAAGGTTGTTGAAGGGGGAGTGGAGATGGAAATCGGACCACGGTAAGAGACCACGTTCTGTCGAGTGAGGTCTTCTTCCAATTCAAGAACGAAAATGTCGTCGTTGCCGTCTTGGTCGGCATCGCCCACTTTAAGGTCCCAAGCCCAGAAGTGAGTGAATCGAGCACCGATGCTCCATGTTTGTTCTTGACATCCACCGTTTTCGATGATGGTCACGTTGCCAGGTTCACCAGCAGGCGCACCGTTATCATCGGTCTTGAATGGATTGTTTCTTTGGAAAATTACGATGTCGATAGCATTATCGCCAGTAAACTCACCAACTTCAATGAACTGAACATTTGAGAATTCATCCCATTCAGCGTCACGGCTGGTGTTCTTTGAAACCCAAACATCTTGGCGTTCACTAAAATCGCCATTACCATCATTCCAAAGAATCGAAATGGTGTGAGTTCCGTCGGTTGCCATGGCCAAATCATTATGGCCATCACAATTGAAATCGCCGATAGCAACGTCATGTGGGTCACGGTTAGTGGTATACGAACGAGCCATTGACGCACTTGCTGTAGAAGCAATTGCAACAGTAGTCGAAAGTAACATCAGCATGACGAGGAACATGCTTAGGGCGCGGCTCTTGAGGTGGTGGTTCTTGGGAATCATCAACATCACTATTCTTCTCCAATCTCTGTTGCACTTTAATTCCTTTGCTTTCAAGTTCTTGTGAAAATAATGCATACAGCCCTTCAGTGGCACGAATAACACATTGGAATTGAGAAAAGAACTGTTTTCATCTCTTATTAGATAGGACGGGTATGATTTTCAGAATTTTCCTGCTAACCATCGCGGTGATGGGCCCCATCCTGTGGCGTCTCCACCGTGAACTTTGACAAGTTTTCCAGCAGTAAAAAGAGATTCAAGCCAAACCTCGAGTTTGGTGCCTTCTCTTCCACCTAATCTTTTACTAGCAATTTCTTCGATATCTTCTGTTTTCAAAGCGGTGATTCCATACTCGCGAACCACGAGATGGAGTAATTCTCGTAACCAAGCTTCAGCCATAGGGTCTACACTCATCGCACCTTGAACTGGTTGAGGAGGGTCCATTTCTTCCAACGTTGCCATCAGTTCGATTGGATCTGGGCGAAGAGGTGCTTCAAGGCCGAGTGACTCCAACTCTTCAGCGAGGTTTAATCGCCCAATAGGTCGACGGACAACAGGTATTCGAGATGGGTCGGGTGTAGGGCCCATATCCTCGGGCTTCTTGTTCACTGGAGCGTCGCTGTTTTCGTCAAATTCTTCATCATCCGTTGGTATTTTTATTCCTGAAGTATTTGTCGCTCGGACTTCTACAGCAATTGGCATTGTCCATCCAACGCCTTCTAATCCGAGTTCTCCGACCTGTTGCTTTACCCAAGAGGCTTCACCTTCAAGAAGAACTTGAACATCATGTTCATCTGAACGAAAGCGATAACGTACTTGTCCTCGGAGTTCAGCCATCATTCTCATTCCATTTTGTAAAAGGTATTCAAGTTAGTGCTGTAATATGCTCTCAAACTAATCTTGTTTCGCTAGTTGACGAAGAACAGTATGTAAAATTCCGCCGTTACGATAATATTCGACTTCAACTGGAGTATCAAGTCTCACTTGAGCTTGGAAGGTCAAATCTTTACCGTTTGGATGAACTGCTGTAATTGTTAGTATTTGCAGTGGTTGAACATCGTTTGAAACTGGAATCGAAAAGGATTCGGTGCCATCTAAACCAAGTGACTCATGTGTATCCCCGTCTACGAAGGTCAGTGGTAAAACACCCATTCCAACGAGATTTGAACGATGAATTCGTTCGAATGATGTCGCAATTACTGCTTCGACGCCAAGAAGGTATGTGCCTTTAGCGGCCCAGTCACGTGATGAACCTGTGCCATACTGACTTCCAGCAAGAACAACTTTTGCTCCGGCATACGAGTGGGCTGCATCATATACAGATACGATTTCACCAGTGTTGAAATCCACAGCATATCCTCCTTCGGTACCCGGTGCCATTTGATTGCGGATGCGTACATTTGCAAATGTTCCCCGCATCATAATTTCATGATTGCCTCTTCGGCTTCCAAAGGAGTTGAAGTCACCTTTCTCAATACCTCTTTCAACTAACCATTTCCCAGCAGGGCCATCCGCAGGGAATGCTCCAGCAGGAGAAATGTGGTCTGTTGTAATCGAGTCACCCAATTTCAACAACACTTTCGCATCGTCAATACTAGTAATGGGTTGGGGTTCTACGGAAAGTCCTGAGAAAAATGTAGGCAGGCGAATATAGGTTGAATCCGCTTGCCAAGGATAAAGAGGGCTCGGTTCCGAAGGGATACTATCCCATCGAGGTTCATTCATAGCATCAGCATAGCGTTGACGGAACATCTCAGGTGTAATCACACTCAATGCCTCGGCTAATTGCTCATCACTTGGCCATAGATCACTCAGCATTACTGGTGTTCCATCATTTGAAAATCCCACTGGTTCAGTTGCCAAATCGACTTCTAAAGAACCTGCCAAAGCATATGCGACGACTAGAGGCGGGCTAGCAAGGTATGACGCCTTGACTTTTCCATGTACTCTGCCCTCAAAATTACGGTTTCCAGAAATGACGGAACCGACGATAAGACCCGCTTCATCAACAGCAGCCTCAATTTCTTCTGGAAGAGGGCCAGAATTACCAATACATGTGGTACAACCGTAACCAACAACATTGAACCCAAGTGCATTCAAATCTTCTTGGAGTCCCGATGCTTCGTAGTATTCAGTTACAACCCGACTGCCTGGGGCGAGTGAGGTTTTAACCCATGGCTTGACTTCAAGACCGTAAGCTCGTGCATTACGAGCAAGAAGCCCTGCTGCGAGCATAACGCCAGGATTTGAAGTGTTGGTACACGAGGTTATTGCTGCAATGACTACATCGCCATGGTTGAGGTCATAGGTTTGGCCATTTCGTTCAACAATCGCGCCATTTGAAAGTTGGTCAGGTGATAGTCCATGGCCTTGATGGCCAAGTTCAGAGGTGAGCGTTTCTGCGAAATGCTGTTTCATATTTGAGAGGTCGACGCGGTCTTGAGGGCGTTTAGGGCCAGCAAGTGCAGGTTGAACAGTAGAAAGGTCAAGTTCCAAAGTATCAGTATATGATTTCTCAGCATCATCTGCGGAATACCACAAGCCTTGAGCCCGAGCATAGGCTTCGACTCCTGCAATCGCCTCTTCCTCTCTACCGCTTAAGCGGAGATATTCTAGGGTTCGTTCATCGACGGGGAAAAATCCGCATGTAGCACCATATTCTGGTGCCATGTTCGCAATAGTCGCCCGGTCCGCTAAAGTAAGAACTGACATTCCAGGTCCAAAGAATTCAACGAACTTTCCAACAACACCATGTTCACGAAGAATTTCAACGATTCGCAAAGTCATATCAGTCGCAGTAACACCGGGATTGAGCGCCCCAGTGAGACGCATACCAACAACATCAGGGGCAAGCATGTAGATGGGTTGGCCAAGCATGACCGCTTCAGCCTCAATTCCACCAACACCCCAGCCAAGAACTCCAAGGCCATTGATCATGGTTGTGTGTGAATCTGTCCCTACCAATGTATCAGCAAGCCAAATTCCGTTCTCTTGGCGAGCAACACTTGCCAAATATTCTAAATTCACTTGGTGAACAATTCCTCTTGACGGAGGAACTGCTTGGAAATTTGCCAAGGATTGTTGGCCCCATTTAAGGAATGTATAACGCTCCATATTTCGATGATATTCAATGTCAAGATTTAGTTGCAAAGCATCGCTGTGACCTCCATCAACATCTACTTGCACCGAATGGTCGATGACTAAATCAACTGGCACTTGGGGATTGACTTTTTCCGGGTCACCGCCCATTTCGACCATCGCATCTCGAAGCGCTGCTAAATCAACAACAGCGGGAACACCGGTGAAATCTTGAAGAATAACTCGGGAAGGACGGAAGGGGATTTCGCTTCTTTCACCGTTTGGAGTCCAACCAGCAATGTTTCTAATGTCTTCATCTCGAATCAAAAAACCATCGTTACCTCGAAGTGCACCTTCGAGCAAGATTCGAATCGAATATGGAAGAGATGTGGTGTCAATTCCATTCTCATCAAGCCCTTCAAGAGCAAAATATTCGCCACCGACCGAGAGGGTTCGGCGAGCATTGTAAGGGTCGAGGGTCGTCATGGTTCAAGCCATACGGCTCTCGTCTATGAACAAAACCCCTCATAATGTTCTGAATGCCGAAGCATGTTTCAAATCTTAATTCACCAGAATTGGTACCAAGGTTCGTTTGAATCGCTACCTGAAATATATGCGCTCACAACTGTCACTGGATAGGTTGACAATTTGTTTTGATCAGTGCACGTATTTTCTCCAGACCCACAGCCAACCTGTGAGATTTGGTCAATCACTTCAATACCAGTTGTCTCAGAACCGTCAATTAGCCCTTTGTAAGCAAATCCAAAGGCAGTATATTGCCCATCAAGTGAATGGGCACCTGTAGAATCGACAAGATAAAATTGGGAGCCGGCTGAGTTTTCACTTTGAGAACGTGCAGCAGCAATGACGCCTGCATCATGCGTTTGACCGAATTCAGCCGGAATGACCCACTCGGTCATTTGATTTTCACACTCTGTAGATTCTGAAAACCCAGTACTTGCACAATAGCCGAAGTATTTTCCAGCATGGCCACCAGTTCCATCGCGATTTTCAAAGTCGCCACCTTGAATCATAAATCCATCTACGATACGGTGAAAGATTGTATTGTCATAACGCCCAGCATCTGTATTTGCTCGGAAACTTTCTGCATGCATTGGAGTTGTATCTTCAAACAATTGAATCCAAATAGTACCTTCATGGAATGCGCCGCTTGTATCGGTCCATGATAGTTCCATGATGACATCCCCAACAGAAACTTCTTTTGGTTGGGCTAAAATTCCAAGACCTGCTAAAATGATAATGAGGCTTGCAACGAATGCAAAGACCCCTGCAACAGTTGGGGTTCCATCATTGAGCAAACGAGGAATGACACTCTCACTAATGCCTTTATCTTGCATTTCATTGAGGATTCCATTGTACGCTGTATTGGATTGTTTGTCCTTTGGGTTCATCTGCACTGAATCACGAAGGAGAGATGCTGCTTTGCGATATTCAGATTTTGAATTAGTTCTTTGTGCAATTTTATGTGTTGCTTCTCCAGCAAGTCGTAGGGTTGTAGAATGCGAACCGGTTGGGTCCACTTCTCTCAAGGCAAGAAGAGCGCCTTCTGGTTTCCCTTTGGTGGTCAATTTCTCCGCTTTAGTCCAAGCACTCTTTCGGCTCTCTTCAGAATTAAAAGGTGTCGTTTTGTCAACTTTTTCTGCAAGTGAAGTAGCCTTGCTTGCTTTGTCCGCCATGATGCGTCCACAGTGGTTGAGGTTTTGAGTCTCACTGTAGAAAAAATCATCACATATTGTGAGGTGAAAGAGGAAGAAACCGGTGTGTTTTTCCGGATGTGTACATCAACATGTTCAAGGAGTGTATGCGAAACCGACTGTAAGAGAGGCAAGTGTTGATTCACAGAATAAACTCTCAGGGGAAAACAATCAATGGACACCATTGCAAACGACTTCACCATAAACATCGCAACAGCAAACGGAACAGGTTCGCAATCCGCCAACCTCATTTTGCTGCAATCTCTATTTGAAATGGGAGTTCCAGTCAGTGGAAAAAATATGTTCCCGTCAAACATTTCCGGACTACCAACATGGTACATTGTCCGACTCTCAGACCATGGCTATCAAGCCCCAGGAAATCGGACACACATTCAAGTTCTTGTGAATCCTGCTACTTGGCATGAAGATTTAGAAAGTCTCGAGCCGGGCTCAGTTGTAATTTGGAACGAGAACGCAAAAATGGAAATGACACGAGATGATGTAATATCCTATCCAGTTCCTATGTCCGCATTGGCAAGAAAAATCAATCCAAAAATTGCCAAATTGGTGACCAATATCATCTATGTCGGGGTCATGGCAGAAATTCTTGGTATAGATCAAGCGGA
>ENA-OREN01000345-OREN01000345.1-marine-metagenome-genome-assembly--contig:-NODE-345-length-68946-cov-9.117019_pt1 | contig 68946 bp, 115 predicted proteins | sample MGYA00248624_ERZ508555 | MGnify/ENA primary metagenome ERZ508555 (study PRJEB26222, sample SAMN06267773) | marine metagenome | isolation source: Saanich Inlet, British Columbia, Canada | place...
TGCCTCAAGTGCGACGCAGAGGTCGCCTACGTCAAGTCCAACAAGGGCAAATGGTACCTCGCTGATGTGTACGAGTCGCAGGCCAACTGGCACGGCGACGGTGACGGTGAAGCCCGGTGGATCGCCAACTGGGCAGCCCACTACTCAACTTGCAACAAGGAGGCATAGCTCCAGAGTGTTGCCCGCCGTCTGCTCGCTCGCTATCTTGAACAACAGCAAGACAAGTGCCCACTAACCACAACATTTAGTACATAGGGGAGAACACGATGAGCGCAGTACCTAGCATCCAACCCGGACCACTAAGTACCGAAGGGATAGTCTCATGGCATATCCGCACGGACGTAATCTTTGAGCTGAGAGCAAACATTCTTACCGATGAGCATGCCCATGCGAGAGACGCTTACCGAGTCTTTCAGGACGCATTCTACGGCATGCACGACAACGCTGTACCGGGTACAGCGCTAGCTGGGCATGGAGAGACCATCTGGGGACCAGTAGACAGCTACGGTTCCCGCACGGTCGTAGGGGACTGGTGGCATGGCACGACATCCGGGTTCAATCTGGTCCCACCAAATGTTGAAGCTCGTCTACTCATGGCATTTCCTGACAAGGACTCGACAACAATTACAAATAAATAGCTCTAGAGTGTTGCCCGCCGTCTGATCGCTCACTACATTGAACAACAGGCTGATAGAGGGGATAGGTGCCCTTTATAGAGTATATATGACTATCCCCACACCCCCCGCTGTTGTGCGCTGGCTGGCTCACTAACCTTTTACACAACCGGGCGAGGTGGTGGGTGGTTGCTATTCGTTTGAGTACGTGCCTAGAATCCTCCCTATCCCACACGACTAACCGAAAGGATTGGGATTATGGCAAACGAATATGGAGAGGTCATAGACATCTCCGACATCCAGAAGGCTCCCCGGGGCGCCACCGCTACCTACGATGAGGGGCTGTTGGACTTTCTCCAACAGGGGCTTGATGCAGACATGGCCTGTCTGCTCACCACGTTCACCGTGGCACGCTCAGACTTCCCCGGGACAGAGGACGGCAAGGATGCATTTCAGAATGAGCGCCAGAGGGTGGGAGCGGTCATCCGCAACCATGTAGAGCATCTCGTGGCCGCAGAGAGGCTCCCCAAGGGGTTCAAGCATTCCACCAACTGGCATCCTGAGGTACACGCTCCGCAGGTATCTCGACGTAAGTAGTCCACTACCAGGAAGGACCGGCCCGCTCCCTCCGGGGGGCGGGTCTTTTCTGCTTTTGGGCTGGCCGTTGGGGATCCCGCAGTTTCTAGGTTTACGGTGATGCCTGGCTCTCAACATTGCTACCTAGACCCTCGAGCTGTTGTGCGCTGGCTGGCTAATGAAACTTGTGAACGGTTACGGGAATGGGGGTAGGGGTCAGCCTGATTGAGTGCATGCGGGAATAGACCTAGAGCCATGCTGGAGAGTCTGGACTAGGGGTATCGGTGGAACTTGGTTCTAGAACGTGTATCGTTCCCTCTACACCAACTAGGGAGGCTCCATCATGGCTAGTCACCGACTGTCAATCACGATTCCTGAGGATCTATGGCGACAGGCTGCATCAACATCAGACTCGCCATCCAAAGTGGTGCATGAGGCTCTACGTGCGCTCCTTAGAGAGAGGGAGGTCCATGCTACGGAAGAGCTGGAACGTGTCGCCAGCATGGAACAAGCCCTGCTCCGTTGCGGTTGTGGACCCCTTCTCTAGGTCGTGAACGATCTCTCTACTGTCCCGAAGGGAGGTGAAGATATGACAAGCACCACAAGCGCCTACGGCGAGGTCATCAACATTGATGACGTCTCTAAGGCGTCTCGGGGAGCACAGGCCACCTATGACGAGGGGCTGTTGGCATGGATGCCAACGGCACTCGCTAAGGGGAAAGCTGGGCTTATCGGGTCAATGGCAGTGCTGCGTGCGGACTACTCGTCAGAGGACGACTACCGCAACGCCAAGCAGGCCGTTGGGGCGGAACTGCGCAAGCATTTCCGCAAGTTGGTTGAGGATGGCAAGGTCCCTGAGGGGTCAAAGCTTTCCATAAACTGGCATCCGGAGAACGGGTCACCACAAATATCCCTAAAGGGATAGTGGGGAGCTCCTCATCTGACTAGGACTCGGGCCTTACTCGGAGGCTGGCACCAGAACAATCGAGCGAGGACCTCCATCCTGCGGGGTGGGGGTCTTTCTCGTTGTTAGGTGATATCGGATTAGCCAGGGTGAAGCGATATCGGCAGAACGCCTCTACGGGTTGAGGTGGACGGATTCGACTAGATCCATCACTCGGAGAGGGCATGAGAGGTCCTAGGGCGTAGTTCAGCGGTACTGAGGTGGGCCAACTGTCAGGGTCGGGCTGTTGTGCGCTGGCCCACGACAGCGCTTATCTTTAATACATATACGTTATATAGAGTGTGTATATTTCCCTACAAGGAATATTCTTAACACACCAGAAGAATCCGGCAAAGGTGCTTGACATCGGCTGCCCCTGTAGTAAGGTGGTCTCTGTCCACAAGATCCTGCCGGTTGCGACTCCCCTCCTAACCGGCAGTCGAGCCATCGGCCCGCTCTGCGTTAGGGACGTTCGCAGGGCGGGCTGGTGTGCCAAGCAACGCACTACCGCTTGGCACACCAGCAGGAATAGCCATAGACCGGGCACCCAGTTGAGTACATACCCGGAAAGTTAGTCGCTAGGGGTTGCGCTGACTGGTAAACAAGAGTACGATTTCCCTAAGGTCATCGGGGCAAAGGCAACCCCTCGCAATGACAACAACCAGCCGGGAAGGAAGATGACCAACATGGCAGAGACAGAAACCTTCGGTGAGATCATTGATATCAGTGACATCGAGAAGGCGAGTCGTGGAGCAGTCGCTACCTATGAACAGGGACTGTTGGATTTTATGACGACCGCACTTGTAGAAGGCAAGTGCGCTAGCGTGTCGAAGATGGCCGTAGAGCGTTCATCGTACTCGTCAGAGGACGACTACAAGAACGCTAAGCAGGCTGTATCTGCGGAGATCCGCAAGCACTTCAACAAGCTTGTCGCTGATGGGGTTCTACCGGCCGGGTCGAAGGTGTCAATCAACTGGCACCCGGAAACCGGCACACCTCAGGTAACCTTGAGGGCGTAGGCTCTTCACAAAACTGACTAGGACTCGGGCCTCACTCGGAGGCTGGCACCAGAACAATCGAGAACAGAGGCCCGCCCTGAGGGGCGGGCTTTCTGCTGTCTGGGGAGAGGCTGGCGGGTGTGCCAAGCGAAAGTGCGTGCTTGGCACACCCGTATAATTGAGAGTGAGGACGAACAATATTGAACATACATATGGCCAACGCTGGTGTGCCGTAGCCGCACCAGTCTAATTGTTAATATGTGGACCTTATATAGAGTGCATATATATCCCCACGTTGGTGCGCCGAAGAAGCACCAGCCTTATTATTAATATCTATGGCTTATATAGAGTGTATATAGTTCCCCATGATGATAGGACTAATTCAAGCCCCCAAAATTACCGTTAAGTTAGCCGGGTATTCGACGCAGGAGAACCCGAAGGGCTTGTACCCGCATAATTATTGTTATTTGTTTCCTATATTTAATGCCCACAATACTAACAGATAAACTTATTTTATTTGTTTCTAACAATCTATTCCGGCTGGGTGAGGGCGCAGATGTTGGGCACAGATGTTAAGGGCAGATGTCAGGTGCAGAGATCAGGCGCAAAGATCTGGTGTAGATGTTGAAGATATTAACAGGTGGAAGAAGTGAACGAAAAAATGGAACAGGTTACACTCCTGTAACTTGAGCGGTATCTAAGGGGAGTATAGATTCCTCTTAGTTCTTCTCTACAGTTGTGGGGGGTGTTATCTGTAGATATCTCTATTGGATAATCATACCCCCTAGTTACACCCCCGGTTATGCGATCCAGTTATGGCCGATATGAATGTTGGGCTCTGTATGTAATATTCACATGGCGAATAAAATCACCCCTAAGGATCATCCCCGAACATTGCCGGTTATGATGGATCCAAAGATCAATAGATATTTCATAGAACTATTTCATAGAGCTAGTGCGTGTCGATATGCTTCAAGGATAAATAAACATTATTAATATGGTCTCCCACATATCTACAAATAAATAACATTAATAAATAGAAGCTCTGATTCTTGTAATATCTGTTATCTCCAATACTCATATTTATCTTTTTTATTCATAGGAAGACCTTATATAGTGCCCTTATAAACCCCCACAATGTGATCCCCACGGATCATCAAAGTTTTCCCCACAAGCTCTCAAATCCCCGTGTGAAATGCATTGAAATTCTACATCATAGGGGATATACAACCAAGTGTTGAACAAGGCTTTTACAAACACTTGCCCTTTGATTAAAGGGAAAGAAAAATAACTCTATGATATGAGATAGCATGAAACTACACATAGAGCCTATAGCTCTGCCTATAACCCCTGGAGAGCACCCACGCATCTACCCACAAACCCATCCATAAACCCATCCATTCCGGGGGTATAGATATAATAATATATAACAATATCCTATATAGAAGGATATACCTACACCTGGAGAGGTCACAGAAGCATATAAAACTTATTTATTTCTTAGGATACCCCCCCGAAACACACCAAAACCCTTTAAAACAAGGGAAAACACCATCAATTGTTACCCCAACCAACTTTGACTTTTATCTTATATAGGCAGTAGACGTATATAGAAAACTCGTATATCGAGAGTAGACGTAGTGGGTTTTATAAGATATGGAGGGATTATCCACAATATGGAGGATAGTGGGGGCTGTGTTTGAGCGTGGCAGACTGGGGTGTGTTCTATACTCTTCTCTCTTCTATATCTATAACTTAAAGACCGGCAGATTGTGGCACCCCTATTTCTGGGCGTTATTCCCTCAGGGAGTTAGGTCCCCGCACTTAATATTAACCTATAGAGAGTTTAATAAACGTTTCCCCCCACTTCATTTTAGGCAAATAAAAAGACCCACCCCCCATTTCTGAGAGGTGGGTCTTAATATAATGAACCACACCTTTCGGTGCAGCCGTGATATGTTCTCCCTTATGTTTTCCAGCACTAACCCAGAGGATACTCCTTTCTCTTAGCCAATACGATTTTTAGTAGAATAGTGGAAGCTCATACTCCCGCTTAGCAATAGGCCATTCACTTTGAGGCTGACATCCCTTTGTGAAATACTCCATCATTCCTTCATCTGTTCCACATAGAGAACAGACATAAACAGATACATCATCCGGCCCCCTTGTTGTTTGACTCAAAGCATTTAGAACCTGCGGATCTACTATTGAATGCTCCCCACAACGAGGACAATCACCTACAATATCTCCACGCGTACTATTCAACATCATTGTTCTCCTTTATGATAATCCATGCAATCCGGTCTACGATATCCGCAATGAGTTTCTTATTCTCATCATTAGTCACCATATCCTGAGCCTTACTTAGAGAAGTTTCCCAAGCATCAGTATATGCTTCTTCCCTTATCTGTTCATTCAAATCCTGCTGATTCAAATGCCCTTTAGCTAATAATCCTGGAACCATATAACCGTGTGTAAAACTCATGGCCTTTCTCCTATCTCCCCTAGTCTTTCCCAATCATTATCTATCTGATTATCCAAAATAGCATTCACCCACATCTGAAGAAGCTCCTGTTCATTGATCCCATTTAGCTCTTCCTCTGTATAGCAATCCAAATGAATCATGGCTTGTCTTATCTGAGGCATTATTCCAAAACCAATAGGAACCCTATAGGTGGCATAAATATAATAGACACCCTCAGCATCCCCGGTCCATTTATCATCCATTAGCATTCACAATGGATACGCTCTTCATCGCAAGCATCATCTACCCTTTCTTCTTCCTTCTGAGTCAACTCTTCCTCATCGATACCAACATTGTCAATATCCCAAGAAATATCATCCCATTCAATGTACGATTGAAAAGATCCTGTGATGTACGTGGCTCAGTCATTAGTCAATTCCTTTATGTCGTGGAGTCCTAAAATGACCCCGGGTCCATTACATTCTTCATCCTGTGCAATCATTATCTCAGCTGTAATCTGCTTCCCTGTGCTTTTATCAATCACATGATTTGGCATATCAACTACCAACACAGGCCAACATTCAGACCAGCCATCATAGTTTGTTTCATCTACATACGCATCTACAATCTTTGCTCCCTTCAGCAAATCCAACTGACTCTGTAAATATACCTTCTCAGGCTTCGACATTCTCTTCTTCCCTTGCCTTTCTCATATCTTCCCTATACTTTTTTGACCACTCAGCAAAAGCCAATGCGTCTGAAATAGCGCCGACATAATCTTTCTGCTGTATCCATTCAGCTGATCGATGGTATCTTCTAACAGTCATATGGTCATAGTTATCCATCCACATATCACCATCTTCACCACGCCATTCAATATTACCTGATGCCCAAGGACAACAAGCCTCAAGGAATAAATCCTCTTGACCGGTCTTATTATCATAACCCCAAATCTCTAAACCGGTATCGCTAGTGTTGATCTCAAACCCAAGCTCTTTAAATATCTCTTCAACAGTTGTAAGAGTATCTGGATAGTTAGGTGTCATCCAAGAGAACCACTTATTCTCTGTCACTACACCAGTATCTTGATCCTTATGATAAGACCCACCACGCTTGATATTGTCAAACTGATTCAGCGCACACATCGCTACATACGCTTCTTCATAATCTTCTTTCTTCAACATAAAGGTGCTAGATTCAATCTGAACATAGTATCCCATTACATTCTCCTTAATGATATTTTCGTAACGATAGTTAAATAATTAGCCTGTGTATAATATGCATAGCATAATGTATATATTCAGGACTTTCTAAACTTCTTCTTCAACGCCATCTTGATAGGCTGAGGATCGAAATACTTCATTCTACTAGTACCCTCTTTGCTATTCATACCATCTGGATCTTTGCCATCTTTCTTCCAAATAGTAACGATACCCATAGCGGTTTCGTATGTCTCAGTTACCTCATTGCTATCAATCAACTTATTCATAACGCCTCGCAATCGTGTCCGTAGTAATACTCTTGAGCATCTGTCTCATCCATCAGATCAAACACCCGCAAGCACTCAAGGCACCGCTCCGTCGTATTAGCAATGCTTCTCTGGCCTATGTGTATTCCATTCATCTCATACCTTCTTTCTGTTTTAGTTGTGTTCATGTTTGGCACACTCCCAATGCTTTTGACCTCCGCCTCTATAGAATAGCCACGCTGCAACACCTACATTTCCTCTAGGGTCCATGATATGAAAGCCTGAAAATCCAGCCTTAACGGAGCGTTCCTCCCAATACTTCGGAAGATGCTGAAACCATCCACTAGCATTAGTAGTCTTATGCATGGCTGTACTCCATCTGTCATCCGGCTGACCACTAGACTCACAAAATGCTATGTCAAACGCCCAGGGCCAGTCCTCTTCTCTAAAATATTCTCTTACGAGTTCTCGCAAGGTGGGCATAACATAAATAGACTCACAAACCTCATCCGCATAGCAGATAGAATCTTTATGCTCGTCCATCCATCTATCATAATCAGTCTCTACATATGCAACCGTTACCGGCACTCTAATCGTAGTTGTAGCTGCAACCGTTACCGGCACTCTAATCGTAGTTGTAGGAACATAAATCTTAGTTGTAGTCGGTGTAACGCTAGTAGTAACTGTAGTCACACTAGGCTCAGCAACACTAGCGATAATCGTAGTTATAGCATCAACCACAACCTCATCTTTCTCCACAGCAACAGCAGGTTCCATATTGTAAATGTTGACAGGTGGGCTATTAAATATAGTCGCCACGAATGCGCAAAACATAGCGATAGAAAGCTTGCTCAGTATCTTTAACATTGATCAGTCCTAACTGTACATTCCGTCTCCAGTAAAAGGCTCAAGAAGGTCATCCTTCATGTGTGTATAGTTAATACCCAAAGTATGAAGCATCTCAGAGAGAAGAAGGCTCTTACCAGACTCTCGATTTCTTCTCATAAAGCTTCTAACCTTACGCCGCTCCCTTTCAGAAGTTCCACCCCAGATACCAAACTTCTCCATGGATCGGAATGAATACTCTAGACACGGCTTAACGACAGGACAAAACTTGCAATAGCTTTTTAAAGCAGAAAGAGACTCACCTCTGCCGGGGAAAAAAACGTTAGTCTCTAACCCCCTACACGAAGCGCGCCGCCTCCATTCCATATCCATGCCTACTTCAACAAAGACACCCAAATCTTCATGCGTTTCCATGATTCTCCCTCATCTGTGTGTATATATTGTCGAGAGAATCGTGTATCTGCTCCCAACAACTAATGCACCCACCATACTTGTGTATAATGGATTGATACTCGCTGCCTGGCAGACTCAAAACATCGCCCACCTTGCTCAACACTTCGCTTTCCATATCTGACAGATCATTCCGTGTTACATGAATAGGCGTATATTCTTCTAGTACCATATCGCAGATCCTCCATACTTAGAAACGAACCTTAGCCATTTTATTGCATACGCATACATATTGTCACTATCCTGTGGATCTGCGTCAGGCTCCTCAATTGCAATAACCTTAGTAAAAACATCCACCCTCTCTTCCATCCAGTCCGCAAGAATAATGCAATCTCTAGAGCTAATACCTTCAGTGTTTGTATCAATACCCTCGCCATAAAAATCAGTTGGAGGCGACTCACCGGAATCTATCAGCATGCGCAAAAGATAGTTCCCCATCTTCCCTCTATACCAACAAGGGCGCCCAAACATCCCATATGCAGCACCCGGCTCTTTGCCCATGTCTCTAATCCAAGGACACTTGTCACACTTTTGTAAAGCATCACAACCTCCATCCACATCATCAACATTTAGATCATATTCGTACATGCAAGGATCATCCAGAGGCATGTTGTCTAGACCCATAACGACTAGTCCTCCTCTTTACAGTAGTAACTTACAGAATTTTCATTAATCTTAATGCCCGTAGCATAGCTAATGTATCTTGCAATCTCTCTATAACCCATCCTAGGATGATTACATGTAGGGCATTCATCTCGCAAAGCTTTCATAACCTTCTTCAATCCCCTACGGCTGTTATACGCCTGGGTTGACACAACATCCTCGACGTCAATAATCTCACCAAATATGCTACTCACAGCTACCTCCTATCGTTTCTTCATCATCGGTTGTCTCACTTAGATCAGTCCAGCTTGCTTTTTTACCAAAGACCATACGCGAATACGCATGGCCTCCATCAACAAAAACTTGCAAGTCTTCATCTTCGCACATACACATAACAAAATCATGTACATGGGTAGACTCAATTGCAGTTTCACAATTATTACACTTTACGGCATTTCTTGTGATTGTCATGCTACTGAGTATCCTTTTCGTTTGCGGGGTTCAGTCTTTTTAACATCAACATCATCCTCTTCTCTTGCCTTCATCACTTCCTCTCTCGTAGGGGCACATTCAGAATGAACCAACATAGAATCTTTCATCAATCCACCTCCAGCGCTTGCTGTCCCTCTATCTGAACACCGTTCTTTCTAAACAAATCGGGAATGCTCAGACCAGCCTCAGTGCAATATTCTATCCACTCACTCTTGTGATCTTTACTGAAGAACCCTAAGCGATAAGCAGCCTCCTTCATATCTTTATGCATAGGGTAAATATCAGCATCAGGACAAATCTCGACACCAATATAAGCAAGCTCTTCATACAGGCGCCCAGACCAGTCAAACTCATCCTTTGAAATCATATCAGGCGCACTCTCTTCTATATCTTGCATTATCTCTGTATACTCAAGATCAGAGTAGTCTCCTTCATCAAGTATAGGATAATCCATAAGCGCCTCTAGAACTTCACAAGTCTTTATAAAAGCATCAGTGATATTATCAATTTCGATGCCTCCATCAGAGTTCTTTAACACTTTTACAGTTGTACGCTCAACACTCCCAACAGCCCAATGATCGTACTGTTCAGATCTAAAGTCGTCAGGATATTGACTAACTGTTACTTGGTGAAACACTCTATAGTTAGAACGATCCACTATGTCGCTGTCACGATTTGTATCAATACCAGCAAAACCCCAAGATTCAAACATATCACTTGGCCCCCAATAGCCAAAATCTGGGGGCTTGGTCAGAGACTGCCTAGCGTATTCAATTAAATCCTCATCGTTGATCGTAGTGTCACTCAGAACTGTCATCTTCGTGCTCCTTAATCTTCCTGTTTAGTTTATCCATATCTACTGACTTAAACATAGCTTCCATTTCCGGCAAGACGTTTCCATAGAAGTAATAAGAATAACCTTGACATACTTCAGAGGGCTCAAGCCCCTGCAAATCTCCTAAATACTCAAAAATATATTTACAATGACTAAGCAAAGCGCCAATCATTAAATCTTGATTCAAGTCTGGACTGGCCACAGGGTCGTCCATGTTGTCTACATTTCCAAAAGAAAATGCAACAATAAGCTCCAATGCCTTAAAATACGATTCACGCATAGAGGTTTCTAGCAGTTTGGCTGCTTCCTGTGGTGTCATTTCGCTCTTCTTCGGTGTCATTCTTTTTATTCTCCTCACATTTTATGGAATTTATTACGTCGATTAAAGCCATATGCTTGCCTGTTTTCTTTAACAACCGAACATATTCACGCAAAGGCTGTATCCAGAACTTAACACTATCTTCGTCGTAATGGACTCCGCTATGACAAATACGACACAAAGATATCAGATTATTGAACCTATCTCTTCCTCCAATCTTTATAGGCCTAATGTGATGCACCTCTAACTGCTCATCCAATTCATCAACCCCCCGCAGACACATCCTACATGTCCAAAGATCTCTGTCTCTAACCTTGTCTTTAAACTGAGGGCTAACGTATCGCCGCCTATGCCCAGATATTTTCTTGCTAGACATCTCAATCACTTATCCAATCTGCTATATGCAAGACTCTTGTCTTGACTTATTAGCTTATTAAAAGCACCACCTATAGATTCGGCCCAAATAACCGAAACTACCAGCATATTGCTCACCGATGGATAGTAATACTCAGCACCAGAAATAAATCTCACGGAGAGTGACGACAGGTTTTTCCCTGGCTTCACATCCACACGAATATGCTCAATCGTACTGCTATCTTCAATGTTACATTCTAAGACTCTCATATCATTTCACCATCTTTCATAGCATCGTATGCCATATCACCCACACAAAACCACCAATCAGAATCATATTCATTAACATTCTTGCACTCTTCACAAATGGTTGAAATGGTTTTATTATAGATTTCGCAATAATGCAGAGTGCCTTTACCACACGACTCACATTCAAGCTCTTCTTCCCACTCTTCTTCAGCACCAGATATTGCGTATTCATTACCTGTAACACCCGGTGGATAATGCCATCCAAAATTAGCTTTCATGATCGTTCTCCTCTGGTATAGGCGATTGCAATGTTGCTATCCAAAATTCATTAGCCATTAGCATTTCGCTCCTGCCGTCACCCCTTGTTCCGCGCATCCTGAACACACGCGGTCATCGTCAATCATCACGCCTTCACCGTTGGCAACTTCATCGCCACACCAGTCGCACGCTAGTTCGGGATTACTCATGCCGCCACCCCACAAGCCACCATAAACCGCTCCCTGTCAAACTGTGGATTATCCGCGGCCAACCCGCGGCCCAACTCCATCGCAACGCTGAATAAAACATCCTCAGGGCACATCAACTTGAACGACTGCCCCACATCATGAAACACGCCCACATCCTTGATCGCCTCAGCAATCAAATCATAATCCTTCCTAGTCATCACACACTCCCTTTCCCCACAGTATCCTCAGATACTACGGCACCATCGCTATCCAACCTGAACAACGAACAAACCCACCGAAACAACGCACGCCCCAACACCAACACTTGCTCAGTTCACGAATCCTTCTTTGAAGTCGATCTCGCGAGTGTCATTACGCTCAAAGAACTCGCGGCGCGCTTCGTATTCATCGGAATCGTAATCGAATCCGAACTCCGCACGCTCGTCCTCTCCGTGACCTTGGCAATAGTCGATAACATCGCCACAGTAACCACATCGGGATACGAACTCGTCCATGTGAGTCTCCAAACGAACATCAGACCTAATCTCTCTTCTATCCATTACATACTCCTTCTTTCCATTAGTCACACCACCTCTTACAAAACCAACACAACACATACACTAACACCCACACTCCCACCATCAACGCCAACCAGTTCAAAGCCAACCCCTGAAACTCATTGATATTCACAACACCGCTCCGCATCCAACGGTCGACCATCCACCTTCTACTTTATCAAACCACTCATCAAATGTCATACCCATAGTGCCGGTATGTGTTTCCTCACTAGTCGAGGAATAACGATATGAATCAAAGATCACTCCCTCATGTGTAACCATCATCATCAGGCTCCTATCATCATCGAACTCAATATCAAAATCTTCTCGATCAGCATATAGCTTGTTATGAGAATATTCAACCATCACTATTGTCTGCGCTTTCTTCAATCAAATCCTCATACCGCTCTCTTGCCCAATCGTAAAACATCTCAGAAGGCTGAATATACTCAACGCACAGTTCCTCAAGTCTCTCTCCATTACGAACTTGAAGTACCCCATGAAACCCCATTCCCTCCTCCTCATATCTAAGATCAAAGAGAATCGTAGGGAACAATGTGCTAATATAAGCTATACCACTATCCGGTGGGCACCATGCGCTAGTGAATGTAATAAAAGCTCGGGCTAAACGATTCTTATCCTCTGGGGGATCATCGTTTCTACACACCATACTAGCGTCATCATAATCGCCCCACTTAGTACCCCACTTATCGCAGCACCATTCATACCAATCAGGATACCCATATTTTTCCACATTGGCATCTCTAGCTTGCTTGCTTTCATCACTTCCATATCCACCATCAGCCACGGTGTTCTTTAAATCTTGAGGAACTGGATAAAGAGTATCAAGAATAGATATAGATCCGTCTTCACTTGTAACAGCGTCTACAAAGCGTTTTACATCTTCATAGGGTCCAACTACTACTAGGTCATTTGAACAAAGATTTGGCATTACGAACCTCCATGTTCGTCAGGGTTTTCAATAGACTTTTCAATATAATCAATCTTATTTAATACACCTTTCATATGATCAGCCAGCCATATCGGGGGAGTATCTTCCCCCTTCACATAAAGCTCATTGAACATATCCACTTCATGCTGAAACTTCCGCAATGTCTTATCCATATATTCAAAATATTCCTCAGTGCCATCAGGCGGCACATCAAGCATAATAGGTTTCGATATCTCCAGAGAAGATATATTTTCAACAGGCACCACCAGAGGGGATATATTCTCAACAGGCACTTCAATAGGAGAGGAATATATCTGATGACGTTGCCACATTTTCTCAAACATAATATCCATAGTCACAGAAGGAGCAATAGATGCCTCGCTAGCACATTTCAAAAGGCCTGCCAACATAATCGGCAGATAGTCTTTGACTGCACCTCCTTCAATATGATCCAAGAGCATATCCATCTCAGATGTAATCTCGCCAGCTTCATTCATGAACCTTTCAAACAGGAATGCCTTTGATATATTCATCAACATGTCACCGGCCTCCATGAAAGCCAACTTGTCGGACTCATCCTCAATCAAAGCATTAGCTTCAGAAGACCAACCCTCGTTAGTCGAATCACATATGCTAGAATCATTCCGATCATCCATCATTGCTCTCTCCATCCGTCTGGTCATCTATTAATTCAATAACATCAGCCATGTTGGTTAATACCTCTAGCAAACTGTCGCCTTGAGTATTGCCGTTACCTTTTGACCATGTGCCAACCCATTGACCATCTACATCCTCAACTATGCATATATCGTATTGCTTTCTTGGACTGCTTAAGCTACTTAGAGCCTCGATAAAATGCGGCTTTATGTCATCTGTGCCGCCATCAAACCTGACTAAATCACCCATCTTAAGCCTGCTGGATGTTGGCATATTTCTAAGATATCCACAACCGCTGTTTTCAGAACCATCCTTTACTTGAACCCACATTGACTCGCCACCTATCTCGGGATCTTCTGAGGGAAAGCCAATGACCTTTACGAGCATAGAACCATCGTCATTAATAATCTTCCAGTTGCCAAATGTTGAAACCATTACAACTCTCCTTTAGCGCTATGTAGGCGGCCAGGACTTCTGGCCGCAACTAACCTCCATCTCCACTGCTATCTCTTATTTCTTCCCAAATATCAGTTCCTGCAATGAGGCCCATAGTTGAGCCATTGTCCCAAGAGACAATCAGAGTACCCATATCATCCTCATACTGAACTGTGCCAGTATCTCCACCAATAAGATTGGTATAGGAATCGTTGGTCATAATAAGTTTAATCCTAGTACCCGCTTTTTCTCTATTTACCATATTGCAGCTCCTTAAGCTCTACTTTTAAATCAATCATTAGCCCGTTAATATAGACCCACTCCAGCGAGCCATGAACTAGTTTATCAGCAGACTTGCGCATCATATCTATATGCTTTATAAGATTATTCTCCTCAAACTTACTCATCATCCGACCACTCCTTTAGTGCATCAACAATAATCCTAGCTTGTGTGCCTCGCCCCATGCAATCGCGATATCTAACACCAGCCATAGTGGCAACATGGTACAAGAATGAAAGATTGTAGACACCTTCAACTTCTTCTACAACTTCTCCATCCTTGAATATAGTAGACTTGCCGCTACGCGTGTCAGACTTATACACCTGGATCAAGCTAGATACATCAAACCCCTCGTAATAATCTGGGGCCATAATGGTATGTCCATCGCCATAAATAATTTCATCATCAATGGCTTTTTTGATCTGTTCCTTGGTATACATAATCACCCTTTCTAAATAATAACTGACGGAATATCTGATGTTTCATTCTGTGTTGCACCTACAACAACATCGATGGCAGCATCAACAACAGGCATAGATGCAGATTCAGCAGGCTGAAATATATTAACAGTTTCAAGGTTTATAGCAAGCTTCTTGCCCTCATTGTTAAGACTGCTCTCTAGGACGCTATACAGGTTTACATGATTCTCCAATATTGTAACAATAGCCCCTCTAAAAGAATCACCTGTGGGGCAGAGCGAACGACTCGTTACATTGGTCAAGAGATCTGTAATCTCTTGTTCTATATCAATGCATTCTTGAATCGCAGAAGTTAGATCCAGATTGTATCTCACATAATCATCAATATGACTGTTGATATTTTCACTGACAACTTCCTCAACCGTTTCACGAATGAATGGTTCAAGATACATACTGAGTTCATCTGCAAGATCATTGTGATCTATCTCGACTTCAAATGATACATCTGTTTGCGTTATCTTAATTGACATGTTTTTGCTCCTTAAGCATCTCTTCATGATTTATCCAATTTCCATCAACCGTCCTCACAGTAGCACCATGAGGATTGTAGAAATATTCTTCCTCTACTCCAATCACACCATCCTTTGTTGAATATTTAAAGATCCTTGCAAACCAGTTTGACGGTCTAAATCCATGAATCCTCTCGCATATGCTATTAGCAGTAGAAACGGCAGCAGGTACAGAATTTCTATTACCCTTGTTTATGGGGACCTTAACTGCATACCTGTACTCCACAATATAATAATCTTCAAAGGCACCCATTAGATGACTTTGATTATCTGCCAAAGCAGGCCCGCTGAAAAGAACCCAACGGATGCATACACACACTTAGCAAATATCGGACTATCAATAACACTACATACGTGATTTACAAAATTATCCATCCTTGTAGCTTCATCAAAATCGCCTTCATTCTCCCAACCATAGACTGCTGAACCTTGTATGTTACTCATCCGATTGCTCCTATCATTGTTTGGCCACGAAATCATTAATAATCAAACTACATTGCTAAAATGAACGGCACCAGCAAGAACAGCCCTATCAGTAAAAATATAGGAAATACAGCCAGCATCATTACTCCAATCATAGACATCACAATCCAAAACCTTATTGAAAGGAAAAGCACTACCCCCTCCCCGTATAATATGGTATCGAAGCAGGGTGATCGTTCAAGTATTTTTTCCAGTATTTGTTATACCTGGACTTAAAATGTTCCCTCCAAGCAGGTCTCATCATGCCAAAAGGAGTTTCATCATCAATATGATAAACGTTTCTTACTGCTTCAACAAATGGTTCAAACTCTTTCAACTTGAACAGTTCATCTATGGGTAAACCCGCCTGCTCTAGCAAATCCATAGAGTCATTAGTAGAAGATTCAAGCTCTTGATAAGTAACGCACAACACATAACAAATCATATAGTACGCTGTCTCGTCAGAAAATCCAATGGAACGCAAACCCTCTAGAATACTGTTAAATCCAGAATGACGATGGCTGCCAATCATGGTAGATATCAAGTGCAGAGAAGCTACGGCGTCTTTTATGTCTATCATACCCTCAGGTATAAGCTCATCGCTATCCATCACATTCCCTTCAACTCGTATGACCTATAATAAAGTACACCTTCCTCGCCGTCAGGATCGCTATCGAATCGCCACGTATTACGATCATCGTCTAAGACCACAACCCGTGACAAATCATAACGAACAACCGTTCCAGTAATATCCTGACCGATCACTCTAACCCTATCACCAATGCTTGGATTGTAAGGTCCGTCTTTCTTTGGAAGCCTAGGTACAAATCTCATTTGATCGCACCCGTCAAACTATTCTCAAGAACAAGACCATAAAACTTATCAGTCTCAGCATCAGCGATATAGCAATGATTCATTGTTCCATTCTTAGGGCAACCGAACGGCTGCACTTTATGAACAAGAGTGCCCGGCAAACACTTAGTTCTGCCATCGAACAGATCCAACCCAACGGGATCATATACAAATACCTTTTTACCTACCATCATAAGAATCAGCCTCGTAACTTTCTATAATAGCTGCCCATTCTTCTTCTGAAGGCGGAGGCGGAGGTTCATTAATAAGTTTTACATTGAGCTCGACATCCCTCACAGCATCACCAAGAGAACGCAAGAAATCCCAATGCTCTTCTTCTGCAATATGCTCATCATATATATTCATTATCATCATCCTCCATGTAAGCGTTAATATCATTGTGACAGATATGACAGTTTTGCCACTCTGCCACCCATTCTTCAGGAACCAAACATCCCACTATAGGTGGATGTGTATGCTCATTGTTCATTTTTTACTCCACGGCATCTTTGACCGCATTAGCTTAAATAAGCCAGGAAGATACCTAGGAGGAGCCTCAATTAAAATCATCAGCTGGTCCCATTTCTCTTCATCTAGCAAGAAGATTTCTTCATCCTCTATATCATTCATATCGAGGCCTCTCTATAGGGTAGTCTTGAGCTTTCTCTTTCTCAACACAAACAATAAATTCGCCGCCTTTATAGTTAACAGAGTGTACAGGCAGACCGCCATTCTCATTCCACCTTCCATACAAAGACCTACGCTTGCGCATAGCGCCCTTTCTGGTGAAACACTTGACGCTATCTTTAGCGATCCCAATGTTATACCACCAACCACCCTCTTCGGGGCCTCCATAGCCTCTATCTACTTCATATACATTGACATAGTACATAGTGCCTCCTATCTAAGCTAGTGGATGATTCATCATTACACGAAAAGCAACAATACGTTTGACATCATCAGGAACGCCACAGAATATCTTCTTAGCCCTGCGATTATTCATGCAATAATATATGTTATAAAGGGGCCGCAAAGGCATAGGAGTAAAGCCAAGCAATGTTCTCCTGATTGACTCATCCTGACCGAATAGGATACGATCAACTCTAAGCAGTGTTCTGTAATAAACTGTGTACCTCAAAGGTGGCCGCAGGTCATCTACCAATTCATCTATAGACTTATAGCTCATATCACTCATCCTCACTAAACTCCCACCTTGTTAGGGCATTAGCTATAACAGCAGTTGATGTTGCAAACATGTTAAACGACCATGTTTTAGAAAAATGATTGGACATAGTGTTTTCTCTCCACAAATCCATCTGGCTTTCATCATCCATTGAACGCCATATCTTCAAAGCCAATACGTTATCCATTACCAGCCCTCCACAAGATCGAGAATGCTGTACTGAGCAAAGTCTTCCCAAATGCTCCACTCCTTAGATCCTGGAGCGACAATAAGCTCTTTCATGTAAAACCAATCTAGGTATTTAAAAGTAATGCCACGTATTTCTTTATCAACAATATGATATAGAATATGGACTCCGGGACCACCAGTGCCAAGACAAACATCAATAACCTTACTAACCTCTCTTGACAGCATCATACCCTCTAGCATTTCAATACCAGTTTCTAAGTCCTCATCACTATCGGCAATACTTACAGCGCCGAGATATTCCTCCACTATTTCAGTGTGATGTGTATATGAATCATGAGCATCTTGATCGTTATAAGATTTGTCAACCGCAGTATCAGTCATTTCTTCCATCCTTCAACGTAGAGATTAAATGTACGACACTTCAAAATTGCTTCATTCTTTTTAGCCAGAGTTTCAACATTGCGATACCTTTTAGATACGGCCAATGTATCAACTATGACGTAACTCCTGCCACTAGGCTCAATCTGATATCTCTGTTTTGACTTACCGACTACACGCCTCTTCTTTCTAGCATTTTCCATAATCAGACTCCCGGCTGTATTGCTGAAGCTTCGATATTATCAAAATCTACCAGATTACCTTCTTCTATGTCCTTATCAGATTCCCTCAAGGCCTCCATTAATTCCTCATCATTCAATATCAGATTCGTCTCTTCTTCAGGAGACCACGCATACTCACAACATCTTTCAGATTCACTATTACAGGGGTGCCCACCCTTACTTCTCTCTGAAAGAACTTCGACCTCTCTAACAAGCCATAATGAACAATCATGACAAAAATGAATCACATCAGGCTCTTCATCTAAAAAGGTATCATAAAACGCTTCATAGTAACCCTCCACAGATATGTGAAGACCACCCTTGATCTGAGTCCTAGCATCTGCACCCAGCTCTGGAAAAACACCTGTCGTTATCTTTTCGCAACGATCACAGAAATAATTTATATCTGAGTTGTACTCAGATTCAACCATGATCCACCTCATCCATATCTATTAGGACTGCATGTTCATCATCCATAGTTGAGTCTAGGACCATCTCAACCCAAAATTGAACCAGACTATCATTATCCTCTGGAATGATTTCTGGAGGAAGTCCCCAGAGATACTCTAAAGAGAGTCGAATCTGATCAACCACTCTGTCACTAACAACATATGTTGCTGAAAGCACTTCATGCGTCATGGCTGCTTACACCTCCACACTATTGATTATTTTTGCCAGACTTGCCTTATCGCAGTAATGCTTAACAACCAAATCACCAAGTCGATCATCTGCTGCATTACGAAAAGCTCTAGTATTATCAGATGCACCAGTAATAACGTGATCCATCTCATGTAACAATGTTGCAATAATCTGCTTCATGTTGCCCTTCTTTATGAGATTATGATTTATGGCAATCATTGCAGGCTTGTTGGAGCTATTAATATTTATAGCTTTGCCGCTAATCATATCGTTATGGGGAGTGCTCTGCATGATCTTCACCGGAATGTTTAGTATGGACGTATCATATCCAGCAACACTCTCGTAGGCAAAGTTAAACATATCCAAATCAACACCATCCAACTCGATAAATGTAGTGTCATACTCTTCACCCAACACTGTTTTATCCATCCACTCCTCGGCACCAGCTGTTGATAGCAGTTCATACATTGCGCTAGAAACAGGAATAGCCTTACGTCCACGCTCGTTGAGTTTAAGTTCAATCTCGCCAAACATAGAACTTCTGTCGCAGACAAAGGCGACGTTGTTATGAGTATTGTCACAGCGTTTAATTATCATTGCATCAACAAAGCAGCGGCCAAACGAAGTATCTTCATATGGATCGATGTCATCCCAAGAGTTTAACTGAAAAGCATATGCAAACCCATATTCCCATATACCATCCGGCTTGCCGGATTCTGTTTCAAGGCCATCAGATACGATAATATCAACAAGTGCCTGAATTCCTGAATCATCATCAAGGTAATGACGATTCTCACCAAGAACTCGCGCTATAGAATAAATCTCATGACTAGAGACATCCGACAATCGGCGCTCCTCGTTTATTTTGATATCTGTCAAATCGTAATCAAACAACGAGGGGGTATCGTCATGATCAAGTTCTCCACCATAAACAAGAACACCTTTATGGTAGATTCTAACACCGTCAGTATCATCAAGTTTGTTGTATATCTTGTTGCCCTGATCATTTTTAAATATAGGTGTTCGCTCCAATGAAAAGTACTTGTCGAAGTTGTTAACCACATCAAGCAATCCATCAGAAGCGGTAAGGTAAACAGAAAACTCACCCTCGACAGGAGGACCAACTTCTGCGACTGTCTCTATCGAATAAGCTGCATCAAACTCGTAGTAAGCATCCAGAGCATTAGCAAATGCTTCACGAAATATCTGGAACGGATGATTCCATCCTAGTTCACCAGCACCCAGAGAATACGATGAAAGCTTTTTTGTTATATTGCCATGCACATCTTCATAGACAAACTCGACAAGTTCCAGGCCTTCACTATTATCGTCTGAAATCTCATAAGACATAGTGTATCCACCATCCCTATCGAACCCGGTGTTTATCCACTCCCACCCTTCACGCAAAGCAAATATAGGAGCAAACTTTGTACCTGAGCCAAACTGCCCAATAGTAATATCACTACCACGTTTGGTAGACACTCCCAATATTTCCAAATATAACCTGGGCACGCTGGCAGTTGTGTTAGTAATCTTAATATAATTCATAATCTCCCCTAGTTGATCAATTCCGACAAAGCCGGAATAATATCTGCGTCAGGAATAAAACGATAGTAGTTGCTATCGCCCATAAAGAAATAGCCTGTACCATTGGACTGATTTAGCCACTCATCCAAACAGGCATGCAATAGTTCACGGTGCTCACCATCAACATTCTCAAGCAAATGCCCCTCTGGGCACACATCCGAATGAATACCGCCATCCTTAGTTGCATATGATATTTCAGCACAAACACTCATAGTTTCGCTACTCATAACGATCAATCCTTTGTTTGGTCTACCAGTTAGTTTCTACGAACTGCACTGCTCTCCCCTTATCTTTGTTGCCTTTTCTACTTCATAGATTAGAACACTCTTCAGCATTGAACGCAACTGACGCAGTTCTGAATCAAACGAAGGGCTATGATATCTATCACCACCACTAATGATAAGCTGAACTGAGTCAGCAATATGTTCATCAAACCCTATTTCAGCCATTAGAGCCACCCTTAGGTGTGAACCTGGCGTTACGCCATATTCTCCGATTACGGTTAGCCTTGCGCTTTGTGCTCATACCTTACCGTTACCTTTCGTTCAGACCAAGATTGTGCCATGCAACCATTACACGCACCCTCTCGATACACGGATCATCATTCTTAACCCATTCATCACTATCTGGGCGAACACCGAATGGAAACACGTTGTTATTATTCATTGCGTTGCTCCTTTGATAATGTTATTAGCTGCGGACTTCTTATCTTTATCCCAACACTCTAGGACATTCAGCACATCCCCCTCAACATTAAATCCATACTCCATTGCCTCTTCATCGTCATCACGATAACGATACTCAACTGACAGATACATACCGAAGTCATGCATATTCTTTTCAAGAACGAAATGACCCGACCCTGGCTCTTCACCGTAATGATTAACAATCTGCTCTATGAACAGATTACCTTCTGCCTTTGCAAGTGTCGCATAATCATCACAACCGATATTGACACAGCTTTCACCGAAAGGTGATGTTGCACCAATGTAAATAGAATCATACATAGTTTTTATCCTTACGCGTAGTATTTGTTACGCTTGATGCGATTCATCAAACGCCTTTGTTCATCAGCCCATTCAGCGTCAGAAACAGCATTGCACTTATCAAAAAAACCACGAAGACCATCAGAGATATCAAACTCAGTCTTATCCTCATCGCTACGGAAACGATTAAAAATACGCTCAGCTTCTACCCTGTCCAGCAAGGAATAAACCTTGCCCTGGTTCTTAGTGACGCTCTTACCCCTACGGGCATTTACGACTTCACCAATGAGGATTATCTCACCGTATGAATCGTTCCTTTTAGAGATAACAACCTCACCGCTGTTATCTAAAGCAACTACGATATCGTCATCCACCAGCATATCGCATGCGTCGTCAATAGACTCAATCTGACCCCTGTCGAAAGCAATAGAAAGAAGCTCATCTTTAGTCAAAGACTCATCGCTATCCTTATAGGCAGAAGTGATGGTGCTATCAACATCTATAATCTCACCGAATGTTGTCATTATCTCCTACCCCCGCCCCTGTTTCTAGGCGCACGCATTGCTCTCTTAGAATAAGCCGTACCGTCAGGGTACACAATATCTTTAGTCTTATCGCAATCAAGCACTCTAAAGATAGACAAAGCATCAATCTTGATATCTTTATCAGTAATAACTATCAACCTCTTGTCACCACATTTATCCAAAGTTTGGATAGCAACAATACGGCCATAATCAGTGCCATTCTTACGAATAACTTTACCAATAAGTTTACGCGCTCGTACACGATTACGCTTATCGCTAATCGCACGCGAAGAAACATAATCAAAGTTTGTCTTTGACGCTTTACCATTAGCAATAAAGTTATTGGCTTCTGTTTCCATTAGTTGTTTGTCCTCTCTGCTAAAGCTTTCGGCTACCAATAAAGATCATCTTATCATATGGAAGTGGTCAGGTCAAGTGTTTCGCATTAGATCATTAGAATCTGTCGAGAGGAGTTGTGGGAAGTTATGGCTGGTCGTAATAGTCAAGAAATAAGTTCGCAGCTGATTCTTGTCGGCCAAAGTTGACGGCAGAAGTTTGCAGAAAAAGTTGTCGGCCAAAGTTGGCCCAGTTGGTGAAGACATAAAAGTAAAGGCAGATTCCTGGCCCTGGAAGTAACAGTTCGGAGCAGGCATTGGGGTAGAAGTTAAAATTAATGGCGGCCGCAGAACTCGATGACTGCTGGTTACGATTTGAATAAACATATCCTGCCTAAGTTTGAGTAAAAGCTAAAAGTTAAAAATAAGAGCGACCCGGCAACATGTTATAGGCAATACTTATATTGAGTACATATTTCCCCACAAGTAAAAGTTAAAAGTAAAGACAACCGGCTCATTAGTCTTATCCTTTCATAGAATTGAGTATATATTTTATACATAAAACTTTTATCCTTACCCATTACAGACTATAAAAACCTTTAGCAATAGCACCACTCTTAGTCCAGACAGGGCTTTATATGATGGCTTTATATGCCCCTTATATGGATCCACAATCTTTACCCTAATGTCGATAAAAATAAATAAGAAAAAACCCCCCGCAGCGCTGAGGCCACGGGGGGTTCTTTAACTTAAGTAGACGAAAACAAACAAGCGTTACTTTGAATTCTTACCAGAAGGCTTATCGGCAACCTTAACCTTCTCCACACGCTCCTTAGTACGAAAAGCCAACGTCTCACTCTCAGCACTAAAGCGTATTTCAACATTCACACCAAGCTTATGAGCCTGTGTGCGAATCCTCTGCTGCCATGATCCATAAGAATCCTTAGGAACTCCCTGCAGTTCAAATGCACTGTAGTTATTCTCAATAGATTCCTTCAAAGCGTCTCTAACCATAATGACTTCTTCTGTCTGATGACCGGTGCGTGTCATAGCGGGGAAGTCATCAATCTTGCAGATACTAACCATTCTAATCTTCTCCTGTGTATAGGGTATGCCGGTAGCGGCACTCCCTAGTATAGGGGCGGCGGCATGGTTAGAAGTGGACCCCAACCTCTTATACGGTATGTTTTTTGGCTGTTAACCTATTGGACAAACAAGACGACCACCGATTCTACAAACACACCAGCAGCAATGTAGTGGATAGATAACCACCACCCGAGTTTTACACAGAGACCCTCAGCCCTGAGCGCCCACCTAAATCGTTAACAAATTGAGTGGATTTTTAGTACATTAAATCAACTCAAGCCAAGATTGAATATCCTCTGGCATTCCAGCATCAATCTCAGACTCGCTTCTACTCTCTGTTAGATTCTTCTTAACTCTGAACTCCGCCGAATCTTCTTCATCTTCATACATCTCATGCGAGAAGGTTTCAAACTCAATCTCAATCTCTTGGTCTATTTGCATATGACTCACTGATTGAAACACTGCCCCTGCAACAGCATCTGCCAAATCTTTTGAACCGGATGCCGGGTGGTCAATCTTGTTGCCATGCATTAGCTTCAGCTTTAGCAACTCATTCTCAACGAGAATTTCGTTCCAATATCCACGCAGTCTCTTGTCATAAATAGAAGTCATGAGAGTATCATAATCTGCCTTCTTTACACTGTGGAAGTCTGCATTTATACCCATAGCACGCAGAGACTGAATCATTTCAACTGATTGCCATTGGTCAAAGCTGACTATAGCTACAGAGAACCTTCTACATAGGTCTACAATCATAGCTCTAATTTGGCTAAAATTAATCTCCGCACCAGGCTGCGCTTGCCATGAGTAAACTAGATCCACATTCATAACAGGTAGCTGCTCTGCGCCTAGACCAGTATTAATACTCTTCAACCCAGGACAATGAACCATCGACAAGGCAGCCCTATCACGTTTTACAGCCAGATCCACATGTATGAATCTTGTAAAATTATCACTACCATTAAACCAAGGCTTAAAAGAACCATCTTCTTCTATAGGATCCTCAGTGAAATTGAATGCACTTCTAACCAAGTCAGCATCTCTAAAGAATGCATCCTCCATGTGCGGAGGCTCACACTCAAACCTAGCCCTAGCTTCTACGGGATTTCTAATATATTCAGATTCTAGCTGGTGTCTCTCAATAGTTGGGTTTACTTCCCAAGTAGCAGCTTTAATAGCCCATGTCTTAGGCTCGTTTGAAGCTATAGAAGCATCATACCTCTGCTGAATAAAGTCCCCCCTGTACCTTGGGAAAGACAACAGAATAGTCTTACCAACCTCAGGAAAGCGAGACATAACAGACAGCTTGCTCATGTTGTAAATAGCAGATGCAGATCCCTTCGATCTAACATCTCCTTTTAGCTCAGCGTCTGTCTTGAAGGCTGAGATCTCATCCAAGATGACAGTCATAACCTCATACCCCTCCCAGCCTTCTGATTCAGAGTGACCAGAAAAACACCTCACGGGGCGTGAAAAGAAGAAAATTTCTGATACCCTTGGTTCAAACCCCTGATCGTTAAACCACGGGGATGAAAGAAGTAGGTTCTTAAATGGTTCAAAAAATACTCGCTGAGCCTGCTGTGCGTTCACAGCTAGATTCAGAAGATCAATATACACTCCGGTTGCCTTACCGTAATACCCAAGAGGATCTCTAAGACAATGCAGAAGATAGATAGTATAAGCCATCGTTATTCTAGCACAGTGATCCTTACCAGAACCTTTACCAAGTTGGCAGATTACCTCATTTTGAGTGTATGTATCATATATATACTGCCCTTCCTCATCACCATGAAGCTTCTTCAACGTTTCAACATTAAAAATCTGCGTACTCATCTTGACAATCTCAGTTTGGATGTCAGACAATGGCGGTAGACCAAGATACCTGCGATCACCTACAAATACATCAATTGGAACTGGCTCCATATCCAGTTCATCATGACTTAAAAGTTTATCAAAATCATCAAGCTCAACGTTCAAGCCATAAAATTCACTCATCTCTTAACCGGTTTTGACCATTATATAGAGTCGATTTCTTTCCCCACGACTTTAATAGAAAAAGGACATTATATAGGGCACATATAGTTCCCTACAAGCCTTCCGGTTCCTCCTCATCATCATTATCTTCCACTATCTCAGCATCAACAGTGTCTGAGTCTACATCAACGACCTTTGCCGGAGCAGTTTCCTCAAGCTCTTCACCTATCTCCATCAGCTCAAAGGCTAAAGCAAGCTCGCCCCTTACCTGGGCTGCAATCTCAGGGAACTGAGACACAGTATCGCGCAGGATCTTAGACAAGATCTGATTCACAGATTCAGCCCTCTGCATCCTAGCAACATATTCAACATCGGCGTTATTCCCGCCAAGCAAGTGATGCAATTGAGCCTTTTTAGATGCCACATCTGAAGCAAGTTTCAACGCTTGCACCCTCGCAGAGATCATACCATGATCAGTAGCTATAGTCACAGTCTCCCAAGCCTCCTTGGAAACCTGTTCAAACTCCTCTATAGCACGCAGTGTATTATACTGCACCTTCTCTAGGAAGTAGGGGTCGTCTTGAACCCTTCTATCAAGGATGTTCTTGTAATCATTTATATACCGCCTTGCACGTTGCGGTGTGATATCCATCACCGTAGATATCTCAGATATTTTATAGCCTTTAATCGAAAGTAAGCCAGCCTCTTCAATATCGTTCAATTCATCAACGATAGTATGCTGACTTCCGGTAGTTTCTATTTCCTCAGACACTAAAACGTTGCTGTGTACTGGCTCGTTCATGCCAGCACACAGCGCCTCCTTGTATTAAACCTTACTACCACACGACTCGCATGTCTCATCGTGGGCGAACATTGCACCGCCACCAATCTCACACAGTAGATCACGGTACTCTACAGAAATTGTAAAGTCGTGAGTGCCAACATATGTGAAAAGGTTAACAATATCATACATTGTAGACGGTATACCATCAGAAACAGTAGCCAAATAACCTTCATCTGTCAAGTAGCGTATCAACAGCTCCTTAATTTTGTTAGGGAGTCTGTACTGAACACACATGTTGCGAACAGCAGATTCAGCATTGCGAATCTTGTCCTGCTGCATAGCCAGTAGCCCATCAACCATCTGCTTGACCTGATCTAGCGCCAGAGATGAGAACTCATTCGCCTGAGCAAGGACTCCATCTGAACTATAGCCATTTACCCTAAATTTACGTCCATCAATATTAACAGAAGCTCCATTATCACAAACTAGACGATTTAGGAACGTCTTAAACACAGGAGCAGTCTTCCAACTGTCATCATATGCTACAGCGACACCTCCAAACAACACAGAACCGCCAGGATCTTCAAATGTTAGCTCTGGAGAGCGCAATTGGACGACAAACTTGCCGTCATTCACCCCCCAACGGTGAACAAAGGGCGCTTCACCATCAAACGAGTCCACAATGGCCTCCAAGAGGGCATCGTGTGGCACATATGGCAAATCAGGGCGCATAAGAGACCTAGCGACGCCTTTATCGTCCACAAGAGCGTTGTATGGGCGTCTAGGCCCCTCTGTTAGGAGGTAGTTGACTGTAAAATCAGTCAAAGTGTCAGGCATTCTCCCCGCATAGCTAGAAGGTACGTCAATCAGGTTGCACAATTGCACAAAACTGTTGCCTGTTAGTGTAATCCTCTCATCATCTGCCGTAGTAATAGTATTAGTTTTGGCATGATACTTAGACCTGCCAAGTTCAAACTCAACATGATTAGTATTCTTAGAAATGCTTCCAAGATCACCAATTAGTGTATCAAGCTCAATTGTTGCTGTGGGGAATTCCCATGCTGCCATGTCAGTGCCTCCTTGGGCTTCTTCTTGACTCCATTATACCCCACCCAACACTCCGCCGTGCGATATTTAGAGATATTTTTCTTTTTTTTCCACAACTACAGACCCATTCACCACAGCAGCAGGGGCAGGGCCACTAGATTGCTCTCTAAGGCCTCTAGGAGCCCCTACAGCAGCCTCCGGGGGTGTAGGTGGGGGGTTATACATAAAAGCCTTCAAAGGCTCTCAGAACGCCTCTACGGACGTCTGAGAGCAATCTAAAAACAGGGCATGTTAACACCTCATGTAATAGTGCCATGAGCACCATTCTCAAGGATAGATGCCGTCGAAACACGCACAAAAGTGGCTTTTGAGTGATACTCAACCATGTCACTAGCGCCAACATATGAAAAAGCACTACGTAAACCGTTGGTAATCTCACTCACCACGCCACCAACCTCGCCCTTATACTCAACCAAACCTTCGGCACCTTCGATATACATAGAACCCGCTCCATTAGAAGCCATGCCGCGATAAGTCTTAAACTTGTCTCCATCAACTTCCACAATATCACCCGGAGACTCCAAAGTGCCAGCCAACATGCCACCAAGCATCACAGCATCAGCGCCAGCAGCCAAAGCCTTAGCAATATCACCCGGAGTTTTCATGCCGCCATCAGCAATACAACCCACGCCCTGTAAATCAGCAGCGTGAGAACACTCCAAAATCGCAGACAGCTGAGGTATGCCTACACCTGTATTAGTCCTGGTCAAACAAGCAGCCCCTGGGCCAATACCCACCTTAACGCAATGAGCACCTGCATTCGCCATCCTGCCGACAGCATCAGCAGTGGCAACATTGCCACCAATGATACATACAGACCCATCGTTCTGATCAGACATGCGCCTCAACTGCTCCACAGCCTCCAAAGCATGGATAGAGTCGCCGTGAGCAATATCCAAGACGACACAACTCACACCAGCCTCGATATACCTCTTCATGGGAGCCAAACGCAATTCATTCACACCCATAGCCACAGCAGAAGCCAGCCCCATGCTAGTCAACTGCCGGATACACCTAATACGATTGGCATGAATAAGATTGCGATGAATGACACCCAATCCACCCAATTTAGACATCGCTATGGCCATATCCAATTCACAAACAGTGTCCATATTAGAAGCAATGATAGGGAGATCTAACTCAAACCCATCACACAGCTGTGTCTTAAGACTTACATCACCCCTGCTGCGTACCGTGGAATATTGAGGTTCAATTAATACGTCATCAAAACTAACATAGTCACGACTCATCAGAGGAGCTTTCTTTTAACTCACCCATTCCATCTACTGCATCTTTGACAAAGGTCGAAATAGTTTCCTCAATCAAGGTCCAAGGCACAATTATTCTATACGCCTCCTGATCGGCCCCCTCAAGATACACAATAATACCCTCATCGCTACAGCGAGGACATTCTTCAGCCATTGGTCAATCCTTCCCTGTACAAAATCAATCCGATGATAGCATAACAGGCTAAGTCTATAAACGAATCCTCAACAGACTCATTCTCCAAATGATTACCCGCTGCAGCGGACTTCAAACGGATCACCTTATCGCCAGCACGCACCATTGCCCCGACCCAAGGCTGAACGCCCCACTCGGCAGACTGTCTAATGTTCAAAAAGATATCTTCATCAACGCCATAATCAGCGCCCTTGCGTTTATGCAGATCAGACATCTCCTTCAAAACACTCAGGAACATAGGATGTCCCTCGTTACGCTTACTCATTGTTTGTCCTTTCTAGTATATTTCCATCCTCATCAACTGCACCACGCAATTTGGCCTCTTGCATGATGAAATCTTCATGCAGACCATGTAGGCGAGTAAAGCGAGACTGGTAATTAAACCAGCCCTCAAACCCCTCCCACATCTTGTCACTGGTTTGCTGATACAACTCCTCAAGCTCCGTCTCATCAAGAATAAAACTCAAAACCCCCAAAGGCATATACACCACAGCATCATACTCAATGTTAGAACCATTATCCTCGCCATACTTCTTTAGAAGCAATTGGAACTCCTGGACGACCCTCTCGACGCCCTCTCCAGCAAAATGCTCAATCGTGTTATGCTCATTCCTCTTCCTTGGGCAGAAATCATCGACTTCAGTCAATGTGCCATAAGCACGACACACAAGAGGACGATAGCCATAAATAGTGCAGCCATCATCCCAGAAAGAACAATGACCATCGACTGTCTGCTCGTCCCAATCCCAAGAATCATCGTACATGCCAGACAGGAGTTGATCAATCTTACCATTCATCCATTCAGTAGCAGAAGCCTCGCCACGATCCTCCATGATTAGATAATACTCCTGACGCATACGGAAAGCAATATATGCCGCCTCAGTCATATGAATCTTAAGACCCACCTTGCAGCACTTGCCAGAGCCTACACAACCAAACTCAGTTTCATTATGACGAGACTGAAAAATGCGAACTTTGTTATACACCATATCCAAACTAACGAACGTACCCAAGTCTTTAGTGTGAATCTCTCTCTTCTTCATCTCTTCCTTCCCTTCTTGCGGGCACGCATCTCTTTCGCCCTCTGTCTCTTCATCTTCTCAACCTTATCCTGCATCGGAGACTTCGGCCTTCTTTGAGATACACCCTTCAGCGTTCTACCTTTACCTCTAAACCTTAACAAATCGTACCGCTTGGCCCAGTTGTAAAGCGCCTGAGGGGTTACCTCAATGTTGTGTGTTTGTTTAAGAATCTTGCATATATCAGTTAGCTTCATCCTCTTCTTAACGTAATGCTCATAGAGCCACGCCTTATCCTTGTAAGGCTCCATTCTGGCCATTAATCCACGCTCCTGCAGTATTGTATCACGTTCATCGGGGGGTCACTCAAGTCCTTCATGATTTTTATCATCCTGCTTTTGACATCCCCACAAGGCGATGCCAATAGCATCTATAATATCATGATCGTATTGGTCTGTATCTAAAAGATCATCAGAAAATCTGTCCACAAGAATCTCCCTAACACGATTCTTGCGCTCAAACGCTGCACGCTTCTTAGCTTCCTTCTCAGAAGTCTCAGCAGTCCACCTAGCGATGTCGGCCTTCATTACCTTCTTATAGCCAATCCCCACCTTCCACACCAAAGGACTAGCCTCGCAAACAGACACGCCGCTCAAGGCAGAAGTAGCCATAGAGGCACCCACCACATAAGATAGGTCACGACTGGTCTGGTAGTTCTGGATGTAGACCGTCTGTTCAATATAAACAAAATCAGGTTCTACGGCCTCAATCACACCCGGCAAACTGCTCACCACCGCATTAATCTTAGGCTCCATTCCCTGCTTGTGCGGCAATTCAATTTTGCCATACAGGCCAAGAGACACAGCTCCCCCACCGCCCAGCGTGCATAAAGCCCACGCCAATGAGCGAGTAGATGGATCTATGCCAAGGATCTTAACGTTTTTCAAGATAGAAAAAGTCTTCACTCATACTCACGACGCAACTGAGGTTCGCTCCATCCCCATCCAACCAATCTTTGGATAAATCTTTCACGTTTGCACTGTTCACAAATATCCTCCTCGTTGTATCGAGACAGAACGGTGCCACACTTCTTAGTGAGACACACTCTGCGCGAATTGCGCCGTTCCTTCCTCTCATAGTACCTTTGTAGTACTTTCTTGTTTGTAATAATCTTACGGCATTCAGCCCCGCAGTAAATAGCATTATAGACCTTAGGCGTAAAAGACTTGCCACAGTCAGGGTTGGCACAAGACTTACAGTTTGGTTCCTTCGTCATCATCACTCCAACAAAACGATCTAACATCACAATACTGGCATTTTGGAGAAGTAATCTTATAAGGCCTCACGGGCAATACATCATCCAAGAAAGCCTGATACCACTTACGCCATTTATTAAACAGCCTATCAACAAACTTGTCATCTCTCTGAATTAGCAGAGGCAACAGCCTTTGATTATTCTTATTCTCATATATGACCAACCCCTCATCAAAGCCCAAACACCTCATATAAACTTGGGCCTGCCGGTAATGATCATCCTTAGGCTTGTTATGCAACTGCCTATAATGAAAACCCTCCTGGGAGATAGACTTCAACTCTATGAGCTTCTCCCCCTCCCAGTTCATGACTCCATCAGCCGTGCCAACAATCGGCGGATCATCATACTTAACAGAAATTTCTTCAGCAACAAGGATGCCCATATCCCTAAAATAAGAATACAAGCGATCATGAACAGCATGTCCATTGTCAAATATACGATAAGTGTGGCCAGTAAAAGTAGGGGCTATAGATATGCCACGAAACAAATACACCCAATATCGAGAACACTGATTTGTATAGCTTGGATGAAACCCATCCACCCTTTTAAAATCACGTTCATTCTTAACTCTAAGATGTTCATCTACCGCCTTTGAAAAACTTTCCTCTAAAGAAACTGCGACTTCCCTCACAGGCTCCTCTACACTCTTGAGCATGTTAAGAGATTTCACGAACTACTCCTAGCCAAAAGCTTGAGGGTATTAATATTCTCCTCAAGCGCTTCATGTAGAGTATACCATATATCTTTGGAAATCTTATCATTATTAGACATAATCGTAGAATTTCTCTTATACGCCTGAGCCATGACAATCACCCTCGTTCTATACGCAGCCAAGATAGCGGCAGTTTTAGCAGCCTGAATTCCGTGATAATGGTTAGGATTGGCAATAATGTCCTCTACAATCCTCATCACAGCAATAAACTCCTCAGCCTTCTCGCCCATAGCAGCCTGCAGACTCTCTACAGACACAACAATATCTCTACTCATAATCTGACCCTTCTACTAGTTCACGGAACACAGACCACTCAATCACAGCGAGTTTACACTCACTGTCCTCGCCTAAAACAACACTCAAGCATGGATGTCGGTAATGATCATTCCAAGAGTCCCTGGCGTGCTTCTTCCAATTAGACAGAGACAACGTAAACGACTTACCACAATGCTTATAGTCAAGTAGGAAGCTCTTCCACTGAGCGTCGCCTTTCTTCATCCCCCTCCCAGAATTCTTCACAGCCTTAGCACCATCACGCTTTATCTCTTGCTTCTCTGTGCGCTTCATCCGACAAGCACCTTCTCAAAAATCTCAGAGTGCTGTACGTCTGAAAGGTCTATATTGACAGCGCCATTCCACTTGTCATCTCCATAATAGAACCAAGCACCCCGTCTCTCAATGACACCCATCTCAACAGCAATGTCAATCAACTCACGAAGAGTATCAATACCGCCCCGCTGAGGCAATATATAGTATTGGCCAGTGGTGCCAATGCTCGCCCTCTGTTTAGTCTTATCAATGGTCCAAGCAACCTTCTGAGAGGTAATCATCTTGGCGTTATCTCGCTCCGTCTCCGACTGAGACATCGACAAGAACAGCCTAACAATGTTATGCATATTATGATGCACTGTGTTGCCGTACTTACCCTTCAAAACAGCATACATGCCGCTCAAATCCACCATTTGATGAGAGACAAACAACATAATATTACGCTCCTTATTGAGATAGTTCACTAGCTTCTGAATGAAGTACCCCTGGGAGCGAGCAGCAAGCCCCATAGCCTTCCCGCCATCAGGCTTGCCATAAAACTCATCTTTCATCAAATTGGAGAGAGAGTCAACAAGAAATATATGCTTCTCGTCTGTGCTCTCAAGCATTGGCATAATAGCTTTCAATATATCTTCCACAATAGTGCCCTGAATTATAATAGGATCACCAATGTCTACTCCGCACTGCTCAGCATACTCTTCTTTGTATGAAAACTCAGAATCAATAATAACAGGCCTATAGCCCATCCTCTGAGCCTGCGCCAAAACATGGTAACACAAAGTTGTCTTCCCCGCTGAAGGCGTTCCCCACAATAGATGGGTCATACCCGTATATAAGCCTCCGCCCAATGCTCTATTCAAACCAATGGAAGGTGTGGGTATAATCTCATACTCCGGCATCTTGTCGCCGCTACGTTTATCAACTACTAACATTAATCTTCATCCTCCTACAAAAATCATCAATATCAATAATATCGTCTGTGCCGTCAACTTTAAATCCCTCATCAGCATTCGATATAGGGGTGGGCTTAACGGCTACCCACGTTCTCTCTATTCTACCAAGTTTCTGAGCGTATCGTCCGTACATGTGAGGGAAAATTACGATTTTAGAAAACTGTTTTCCATCCCACACGTATACAGTCGCCATTGACTGCCCCTTGGAAGTTTTAAACTGACGCACATTCACAACATACGCCAGAGCCTTGGAATCATTCATAGACCCCAAGCCATGTTCGTACAGCCATGCATGATCATGATTACATTCAGTCCGCATCAAGTTCATTAGCTCCACAGCGGCACCGCTCTCATCCTCCACATCGTTATAGCATTGCAGCGAGCGATCTCCAATCAGAGCATAAACGTAGTCGCGTTTCTTCAATTCAATGTCCAGATTGCTAAACACCGTAAATGAACCAGTAGGGTCTTCAAACTCTATTCGCACATAGGTTGGAGATCTCTTGATGGATCTCACCACAGCCTTTACAAACGACATAGACATCTCATCCTCATGCACAGACGATGCAGGAGCCAACAGATCATCATGCTTATCATCAATCTCTTGCGCAATGGGGAAGCCAAGCAAAGGCATGTAATACTTGCTATGATCATATTCAGATATATGTCCTAGCGATTCCAAAGAGCCAATCTTGTCTAAACTCTCAAGAACATTTCTTCTGAGATAACGCTTAGCGCACCTACCCGTAAGTTCATCATAAGAAGAGAAGGGTCGCTTCTGCATAATTTCTTTAATAGCACTCTTGCCCACACCGTCAATGTTGGAAAGGCCAAACCTGATTGATCCTTCGCCAGAGTAATCAACAGAAAAGAACTCATCAGAATGATTAACGTCAGGAGGTTTTACCTCAACACCTAGGCGCTTAGCTTCCAGCAGATAGGCAGTAACCTTCTCCCTGCTGCTCTCGTTCGCCAGCAGAGCCCAACAGAATTCCAAAGGATAATTCAGCTTCAACCACATAGTCTGATACGACAACATTGAATATGCTACAGCGTGTGACTTGTTAAACATATACAAAGCAGAAACCTCAAAATCATCCCACATCTTCTCAGAAGCCTCAGCGCTCATAACATTATTCTCGACAAACCGCTTGCGATACTGTTCAAACTCATTCATGTCACGCTTCTTGCCAATAATCTTGCGCAGGCTGTCCGCCTCAGCCCAGCTAAACCCTGCGAGTATCACCACCGCATGCATCAACTGTTCCTGAAATATAAACGTACCATACGTCTCCTCCAAGATAGGCTTCAATGAAGAGTGTGGGTACTTAACCCTCTGCTGTCCTGAACGGCGCTTAACAAACTTATCACCCTGCGTCAACAGAGCACCCGGGCGCACCAAAGCATTAGAAATAACCAAATCTATAAAGCTCTCACAAGGCATATGCTCCAGCAGACTACGATAGGCACCGGCATCAGCCTGGAACACGCCCGTTGTTTCCGCAGAATCAAACTGTGCAAATACAGCGGGGTCATCTAAACTCAAAGACTCCGATTCAACATCCAAGCCACGATGCTCACTAATTTGGCTAAGACAATCTTTGACCACAGAAACCGTCTTCAACCCCAAGATATCAATCTTGATTAGACCAACAGCTTCAGCATCATCCATGTCAAATGCCGTTACAACTGTTCTGCCGTCCCCAGAAGCATCCTTGCGGGACTCAACCGGACAGACCTCCCACAGAGGCTTAGAAGAGACCACAACACCAGCAGCGTGCATTCCTGCAGTGCGAACACGACCCTCCAGCCTTTCAGCCACAGGTTTTACATCCACATACTTGTCACAAAACTCACGGACCTTAGGACTACGATTCATATCCTTAAGCGACTCAAACAATTGCGTGATGCCGTTTATTTCTCTAAACTCTACACCAAAAACTCTGGCCACATCCTTCACAGCAGACTTAGCCTTGAACACACCGAATGCTGAGATAGAAGCCACGTTGTCCGCCCCCCAACGGTTCTTCAAATACTCCTTAACCTCTCCCCGCCTCTTGTCTTCAAAGTCAAGATCAATATCAGGGTAGTCATTACGATCCGGGTTGATAAACCTAGCAAACAACAGATCATACTTGATCGGATCCACAATGGTAATATCCATTAGATACGCCAACAAAGAGCCGCCCACAGAGCCCCGTCCTGGCCCGACACCTATGTTGCTATTCCTAGCCCAATTGACGAGATCCCAAATAACCAAGAAGTAATCAGCAAAGCCAGTCTTCTCGATAGTATCTATCTCCTCATTTAAGCGATCTACATACTCACTCTCGCCAGCAAAGCCTTTACTAGACATCGACATGTTTGCAATCTCACGCAAATACCACACAGAATCAAATTTCTCATCATACTTAGGCAGCAAATAGCGCTTCTTGGATATCTCAGCATTGCACTTATCAGCAACTTCTAAAGTGTTCTCCAGATGATCACCAAGACCCTTATCTAAAAACAGGTCCCTGATCTCAGCAGCCCCCATTATATAAGGCTGGATATCATCAAAACGCAGCCTTCTGTCAGGATACATTGTGTTTATCTTGCTAGTAATATCCATGCCAGTTTTTTTAGCACATCCATTATGCTCCATAGCATAACGCTTAGCAGCAGCATTCATAGAGGGGAACTGAGCCACTGTTAGCAGCACCTCCTCAACTCCCGCATCACTATGGCTGGGATAATGGCAATCTAAAGTGGGAACTACCTTTTTCCCATAAGAATCTGCGAGCATTATAAGACCCTTATTTATTTCCTCAGGGTTCCAAGACTGGATCTCAAAATAGAAATCATCACCAAAGATATCAATAAACTTCTCAGATAGACGCTCAGCCCTGCTCCAATTACCTGCTTCGATTGCCTTAGCAATAGAGCTCCCCCTGCAGCCAGACAAAGCTATAATGTCGTTATTGACAATACGCTCTAGCATTGGGAAGTCCATGCGTGGCTTATAGTAAAAACCATTCATCCACGCCTCGTTGTTCAGCCGGAACAGATTCGACAGCCCCTCATTGTTCTTAGCAAGAAGGATGAGATGGAATCTCTCAGTCTTAGCGTCCACAGTATCATCAGCCATGTCTGGAGTAAAGTAGGCCTCGATTCCAAATATCGGCTTAACATTCTGCTTAGAACAAGCATCCTGAAACTTTAGAACACCGGCCATACTTCCATGATCCGTAATGGCTAGAGAGGTCTGACCATGTGTAGACGCTGTAGCGGCCATCTCCTCTGGAGTAGACATGCCATCAAGCAAAGAATACTCGCTATGAACATGGAGGTGAACAAAGTCTGTCATGAGAAGCGAACCAAGTCCGTAAGTTCAACCGGTGAAATAATCCTGACCTCAACGCCACCCTCCTTCAACAATGAGATAGCATCTTCATGAGCGTACTTACTCATAGCATACACTTCTTTTACGCCAGCATTAATGAGAGTCCTAGAGCAGAACACACACGGAGTGGTAGTGAGATACATCCTACAACCATCAGTGCTTACTCCACTCTTGGCTGCATGCAAAATAGCATTCAACTCAGCATGAACAGCCTTACACCTCTCAAAGCTCTGACCCGACTTCCGTGTCCAGCAACTCTCACCACAATGACTTGTACCTCTAGGAGCACCATTGTATCCAGTGGCCAACACATGATTAGTTTCAGGGTTGATAATAACACATCCAACCGACCTGGAGGGACAGGTGGCACGCGTAGCGATAAGCGTAGCCATCCTAAAGAAATACGAATCCCAATCTGGCCTATCGCTCCTACTCACTTCAGCACTCACTTTATTACTCCCAACCTAGTTTGTTAAGCAATTCCTCAAGGTCACTAAAAGAATCTACCCGATTATCAAGCTTGCTATCCGACCACCAAGGCTTGTTTAACTCAAAATCCTTATTATAATCACGATTCATCAACACGCCCAACAGCTTTGCCTCATTCACTGCATCCACCTCAAGAGGGTTGTCTTCAACCATCAAGGCAGTCTCGCCCCAAGGAACATTCTCTTGCATCATCTCTAGTAACTCAGGCTTCCTACCAGCCTCAGTGAACAGGATGTCATGATAGGCAATATCCCACTCATCAAGCCACCTCTCAGTTGCATCACGCCACTTAGGATTACGGCTAGTGACAAACATAACATCTACACCAGACATAAAGGCCTTATTCACAAAATGCCAAGCATCCTCATAAGGCCTCAAGTTGCGCCAAAATACCTCATCCTGCATTGCCTCATAGACCCATTCGACATCGCGCCAGTGTTTACTGTCAAACGAATTGCTAAAATCATATTTATCATGGCCATCACGAATAGCGATGAAGTCTAATTCATAGGCAATATCTGCGACAACACCATCAATGTCTAAACACAAAAGCACGATATTCCTTTCCAAGCAGAAAGGGGAGGGCCGAAGCCCTCCCCGGATCCACTACCGACTACCAAGCACCACTTCCAGCAGTTTCGCCCGTGGAATAGAAGGACTCCTGCTGATCGTAGGGGATAACCTTGTAAACCTTGTCCAGATCATGGAGAGGCATAGCTGAAATCTCGTCAGTCTCATCGCCACTCTCTAGAGGAATCAGGTTATACGATGTGTCCTGAGGGCCGCTACCAGTACGACTGAACTTATAGTACCGATCAGTGATCGTGCCATACGTCTGCGCATACTCAATGATAGTTTGACCAACATGGCGGGGATTTGTAAGAGTAGTCTCAATGATGCGAGACTCCCACTTACCCGGCTCAACCTCAACCGCAAGGTTGATAAGCAAATTCTGCCGTGGCTTCCACTTAGGATCAGCAATCGACTGCTCCTGAGCCCAACACCTATAGTTGGTCTCTTCCAAACCCTCCGTGCACATCGCCTTGTACTTCCAATTAATGGGCGATGTAACAACAGGGACCACAAGTGCGGTACCACGGTCGTCATCGAAGTTAGCGCCATCCTCAGCCAGCTCCTGACGGAACCTGACCTTATAGCTGTCACCGTCCCTCAAGAAGAGGAACCTCCTGCCGCCTCCTCCAGAGGACTTGGCTGCTTCCTCCCCTACTGTTTTCTTCATATCTGCAAGTGTGCTAAAACTCTTCATAGTTATATTTTCTCCTAGTTAAATAAAGTTGTTTTCTTATCGGCAATCATCTTGATTATTTGATAAGTATTCATATCCCCCGCATCCTTGAAGCCTTCAGGGCATGCGGCCACGAAGACTTCCTTTCGGCGGGTTGTCTCTATTATAGCATCCCTCATGGCGAAACCGGCGGCATCAACGTCAGGAATTATTACAATCTGGTCAAAATGCTTATTGAGCAATTGTACCTGCTCCTTTGTGATGACAGCGCCAAGCGTAGCCACGACATTAGGAAAACCTGCCTGATGGATCTTCATTGCATCCAGGCTGCCCTCAACGACCATAACTTCATCATGCACCTTAGCCTTATTCAAGTTAAACAGGGTCTTACGCCTCGGGAAACCTGAGCTATAAAGATACTTCGGAAGCTGTCCAGAGAGGGTCCCCCTGCCAATGAGGCCAATCAGATTAAAGAACTGATCTCTGACTGGAATAACCACTCTCTTCTTCACTCTGGAAAACCCTACCTCAAAATCTTTCAGAGTGTCTAGTTCAAAGCCTCGATCAATCATTAGATCAAGAAGCTTCACATCGTCAGATGTGTAATCTATAGAGCATTGCTGAAGTAGGCGCTCCAAATCATCTACATCGTCATTCTCGCTCAACCCCCTCAATAGTTTGTCAAGATAATCTCCACTCATTGTTGTAGTGTCAATGCGTGAATCTTCGTTAAGGAGTAGTTTCTGGAGGAGCCTTACACCTCCCCGCTTTTCACAATCAGGATTGAAGCATTGCCACAAACCCGTGTGCCTGTTGATAGAGAATGACGGAGTGTTCATATTGCTATGAAACGGGCAATAAGTTACAAGCTCATCGCCAACCTCACTAACTATCGAAACAGCGCCTCTATGCAGTATATCACGGATAGAAGCCTCAAGCGATTGCGTAGACACAGTAATCAAACATCTCACTCTCAGGATCGTAAGACCATTCAAACTTACAATCAGAAACAGTCATGCCCTCCTTGCCAATCTCCTCAACAATACAATCAGACATCCAACCCTTAAGTCTAATGATTGTTTCAACGTCCTTAGCTCTGCCATCGTATTTTCTTATAACTTTAGACACCCCACTCCTCCCGCCATTCACCAGTATCCAAATCCCAATTCAAATAGAAGCCAAACTGAGCGCAGCGCCTGACCTTTCTGCTCACCACTTGGAAGATGCTAGAGTCAACCTCTCTGTGGAGAGACAGAACCAAGTCGGCATCGTAAGCTAACTGCTTGCTCCAAGCGACCTCTTCCAACTCAGGTGGACGCTCAGAATGTCCATCTTGCATCGTCACGGCAGCAACATCAATAATGGCCACACCGTTCTTTACGGCCATTCTCTTAAAAGCCTTAGAGAGATTCTTAGCCTTCTCAGTTTCAGACTTAGCACCACTAGCATCATCAAACAGGCCGTGATAATCAAGAATAACAAGATCTGGATTATACTGATCTATCTTAGCCTGGACAAGGTTCTGATCACACACATCCAGCCCCTCGGAGGTGATTAGATAGAACGGATGCATATTCTCAAACGTATCTTCTGCCCACTTCTTATACGAATCTACAACCTCATCATTAGGTCGGACAAGATCAGAGTGTGTAAAGAACCCCTTACCGTTATTTAATATGGTATCAATACGCTGAGCCTCTTGCTGCTTGTTCATTTCAAGCGAAATAATCATAGGCCTATAACCAGCCAGCCAAGCATTGACAGCAAACAGCCTTGTTATGAACGACTTCCCCACACCCGTCCATCCCAACAATACAATAAAATCACCCGGCATCCACCCACCAAACTCAGAATCTATAACACTAATATCGGTGGGTATACCAAGAGTTTTCTCATCAGAATCATTCACACGATTAGCAAGATCTTTAGCCCTGTCTCTCCACTCACTAACAAGATCAGTATCTTTAAGACTAGTCGCCTCCTTAACCAGCCTGTTAGCATTAGACAGCAGATAGCTAAGAGCAATCTTAGGACCACCAGATTTCAACATCTCATGCGTACTGGCGATAAGAGAGCGGGTATTTGCAGACATGGACTCCTGACGAGCATTATCAATATAATACTGCAGAGGCTCCGTGGTGGTTAGATACTCAAAGTCAGGAAAGTGGGACTTAACTTCCTGCTTCGCAGGAATCTTCTTATGCTTATCATAGTGGGAAGTTATAAAGCTCCATACGTCCTGATAGTTGATGAAAACATCGCCCACCCCCTCATTCTGGCACTCAATATAGTCACCAGTATCAATAACGGCATTAAGTAGTTTAACTTCATAATTCACTTGCGCTTGTCCATTCTCTCGCGTGTCTTTTCCACGATCTCCAAGAACCTTTCTCTAGACTTACGTTCAGCAACAGCCTTCCCAATAATAGAAGGAGCATCCATAGCAAAGCTGAACACCATAATTGGGCTAGAGGCCTTCCTCACATACGCCCCAGCAGTGGTGGCAACATCTTCGTACCCGTAGGCATCTATCAGACTATCAGCCACCGCCTCCTCCCTGACAGCATCAGGAAGGAAAAACTTACCCTCCTCTTTTGAGAGCTTTTTCAATAACTGAATCAGGTCCGCTCCAGTTTGACTCTGAGGCATCTTCAATCCTCCTCCATGCAGCCATAAGCATATCGTACTTTGATAAACCAGCGCTCACACCGACAAAAAAAGGATCGCTCGTAGCGGCAATTAAACATGGCAGTTTCACCTTACAATCATTGCAAATAGTCTTCGCATATTGCGTTTCATCATAATCATAACTAGTCCAATAATGCCTATGCCCGCTGTTAAAGCACAGCGCACCTTGCGACCAATCATGACTATCCATCGCCCTTAGCAATCTCAGTAAGCTTGGCCTCAATCTGGCTGTCTACAGTATCCCAGAGCTTCTCCCACAACTTATCATCACCAGGGTCGCCAGACAACTTAGCACCAGCGTCAAGACGCATAGACTCATAGTTGCCCAGATTCTTGGTTACACCAATAGAAACCCAAACATGATTATCATCATCAGCTTTCATAATACACCTTTCTCAGCATTGCGGATTTTGTCTCTCAACTCTCTACGGGAGTATACCGTCTTCTTGGACGGCCTTCCAACCTGACGGGCATTAAAAAATGACTCGATCCCCTCCACATCGCCAAGAGTGTAGTAACGGCACTGAGTCTTCTTGTAGGGAAAACGACTAGCGGCAGGGAGCAGGCCGGAACGTTCATAGTCCCGTATAGTGCCTGCCGCCCTGCCGACCTGTCGGGCAACTTCGCTAATGATAAACACACGCTTACGGAATAAAGCTGATCCTTTATAGTCATCATAATACTCCTCGCCTGTGTCTGTCCGCCGGAAGACAACTCTGTTCTCTTTTCTAATGTATTTAATTGCTTGCACAACCACTCCATCATCAAGGTAGAATCCTCTCACCTGAGCGTTAATCTTATTAGCTAAACTATCTAGTTCGTTCACTCAACAAACGTTTATAGAGCTTGTCCTTTTCTCCATTCCATAAAGCCACCTCAGGCTCGACTCGCCAACCGCAAATCAAGCATGAAAGCTCAATGGTGTTTTTAAACGTTACTCCTTCCATAATCTTGCCAGAGCACTTGGGACATTTTATATGAGCTCTAAGCTTCCCATAGCCACTCACTTAAGAGTTGAACCGTTGCTTGGGTCTCCAATCTTTGAAGCAGCCACACTCTTAAGTGCAGAAATCAAAGCACCGGCTCCCGCAACGGCAGCAGCCTTGGATGAAGACAGGTCAGTGACTGTAAACACAGCCAAAAAACTCTGCACCGCAGTCCAAACTGCTCTTTCAATAATATCTCTATATAAATTCATATTTCCTCCTATTTGCTATAGATTCCGCCAGTCTATAAAGACAAGACGATCTCATAGTTCTCTAATCATCCAGCCAGACACAATATTCAGAGGTCACAATGCCTCGCTCTGGATGAACAAACATCAATGGCTGAGAGGGTCTGCCGACTGCGGCCAACCTCTCTGCAGCATAATCATTACTACTCTCAGGGCTTCCTGAGATCCTACACTGTATAGTATTAAACGTCATCTTTGTGGGCGTATGAAAATGTCCAATATATACATCATCAAAGTGCTTCTGTATTGCCCCCACACGCCAGCCGTAAATCTTCTTCTGAAACTGATAGAAAGACGACAGCGAATTAAACTGATCTCCGTGGCAAAGCAAAGAGCTATAGTTGCCTATGTCGTCAATAGCATACCAGTGACCCTCGCCACGACCATCGGGGATATCAAAAGTGATCCTGTCTTCGTCTTGAAAGACAAGATCCATAATCCTATAAATCATTCTATCCGCATTTGTTTCAGGATCGTGGTCTCTACGCTGCCTTCCACCGATGGCTCCATGATTCCCAATCACTCCAGTGACATATACATGCCGAAAGTTTTCCAGCATCTTTTTAAAGAACTTAGTCATTATCCTTGGACCATCGACGGTGACCTGACGATACAGACCGCCATCAACCAAGAAGCTTTGCCCAGGGAATATCAATTCCCCTTCAACAATGTCGCCTAGCATCCATATATGTATATCTTTAACAGGATGGTCCGCACGCTGAATCTCAGTCAGCGAAACGACCTTCTCAGCAAACTTATCAATACGACTCTCACACGTAGCCGAATCGTAATCAGGAGTGACCTTTGCAAGTTGCCAGTCGGCCAACACAGCCACAGCGACTTCTTCCCCCTTAGAGCGTCTGTCTGAACGGGGTGGTGTCGTGGGCGGAACTACATAGTTTTCCGCATTGTCCACAACAGCACGATATACAGACGCAGACAAATCATCTTTTTTTGTTTTAACCTTTTCATACTCCTTCACCAGCCTCGTATAAGCCAGCTTCAACTCAACCTCATTTGTAATCTCTAACTCGTCCATAGGATCTATTGGAACACCAAAATCGTTTTGCTCTCTTCTGTACGAGCAAACAATATTATATTCCTGCTCCTTCCTGCATCGCGGATCTGCATATTTCTGGTTATGCGAATTCGGGGTGAAACAAATGCCGCACCCGTCGCCTTCGCACTCTTTTACGCCATCACTCATGTCATCTCCAATGTTTGTTCTATACATCATATCAGTCCTGTACCGATCCCACACCGCTTTTCCCCGGGTTTTTAAAATTTCGCTTAATAGGCCTAGATCCACGCTCCCTCATCTTCTTGCGCATGTGGTCCTTGTGAGCCATAGGGTGAGTAGATCCTTCTCTGTGAATAGCGCTATGTTCAGAAACCGTGCATAAATATAAATTGGACGGCCTGTTGTCTTCTTTGATTTCATTAATATGATGCACAGATTCCCAAGTTTGAAGATGACGCCCAAATAATTTCTCAATCACAAGTCGATGCTCATAAACATATCCATGCACCTGATAGGGATGTTCAGTGACTCTGACTCTCACGTATCCTTTATCATCAATATATTTACCGCCGGACCAATTGCTATTGCCTTTGCCTTTACGAGCGTCGTTTCCCCACTTAAGGTCATCACGACGAGAGGCTAAAGTTTTACGCTGAGGCTCCGGCATCCTCAACCCAAAGCTGTAGTGGTGCATTTGTGGATATCGACACAGAATAAGTGTCTGTGTCTGTCCCCACTCTATTAGCTTGAGATAGCGTTGCACTAATCTCGTGAGGGGTGGTACTGCCAGCCCCTGTGTCAAGCATAACGTGATAAACTCCGCCGCCGAAATAGGCTGCACCTGGGGCGTTAGTTCTCATAATATTAAACGTTCCAAGAGTAGTATCAACAGAAGAAACCGTCTTAATCATGCTTAACACAAAATGACTGCCAGCGTGCCCTCCGCTTAAATAGATGTTAGGCAAAGAGAGGACCACCTTGTAATATCTCGCAGCCTCCAAGGTAATACGCTGATCTGTACTGCCGCTACCAGATGCGCTATTCAGTGTGGATATAGTATATGTACTACCCGCCAAACCGGTATGCAGTACACCGTTAGCGATAGTAGAAATTTGAGAAGTGAACTGGTTGAGTACAATCACACCCTTAGCGTGATTGCCAGAAGCAGTCTTCACCTCTGAAATATTAGTGGACATCTGCTGGAGCCGACCGTGAGTGATCGGCGTTCCAAGAGACCAACTTATTGCATCGTAGTTTTGATAATCAGCCATACCTCTCCATTATACCCTATCGAGGGTTAAAATTCCACCCTTATACTGTTGGATCTGCAACGTTCGCCAAAGCGTTATTTCTAGCCATATCCCACAAAGAACTATCCATCCACTCCTGCAGCCACGCTGTAACGTCCAGCAAGCGTCCAGCATCATCTATCGACTCGCTATTGATATAGACAGCGAAGTTGCTAATTTGAGAATTTGGTATGTTGACAACTAGTGTAGTCATATTTCACCCCCTCTTTTCTTAAAGCTCTAGAGCCGCCAAACGGGACTCAAGCTCCTGCACCGACGCAACTAAATCTGCCATTATAGCCCTCTCGTTAAAGTCTGTAGGAACAGCCTCTTCCAAATTGGGCTCAGGATCAGCACCAGGAAGCATTCGTTTCTCCATGCCAACATTGCTCTGATCAATCCAGCCCCACTGAGCCATCCAGTGATCTACCTCAGCCACTTCTTCAGCAATAAAACCCCTCTGCTTTTCGTAGGGTATCATCTCATTATTACCTAGCTCCATATATTCTTTTTTAAAATTAAAGGCTACAGGTCGCAAAGCCTTAATTCTTGACAAAGAGCTACGTCTATCTAAAGTAATAATATTTTCCTTGAGGTCCCTCCTGGATGACAACGAATACAGAACATTTCCACTAATTTTAACATTTGCAGACCCCGTGCTAGATGCCAAGGCTGCAGCGACATGGCCGCCAACTCCCACGCCTATGCCCCAGTATGTGCTACCACCCTGCATATACAGCCAAGTTGTACTGCCTCTAAAGCCCATTCCGGCTCCCGTACTGCTGGTAAACGAGTACGCCGGATTAGTTGAAGTTCCCATAATTCCAGAACGCAAGCCAGCACTAGATAGATTCAGCCTAGTTGATCCGGCCGTTGCGAAATCTAGCTGATCTGCAATGCTACGATACATCCCCGTGTCAGGGTCGCTGGTAAACGAATACGACGGCAACGATGCGATACCATTCACACTCCTCATTTGCTGATACGAGGTATTAAAGGATCCTGCTGTTTGAAATGCCGCCGCTGCACCATAATAAAGCTTAGTAGCTCCGGTACCTTGAATCTCTACACCTTTTACGGCGCCATTATTGGCCCTCAGGTTACCACTGGCGCCAGATCCTCCTTGCAAGACTATACCGCTATTATTACTAATTGTTCCCGTCATTACCCCACCTGACAGTGGGAGGTATGAATGAGCATGGCTAGTTAGAGAATACTGTGGATGATCATTGTCTCCCAGGCCGGTTAGCAGTCCATGATCTCCACCACTACCGGTAGTTCCAAAAGTAACACCAGTCATATGTCCTAAACCATCTACTGTAACAGTTTTCACAAATTGACCCGTAGAGGACTGAGTGCCAGTCAGAGCGCTGCTGTCAGTATGACTAATAACATCTGCAGCGCTAATAGTGATTCCAGTACCAGAAGTATAGGTCGTTCCACCTACGGCAGAACCATTCCATATTAAATCACCGCCAACGTTTCTAGAGAGCATATAGCTACCTGAGCTATTGGTGGGTGTTCCTGTCAAAGTCAAGCCATTATTAACAGTTACAGCCCCATTGTTTACCAGCAGTGCCGTCTCTACAGAAAATCTAATGTTGCCAGACTCCTTCGTCATGGCAATATCGCCAGCAAGGTTCCATGTTGGCTGGTCAGCATTAGTCTGGGCGATGCCCATGCGAATATCGCCACCGCTATAGCCTCGTAGGATAATCTTACTACCGGCAGTCCTTATTATTCCAGAAACACTGTTTAAACCTACTGCATTGTAGTCTGTGTCAAGAATAACGTTATGCGTAGAAACATTGGTGATGTTACCATCATTAATTTCCCAAGCCTTGCCAGTTTCAACATCACTCCCCGAAACACCGCCCCCTATACGAGCGTACAGCAGATACGCCCCTCCCCAATTTGCAATCTGATAGTTTGCAGCACCGTAAGTAGCATGAGCGCCCCACCACATATTACCAGCAGTATCGACATGCCAAGAAGTAGAATCTGCACCACCAAGATCTATAGAACCATTCTTGAACGTTATTTGTCCAGATGAAGAGATTTTAGTGTCTGCACCTGCGTAGCTCGTAGATGTCCCCCACCACATATTACCAGCAGTATCGACATGCCAAGCATTAGAGCCTAAAGCCATGCCGTTTGCAGTATCAAGCCAGTAACCACTATTAGCGCTAGTGAACGATGTCTTAGAGCCCAAACGAATGAATGGAGTCCCGGCGCCATTGGTACTAAAAATAACTGTGCCTGTACCCGAACCGGTTTGAATAACATTTGAAGCAATAGTCCAACCAGTTGTTTCTCCACCTATAGTGCCACTAGTGGCGTGAATGGTACCTCTAGCTACTATATTATTTACATACGCATTACCGCTACCATCAATCTGCCAACCAGAAGTGGCAGACACATAGTTGCTACTCTGGATATATTTACCAACTGTAATCGTCAATGAAGACAGCTCGTCAGCAGTAATGCTGTTAGCAGCAATTTCAGTAGCAGTGATAGTACCAGCAAAAATCTCATTAGCCGTAATAGTATTAGCCTGAACATCCACACCGGCATTGATCTCTAGAACATTAATAGCAGATGCCGCCGAATCTGTGGCAGTCCCTGCGCCACTGGCGCCACCATCAGCAGTGTCCTTATAGTAAACCCATGAAGAATAGTTCCCCGAGCTATCTACAGCCCTGATACGCAGGTAGTAATCAATCTTTGTACCGCCTGCACTAGCTCTCACATCTAGATTGTTAACCAGAAAATATGAACTCTTAGATAGACCCGCCGCCTTAAGGTTGCTAGCACTATCGAACGATGCGGCGACGTTGCTAATAGACACCTGATACTCGTACCTGCCTCGCATCTTCTTCACATCGTACTCAGTATTCTCGTCTAGATAAATAAATAAACCCTTGAACGCAGGCTTAACCCCTTCATCAAAATTGCTAAAATCATCATTAAAAGTAGGGCTAGTGGGCGGGGTAGTATCAACTGCAGGGGCGATACCAGAAGATGAAGAGGCAACACCGCGGATTCCTATCGAGCTTATAACATAGACCTTAGCCTTATAATAAAGTTGACCACCATCACCCGCATTATTATCAATCCTTTCAAACCTGTACGAGAGACCCGTTGTCTCAACCGTCTGCATGATATTGTATGTTCCACTAATCCCAGATTCGCTCTTATATAACTCAACCAAGAAACTCTTATAGCTGCTGTCTGCATCAAAAGTCCACGAAACATCAATAAAGATATTGCCATCAGACGTAGTAGAGGCAGATGAAGTGACATTAAGGTTACTCACCGCCGCAGGTATAGAGCCATCAATAACAATGGTCGAATTGCCGTCACCAACTGTGAGATGAGTAGTGCGAAGGGCGCCGTTCTGCACGACTGCACCTATAAGAGCCTTAAGCTGCTCACCATCCACAATATCGTAAATGTCATACGAACTAAAATCAATCTTAGATGAGTTATCACCATCGTGACTATGGCCAGCCATGCGATAGAAAGTTACTCTATTTTCAGAAATCCCCTCGCCGTCTTCAAGAGCCATCTATGCCGCCTCCCTGAGAGTCAGCTTCTGTGTTAGCCCGCCATCATATTTCATACTTATCTCAATCACCCAATATTCTTTATTAGAGATGCTCAAATTGTCAAACGTCTCTATCTTTATTCTATCACCCAATTGCAACTGAGGCACGCCTGCAGCATCAATAGATAGAATCATTACCACATCTTGGAACTTATCACGTACAAAGCTAGCAATAATTTCTGCCCACGAAGCGGAGGTGATAAACTTATTCACAATCTCAATCGCCTTGAGCCCATACTTCTTGATGCTTGGATGATTAGAAGCAGACTGCTTTACAACCTGTTGCGACTGGGATTTAACATTGATAGGTACGCCAGCAATAGAAGTAAAGTAACCCAGCTTAGTCACAGCATTGCTGCCCTCAAGGTATACCAAATCTCCAATATTGACATCATCACTAGCGCTAATCACCAACTTGGCACTAAACGGTGTCGGCTCCCATAGATCAATCGTAGCCAATGGTGTATCTTCAAAATCAATCAAAGCAATCAGAGGGTACCTGATGTCAACCGCCGGGGTTTGACTATACTTAACCTCAAAAAACTTAGATTCACGGACCTTGGTTGTCTCACCGCCAACTACAGCAGTATGCGCAACAGCCGTGGTGCCAAACATCCCCCTAGTTAAACCTTCAAGCGTATAAGCAGTTTTATTATTATACTGAACAATCTCATTATCAACCCTAAAATAGCCAGAATCGTACCAAGGGAACTCACCCTGAGTCGTTGTGACCGACATACTGGTCTGGGAGGCTGTCATATTCGCTGAGAGGCCCGCCACGACCATCGTAGTAGGGCTAGGTGGCCTCCAGATGCCCTGACGGCCAGCCGCCTCAATCGTAGGATTATTGACCGTCACAGTCACCTTATTCGCCTGGAGATCAATAGGAGTGCTGCCGCCAATGATAAATGAATCGTCAGAGATAGTCTTTTGAACCGTCGTATGCCTGTCTATAAACGACTCATAGAACCGGTTGTAGTGATGATAATTAAATTTATTATTCTCATCAAAATAGAACATTCCCAAATCCGCTGTAGCGATCTCCTGCATCAGATTGAAAGCATCAGTATCGTTACCCCACAGGTAGTCATACTTAATCAATTCAACCATGCTAATCACATAGTAGTTTTCCAGCACCTCCGCCAAAGTCAATGCCTGATTGTAGATAGCCAGCTGGTCGAACTTGCCATCAAAATAATAGTCAGCAGACGATCCTGACGAAGTATCGGAAGACTTCCCTATCAGAAAATCCCGGCTAGCCCAAGACGTATGGCCGCTGCCAGTGTCGGTGCCCTTCAATGCACCATTAATATAATAACTAAGCGTTGTACCATCATATGTAGCAACTACATGGGTCCACTTAGTCTGAGCAAAGTCACTACTGTCTGTAATAGACACAGAGAGAGTTTGAGAACCATCACGCAAATATACACCATTCCCCGACGTTGTGTAAAACAGGCCAACACCTTCAGTGGCGCTAGTGGCGTTATCAATATTGCCAGCATAAACACCCTCGCCACCAATAGCAGTATCAAACTGTGCTAGCACCTCAATCGAGTACTCACCAGTATAGTTATCAGACGCAGAAGCAGATAGGTTATATGAAACATCATAAGGAATCTTGACATGCTGATAATTAGCATTGCTAGTGTTATTAAAGATAACAGATTCGTTGTTAGAATCAGAAGTGATGCCCCCAGGTTCACTCAATCGCACAGAAGAGGAAGAATTTAAATATATACCATTATTATAATGATCATTATCATAAGCCGTACTATAAGTCTCTCTAACTCCAATAGAATCTCTAGCCGCCACAAGTGCAGTGTCAGAAGTGGGGACATTGCTCCAAGATGCGCCACCGTTAGTAGAATATTGCCAAACAAGCTTTTGCGTTCCATACCAATGGTAATAATCTATTTCAATTTGATACGTAGCATTTTGACGCAGCGTACCAACGTCTACATCATATACATTATCGACATTATAAGGCGTATCTACGTTAACATACTCGTCTACTATCATGACATCATTCATTTTGACCCTGATGCCTCCATTCTGAGTAGTAAACCTGAATCTCACATTGCCAGAAGAGGGAGATACGTAAAACGTATAAAATCGTGCATTAATATAATAGGGGAACCCTCCCGAAGTCTGGCCGGAAGTAAACACATTAGAGGAGCCATTGTTCAACCCATTGATTGTTAGAGCATTAGTAGCAGAGCTAACAACCTCTCTTGCAGTAGGCGCAGCAGCAAAATTGATCTGCTTAACAGTGTCTCTCAGAGCATTATACTCAACATCAATATCTACAATAGGCTTCCAACGATCCTGCTCCTTGTTCCACCAGTTGGCCCAAATACCACTATCGGCCGTATTAGAAATAATTGTTTCATTAAAGGGATTGCCATCAGTAAACCTTAGATGCACTACGCCACCCTTATCAACAACCTCATCTTCAAACCTCTTTAAATAATCAACATCAGCACGCGGGAAGTTTGTCTTTAAAGCTAGATCCGTAACAGCACGCCCAGCAAGAACATCCTCAATCAAGAATCCGTCATCTATCAACAACTCAGAAAGGAATTTTGTGTAATCTCTGAACTGACCTTGTATTTGCATCCCCGCAGAGATATTCCAATTATCAACCCAGAATGTACCATATGGTACATACTCGTATGTCTCAGTATTCTCATCAATCAATACACCCATGTCTACCACAATCTTTATATCTTTTCTAACATATCTGCCAACACCAGCAGTCGAGAAAGGACTAAACCTGCTAGAGGTATTATCCAGACTGAAAGTGCCAGAGTTGGCAGCAGTGGCGCCGACTGGCAAGGAACTATCATGAACAGTGTGGACCTTGTTCACACTGAGAGATGTCAGATAGGGAGTAACATCTTCTCTATAAATTGGAGAAACTTCATTAAACCGTGCGTGATCATCCTTATTGCGTGTAGCCAGGGCAGTAACCCTCACACCTATAAGATCAAAATAGTCACCACTATTAATCTCAGACTCATAATAGTAAGATCCAACCGGTATGCTAGCTGACGAGGTGTGTACAATCCAAGTCGATGCACCAGCCTTTTTATATTCAACTTTAATACTACTAACTTGACCATAAAACTCTGAAGTGTTTACTCTGATATGAGTAGCTCTTGCCGAGTCAAACACAAGCTGGACGTATGGCTCAGAGCCAGATGCGAAAGTTCCATCCACAGCGCTTGAGCGACTACCGCTCCACCAGCCATACTCGTATCTATCTTTATTTTCATCCGGCATAGCAGCCCAACGTCCATCGGCACGAATAGTCTGTCCGTTTACGTCCAAGGCGCCACAAACTCCCCACAGATAAGACTGACGTTCAAACCCATTAGCAGATTGCGCCGGAGCAAAGAAGTGGCCGACATCTCCCTTGGCGCTGCTTGAATGAGCATCATTGGTTGTTGCCTGGACTGACTGAATCTCGCCACCAACCGTGTACTCTAAGTGACGACTATCTAGCCAGTCAATCATCACCCTGGCTTTAGTTGTAAGCACAGAACTATCTACAGCATCAGTAAAGGCCGTAGAAAGGGCACTCCCTGCGGTGTTAGTCGTTATCACAGCTCCACCAAGCTAATAGAAACATCATACAACACTCCGCCAGCCGAATTGCGACGCATAACCAACGACTCGTTATACCTATCAGCATAAACACTGTACTGAGAGTAACCCGTACCATCTGGCTTCTTAACATATAGGATTAAAGCCTTCTTACTACTGGCTAACGTCTTCAACTCAATACGCCCCCTACGGCCATCATAAGTATCAGCAGACGCATCTGGTAGGTTCGTCCAGTTTAAGGACACAGACACCTTGGCAACATTGCGTGGATAGTAGTGCCGATTATACCCGGCAGTAGTATTAACGCTCTTAGTGCCTATCTGTTTAACGCTAAGGCTTGTCTTACGGCCATGATCTGTCACAGCAAAATCATTAATCATGATATACGGCCTATCACGCCACGCACCATAAATAGTAAGACTAGCACTCCCCGCCCCAGAGATTGCGGCATCGCCAGCAACAACAGCCATTATAGACCCTCAAATGTAATAGAAACATCGTAATAATAACAGCCGTTGTTCTCATCCCTGCGCAGCAACGATTCATTGTAGCTAACCACCCTAGACATCTTGCTAGTATAATCAAAATCAGACTGATCTGAAGTATAGTCAGGTAGGTGCTCTACAAGAACATTCTTATCTAGAGTAGCGAGAGAGTACAAAAAATCCCGCCCCTCTCGACCATCAATTGTCATGCTGCTTGGACCGGGCAGATATGTGAAATTTAAAGTGTGCTTCTCAGGAGTACGAACATAATAACGCTTACTAGAGCCAGAAGCCAAAGCAACATTCTTAGCAATAGAACCAGACTCAGATGCAAACCGTCGGTTATGAGCAGTAATGTCACGACCATTAGCCCTAAAAAGAGACTTGGGGATCTGCTTAGCCCCACCCTTGGCTTTATCAACAGAGTCTATAGCGTCCACAGAAGCGGCAGAGTGTATGAAAGCACTAGCAGCAACTAAGGCCATCAGACACGCCCCCTTCTATTGTTATCCGCCATAGAGCTAATTCTGCGAGAGTCTAGCCCCTTGCTACGTTCGTGGCGAGGTGCAACGCTAATATTGTAGTCCTGCATCATACCTTCAAACCATTCCGGCTGTCCAATAAAGTTCTCAACGTAGATGTTAACTCCTCCAGAGTCACCACCGCCGTCATAATTACGCTCACTGTTCATAGCCTCCAGGTTAGACAAGCCAACATTTTGAACAGCCTTAGCGTTCATCACATACTCGCCACCGTGAGCCATGATCGGGACCATAGCAGAACGGAAGCCATTCAGATAACGACCATATTGTGCCTTAATAGCGCCACCATTGAATCTAGAACCATAATAATCGCTGTACTCATCCGAGTCTACTCCAGAGAAACGAGGGTCGTTGGGATCATAACCATACCTGACGCCTGTACCGCCACCACTACCGACAACCCCGGGGCCACCAAATCCACCCGTTCCACCAAAGTTAGCCCCAGGTGCCATTATGTATGGATCATCCTGGTACAGCCCCTCATACGGATCAACCCTGAATTCCGAACTTGGTGGCAGCACTGTATCCTGCCTAAGCTTATCAGCCAAGAATAATTCAGGATTAACCATGACACTCTGCACCGTGTCAGTCATGGCATCTTCTATTAAGCCCTGAGCGACTTTAAGCTGTTCAATAATGTGAGGAATAGCCTTGTCCATAAATCCGGCCATCCATCCCTGGGCAATCAAGTCCCACTCCAAGGCGCCCTTCCACTCTTCGTTAACAAGATCAAATATTCTCTGGAACGGTGTTACTGGATCAAACTCAAGGAACGCCAACAGCCAATCTGACACAGCCTTAGATATTGTCGTTGCCACCTTCGTTGTTTCTTCATCGACAGCGACAGTCACGCCTGTGAACGCATTTGTAAACGTCACTTGCGCACCGTCAGACACTATGCCAATACTTCTAAACAGCTCATTAAACCGACTAGTCAGTTCACTATCAATTATCGTAGCAAATTTTTGCAACGATACTGCTGCACCGCCTTCAGGACCGAACGCCTCTCCCATATGGTCCGCTAAGCCTGAGGTTATCTCAGATAGCTTAGCCTGAAGTTCTGCATCAGTTGCAGGAAGATCCTCAAGCATCGAATCGAAGCTGCCCTTAAGCCTATCACGAACATCCTTGAGACGATCCTTCTCGACCTTCTGCTCATCTTTAATCGTATCAATTGCAGCCCGACGCTTCTGATCAAGAAGGTACGAAGCCCGCCCCCCTGCTAGACCAGACAGAGACTCTTGCGACTTAGTTTTTGTAAGCCCAAACTGTACCGACAAATTGCGTGCATCTTCAACGCGCCCCTCATACAACGCAAGAGCCCTGTTGCGCACAAAATTCTCAGAATCGAGAGCCATCTTGTTTATGAGAGAACGACGATCACTCTCGTATTTAATTGTCCGAGTAAGTTCCTTCTCAGCTTCAACAACCTTTTGAATCACATTAATTCGTGTATCATAAGCAGACAGATAGACCTTTGTATATGCATCAAACTTCTTCATGCTGAGATCCATTAGATTACGAAGTTCCTTTATCAAACGAGACTTAACCTTGCCTACGAAGGTATTAAATGCGTCTTGCATAGCCTCTGAAACTTCCTCTGCTATGCCTTCGCCTATCGGACCAGTGTCAACATCCGCAAAAACTCGATCCAAAAGATCGGGGAGCTTGTCATCAATATCGTCAGCTAAATTATTGCCCAGTCCAAACTCGCCCCCCAGAATACCCTCAAGAACGCCCCGGACAGCCCCTGCAGCATCAGCGCCCGCCACAGCATCTATACCATCAATAAGCTTCTCTAAGGCAAAATCTACACCATCACCAATCGCACCAACAGCTATACCCAGCTTGTCCTGAATTAGTCCATTGAGACCCGCGCGGCCAGCCTGAATAACGTCAAACAGCGTATCAGCCTTCTCTTTGACATCATCTAAGCTCTCAGGAATCCTAAAGTCTATACTCCAACCCATACCAATCTTATCTAAAGCCCCGCCGAGAGTGTCCAGTGCGCTAAGAATTTTATTAATAAGGGGCCTAGAGGTCTCTACAGCCCACAATATTGCCTCAACGAGCTTTCTCATTGCACCAATCACAAATGCTAGAACTCCATCAACAACCTTCCAGATCCCCCTGAGTACCGGGACTATTGCATGCTCTAGAAGCCCAAAGAATGCTTTCCCGACCCACTGCAGAACACTAGCTATGACTTTAGCCTCCATCAAGAGCATGTCGATCCAAAACTCCATGATCTTGACAATCCAATACACCACAGAAGAAACAGTTTTGGAAATCTTCTCCCAATTCTTTCTCATCCAACCCAGAGCGGCACCTACGCCATCAGCAACTTTCTTAACCACAGTCAAAAAGAACCTAATAATAGGGGGTAGAAATGTCTGCATTACATTACGGACAACTTTAGCAAAGCCTAAGAATATGTTAGCGACTCCTTGTATAGTTCGACCAACGGCGTCCATGCCGCTAGCCGCTTCCTTGGAGCCATCTTTTGCCGTCTTGCCAAAGATTTCACCAAAGATTTCAAAGAAAACTTTACCAATAGACAAGAAGGCTTCCTTCAGCACAGACAATGCTTTACTGAAGGTTCCAAACGAATTCTTACCAGCCTCTTTAAACATATCTAGATTAGATACCACATATGCCACAGCAGACCCAATAATCAGGAAGATTGCCAATATGCCTGAAGTCATCATGGCAAATTTAATAGCCTTGATAGCACCCTTAAACGCCATTCCAAACACTCCAGCGGAAATTATAGCCTGAACTCTAATCATTTTGAATACGGCGCTCATAGAGAATCTCAAGTTATCCATCTTCCCAGCAGCACTGTAGGCAGCGAGCGAGAATTTACTAGCAAAATGATCCGCTACGCCAGTCAACTTGCGACTCCAAGCTACAGCCATCTCAGCAGGATTAGGGAACTTAGCGCCAGTGAATCTGCCACCAACACGTTTCATTATTGTTGGCTGTGGGGCTATCTGCCCTACTCTTGCACTAGCAATATGCCTCATAGAGACTCTACTCTTAGCAGCGCCCGCCTTAATTCGCGCCATAAGAGTATCAAACTGTCTCTCTGTCTTGCGGAACATTCTTGTCATGCTGCCTTCAGCCTTGACAGTAGCCGACTGTGCGCTGGCTGCAACACTAGCCGAGCCCTTAGCGGCACTAGCGGACATTGAAGTAGAAGCAGCAGCAACAGATTTTGACCCCTGGACAGCTACTGTCTGTGTTTGAACGATAGCTTGTTGGTATGGCGATGCTGCAATGTGAGGATCTTGCTTAAGCAGAGCAACGGAGCGCGCCCACTTGTTGCCCATATGAGTAAAGTCAGATGAAGCTTGAACCGCCTTTCTACCCACCTGCACGAGGCCTGTTCCCAACCGTCGCAAGCGAGGCAGAGGCTCGCCTGCAGCCTGCTTAGCAAGCAGCATACTTACAGTTATAGACTTCATCTTGGGCAAGAATGCGGACATCACACGACCCAAGCTACCCACGATATTGCCCAATTGACCCATAGAGAATCCAACAGGGCCAATAACGGCCAGCAACCCAGTGAATGCCATAATAGCCTTCTTTGTAGTCGGGCTTAAATTAGCAACCCATTTAGTGAAATTTTTAATGGCAGGAATGATAGTTTTTTCAATAGCGTCGAAGAACGCCGTCCCCATTTCCTGCATGGCAATCTTGATATCATTACGCAATCTTTGCATCACAGCGGCTGGGCCAGCCATCACCAGATTAAACTCATCAGCGAATGTCTCACCAGCTTGTGTTGCACCCATAAAGTCAATCACTAGAGACTTCAATGGTGGAGACAAACCCTGCAGAGCTGTGGAAAGAATTCCAGCCGATGTGGTATTCTTATCAAAACCCTGACTAGAACTCCCCAGACCCTGATCGAAGGCTATAATATCATCTCTAAAGCTTTGAATCGCTTCCGGTGAAGAAAAGGCGCTGCTGATCTTAGCCTCAAGCTCTTCTAAGTTCTCAACTCCTCCAATAAGATCTGCCAGACCCACAGCTCCTCCAGATCGCAATTGTTGCTGCATCGTTTTAACAGATTGAGTGAAGCCCTCCATGCCGCGCATGGCTGCAAACATACGGCTTGCTTGGCGCTTACCAACAAGCTCGCCAAGATAAATAACAGCAGCCTTCTTCCCAGCAGCCTTGTCGATGATATTCAAGTTCTCAGCCAGATTGAATAGAAGCATATTGCCCATACCAAGATCAACATTGAATTCTGACCACTTAGAGCCCATCTCTTCAGCCATATCACGAACCTTGGCTGTGGGGTTAATCATCCTCTGAAGAGAGAATTTCAAAGCGTGGGCAGATTCGGTAGCATCAAGACCAACTTCCTTCATGTTAGCCATAACGCCAGACAAGAATACTAAGTCCACACCCGCCGCAGCAGCGGCAGGAGAAACCTGAGGAAAAGCTTCTGCAAGATCTTTCAACGATAGAGCAGTGGTATTCTCCATCATGTTAAACTTAGCTAACAATCCAGCGACTTTAGCTATCCTGTCCCCGGCAGGGTCCATCTGCTTAACCATGCCTGCAAGGTTAGCAATGAAGTCTCTGCCCACCTCAACAGATACCTCTCCGACCTTCTCCAATTCAAGAGCCAGGCCAGCATACTCTACAGCGAGATCAGAGAGTTTATCTTTCTGTCCGCCACCAAGCAGAGCCTTACCCATTTGGGCGAAGTCAGACGTAAGACCGGCAACAATGGACGTAGACGCACCTATAGCGGAAGACAAACTGAGCATCTTCTTCTTGAGATCAGCAGCCGCCCCGCCAGAGATATCAAGAATTTTCTTCGTTCTGACGAACTGTCTCTCAAAGCTCTCAAACGATTGCATCATAAAGCGTAATGCAATGCCAATAGGAGCAGTTATACCAACCATCATCTGACGCCCCAACCACTGCATATTCTTAGCAGCCGAAGTAGCATTCTGAGAGACGCGCTTAAGGTCAGTACCAAACTTACGGAGAGGCACCTTCCTCATGTCCTTTCTAAGCTTTACTAGCTCTCTGGAGTAGGCACGATAGGCCTGAGTGCCACGCTGAGTTTGTTGACGCTGAAGCTTAAGCGTCCCAAGCTGGCCCTTAATTTCACGCCGATAAATCTTCTGGTTTCTAACCAGCATCTTGACGCTTTGAGCCTCGCCATGAAATATCTTTTGAAGCTCTTTAGCAGAGCCAGTAAGTCGAGGTATTTGAGATCCGAGGCTGTGCGAAGCGTCTTCAAGAACGACAATGCCATTCTTAAGCTTCATCACCTGAGCTTGCAGTTGACCAAGCTGATTCAGCCCGCCAACATTAACTCTAAATTCTAGATTTGCTCCGCCTGTTTCTGCCATATTTCACACCTATACCATTATCCCACTCATTGGCTTTCATAACCAAGCCCGATGGGTAGATGTGTAATCGTAAACTCGCTGTCCAGAGCATTGCCTGAAGAGGAACCCGACGAAGTATCTAAATCAGTCATCGACTGATACTCACCTATTCCCTCACCAGTAACAACCTGAGCAAGCAGATTATAGTCTGCGTGCTTCTTGCTACGAACCATATCAACAATATGGATCAGCTCTGGAAATGTTAATATGTTTTCTATATCGTCAATGCTTTTCCAAACACCGACAGAAACGAAAGCCTCTAAAATAAGGTGGTGGAGAGGGAAGGTACTCCATTGAAATGGTGTACCATCACTTCCCTCTCCACCTACTCGTTTGGGGCTTCGTCAACCTCATTGCCCATGCTTGCAGCCATTAAAGAAGCAAAACATCGCAAATCTAAAGCGTCCTCAAGAGCATCATTATCATTAGCCAAATCAGGATCAACCTTCTGTAATGCAATAGATGATGCGAGGACCATATTATCAATGTCCTCATCGGATAGACCGGCATCATCCTCGACATTAAGCTTATCTGCTACGGCCATAAACTTCCGTAACTGCCTAATGGTCAAAGGATGAATCGTCCTTTCCACACCATCTGCAAAGATGATATCCTGACCTCTCCTGAGATCTTTGTTCGTTGCAGCCATTTACTTTTCACACCTTTCATTCGTTATAACATCATGCTATCAGATATTCCAAAGAATATCAACCCGAATCGCCAAATTTCTTAGGCGTTTGCGGTTACATCAATAATCTTGCCATATTCATAGTTGGTATCCGAGCTATTCGGCAGAATACGAAATTCTACCGGAAATGCTACAGCCTCAGCTCGCTTCATTGAATGAGAGCTTGCTGAATACGATACAGCGCGCTTCGTTTGAAAGATGCGCTTTAGCGTAGTGCTAGCAGTCGTGCCGGGAGCGTTACCAGTAATCTGAAGTACCTTCTCATACGGGTAAACGTTCTCAATACCAAACTTAAATGTCCGCGTAGCAGATGCGCCCGACACCGTATCCAAATCGGTTACGATATCAGCTGTTGTACTGTCTGTCGCGGCAACCGTTGATGAATAGTTCCATGCGTGGGCAAGGTTCTGAAGCGTTGCTTCGGCAAGGGTCGTCTTGACCATCACCTTAACCCTCGACTGGATGACCTTGGCAGCATCGCCAAACTGATCAACTTCTACGTCAACCATGTCCGGCTCCCATGATAGCTCAACGCCATCCATAGTAGCACCAACGTCAGTTAGGGACGCAAAAGCCGTTCCCGACTCGCCCAATTCGACGGTAGCCTCACCAACGACAATATTTGCAGTTGTAATTGCCATTATTTTCCTCCTAAATTATTCAAGAATAAACATGCGCTTACCGCGCCTGTCTCTCCATCTAGCTATTTTCTGTGCGTGCTCTAAGAGCACTTCGTCCTTACGGCCCCCCACTCCTACGGAATTTTGCCACTCAAACTCATACTGAGTGGCACCGATACGAGCAGTAAAACCAGAGGTCTTTCCCACATATGTAATAGCAGTATACCTTACTTTCATTTTTATTGCGAATACTATCCCGCTACATACATAACGGAAAAGTCCAATTGGACAGAGTACCAGCCCTCCTTTTCAAGAGGCTGATTTGATCTAGAACCTATTAATCTCGATCCCAGAACACGATTAACAGTGTTATTTACATTGACTGTAGATGTGACTGTAGTGTCGGTTCCAGGGCCCCTTGGACCACCCCCGACATCGAACATACTAATAATTTTATTACTTATCCTAAAGCACCTATCTGCATTGGAATCATAGATTATATACCGCAGAGTGTCTTCTCTCAAAAGATAGGCACTTGATGCAATATGGCCAGGAAGCCAGTAATACACGATAAATGGAGGCTTCTGGTCATTAGGAATCACCATAGGAAATATTTTGACAGCCTTGCCAGCTATATCCTTCAAACCATAGTTTCTTTTAAGCTCATCATTGAAATCATAAGCAATTATTTGATCACTATAGTCTGGCACCAGAAACCTCCGATGCAACAGTATTAGATATCTCTTCGGCCAAATTATTCATCTCTGACACAACAATCCTTTGAATCCCGCTTGTAACAGACTTGATACTACCATCTGATACATTATCATAGCTCACCTCGGCGCTCACCGAACCATCACCATCAAAGTCCATACTCGCAGTAGAGACGATGTAGGTTCCATACTGGCTTTTGCCAGAGATAACAAGATGCAGCCCCATAGGGTCAACAGTATGTCTTACTGTCAAATGACTAGCCTGCTGAGGAAAGTGTTCATGAATCAGACTTTCTACATTCTTAACGGCAGCATCGCCATGAGCAGCCATCGCTGAGTAGATCATCACATTAGAGCTTTGCATGCGTCTAGCCATGCTCTTCAATGCATGCATCCCCTTAATATCAAGCTTCATCATTATTTAGATTCCACCACAACACGAGCTTTAACGTAAAGATGATTTAATCTACCAGAATACCCCGGCCTCTTTGCGATGGATATAACCTCCAGGGGGCCAGCTTCTAGCACATTACCACGACTATCACGAATGTTATACAATCTAGAGTCATAAGTAACCTTGTCCTCAAAATGCCGGGGGATGAAAACACCATATTCAGCGTTCTCAGCCACATAGGGAGTAGTCTTCCTCACAGTGCCTATCGGAGCAACGTGTGCATTGATAGTCCTACTAAAGTAATAGTCTGGAACGACCTGACCGGAAGCGCTCTCAGACTCGCTATAGAAATGCACATCTACAATGTGAGGGAAACGCATAAAGGTTTGAAACGACATTTAGCTCACCCCACATAATCCATAACATATAAAGTATAATCCATCAAAAGAATGTCGGCGTCTACGTTGCCCGTGGAGCCAAAATAATCACCATCAAATCTGTACCTAGTTGTGTCCATAGCCACATAGTTGACACGATGACGTCTATATTCTACATCATCATTCATTAAATCAAGAATTAATAATTCCGCCGCATTAAAGACATTGCTAGGAATATAGCGCCAACCGAAACTGCCAGTTACTTTATAATCAGATTTGCTGTTAAACTTGTTTGCATAGGTTCTAGCAATATAGTTCTTACTGGTGTCAGAAACCTTGTTTTTAAACCGAATAGCATATGAGGAACCAAAATTCCCCATAGAATTAAACTTTTCTAAATTATTCAACGTAGAATCAGAACTGTCATGCACAGTCTCAGAGTCGCTATCGCCAGCATCAGCAACGACAGTTGTCAACACATCCAGGGGGTAGGGCAATCTTAGATAGCGATTGTCTGTGCCATCAATAACAAAACTCTTGCTTCCATAATAATCAAAGGCCTGGCCGCAGAATGTATTGATAATCCTTCTAGCCTTCTTCTCTAGATCATCGAACTTGGCCCCATAGTTTGCTTGCATATCAGAATTGTTAGAAAAGAACTGCGCTGAAGTTATGTAAGGAGTGTATACATTTATATACGACTCGCTAGTATGCGCAACCGAACTAATAGAATACGAAAAAACTACTTTATGAATCCCGCCCTGAGACAGTACGTAATTGTTAGAATTAGCCGTAGATTCACCATACGTTATTGCATACGTACCGACAGCAGTGCGTGTACACGCAGTAGAGGCCTGAACTACACTACTGTCATCAAATTCATGATACAAGGTAGCATTAACTATATTGCTGTCTGGGTCTCCCCCCAGCGATAGTGTTACAACCTTACTGGTACCAATCTTTACGTCATCCATCAACTTTCCTCTAACAACATTATACCACCACAGACATCTAACAGCTAACCTCTGCTAGCCGTCTGCCTCTATGCATATTATACATTCGCCTGGGCATTCATCAGCAGAATCAATAACATTCTCTAGCTCACCATCAGGAACTGTAGCAAGTCCCTGAGCCATCTGATACACCGGCTTGGTTTGATAATTAGGACCAAAGATAGTATCCCAATGCACCTCTTTCACATAGGCCAATCCATCATCATGCATTTGGAATATAGCCGGTGCAATCTCTGCGCACAGACCGTCACCAGTACACAAGTCCTGGTCAATCCATACCTTCATTAAAACCCCCAGTAATTTCATCAATCAAACGCAATTCTAGACATTCATTTGAACTCAACCACCAGTCCTTGCGATGCCAGTTTCTTTTGACCTTTTGAGGTGTAAGTTTAGAATTAGCGCAAAAGATAGAAACGATTCTCCCCTCTATCCTTTTGATCCATTCAACCTTGTCTTCGATCTCAAAAGTTTTTCCAATCGCACCAAAAGCTGCCCTGTGAATCATCATCCAAGCCTCTGCAGACATCCATCTGTGATCGCCAGCCTGAACCAATACGCCACCCATGCTTGCAGCCATACCAGTAGCACCAGTGGTTATATGATGCCCTGCATTAGAAAGAGACCTTATATAATCGAATAATGCAAGCCCAGGAATTACAGCCCCTCCCGGTGAATCGAAGATTATCTCTATATCGCACCCTGGATCGAGACGAGACCATTGCGTTAACTTCTTTACACATCTATTGACACTATCAGAATCTACTTCACCAATAAACCGGTAGATATGATGGAATTCATCTCCAGCGGCACGATTATCAGCAGCATATTCAGCCTGCGATACCTCAATGTGCTCCAAACGAACACTCAATTCTGCCTGGTCAGCCTCAGCATTAGCCTTACGAGCCTCAGCCAGAGCCTTCTCAGCTTCAGCGATGGCTTTCTTTGCTTCAGCTTCAGACTTGGCAACATTCGCACTTCTCTCTTCATTAGAGAGACCATCTTCATCGTTCATAAAAACCTCCGCCTCTATATGATAGCAGCAAGGATATCATAAATCCATAGACAAATAAGAACTACCGAAGGAATGATGCCCCACAGCAAAAGCTGTTTCTTAACAAAAGCACACCTATCACCCACGCTATAGCCACAGAGCCTTCCAAGTGTCAGGACCAACCACACCATCAGACTTCAGCTCAGACGCCCTCTGAAGCGATCTGACGGCCTTGCGAGTCTTTCTGCCAAAGATACCATCAGGGATGCCAGCATCGTGCCCAGAGGCCCCTAAACGGCTCTGAAGGCACTTCACGCGGTCTGAGCGTTCCCTAATGCGAATAGGAGTCTTTTTGACCTGTTCTGAAAGATCGCTCAGATAATCAGACACACCAGCCCAATCTGCCTTCAATTCACGGATGGCGCACTTATCCTCAACCATCAACGGGGCATTAAACCACTCAATACCATCTCTAGGCTGATGGTGCCACCACTCACTCTTAACAGTAGGGTAAAGACCATAGGATTTAGCTATATTACTAACTTCCCACTCCTTCAACCCGCCACCAATCAATTTAAAGTCCACAGCATAACAAAACCCATCATCTTGAACCTGATGAAAACTCCCTTTAAAGAACCCGTCTGGACGGTGCCAATCGGGATTTGCGGCAAGATTACCTCTGCCTGACTTATAGCGGTCATACAGCCACTTTTGCTGAGCGTATGTTCTACACGCAGAAACCACAGACACCCGCCCCTTAATGCGAGCATCAGCAAAGAAAGCTTCCAACCGCAACTTGAAGCGTGGGTGCAGCAAGCTTAAATCAACATTAGAGCCAGTAACTGGAATTAACATTACTCGTCCTCAACTTCTTGCTCAGCCAACTTCAACTGTTGCTTGGCGACAAGAACACGCAAAGCGGCAAGCTCCAACTGGACCTTGCCATCTGGTGTACTATTCAACTCAGCAAAGATTTCCTCTGCCGTTGGATTCAAATTATCACTCATCTACATCCTTTCCAATATCTTCTATTAACTGATCCGAAGGGATCCAGTTCATTATGCGTAACTCACGATTCTCAGCACGCAGCATCCAAACCTCATCCATGACCCAATTTACAGCCTCAACCAACTCATGCTTATGAGTAATGTCTGAGCCCTTGTGATGGTCCTTGTACATCTGGACCAAAACCTTGAGCCTACTCTTCACTCCGCCTCTTTTCAATTCACAAGCGCAGGTGGCGCCTATCGAACCATCATAGAAGGGGCCAAAATCGCCCCAATTCAAGATGCCACCACAATCACCACAGTCCACTGGTAGGTCTCTGCCCACGAATATCCCTTCCCATAGGAGAACATTCTACCACTATTGTTCTAGAGATTCAACCTCATCGGCCAACTTTCTCAATCTGCTGGAGATTAATTCATCGCCGGGATTGTCTCTAACATTCTCAATAGGATTAGGCCTCGCTGAAGCGGCGGGTTCAGAAGAAGGTTCAGGGAGGGGCTCAGGAGCGGACATGTCATCCAACCTATAAGAGTCAATATCAATAGCCATATTGAACGGAGACTTCATCCACCCGCCATAATAGCCGTCCAGCCAAGCCAAAGTGATCGCTGTCTCATCGCCAACAGAAATATCGTGCTGAGTCCATGCACCGTTGTCTAGTCTGCCCTTGACAAAACCAGCATCCAAATCTGCTTCAATTTGAAAAAACACATGAGAATGTCCTGCCTTAATGGATCCTATCTTTATAGAATCTCCCCAAGCCTTTTTTTGACCGGCATGATAGATGTACATACCTAATGGGAGCTCTCCATTTTTAGTCTTACCAAACCATGTTCTAAAGGAGAACCCATCCTTGACAGGCTTGCGATTGCCATGAGCATATGACCTACCCTTGTCGTCTTTCCAACGTAGATCAGCAAATCCTACAAACTTTCCGGTTGAATTACTATCCCAATTAGATGCAACCCTTACCCAATAAGACATCTTGATATGACGGGTTGGTTTAATATCTTGTCTTAAATCGCTGCCATAATGTGAACCCCGGCGGAATAGAATTCTTAGACCTGATTGTCCATCATGAGAACTAGTAGTCGTATACGCATTATGGGCCTTGCCGGTCCAATTAGACAACCAGTCATTCTCAAAGGTTTCATGAATAATATTTTTCATACGTCACTTCTCACTGATCAGCCCTGCGAACCCGATCCATTCCATTAGGAGCAACCGCTCGTTTCACCGCACATCGGGCACACCAGACATGAGTCTGCACGTTGCATGGACGCTCCGCAAAAAGGGCACGCTGTACCACCTGTTTGTATAGTGCAGGCGGCGGGGGTTTCTAACACAGTTTCGGTCATTCTGATAAACCCTGCATACTCTGGTAAACCTGAGTCTCAATCTCATCCAAGTTGGTCAACATGCGGCGCTGATAATCAAACATCGGGTAATCCCACCCTGCCTCCCGCAGATGCTGGCTTCTAAACTCGCCAAGAATCTCCAACAGATCCTCGGCCTGGCTGCGAGACAACGCAATATCACCCACAGCGTCGCTACCAGACGGACGGTCTTGGCAGCGGCATTCTTCGACTACATCGGATGGCCGCACAACGTCGTCCATTGCGTCGTCCCGCAACCCCGACAAGCACCTATCCCGCTCATGCACACCGTCGTCATCTGTGATCGGCGACCATGACCAGTCCAAGGTTTCCACTTCAAAAGTAGGAAACGTGTATTTGCCGCAACAACAAGGCGTGGCTGTCTGTTGTGTGGGTGTCATTCAGTGACCTCGACCCATGAGGTCGTGTCCTCGTCCCAGTAGCACCCCAACGAGTCCTCATCGAGAACAGGTCGAGGCTCCGGTGGGATCCAGCGGTAGTTCTCGTCCATCGACCACGATGGGTAGGGCTGGTCAGGGCTGTAGAAAACGTCGTTGTCGGGGTCGTAGACCTTCCCAATCCCGGCGTAGTTGGAGCGGAGGGTCCGGTTGTACGAGGTCTGGACCCAGTTGCCCGAGTCGGGCAGGAGGTCGTTGAGGAAGTCGATGCCCCTCTGCTCGTCCTCCTCGCCGTCGATGGTGGTGATGTGGTTGCTGACGACCAGCACCCGGACCACCACGTTGTCCTCGTCTAGTTCTGCGAAGTGAGCCATGACTACCCCAATGCCGCTGTGAGGAAACGGACCACGACGATCCCTGAACCGCCGAGGGCTGTGGAGCCTCCTGTCCAACCCCCGGTGTAGCCGCCTCCGCCTCCGCCGAGGTTGGTTCCCCCTGAGTAGACGTTGCCACCGTTTTGGCCAGCACCGCCCCCGCCTGAGCCACCAGCGCCAGATGTGGTCCCCCCGGCGCCTCCACCGCCGCCGCCGTAAGCGACATTCGACCCGGTTCGGTAGTCGTTGGTAGCGCCTGAGCCACCGGCGCCGCCCCATGTCGGGTGGTAATGCCAGACGGCCCACAGGCCGCCGCCATGACCGCCGCTGCTGCCAGCGCCTCCACCACCGCCGCCGACGTACATGGTCGCTCCGCCACCCCAGCCGCCGGAGTTGCCCTGAGATGGGCTAGTCGAAGGTGTGTTACCTGAAGCGCTGGACACGTTGTGGCCGCCACCGCCACCGGAACCGCCCGCTACCGCTAGGTAGCCCGCTGCGGAGTGGCCTCCACGGCCACCACCGGCGCTGGTAGAGCCGAACGCTGAAGTGTCCCCGCCTTGGTTCGGCACGCCGGTCGTGTTGCTAGCGGCACCTGCGGCCCCACCCGCTCCGATGGTGATGGTGTACGCCTGAACGGTCGGGACGAGGTTGATCTCACGGAAACCGCCAGCGCCACCGCCTGCGGTCGGAGAGCCGTATTCGATGCTGGCCCCACCGCCGCCGACGATCAGAACGTCTAGGGCGGCGCCAGCGCCATTCTCGGAGACGGTGAACGAACCCGATCCGAGGAAGGTGACCTCGGTGTAGACGCCGTGGGTAGTGGGCGTTTGGTTGCCGCTGGCGCTGTAGGCGAACACGCCGCCAGCACCAGAACTCTGGATCACGCCGTGGTCGGCTGGACGAATAACCATTAGGCCAGCGCCCCGATCAGCGACCAGACGTTGGTCGCCGTTTTGATGAGTGTCACCGCCGCCCATTGACCGTCAATGGCCAATGCGGCGTCTTTGGAATTGATCGTCACGCCAGCACCTGCAACCAACGTGACAACTCCGGCAAGAATGCCTTGAAGAATGATCTGTGTACCGACATCGAAAGCCACCGACGAATTCGGCGGTACAGTCACTGTCTGCGCTGAAGCATTAGCGAAAGTAACCATTTTCCCTGCATCAGCCAGAACAAACGTGTACGTCGTGCCAGTCTGAGCATTGAACGCCAACGGAGCAACCAGACTCCCAGCGGTAACAGCGCCCGTTACATCCACTGAAGTCAGGGTTCCAACCGAAGTAATGGCCGACTGAGCGGCACCAGTCACGGTGGCTGCCGTACCGGAAGTGTTCTGGTTACCTGTTGCGTTCACGCCGGGTAGGTCTATATTTGCAGTCCCATCGAACGACACCCCACCAATGGTGCGTGCTGTGGCAAGAGCGGTGGCTGTAGAGGCGTTGCCTATAGCAGCCCACTGAAGACCCGTGGTCTGGCCCGAGGCGGCAGTCAGTACCTGACCGTTGGACCCCACCGTAAGTTTGGCTACAGTGTCGGCGGCTGTGGCAGCAATGATGTCGCCCTTGACATCAACCACTGTATTGCTAATAGCAGTACTAGGCAGTGACGAATAGGACAACGATGTCCAAGCCGTTGAACCATCACCAATCTTATACTTGTCAGTGTCTGTCTCAACAGCGAACTCGCCAATAGCGAGTGTAGGGTTAGCTGAAGTCCATGCTGAAGCCGTTCCTCGTCTTAATTGAATTTGTACTGCCATGATATCTCCATTATAACAGGTTTACGATTTTATAACTAACTATTCTGCAGCGGGATCGTCAGGCTCTTCACTAGTAAGTATACCATCAGAATTAATTTCGGCATCTGCCCAAATCGCCTGAGCGAAGGCTAGGGCGTCTGCTGCTGATACTTCAGTAACGTCCCATACTTCCAAACCGGCTAAATCGACATCGGTGGTCAAATAACCAACACGATAGCCCTGCGCATCGACAGCCCACCCAGCCTCAGCATGACCTCCACGGTCGGCAATCGTTCCCTCAGGTCCAGTACCCGCCACCCCTGCATCAGACAGTTTCCATTTCAAGTAGATCATTCAGCCAACTCCAGTTTCACCTGATCTGCGATCTGTGCCTCACGG